>Ga0209755_10000005_pt1 | contig 343353 bp, 293 predicted proteins | sample TergutCo191P1_FD_187301 | JGI IMG/M metagenome (GOLD analysis project Ga0209755, IMG submission 187301) | Cornitermes sp. P1 segment gut microbial communities from Petit-Saut dam, French Guiana - Co191P1 (SPAdes) (version 2) | ecosystem: Host-associated > Arthropoda: Insects > Digestive...
TGAGGCTTGACCATATTATTGTTCCTTAAATTGTGTTTATTGCTTGGTGATTACGGCAGGGGTGTAATACCCGTTCCCTTTCCGAACACGGAAGTCAAGCCCCTTTGCGCCGATGATACTGCATCTCTAAGGTGCGGGAAAGTAGGTCGTTGCCAAGCTTTTTTTTGTTTTTTACGGGCCGCCTCAATTCCGCGGCTCTTTTTTTTGCGTTTGTGATCTCTATAATAAAACAGTAATATGCAACTAATGTTTTAAAACAATATATTATCAACTATAATACTATTGGAATTAAAATAGTAGTCCGCCTGTACCTAATAATAGAAACATGGAAATATATGTTATTATTATAAAACTCAACATTTTTATGAAAATTCATATATAATCGCAAAATTGTTACTTCTTTTCTTGCAAATTCGATAATTTGACCTTAAAATATACTATTAGAGGGGTATAATATCAGGAGAGGATTGTTATGAAGCGGCTGTTTTTAATAGTTATTTGCGTATTATTCATATTTTCTAATGTTCCGGCTCAGGCCAGGCTTGGGGATTTTACTATGCGGGGTGCGGCTAGTCAGGAAATGAGGACAGAAGGGCTTGTCGGCGCTCATCCCAGCCTTCCGCTTAATTCCAGGGTCAAAATTACAAATCCAAGAAACGGCAGGGAAGTTGAGATTGTCATCATCGGACGTATTGATCCGTCAATGCACAGGATAATCGATTTATCTCCAATGACGATACAAGCGCTTGGTATGAGGGCAGGAGAACAGATTGTTCTAACTGTTAGCACTCCTTCCAATCCGCAGGCAGTAAGCCAGCCGGGACAGATTGTAGATTTATCAGGGCCTGTTTTGAATATTGCGGATAGAGGGCAGACAGCAGCGAGTACGCAGCCGCCTTTAGAGCAAACCGCTCTTGCGGCGGCCGCTCCGGCTCAGGTTCTATCAAGCGCACAGCCGTCTTCGCAAACTCAGGTAAATATACAGACGCCGGCCGCGGTACAGACTCAATCAGATGCGCAAACTCCTGTTCCTGTTCAAACTCAGGTTAATGTTCAAATACCGGCTGCGGGGCAGAATCAAACTGATACCGCACAGGCGGTCAATAACGGACAAGCGGCAAATAACGGACAGGCATCGGGCGCTCAAGTTGCAGGTAATGGGTTTGTGCCGCCTGCAGGTAGTCCCGCTCAGGAGCAGCAGCAGTATGCGAACAACCAGGGCGTAAGAGGCGCGGTTCCGAATGAAGCCGCTCAGTTTTACGCATGGATGATGGCAATGACTGTTGACGCGAGAGAAGCGCGTGAGGTAAGAGAGGCGCGCGAAGCCAGAGAAGCTCGTGAAGCCAGAGAGGTACGCGAAGCAAGAGAAGCGCGCGAGGCGAGGGAAGCTCGTGAAGCAAGAGAGGTGCGTGAAGCCAGAGAAGCGCGTGAAGCAAGAGAGGTTCGTGAAGCGAGAGAAACCCGCGAAGCTATTTTATCTCAAAGTCAGAATCAATCGTCTAATTCTCATTTTACATCTCCTTCAAACGGAGTTAACAGTAACAGCGCGGCAAGTCAGGCAAGTCACTCTTCGGTTGTTCAACCGGCTGCAGCTCAACCTGCGTCAGTTCAACCGGCTGCACAAAACGGAGCAAGCCGGTCAAATCAAACTGAGTCCAGATCATTTTTACCCGGAGAAAACCCTTCCAACGGCGAACCGCCTGTCTCCATTAATCAATTGAATACTAATATGAATACGCTCGTCCCGGATTTAAGGATTGCCGTTAATCAAGCGCCGTCTTTAAACAGAAGGGAAGTTCAACCCCCGCCGGTACATTCCGGCTCCGTACAGATTATTCCCGGTGTGCCTGATCCAAATTCAGGCAGGATATACAAGCTGCAGGTTGGAGCTTATTCGGCAAGGGATGCCGCTCAAAGGGCTGCTGACCTGATTAATGAGGCAGGTTTTGAGACCGAAATGGATTTTTCCGGGCTTGTCTACCGTGTAATGGCAGCCGGTATCGCGTCCATCAATGTTCAATCGGCTGCTTACAGGCTTGGCTCCATGGGATTCAGTCAAATATGGATAAGGGAGTAATTCTGCACTTGAACAGTAAGCGATTTAATGTTATTTTTATAGTAAGGGGGATTTCCCAATGGCAACATCAAGCAATGAGATGAATAAAACAGTATCGAGACAACTTGTTACTTTCCAGCTCGGAGAGGAACTTTACGGAGTAAATATAATGGATGTCAAAGAGATTGTCCGCGTACAGGCAATCCGGGCAATTCCCAATGCGCCTACTTACGTGGAAGGAATATTCAATCTGCGAAGCGAAATTATCCCCATCATTAATTTACATAAAAGATTCCATTTAAGAAAACTGGTCTCGTCCGAGGAAGATGAGTTGTTGTCAGGATTTGTAATTATTGATATTGACGGAATGAAGCTGGGAATTATTATTGATAAAATTTCCCGTGTAGTAACAATTGAACATGAAGAAATCCAGCCGCCGCCGCAGATGTTTTCCGGTATCGGCGCAGAATATATTCAGGGAGTGGTTCGCCAGGAAAGCGGGTATCTTATCATTCTTGATATTAGAGACCTGTTCAATCCGAAAGAACTGCAAAAAATCGCCGAGCTGAGAAGGTAGGCCCATACAGGGTTTGACGAACGGCTTTGATTTCAGGTAACGCATGAAAATCGATATTTATTCTCCCACGATAAGGCGTAAAGACATGGATGCGGTTTTGACCGCAATGGTGGAAGAAAAGATCGGTCCCGGAGATCGAAACAAACTTCTAATTCAAACAGCGAAGGAGCAGCTTCATTTTGATTATGCTCTTGCTCTGCGGAGCCCTGCTGTCGCGCTTCAATTCGCGCTTAAGACATTGCGAAAGCCGGATCCGGGTTTACAGCAGGGAGTTGTCATTTCCGCGTTATCGCCGCGGTATTATCTTCAGGTACTGCAGGATTTGCAGCTAACGCCTGTTTATTGCGATGTCACGTATGACTTTCCGTGTATGAACAGGGAGCTGATAGAAAACGCGATCGCTAAAAAACCTGACGGGCTTGAGATATGCGCGGTTGTTCTCCATCACACGCTGGGTTTTGCGCCTGATGCGGCTTCTGCCGCGGAACTTGGCATTCCCGTTATAGAAGATATATCGCAAAGTTTCGGATATTGGCTTAAACCTGAAATTAAAAAAGATGATGAAGCCGCGTCACAAGGCGGCAAACAATCGGATCAAAATAAAAATTCTCTCCAGCCTCTGACACCTGATCCACAATCCCTGTTCAAGGGTGTTTATTTTATCCTCGGTCTTGAAGAAAGGGATATGCTGACATCAGGCGGCGGGGCTTTGCTGTTTGCAATGAACAGAAAAGACGCGCTTTCTTTACGCGCGTTCGCCGGTATCGCGGATGAATACTGCCTGCCGGATATCAATTGCGCGCTTGCCGTTGTCCAGTTTAAGGAAGCGCAGAAAAATATCGATAGAAGGCGCGGTATCGCCGAAGTGTATAAACAGGCGGCTTTAAGAACAAGGCATAAATGTTTTATTCCGGTAATGGAAAACTCAGATTGCGGATATTCTTTCTCTCTTATTCTGGAAACAGGGTTAAAGGATGTTATCGCGTACGCCAGGAAAAAAGAAATTATTATAGAAAACGCATTTACGGGCACAATAGCCGCCGCGGGTTTGACCGATAACTGTCCGGTAAGTAATTCGCTTGCTCTGCGCACGGTTCTCTTCCCCATATATCCGCGGCTTCGTTCCCATGATGTGGAACGCATTACACGTCTTATCATGACTCTTCCGTAAGGAACGTTAAATGAAAAAAAACGCGGTATTGTTTGTAAATACACTGAAAAAGAATGCCGCGGATTTCGCGGAACAGATCAAACTGGAGCTTGATAAACAAGAAGTAGATACTGCAATTTTTAAATTTAATGATAACCCCGGAGTTCCTCCGCGCGGTAAATGGGATATCGCTTTTTCCCTGGGCGGAGACGGAACTGTTTTATACACAGCCCGCTGCCTTGCTCCTCTCGGCGTGCCTATTCTTCCCGTTAATATGGGAACGCTCGGGTTTATTGCGGAGGTCAGTAAAGAAGACTGGCTGGATGTTTTTCTGAAATGGGAAAAAGGAGAAATCACACATTCGTTCAGGTGCATGTTCAATGTTTCCGTGGAAAGAAAATCAGAAATCATAATGGAAAATTTCTGCCTTAACGACGCTGTTATTACCTGTACAGGGATCGCTAAATTAATAAAACTTGACGTGTCTTTGGAGCCGCAAGGAGTATCGCTTGGCGCTTACAGATGCGACGGGCTGATAATTTCCACACCAACAGGCTCTACCGCGTATTCAATGGCAGCGGGCGGGCCGATCCTCGATCCTGAAATGGATGCCGTTATCATAAATCCAATTTGCCCTTTCGCTCTTTCCAACAGGCCTTATGTACTTTCATCAAAACAGACGATAGCTGTAACTGTCGCGGACGAACAGCGCTCTGAGGTTCTCCTGACTGTTGACGGACAGGAAGTATTCGCTCTTGAATGCGGCGACAGAATCCTTGTAAAAGAATCGCCGTATAACGCGAAAATAATTTTTCCCGGTAAACACGCTTATTATTCCACGCTTAGGCATAAACTTTTTTGGTCTTCTTCAGATAAGCCGTTAATGACACCGTTAATGACGGGGGGCGAAAACCATGCTTGAAGAGCTGTCGATCAGAAATTACGCTCTTATTGATTCTATCACGCTTTCCTTCCGCCCCGGCTTTAATGTTCTAACGGGCGAAACAGGAGCGGGTAAATCTATAATAGTCGGCTCTTTAAGTTTTCTGATGGGCGCGAAAACGGAAACCGATATTATCCGTTCAGGCTGCGAAGAGGCGGCGGTATCGGCTGTTATTTCCATTGACAGCGGTAATACCGATGTAATTGACTGGTTAAAAAGCCGTGATATCGAAAGCGAGGAAGATTCGAATTCCGTCCGTACAATAATCGCGCGGCGAAATATTAAAACCTCCGGAAGGGGATCAATGTATATTCAGAATGTTCCCGTAACAAGGCAGGATTTAACCGAGTTTATGGGATTGTTATTCGACATTCACGGGCAGCACAACCATGAATCCCTTTTAAAAAAAGAAAACCACCGCCGATACCTTGACCGTTTCGCGGAGATAGAAGATGAGGTAAACGATTTTTCTAGAACTTTTCTTGAGCTTGCGGATAAACGTAAAACTATGGACGCCTCTTTAAAAAGCGATCGCGAAAGAGAAGAACGCCTTGAACTTTTACAATACGCCGTGGATGAAATTGAAAAAGCCGCCGTACACTCAGGGGAAATACGCGAGCTTGAAAGCGAAGCGCAGAAACTTACCGATTTTGAAAAATTAATCGGTTTTGTAAAGACCGCGGCAGGCTGTTTTTTTGACGGCGATCAATCTGTATTAAGCCTCTCGCGCCGCGCGAAAAACGCGATGGACAGCGCGGCTTCAGTCGACTCGTCGCTTGGGGAAATTAATAGAAGGATTGAAAATATTTACTATGAGGCAGAAGATATCGCGGGGGATTTCAGATCATACAGGGATAATCTTTCTTTTGATCCGCAAAGACTTGAGGACGTGGATGAAAGGCTTGCATTGCTTTACAAACTAAGGAAAAAATATTCAAGTAAACAGGACGCGGCGGGAACCGAGGAAGAGGCGATCCTTCTGTATAAAAAAAACGCGCAGGATGAAATTGAAGCTCTAAACGGCGCGGAAGAAAATCGCGGCAAATTAAAATCGCAAATCAGCGCACTTGAAAAAATTGTTGTCGCCAAAGCTCAGGAATTAAATAAAAAAAGAACGGATGCATCCGCAAGGTTAAGCCGGCTTATATCCGGGATTTTACAAAATCTTGGTATGCCGAACGCGCGTTTTCAGGTTGAGATTTCGCCGAAGCAGCAGGACGGGCGGGCTTCCTTTGGTCCATGGGGCGCTGATGAAGTTAATTTTCTTATCTCCGCCAATAAAGGCGAGCCTTTAAAAGAACTCGCCAAAATTGCTTCCGGCGGCGAGCTTTCCAGGGTGATGCTGGCTATAAAAACCGCGCTTTTATCCGAAAACGCGGGAGAAGCTGGTGATTTTCAGGGTACAGGCGCGCAAACTCTGATTTTTGACGAGATTGATACCGGGATTGGAGGGGAAGTAGCCTTAAAGGTCGGCGAGTATTTGACACAAATCGGCAGATTAATGCAGATTTTTTGCGTAACACATCTTGCGAGTATAGCTGTTCGCGCCGATAATCATTTTAAGGTGGAGAAAAAAACAGAGGGAGGCAGAACCTATACAGGTATCGGGCCTTTAAATCCTGACGGCCGTAAAAAGGAAATCGCCAGGATGCTTGCCGGGGATTCCGGTGAAGCCGCTCTTGCCCACGCTAATGAGTTGATGCAAAAATACGGGAACCGCCGCTAAGATTTTTTAGACCCCGGTTTCGGATAACGGAGCAGTTGATGGCAAAGATAAACGAGCAGGATCAACACACATATTTTGAAAAAGTAAAAATATTTACCGCCATCTCAAGATCTCTTTTAAAAAGGGAGAAAGATCTGTTAGCTGAAACAAAAAAGAATGTTCCGGATGCCAATATAAAAAAACTTGTTCTTGTTGATGAGATGCTCAACCTTGCTTCTTATTACATGGCTGTTAACGGGGTTTCTCAGGCTGTTTTAAAAACTAAAAATGAGGAATCGCTTAATGACGCGAGAAAGTCTCTTTATAAATCCGTGATTTACCTTGAAGAAATAGTAAGCAATTATATCGATTCGCCGTTTTCTGAATATGAAAGCAAACTTCTTACAATAGAATCATTTGATCAAAACCAGCGTTACAATTTGATACGCAAGATGGGGCTTGCGATCGACCTTCTTGAAATGGCTTACGGGGATAATTCTAAATGGAGATGGACATTTGTAGAGCTTGAAGGCAGGTTCGCGACAACCGCAAAAAATATTCTCGATTTGCGCAACGTTATTGCAAACATGAATATGCAGTCTCCGTATTATGATTCAACCGTTTATCATCTGCGTCTTGTAAAAGATTTAATAGCGCGGGCGGCGAGCCGCTACCGTGACAAGTATGAGTTATCCACGCAGCAGATGCTTGATTTTAAAACCGGGATTTCTTATTTATCCGCGTTAAAAAGACTTCATATAATTCTCGGCGACAGCGAGGAAGCAGAAGCCATAAAGAAAAAATTGAGTATCTGGTCTACAAAGCTGGAGGCCGATATGAAAAAACAGGAAGAAGCCAAAAAAAGGGCATGAAGAAACGCGCCGGCATATCTCTTAAAGAATATAAACGCCTCCTTCCATATCTTGCGAAATACAGAAATCAATATATATTCGGGATAATCTGCCTTATAATCGTAGATGCCGCGCAGATCGCCATTCCGCAGTTTATCCGCATAACGGTAGACCTTATCAGTTCCGGGGAATTCCAATGGAGCAGCATTGTTCTTCTTTGCCTCGGTATGGCGGGGACTATGGCGTTTGTTTCATCGGGGCGTTTTTTATGGCGTTATTTTATTAACGGTTCATCCCGGAGGATTGAAACTCAGCTTCGCGAAGATATTTACGATCATTTACAAAAATTGTCATGGGATTTTTTCCAGAAAAATAAAATCGGTGATTTAATGGCGAGATCGATTAACGATCTTCACGCGGTAAGGATGGCGATAGGCATGGGGCTTGTCGCGCTTTTTGATTTTGTTTTCATGGCAACCGCTATCTTAATAATCATTTTTATACAGGACGCAAAATCGGCTTTTTATTCGATCATACCGCTTCCCGTAGTTACTGTTTTAATTCTTATTTTCGGCAGCATGGTCGGGAAAAAATTCCGCGCGGTGCATGAGGCTTATTCAAAATTAAGTGATAATGTGCAGGAAACATTCGCCGGGATTAGCGTTGTAAAATCTTTTGTTAAAGAATGGTGGTTCATTAAAAAGTTCGCAGATTCCAACGATGATTACCGCATAGCCAACATGGAGCTCGTCCGCCTCTTTGGTTTTTTCTTTCCCTTTGTTTCATTCCTTTCCGGGTTCACCATTTTAATAATGCTTGTAATCGGCGGCAGGATGGTTATCCTCGGAACCATGACTCCGGGAAGTCTGGTCGCGATGTTCCGTTACCTCGGTATGCTGATATGGCCTCTTATGGGTGCGGGTTTTATGGTAAACATGATCCAGCGCGGCGCTATATGCCTTGGGCGTATTAATGAAATATTAAATTCGCAGCCATCAATCAGGGATCAGGAACCGGGGACTGTGGGTCAGAGTTTTAATATTAGTAATGATCAGGATGTTCCCGCGCTTGAAATAAATAAACTTGAGTTTTCTTATAATGATAAAAATTCTGTTTTAAGTGATGTGTCTATAAAAATAAAGCGCGGTCAGTGGCTTGGCATTATGGGGAAGACCGGGTCGGGGAAGACGACCTTAGTTAAAACATTTACGCGCATGATCGATCCTCCGGCTGGAACAGTTAAAGTGTTTGGCATTGACGCGCGGGAATGGCCGCTTGAAAAACTACGCTCTCTTTTTGCTGTCAGCCCTCAGGACAGTTATCTTTTTTCCGATTCAATCGCGAATAATATTCTCTATGGAATTGATGATATAAAAGATTTGGAAAATGTAATCGAGTTCGCGTCTTTAAAAAAAGATCTTGAAATTTTCCAGCATGGCAAAGATACGCTAATAGGTGAGCGAGGGCTTACGCTTTCAGGCGGGCAGAAGCAGAGAACAGCAGTCGCGAGAGCTGTGATCATGGACAGCGTGTTCCTTATTTTAGACGATTCATTTTCCGCCGTGGATAATGAAACCGAGCAAAAAATTCTGGAAGCGCTGCGAAGGGAAAGAAAAGATCGTACAACGATAATTATTTCCCACCGTGTTTCTACATTAAAATACACAGATAAAATTCTGGTTCTTGATAAGGGGAAGATGATCGAGTATGGAAGCCATCAGGAACTTGCAGGTTCCGGCGGTTTTTACAGCCGCATGGCGGCGTTTCAAAGAATGGAAACAGGGATATAAAGTGGCGGAAAGTTATTTTGACACAGAAGATGTCACAAAAGAATATGACAGACGCATTGTAAGGCGTATTTTATCATATTTAAAACCTTATAAAAAATATGTCTTTTTTACCCTTTGCGCTCTTATTATCTCTACTCTCGGAGAACTTTTTATGCCTGTGCTTCAGCAGCGTATAATTGATTCCGCCGTGCTTGCGCGTTTTATTGTTTTTGATACTAATGTGTTTGATTCTCAAAAGAGCAATCTTTCGCATGAAACAGTTTTGGCATATGAAGAATTAACCATGCTGCCGGGGGCTATGAAAGCGGGAGGCATGATTTTTATCAGGCAGAACCAAAACACGGTAATGAAGGGCAGGGTGGAGGAAGAACTTAAAGCAAAGGGAGTGCTTTCCGCTGAACAATGGTACGCGTTCACAGACAACGGTTCTTCCGATCTTTCTTCCATAATAAATAAACACCGTGATCTTTTAATTACAGATCATAACAATCCGCCTCTTCAAAATAGTTCACATACATTCGCGATCCGCAGCCGGGATCTTTATTCGCTTTCTGTAAATGAAATTATCGTGGTAAGAGGAAACGATCTTAATTATCTTTTAATCGGGAGCGCAGTATTTCTTTCGCTGCTTGTTATAGTGTTTGTTTTTACTTTTATTCAAACATGGACTGCTAATTTAATGACGCAGATCGCGATGAAAGATATACGCCTCGGGTTGTTTCAAAAAACAATAGGGCAGTCGACAGGCTTCCTGTCGCGTCATCCTGTGGGAAGGATCGTTACGCGGCTGACAAGCGATGTACAGACAATGGATGAATTTTTTACTACGGTGCTTGTAGCGTTTTTAAAAGATATTTCCATAATGGCGGGAACTCTTATCACGCTTTTTATTTTGTCGCCGCAGATGGCGCTCCTTGTGCTTGTTACGCTCCCGCCTGTCGTTGTTGTTACAATGATCAGCCGCGTTAAAGCGCGGGACGCGTTCAGGAGGCAAAGAACGGCTTCATCAAAAGTGTACTCGTACCTGTCTGAGAGGCTTTCGGGGATGCAGGTTGTACAGTACTTCAGGCAGGAGAAAAAAAGCTCAAGGGAATTTAAGGAGAGCAATCAGGAGCTTCTTGATGCGAACCTTGGAGAGATGTATGTGTTCGCGACATTCAGGCCGCTGGTTGAGTGGTTTTCGGTTTTTACAGTATCGGTAGTCATCGTTGTCGGCAGTAAAATGGTGCTTTCACTATCGCTCTCTCTCGGTGTGTTAATCGCTTTTATAAATCTTGTCCAGATGTTTTTTCATCCTGTAACCGATATCGCGGAAAAATACACAATGCTGCAATCGGCAATGGCAGGCGGAGAGAAAGTTTTTAAACTGATGGACACTAACGAGCAAATACCTGACGCTGCGGGCAGCGGGTATTCTGCTTCCGCAGATAAAAAAATAGAAAATACCGCCGGTAATATCGAGTTTGATAATGTTCATTTCGCGTATAAGAAGGGAGAGGATGTTTTAAAAGGCCTTACTTTCTCAGTAAAGCCGGGTGAGATGGCGGCTATTGTCGGCTTTACCGGCGCAGGAAAAACAACGATTATAAATGTTCTTGCGCGTCTTTGGGATATTGATTCGGGGGTTATTCGGCTTGACGGCGTTCCTATAAAAGATATTCCGCTTAAGCGGCTGCGAACCTGCATTATGCCCGTAACGCAGGATGTCAATCTTTTTTCCGGCACGATAGAAGAAAATATATGTCTTGGCCTCGATCTGACAGAAGAGCAGATTATAGAAGCGGCAAAGACAGTTTACGCGCATGAGTTTATATCCGCTCTTCCAAACGGTTATAAAACTCCTCTTTCCGAAAGAGCGGCGAATATTTCCACAGGGCAGAGGCAGCTTATAAGTTTCGCGCGCGTGATTGCCCATAGCCCGCATGTGGTAATCCTTGACGAAGCGACAAGTTCCATAGATACCGAAACAGAACGGCTTATTCAGCTTGGGATGAAAAAGGTGCTTTCAGGGAGGACGTCTTTTGTAATCGCCCACAGGCTGTCCACGATTAGGGACGCGGATAAAATTCTTGTTCTATCCAATGGGCGGCTTGTGGAAGAAGGCACTCACGAAGAGCTTACATCCCGCGGCGGTATATACGCGAAGCTCCACCGGCTTCAATATGACGATGATGTAATGTTATAAGCATTAACACTGGACTGGAGAGGTAATTAATACTAAAATGTATATAACGATGAAAAAGTTGTGTTTTTCACTTTTTTTTGCTCTGATGGTGTGCGCGGGGCTTGCGGCACAGGCAAGAGATACTACGCCTCATGTTACGCAGATTAGAGTTGAATCAAGAAATAATCTTATAAGATTGACATGGGAAGATTCGCCTGCCGCGCAGGGGCCTGTGTATATTTTCAGATCCGCCCGGCCGTTCATCGTTTCAATTCCGGCGAATATAAGGCCTGTTGTTGTCAGATACGGCCAGCAATACTATATTGACGACACCGATGACATGGAAAATATTTACTATTTTATCGCAGCAAGCGAGGTATCAGGAAGGCGTTTTGATTTTATTATTCCGCGGGTGAACAGCACTCAGGTAAATTTAGCAGGCTCAACTGATTTTGCTGAGGAGCCGCAGCAGGAAGTTCCGGCAATTGTAGTGCACGATGTTCCTCAGGTAGAAACAGCTCCGGTAGACGGTATTTCAAACATAAGCGCCGTTACGGACGGAGAGAGGGTAATAATCACTTTTACATTAACAGGGCCTCGCAGAAACGCAATTCTTTACCGCAGTATGCAGCCTGTGCGCCAGCCGCATGATTTATTAAATTCTGTAATGATCCGGCCGGGAGTTACTTCACCGTATACCGATACGCCTGTTCCCGGCGCCGCGTGTTTCTACGCGGTTATTTTTGAAGATGAGATTTCAAGCGGCAGCATGGAAATAAACCCCGGCATTAACGCTACAGAATTTGCCGTAATGATATCAAGCGATCGCGCCGCCGAGCGTACAATTCGTCCGATACCGCTTCCTATACTGACATTGCGAAACACACTGCCTGAAAGTTTTTTTATCTCTGATGTGCCTGTGCAGGTTCCGTTAAGCGCGGAGCTGACCAGTATGCTGCGCGATATCAGGATGCCTTCCAGGGTTCCCGCGCCTCAGAGAAACCCGCGAATTTTTACGGTTGATCTTGAATCTCCCGCAAGCGGCGAAGAGTCGGCGTTGTTTCAACTATTAATGGAATACTTTATCAGATTTGAATGGGATAACGCCCGCGCCGGTTTACGGACATACCTATCACTTCCTAGAACAGGTGATACGGAAGCACGCGCCCGTTTTTATCTGGGGCAGGCATTGTACTTTACCGGCAGTTACAGGGAAGCGTTGATGGAATTTCTTTTTTTTAAAAACCACTATCCTTTGGAGGCCAGGGACTGGATAGATTCAGTTCTCGAGGCGATGATAAATTAATTCCGCAGTGTTCTTAATAACGCGCGCAGTTCCGGATTTGCCGCGCTTTCCGCCGATGGTGTTTGAGCGCTTTCCGTTCTAAGAATGACTTCATCACCCGGTTCAATGCGGTCGAAAAAACCGTTTCTTGATAATGAACCTATGGCGATTTCTTCATCTACATTTGTAATGACAAGCCTTCCTACAAGTTCGTCATCGGAATAAATTAATGAAATGCCTTCATTTGCCGTTTGCGCTCTTCCTCTTTTTACAACATCAAAAGTCATTTCTTCGCGGATGCCGTCGGCTCTGCCTTTATTAATTAATGCCTGTCCCTGCCTTCGAACAAGAAGCGTGCCTCTTTGCGGCATTGAAGATGCGAGCTGAGAAACAATTCCACGGGACGCGTCTCGGAGTCTGTCGGTTCCGGTACGGTATGTGTAAAATGTTCCGGCTGGAGATCCTGTTCTGCCTATAAAAAGATCTCCCCGTATGGAGATGTCGCGTTCACTTTCCGTTACTGAAACAAGCAGAAAATAATCCGCGCCCGCTTCCCTTGCCTGTCTGAAACCTTGTGAAAAAGTTGCCTGCCGGGATTCCATGTTCATAGGTTGAATGTTGCGATCTTGAACCAACAGTTCCCTTATTACACCCGCGGCAACATTCCCCGCGTCCGCGTGATAAAAACTTGACTGGCCGGCGATGGCGAACACCGCGATTTTCCAGTGGCGCTGCGCAACCTCGACAGGGTTTACCTGCCACTGCCTGAATAAAGCGTTTGAAAGAAGCGAGCTGTATGTTTCTACGGCATCGTCATAGACGCGGCCTGTATTACCTTGATCCTGAAGGAAACGAATTTCTTCGAGGTAGCGGGCAGGGTAGCCCTGCATCCTCAGAAGCTGCGCGTATTCCAGCCTGTCAACGGCAAAGGGGTAAAGCCTTAAGCCGCGCCTGTATTCAAAGAGAGCCTGATCAATCAAATTTCGTGTGCGGAAACTTCTCGCCCTGTTAAAATGCCATGCCGCCCATCTGACGCGCCGTGGATCTTCAAGGTTGGTGGAAGAGATTAATGTTTCTTCCAGAATGGCACGGATAAACTCATCATTCTCATTTAACGCAATCGCGTTGGATAAAACCGTTATCGCTTCCTGATTACGTCCAAGCCTGAGCAATGACAATCCTTTTAAGTACCACGCGCTCATATTGTTTCTGTTTGCCGCAATTGCGGTATCGCAGAGGCGGATGGTTTCCTCGTATTCGCCGTTGCGGTAACGAAGGACAGCCAAAAGACTTTGCGATTGTTCATGACCGGCTCTGTAATGAAGCGCCAGCTCCGCGTAACGGATTGCGTCGGCGAGCCTGTTGTTCATGGAATAAATATAAGCGGCGTAATAGTAAACGCGGTAATCTCCCGGATGCTGTGTCAGAGCGTTGTTTATATATGTTACCGCGGTGTCTCCGTCGCCGAGAGACAGCGTTACAAGTGCGAGCGATATCATCAATCTGCGATCATCGGGATAGCGGCGTACAGCGTCGCGGTAACGCAGAAGAGCTTCGGACGGTCTGTTTCTGGCTATGTCAAGTTCTCCCGCCGCGAACAATGTTTCTCTGTTGTAAGGTTCTCTCGCAAGAATTTCCGTAACAAGATTTGATGCCGCGTCAAGCTGTCCAAGTGCGATCAATGTAAAGACTTCCATGTTTGCGACGGACATATTCGTTCTTGCAAGCTGCCTTGCCCTTCTTATCCAGTTAAGAGCTTCGTCAAACTCGGCAAGTTCGTAATAACATTCTGCGATGGCGGCTGTCCCTTCGGCATGAGCGGGATTCATTCTTACACATTCTAGGAATGATTCGATAGCCGAGTACCAGTTCTCGTCCGCCATGAAACTTCTGCCCTGTTCATAATAAGCCGCCGCCGAACTTTGCACTTGCGCGCAGATCGGTTCCGGAAAAAATGCAAATAAACAAACCGCAAAGACGCATCCGAACCAAAGGTTTAAAGACGCACTAAGGCATTTAAAAATGCTTTTAATTCTTTTATGCGCCTGTGAATCTTTGGTTTGATGTACCCTAGCGGTGAATATTTTTATCTGCATTACCCCCCCCATTAATAACAACTATTCCTTCTTGTGCGTTACTATTTTAACTGAGTTGATTTTATGGCCGTCCATTTCCTGAATGATTATATCATAATCCTTATATGCAATTTTCTCGTTCCTTACAGGAATCTTACCTAAAAGATGGAAAACAAAACCGCCCAGGGTATCAAAGTCACCTGCGGGAAGATCAAGGTTTGTTTCTTCGGCGAGGAACTCAAGGTTTACCCTGGCATCGCACAGCCATGAACCATTGCTAAGCTCTACCACATCGTCGGTTTCATGATCGAACTCATCTTGAATGTCGCCGATTATTTCTTCTATTATATCTTCCATAGAGACTACCCCCGACACGCCGCCGTATTCGTCAACCACGACGGCCATGTGTACCTTCTTGCGCCGGAATTCGCGAAGTAAGTCGTTGATGTGTTTTGAAACCGGTACAAAGTACGGCTTTCTTACAAGTTGATGTATGTCAAAAGGTTTGTTGTTTATAATCGCGTTTAAAACATCTTTTACATGCAGCGTTCCGATTACATGATCTACAGTGTCCTGATAAACCGGAAAACGTGAATGTTCGCTTTTGCTGATACATTCAAGCAGTTCTTCTTTTGATGCGGCGGAAGACAGAAAAACTGTGTCCGTTCTTGGAACCATCACTTCCTTAACGGTCGTATCAGATAATTCCACAACGCCGCGGATCATTTCTTTTTGATCGTCTTCCAGCTCTTTTATCGCCTGAGGATTTATCTTATACGGCGTACGAACAGTGTTCGAGCGGACTGTGTTCGAGCTGACTACGTTCGATTTCACTTCTTTCCTCCAAAATCTCCGGTCATGATGCGTTCATTCTTAAGCTTTTCAAGAATCTTTTCCTGCAGCGCAAGCATTGGCTCATTTTTTTCAAGGGTTTCATGATCCATTCCGTCTAAATGAAGAATACCATGAATTATAAGTCTTCGTAACTCCTCATCTTCCTTTATCTTAAAAAACTCCGCGTTCTCTTTTAAAGTGTCAAGTGAAATAACAATGTCTCCGGGATAATAAATATTTTTACCGTCCTTTATTACATTTCCGCCAAGAGAGAAAGACAGAATATCAGTAGGTTCATTTTTATTTCTGTATTGATAATTCAACTCTGTTATTTTTTTATCATTACAAAAAAGCACGGAAAGTTCCCAGTTATCGCGCCCGATCTCTTCAAGCACTTTCAATGCAAAACAGCACGCCTTGCCGCTCCATAAGGGGAGGATGATCCCGTCGGCGTTTATCGCGACATTATTCATCAGGCTGCCTTGATAATATGATCATTGCGTTTCTTTTTCCTCTTTATCTTCTTTGCCTTGTTTGGGGTATTCGATTCTCGCGTGATAGTAGCCTACAAGCACCCTTACAAACGCTTTTTTTATCAATTCGAGATCGCGGAAGGACAGATCACATTCAGAAAGCTGGCCGTGATCGATTTTATCTTCAAACAATTGCTGAATAAATTTTTCCATTTTTACAGGAGTGGGTTTGTTCAGTGTACGCACGGCGGCTTCCGTTATATCGGCGAGCATGACAACCGCCGATTCCCGCGAGCGCGGAGGACTTCCGGGATAAGAAAAATCTTCGGAGTTAACCGCTGATTCCTGCTCTGCCGCCTTGTTATAAAACCATGAGATAATGGAGTTCCCGTGATGCTCTGCGATGATGGAAATTACATCTTTTGGAAGTCCGAGGCTGTAAGCTTTTTCTACGCCGAGTTTTACGTGGCTTCTGATAATGGTCGCCGACAAACGCGGAGCAATTTCATCGTGCCTGTTGTGATCGGTTTGGTTCTCCACAAAATAAAGAGGATTGTCCATTTTCCCGATATCATGGTAATAAGCTCCGACCCGCGCGAGAAGCGCGTTCGCGCCGATATCCTGACAAGCCTGCTCAGCGAGATTTGCCACCATCAATGAATGACTGTAAGTTCCCGAAGCCGCCGTAAAAAGTTTACGCAGCACAGGCGCGTTCAGATCCGACAGTTCCATCAATCTGAAGGGAGTAACCGCGTTAAGCGCATGCTCAAGCGGCGGCAAAAATCCGATTGTAAGCATCCCGCACGCGATGCCGTTCAGCGCCGCCCAGAATAAAAGCGCGGGGTATTCCGCAAGGTGAGCCTCGCGGATAAGAAGCGCGACGACAACCGCAATGCAGTTCGCCCCGGCGATAACAAGACCTGCTTTGATAAGGCTCATCCTGTTTTGCGCGTTATGAAGGACCGTGGATGCCGCGGCGCCTGAAACAAGCGCGATGATATACGATTGAATGTCAAACGCTCCTGCTAGATACGCGCCGAGCGGTATCGCAAGAGCCATAATCATCGCCGGTCTTTTCCCTAAAAAAACAGCGAGCAGCATTATATAAAGCGCTGTTGGCACAGCGAGCGACACCGGGAAACCTTCAAAACCTACAGACATATTATTTATTATTACGGAACCTATAATATATGAGCCGATAATTGACGCAAGGAGATAGCGCTCGCGGTTGCTTAATTCCCTTTCAAGGATCATGCCGCTTTGCAGGATCATAAAAAGAGCGTATATAAATAGTACAAGCAGAGCTGTTCCTAATATATTTTTTATATTTAAAGCGTCAGGATTATCTGTGCTTCCTATTATTATAAAAACCGCGAAGACGCATAACGCGAAGCTGAAAAGACCGGGGCCTGAACGGAAACGGTTAAATACAGGAGCAATGCTTTTTGTGGTTTTTTTATTATTTGCTTTCATTGTAAGCCTGTATTATTTTTTTTATCAGAGGATTACGCGCGACATCGCATGTATGCAGGAATGAAAAATGCAGACCGTCTATATTGCGCAGAATATCCGCGGCGTGCAGCAGCCCTGAATCAGTTTTACGTCCAAGGTCTATCTGTGTTGTGTCTCCGGTAATCACAGCCTGTGTGCCGGTTCCGATTCTTGTCAGGAACATTTTCATCTGTTCTTTTGTCGTGTTCTGGGCTTCATCAAGAATCACCATGCTGTCGTTTAAACTCCGCCCCCTCATATACGCTAATGGCGCGATTTCAATGGCTCTGGTTTCTTCCATTTTATTAATTACATCGTAAGGAACAAGCGATTCCATCGCGTCATATAACGGCTTTAGATACGGGTCTATTTTTTGAGCAAGATCTCCCGGCAGAAAGCCGAGGTTTTCTCCGGCTTCCACTACAGGCCGCGTAAGGATCAGCTTCCGTATCTTTTTTGAAAGGATCATAGAAAGAGCGTGCGCGATCGCGAGATAGGTTTTTCCTGTTCCCGCAGGGCCGATACAGAAGCAAATTTCGTTTTCCCTCATTCCCTGAATGTACATCGCTTGATTTCTGGTCTTAGGGTACACCCGTTTAAGGCCGTGAGGAATCTGTATCATGGAATCGCGGAAGATTGATTCTTTTTTATCGGATGATTCATTGACCAGCGTATGAACATAATCGGGAGACGGCATATCTCCTTCACTAACCGCAGTAACAAGATTATCAATTACCGTTCTGAAACGCGAGATGGAAAAATCGTCTCCCTCAAAGTGAATCTCATTGCCCCTTGCTGTGATGTATCCGCCAAGAGATTGCTCGATAATTTTCAAGTTCCCGTCATTTGCGCCGCAAATTCCGGATAATTGTTCCCTGTTGTCAAAAGCTATTGTTATTCCGTCTTCCAAATAATCCTCTGTATGTATATTTTATATCTCTATAAATCAAAGCGTCAAGGTATGTTAGGGGATAGGAGATAGGGGTTAGGAATTAGGGGATAGGGGATAGGGGATAGAATTTTTTTTATTTGTCATTTTGTACTTTTATCTGAAGGTCCATCTTTCGGTTCTTCCGTCGTAGGTTATATCTGATTTAATTTCCGTAATAGGCCGCCATTTTACAAGGAATGACACATCTGACGTGATTTGAAAAACAGGAGACGCGGCGGCTGTGTTACGATAAGGATACATATCCACGCGCAGCTCGGCGCTCCAGTCACCCAAGTGATGTACAGCGGTCAGGTTTAATCTTTGCATTTTAAAACCGGATCTGCGCCGCGCGGCCTCGTCAAAAAAATTAAATGAATCAAGCAGATCTGTAAAAATGTTATTTTGCGGACCGTCTATATACATTGATGTATAATCCTCCATTCCGGGAATTCCTTTAAAGTACCTGAAAATCACTGAGTTATTTGATGTTGCCGACATTCTTATTTCCATGAAATTCGTGACGCTTACCGTAAAACCCAAAGAAAGCTGGAAATTTGAATTTGTATGCTGTTGAAGATCAAAATTTAATGATGTGTTTACGTTAAACGACAATTTTAAAAAATTACTTATTATATTCATGTTCGCAAATGAATGGCTGTAAGAAAATGACAGATCTTTGGGAAAAAGTTCCGGTTCTCCAATAAGCGCCCAGCCCCCGCCTAGTTCCGTGTTATCAGGATCATTAAAATTAAAAACTGATTTTTGCGTTCTTATCGCGGTAAACTCAGATTTAAATGTCCATAATGTAAGAGATGATCTTATTGTTGTTATCCCGATGTTGTCACGCGGATTTATTACCATATTGTAATTAAATGAACCAATCCCGCTGAACCTGAGAGTTTCTGTCAGATTAACAGGTTCGAATACCCATTCTCCTTCGTTCTCTCCTGTTGTCGGCTTTGTTATGCGAAAATTAATGCTTGTTTCTGATATCCATATCCTGAATGAAGCGTTTGCGGATATCTGCCAGTCCAGCGGCGGAAGATCGGTGCTGATAGTTATTCTTTGATCCATGTTTAAAATATTTGCCTGCATGTTTGCGGACAGCCTGTGAAGGCTTAAACCGGGAGTATCTACGGCGCTTGTTTTTTCTTCCTTTGCCCATGTTCCCCAGACAGGCGCCAGTTCAGGGCCCGCGCCGTCCGTATATCTTCTTGATCTTACCAGCGTCCCCCTGAAAGAATATTGAAGATTTGACTGGGTAAACATATCGCTGCTTGTAAAGGGACGAAATGTACCGCTGTATGAATAAGAGCTTGTATAGTTTGTCTGGCTGTATTGTGTTCTGCGCGCGTTTTCTAATTTACTTTCATCAAAGTCGCCGTTGGTTGTGAATATATCCGCTTCTTTATTTAAGTATGTGTAATCTCTCCATGTTCCGCTGCCTGCGAAAGTCAGGACATTTGTAAATATGCTGCTGCCGTGATCCAGATGCAAATTGATCTGCGTACTGCCGCCAAAAATTGTAAGGATGGATTGTATATCTGTCCAATCCACCTGATCGTATGATCTCCAGCCGCTGTTCATAAACTGCATCTCCGAGGCGCTTGTCGGAGTTAACTGGTAATCAATCTTAAATTGGGTTTCTCCGATTCTCGGCAGACTGAAATTTACATTAAGAGCGGGCGGAGAAAGCGTTTCCGCGGAAGCTCTTTCGGATCTGCTGTTTCTCTGCTGTCTGGGCGCTGTTTCCTGATTTTCCTCCCACGGGGGAACAGGACGCGTATGATTATCGAAAGGATCATCGTACTCATCTTCGTCATCCGTTGAACCGCTTCCTGTTCTTTCTCCGAGAGTCAGGGGTGTTCCCGATAATGTGCCTGAAAAATTGTATATCGTGTATCTGTCAGGAGCGTAAAAAAACCTTCCCGGAGAGTCGTTGTTTGTGATTGAGCTATCCCTTATTCTGTTAAAAGTAAGTGTTGTAGAAAGAGTTGTAATGGTCATTCTCGATATATACGGCGCAAGGTCAGGAAAAGATGGTGATATATTTCCTGTTATATGCCATTGATAGTTGCCTATGTCGTGCTCAGTTGTTAATGTTGTATCGGCAGTGTTCTGCTGCATCATGTTTACCAGATCCATACTTTCCGCGCGATCTAAAAAATCTCTGTTTACATACGGATCGGAAAAAAACGGAATACTCCATGAAAAATTGGCAATAGGCATGCTTATAGAACTTTGAAGCGTCATTCTGTAGCGGAACGGAACCGACATGGAAAAAAGATTGGACGAGTTCCAGTCTGATGAGTTGTCAACATTCGAGTAGGGAGTATAGCCGCCTGATCTGTTATAAACAGTTCTTGTAAAGCCAAGCCCAAGCGATAATGAAAGAGGATTTAATATTCCGGTTTTTGGAACATTAAGTTCGATTCCAAGATATCCGCCGAGGTTTACATAATAATCAGCTAACGCTTTTAATCTTAACGCGTTCGGATCCGAGACTTTTCTTCCTGTGGTTCGAAGGAACAACCCCTGAAGTTCTCTTTCACTGTCATTTGAATTGCCGATAATTCTGCTGAGTGAACTTGAATCAGATTTATCCGCCTGCGGCTGTCCCAGTATATAGGAAGTTGTTTGGACAAATCCTCCTTCGCGGCTGCGGTATCCAACGACAGGGTGAAAAAAAAGTATATCCGCAGGAACGTATAAAAACGGAAAATAGAATATCGGTATTTCGCCGACATTTAAAACCGCGTTTAGAATCGCGAAGTCGGATCCCGGAAGGAGCCATAACCTTGACGCGCTTATTGACCAGAGCGCTTCAGGGTTTGCCGCGTTTGTAATACTGGCATTGGTAAGAATTGTAACACTCTCATCGGTGCGCGAGATAACAGTGCCTGAAAAAAGATACGATGATCCGTCATCTTCTATCGTTGAAAGACCATCGAGAAAAATGCTTGACCATGTGTCGATGTTAACAGTAATATTTTCCCCGCGGAATGATTCTGTGGTGTTATCTTCATTTTTTTCATATAAAACAGTTCCTCTTGCGGTTATTATATTTCTTGTACGGTTAAACAGAATTTCTTCGGCGCAAATTCTGTGTGTTGCCGATCCATCCCTTAATGTCAGGCTGACTTCTCCTGTTAACCTGACATAATCTTCTCCTATCGCGGCAACGGAAAAATACTCGGTTGTATGAGCCGAATCAATTGTAATCACCCTGCGATCCGCGTTTTGCCGCGCCTGCGGTTCCCTTAGTCCAAAGTGATTTCTTAAACGGTTTTGCAGTTCTGTTTTTGTTCCGCTTTCTGAAAGGCCGAGCCTGCGGCACCATACGGCAAGCTCGTTTAATGTCGATGTTCTTATCTCCATTTCAATCTGCCGTCTTTCTTGTGAACCGAGAGCTGCGGCATGATCGTCTTCACCTGAAGCGTCATCTCTTTCGGTTGTTTCCCCGGATTGATCTTCTATTAAAATTTGATTTTCAATTGCACCGATATTTTCCTGTGCGAATGTTATATAGGACGCGGACAGAAAAATGAGTACAAGAAGGAATCTAAACAGATACAACCATCCCCCGCGCTCCTGTGTACATTTGGCACAATACGCTTCTGTGTTAAGAGGTTTATTATCAACATTTTCAAAACAATCACTCATTTTTTTCCGGGTTTTTTGGCTGTTCCCCGTTTTAACATCTCATTTATATAATAACCCGTATATGAGTCTTTACACTTTGCAATTTCTTCCGGCGTACCCGTAGCGATTATCTGCCCGCCTTTTTCGCCTCCTTCCGGGCCAAGGTCGATAATATGATCAGACTGCAAAAGCACATCCAGATTGTGTTCTATCATTATAACGGTATTTCCCTGATCTACCAGCCGCCTGATTACGTCCATTAACTGCTTTACATCGGCAAAATGAAGCCCCGTAGTCGGTTCGTCAAGAATGTAGAGCGTCCTTCCTGTGGAGCGTTTAGATAATTCTAGCGCGAGTTTTACCCTTTGCGCTTCTCCGCCTGAGAGGGTAAGAGCCGATTGCCCGAGTTTCACATAACCAAGCCCCACCGATAAAAGCGTCTGCATTTTACGCGCGACCTGCGGAATCGGTGAAAAGAAAACAGCCGCTTCCTCAATCGTCATGTCAAGGACATCAAAAATATTTTTACCCTTGTAGCGTATTTCCAGCGTTTCCCTGTTAAATCTTTTTCCGTGGCAGACATCGCACGTTATGTACACATCGGGAAGAAAGTTCATTTCGATCTTGATCGTTCCGTCGCCTTCGCAGTTTTCGCATCTTCCGCCGCGGACATTAAACGAAAAACGCCCGGGTTTGTAACCCCTCATTTTTGAATCGGGCAGATTGGCAAAGAGATCCCTTATGGCGGTGAAGCCTTCGACATAAGTGATTGGATTTGATCGCGGCGTTCTTCCAATCGGGCTTTGATCAATGTCTATGACCTTATCAATGTTCCCGGTTCCGTCGAGTTTTTTGTAAGCGCCTTCCGCATGATTGGAACCATAAATTTTATTCGCGAGAGCGGGATATAAAACGTCAGATAACAAAGTTGATTTTCCTGAACCGGAAACGCCTGTGATGCATGTAAAAAGCCCAAGAGGTATTTCAACATTGATATTTTTTAAATTATGTTCGCTTACTCCTTTTAATTTTAAATATTCACCGTTTCCCTTGCGGCGTTTATTTGGAATGTCAATTTTTAAAATACCAGCGAGATACTGTCCTGTAAGGCTTTCTTTTATTTTCATTACACTCTCAGGCGTTCCCTGCGCGACAACATACCCGCCGTGAACTCCCGCGCCGGGTCCTAGGTCAACAATGTGATCAGCTGTGCGGAGAGTCTGTTCATCATGCTCTACGACGATCAATGTGTTGCCGAGATCGCGCAGGTACAGAAGAGTGTCGATAAGCCGCTGGTTGTCTCTCTGGTGAAGCCCGATGGAAGGCTCGTCGAGAATGTAAAGAACGCCGACAAGACTTGAACCTATCTGCGTCGCGAGCCTAATCCTCTGCGCCTCGCCGCCTGAAAGAGTGGAAGCCTTGCGCTCAAGGTTAAGGTAATCAAGCCCGACATTCTGCATAAAGCCGAGGCGTGCGTTTATCTCCTTTAATATCTGATACGCTATTTTGCTTTCATTCTTGCTTAACTTTACCGTCTTAAAAAAATCAAGCGAGTCAGTGACAGATAACGATGAAAGTTCCCAGATATTCTTCCCGGCTAAAGTGACAGATAACACTTCCGGTTTAAGGCGTTTTCCCCCGCAGTCTTCGCACGGTTTCTGGCTCATGAATTTTTCCAACCAGTCTTTTACTCCCTGTGATGATGTTTCAAGATAACGGCGTTTTAGTTCTTCAAGAATACCCGGAAACTTTGATTGATATTGAAAATGACCTGTTCCTTCACGGTTAATATATTTTACTTTAACTTCGTCATCGCTGCCGTGAAGAATCGCGTTCACAACTTTTTTTGACAATTTGTTAAACGGAGTGTCAAGGCTGAACCCGTAATGTTTTGAAAGCCCCACAAAGCGGCTGCGGTTCCACGCGCTGTCGGGGTTGTACGGTATTACGCCTCCCTCGTTAAACGAAAGAGTGCGGTCAGGGATTACGAGGTCGGGATCAAACTCAAGTTTCGCGCCGAGTCCCGTGCAGCCGGGACACGCTCCGAAAGGATTGTTAAACGAAAATAAACGCGGCTGCAATTCCGGGATTGACACTCCGCAGTCGGGGCAGGAATTTTTCTGTGAAAAAAGCTGTTCACTCTTTTTACCGTCTTCGTCAATAAGGACAAGCATTAAACCGTCCGATGTCTGCACGGCTGTTTCCACGGATTCAGCCAGTCTTGCGCGGATATTTTTTCCCATAACAAGCCTGTCAACGATAATTTCTATCGAGTGTTTTTTTTGTTTATCAAGTTTTATATTTTCATCAAGATTAACAGGCACGCCGTCTATTCTTGCGCGCGCGAAACCTGCCTTACGCGCATCCTCGATTATTTTTTGATGTTCGCCTTTTTTCCCGCGGATGACGGGGGAGAGAAGCTGAATCTTTGTTCCTTCCTTGAACTGTAAAATTGTTTCGATAATTGAATCGACAGGCTGTTCTCTTATTTCCTTGCCGCACTGCGGGCAGTGAGGTATACCGATTCTGGCGTATAACAGGCGGTAGTAATCGTAAATTTCCGTTACCGTGCCGACAGTGGAGCGCGGGTTGCGGTGGGTTGTTTTCTGTTCGATGGAAATCGCCGGGGAAAGCCCCTCTATGTAATCAATGTCGGGTTTGTCCATGCGTCCCAAAAATTGCCGCGCGTAAGCAGAGAGGCTTTCCACGTAACGCCTTTGCCCTTCGGCGAAAATTGTGTCAAAAGCCAGTGAACTCTTGCCTGAACCTGAGAGCCCTGATATAACAATAAGTCTGTCGCGGGGTAATTCAAGATCGATGTTTTTAAGGTTATGCTCACGCGCTCCCTTGATGATTAATTTGTCCATAATACGCTAAGGATAACGATTAAAAGGTTTATAGGCAATATGCTTTACGCGTATATAGTATAATTATTTCTTAAAAATTCACAAAAGAAATTATAGGAATATGCTGAATTCCGCAGCTTTTTACGGTATAATATAGTGGAATTATGTTTATTTTGCTTAAGACATTTACAAACAGGAGACTTTTTCGGTGAAATACAGCTTTGTTTTTCTTCTGGCCGCTTATGCTCTCGCTTTTACCTCATGCGGCAATGACTGGCGGCCGGGGACTCCTCTTGCGAAGGAAAAAGTAAAAATCGGAGTGGTGCATATAACAAATCCTTTTAATGAGACATCAGGCTATTCTTACGCGCATCAATCCGGCATTGACGAAATGCGGCGTAATCTTTCTCTTAACGATAGCCAAATCATCTACAGGACAAATGTTGACGATGTTGATCAGATGCATATCGAAGGACGCATGAGGGAAATGATTGCCCAGGGAGCGAAAATAATTATCGCCACAAGCTGGGGATATATGGACACCTGCGAAAAACTTTCTGCCGAATTTCCATCTGTTATATTCGCCAATGCCACAGGTTATAAATATAACGAAACTAATTTTACAAATTATTTCGGCAGGCTGTATCAAGCGCGTTATCTTTCCGGCATTGCAGCGGGTTTAAAAACAAAAACAAACATGATAGGTTTTGTCGCCGCGCGGGGAACTGACAACAGCGAAGTGACAGGCGGTCTTAACGCGTTTGCGATGGGCGCACATAAAGTTAATCCAAACGTTGAAGTTTTTGTCAGAGTAACGCATAGCTGGTTTGATCCCATGGGGGAAGCGTCCGCCGCGCGCGCTCTTATAGCTTTAGGCTGTGATGTGATCGCGCAGCATTGCGATACTGCCGTTCCGCAGCTTGAAGCGCAGAGAGCCGGCGTTTTAGGTATCGGCTACAATACCGATATGAAGCATGACGCACCTGACGCGGTTCTTACATCGGTGATTTGGCATTGGGGAGTATATTACACTAATTTGGTACGCAGCGTTATTGACGGCACGTTTAAAACAGATCCGTGGTTTGGTTCGTTAAGGGATGGAATTATCGATCTGGCTCCATTAAACGACAGAATTGAATGGGATGACGATACGTCTTTTGTGCTTAACGATATGCGCCGGCAACTCGAGTCGGAAACATTCAATATATACAGCGGCGTGATACAAACAAACGATGGCAGAAATATCGGCTTAGAAAACGAAATATTCTCCGATTCGCAGATACGAAATAATATCAACTGGTATTATAAAAACATTAAATTGATCAGATAATAAATGACAATAATTAAATTTAAAATGGGAAAAAAATTCCGATACAACCTGTTCTCTCTCTTATTTGTGTTTCTGGCTTTCGCCATGATGGCCGGAGCGGCTTATTATTTTGTGGGACGAGTTATCCGCCAGAGTCTTCTGGACAGAGCGCAGGAAATGATCTACACAGCGGAAGCGAATGTCAGAGCAGGGCTTTCAGAAGCTGAAACAATTCTTCTTAATACGTATCATATTGTGCAGAACATGATTATTCAAAACGCATCCAAACAGGAGATACTTGATTATCTTACCAACACAACGGAATGGATGCGCCAGAAGGATCAGGGGCTGTTAAATTATTACGGTATTTATGGATATATCCACGGGGATTTCTACGACAGTATCGGTCTTACTCCCGATCCTGATCATCTTCCGCAGACACGCCCGTGGTATCAGATTGCCGTCAGAAGCGGCAGCAGGGTAGGTTATACCGCGCCTTACACAGACTGGCGCACAGGCGATACAATTTTTTCCGCCGTTACAAATATTTTTGACAATGAAAACCGGCACATCGGCATATTGATAATTGACGTTGAAATCGGCTGGCTTACGGAATATGTATCTTCATTCACAGTAGAATCAGGCGGCTTTGGAATTCTTATCAATCAGAACATGACGATAATCGCGCATCCTGATATTTCATGCGCGGGTCTTCAGCTTCAGGAGCTTGGCAGTTCTTATGAGGAGATCGCGCGTATTCTGCGCAGCGGCGGAGAAGCGCTGGCGGTTAAAATTGTTAACAGCGCGGGAATCTCATCGGTTGCTTTTTTTACAAGAATTTTTAACGGATGGTATATAGGCATCGTGACTCCGTCCTATCAGTTCTACAAGGATTTATATTTATCCGCGATCATATTGATCATCCTCGGCTTGATTCTCGCTTTGTCTCTGAGTTCCATGCTGCTGTCATTGTCTGACGCGAGAAACCGCGCCGACAAGGAGAGCAAATTTAAATCGTCATTTCTCGCGAGCATGAGCCATGAGATCCGCACTCCCGTAAACGCGATTACAGGAATGGCGGAGCTGCTTTTACGCGCGGATCTTTCACAGGAAGCAAGGAGTTACGCGCTGGATATAAAACAAGCCGGTAACAATTTAGTTTCGATTATTAATAATGTTCTTGATATTTCAAAAATTGAAGCCGGTAAACTGGAAATTATTCCTGTCATTTATTCATTTACAAAAATGGTAAACGAAGCTGTAAACATTATCGGGACAAGGCTTGCCGAAAAACAAGTTCAATTTTTTTATTACATCGACAGTAAAATACCTAAGCAGCTCATCGGAGATGAAGTAAAAGTGCGTCAGATTTTACTTAATCTGCTTTCCAACGCGGTTAAATACACGGATTCAGGTTATATCAATTTATCTGTTAATATCGATAAGAAAACAGACGATCAAATTTGGCTGAAAATTTCCGTCGGCGATACCGGCAAGGGTATTAAACCGGAAGACCGGGAAAAGCTTTTCGGCGATTATATACAGGTTGATTCCAAAAAGAATTTCGGCATTGAAGGAACCGGTCTTGGACTTTCGATCACTAAAAAATTATGCGCCGCGATGGACGGAGACATTGGTTTTGAAAGTGAATACGGCAAGGGAAGCACATTCACGGCGGTCATTCCTCAGGGCATTGATAAAAATTCTCTTTCAGACGCTGATGACGCGCAGGAGACAAAAGAGGAGACGCTAAAATCAGAAAACCGCGGTAATGTAAAATATATTTATCCCGATGCCAGATTTTTAATTGTCGATGATTCTCCTGTCAATCTTAGGGTGGCGCAAGGTCTTCTCCTGCCGTACCGCGCAAAGATAGATGTAAGCCTTTCAGGCGCGGGAGCTGTCGAACTTGTAAAAAAGAACATATACGATTTAGTATTTATGGATCATTTAATGCCCGGCATGGATGGTATGGAAGCGGTTAAGCGTATAAGGGAATGGGAACATGAAGAAGGCGTGGAACAGGAATTATTAGACCACCTTCCCATTGTAGCGTTGACAGCTAACGCAGTCGCCGGAATGAGGGAAATGTATCTGGAGAACGGCTTTAATGACTATCTTGCAAAACCTATCGATCTGGACATGATGGACGAAATACTTTTTAAATGGATAGCGAAAGAGAAGAGGGTTACGAGTTAGCGGGTAGCGTATTGCCGCGAACCTAATGAACTAACACAAGCAATTGATCAAATTTATTTGCCTCTTGTTTTATTAACCATTATTTGTTAATATGAAGGATAATAAAAATACGGAGTTGATCATGAATTTATCTGAGTTAAAAACGCCAATTGATGAATTATTAAAAAATATAAATGAAACATGGAGGCGTCTTTGAAGACGCTGATTTTGCCGGGAAGATAGCCGGGACGGAAGCGAAAACAGCCGAGCCGGGATTCTGGAATGATCAGGAAACGGTAGAAAAAACCGTCGCTCTTTTAAAAAACCTTAAAAACCGCTATGAACCCTGGAAAGCCCTGCATGACGAAGCTATCGATTTAATCACCCTTTACGAACTTTCTGTAGAAGCAGGTGATGAGAATGAAAGCGCGGGAATCGAATCAACATTAAAGAATCTTGCGGCGCGTTATGAGAAACAGAATATTTTCGAATTAATGTCCGGGGAAGTGGATAAAAACGCGTGCTTCCTTACGGTTCATTCGGGCGCAGGCGGCACTGAAGCCTGTGACTGGTCGCAGATGCTGTACCGTATGTATCTGCGATGGGCTGAGCAAAAAGGCTTTTCTGTCGAGGAAGTTGACAGGCAGGAAGCGGAAGGCGGCATAAAATCGGCGACTTGCAGGGTGGAAGGGGATTACGCATACGGCTACCTGAAAGGCGAATCCGGCATTCACAGGCTTGTCAGAATCAGTCCGTTTGATTCCAACGCGAGGAGGCACACGTCATTTGCCTCTGTCTACTTATTTCCCGTTATTGATGATACAATCGAAGTTGATATAAAACCCGAAGATTTACGCGTAGATACCTACCGCGCGGGAGGAGCCGGAGGGCAGCATGTTAATAAAACTGACAGCGCTGTGCGTTTTACGCATCTTCCGACGGGAATTGTTGTCGCCTGTCAAAATGAACGAAGCCAGATGAAAAACCGCGCCATCGCGATGAGCATGCTTAAAGCGAGGCTGTACGAACATTACAGGCAGGAGAAAGAAAAAGAGAACTCGAAATTTTCGCAGGAGAAGAAAGATATTTCCTGGGGCAACCAGATAAGATCGTATGTGTTTCAGCCGTATACGATGGTGAAAGATTACAGAACAAAAACGGAAAAAGGAAATATACAGGCTGTGATGGACGGAGATATTGACATTTTTATCGAGGAGTATCTGAGGTTTTCATGGCGCGGTAACGCCGCGAAAAATTATGACGCGTAACAGCGGGAGTTAATATTGAAAAAAAGTTTATTTTTTATTTTTCTTTTTCTCGCGACATGCGCGTGTCTTTTTGCGTTTGGAACTCAGGAGGCGCAGGTTGTTACGCAAAATAATGACTGGACTCTTTGCATTACGGATTTTGATATAAGTTCTCTTTCAAGCGATAAACAAATAATAAAAGGTTTAATTGTAATGAGATTCGCGCAGCGTCTGGGATCAATTAATTACCGCACGCGGGTATCTCCTGAGTACGCGTGGTATGAAGAAGACGCTTTTACGCGCGAGCGTTCAACCGCGGCTAGAGCGCTTGCCGCGAAGAGGGAGGAACGTTCCAATTTATTATACCGCGGCGATCCGCAGTGGAGGTACAGGCAGAATCTTCAAAGAGTTGACGCGGATATAGAAAGACTTACAACGGCTCTTAATGAAATTGAAAACAATATGCCTTTAATCAACAGGGAGCCGGCATTCAACCTTGTAAGCGCAAACCGTAACAACACATTTCCGCCGGCTCCCGAAGCCGGAGCCGAACACAGATTCTGCACAAGCATGCGGATAGATTCATTTTTAACAGGCGTTATATCAGAATTTCACGGACGTTTTTTACTTTCAATAAAACTTTACGCTTTTTATACGCGATCTTATATCTGGGAAGAAAGTATTCTTTTTTCCGCAGAAGATATTGATGAAGCGGTTGATGAAGTCATCAACAGGCTGATGTCCGTTGTTTCGGGTAACAGGCCGTCCGCTTTATCTGTAAACGCGCATCCTGAGAGTACGCTTGTGCTTATTAACCAATCATTCGCCGGAAGAGGCGCTGTGGATAGTTACGAGTACCCCGGCGGAGCAATTTTAATCACGGCATCCGCGCCCGATCATGAGCGCATAACGCATGAAACAACTCTTTCTCCCGGTGAGTTAGCTGAAATTACATTGAACCTGAATCCTATAAGATACGGAACGATTGACATAACTTCCCCGGAGCAGGCTTCTGTTTATCACGGCGCTATGTTTGTAGGTGAGACTCCTGTAACTCTGCGGCTTCCCATCAATCAGCTTGATTACATTGAACTTATCGCCAATAACAGAAACAACGGCAGAGCTGTTTTTCAAATGCCTGACGATGATGGTTTTTCCGGGTCATTGTCTGTACGGACATCCGCGCCTCAGCCGTCGGGGCGTGTAGATAATGCGCGTAATATGTTTTATTGGGGCTGGGGAGGGTCATGGATAACAGGGATTGCTGCATGGCTCTCTTATTACACATTTACCGGCATGAACAGCGTCCAAATAAGAAGTCCTGACTTTTTAGAACAGCGTAATTTAATGAACTATATAAGTATAGGAACCATGATCACCGTGGGCGCTGCCGCTGTTTACGGAATCGGCAGTTTAATTTATTATATTTATACAGCAAATCTTGACGCGGCGCCGATTATACAGGCAAATGGGAATTAAATGAAATTCGGCGAAAGACTAAAAAATTTTTTTTCCGGCAAACCGGTTATTAACGATGAGTTAGCTGATGATTTATGCGATCTTTTAATTGAAGGCGATTTCGGTGCCGCGCAGGCGTATAAAATGACAGAGTTATTAAAAGAAAGATGCAAAAAGGATAAATCAGATAATTTACAGCAGAAACTCGCGCAGCTTCTTATAGAAGAACTTGATAAATTATACATAAACAAACCGGCGCATCTTCTTGATGAAGAAAATGATGATAATAATCTGACGGCAATTCTGCTTTTAGGAGTTAACGGCGTAGGGAAGACAACGACGGCAGCAAAACTTTGCAGTCTATTTAACATAAAATATAATAAAAAATCCATTCTCGCGGCGGCAGATACGTTCAGAGCGGCGGCTATAGATCAACTTAAGATACACGGACAAAAACTTGATATGCGAGTTGTCGCGCATAAACAGGGAGGAGATCCGGCGGCGGTTGTTTATGACGCACTGGAAGCCGCAATCTCAAGCGGCGCGTCATACATTATCGCCGATACCGCAGGAAGGATGCATACAAAATCCGCGCTTGTGGAAGAGCTTCGTAAAATTGACAGAGTAGTTGAATCGCGCGCAAAAGACGCCCGTTATCTGAAATTTCTTGTACTGGACGCGACCACAGGCAGAAACGCGTTTTCTCAGGCGGAAATTTTTAACAGCGCGATCTCTCTTGACGGGGTAATTCTTACCAAGTACGATTCCACCGCAAAAGGCGGAGTTATTTTTTCTCTCGCGGAAGAATTGCGGCTGCCTGTCGTTTACATATGCACAGGAGAAAAGTACGCCGACATTGAGAGATTTAACCATGTAAAGTTCGCGAATGAGTTTGCAGGAACCGCTTAATGAAAAATAAAAAAGTATTTTTTATAGTTATTATCGTTATGCTCTTCTTTGCAGGTATTATCGCTCTTACTCAGGAAGTTGATCTACTTCTGCCGCTGACTGAAAATCCGCAAAGCGATGATCAAATTAATAGTATGCAAGCGCAGATGGCGGCGCATCTTTCAAAACAGGATAAATGGTTCAAATCAAACGCGGGAGGAATGGCGCTTGAGGAAACTCAATCTCGTTTAACCGCGCTTCGCGGCCAGTACGCGCTATTAATAAAATCCGCAGGTCCCGGTGATATACCTGATCACCTTATACCTTTTTATACTGATACTTATTTTCCGGAAAATAGAATTCTTTTTAAGAACGGACAGCAGGCAAGGTCCCAATGGATATTCAGGGACAGAAGAGGAACTACAAGGCTGAACGCGGTTATAGCAGATCCTCCCGCGTCGCGGAATAATGATACCACAAATAGATCTGTGATTTCCACGGAATTAGAAGAAGAAAGCGAAAACCGCGCGGTTACCGCAGGAACTGATAGAAGAATATTTAATAAAGGTTTCATCGAAATATTTGATGAAAACTCATATTTAACAGAAGAATATTCGTTTTTTGAAAACGGAGAGATAAGAAAAATAAACCATAATTATAATAACGGCCTTTTAATCAGTTCTGCCGTTATGTTACGCGTAAACGAAGAAGAGAATGAATATGTAAATGTTTACACCGATTATTACAGATATAACCGATCATCATCATTAAGAAATATAGAAAGGGTTTTCCATTTAAACGCACAGAATGTTTCTCTTAGGGAACCGGAAATGATTTCGTTTCCAAGACACGTAATGGACGCGGTGAACGAAAAATTTATGGAAACAGAAAGAGTCAATCTGTATCCTGATTTTTTCGGAGACGCTAATGTCAAAACTGATGAAAAAATTATTTTTGAAACAGATGAACGCGGAAGAATATTTACGCAAGTCTTTCATGATGAAAAAGATGATGTTATTTGGACAATTACAAATACATGGTTTAATGATAGAATCGTTTCTACAGTCAAAGAAGAAGGCGGCGTTGTTTATGCCGCGGAATTTGATTATGACCAAAACGGAAACAGAGTGGAAGAAAGAAATCATAGAAACGGAGTTCTTGAAAGAGTTGTGCGGACAGAAGGCAATCTAGATATAGAAGAATTATATTTAAACGGCGCCGCTGTTCTGCGCGTTATCTGGGAAGACGGCAGAAAAATATCTGAGACAAGGCTGAGGCAATGAAAGTAGGCTGGGTTTTATTTGTCGCATCAAGATATATTTTTAAAGGAAGGGGAAGCTCGCCTGTTCTTGCCGTGCTCGGAATCGCTGTTGGGGTTCTTGCGTTGATTGTAATTATTTCCGTAATGAACGGATTCCAGCTTGGCTTTATAGAAAGTATTCTGGAAATTTCTTCGTATCACATAAGGCTTGAATCATTTCCGCAGGAAAAAACACAGGAGTTAAAAGATATTTTACTTTCAATTCCGGGAATAAACGCGGCGGTTCCGTTTATAGAATTGCAGGCGATATCAAGGGGAAGAAGGACAGGGCAGCACGCTGTGCTGATAAGAGGCATATACGAAGATACACTTGAGATTGATAAATCAATGAGAGCAAGACTTGAAGTTGAGGAAGGTGAGTTTGACATATCGCAGCCAAAGTCAGTGCTGTTGGGAGCGGAACTGTCCCGAAGGCTTGGTGTCGATGTAGGGGATGATGTTACTCTGTTTTCAATAACCGGGATCCTGACATCCGAAGACGAAGGCGGCTTTGATACTTTTACCGTTAAAGGAATTTTCAGAACAGGTTATTATGAATATGATCTAAGCTGGGCATTTATTAATATCGATAGCGTGTCTTTATTAACAAGCGACAGTGATATAAAATTAGGCGTTAAAATCGCGAATCGTTTTCATGATAGAACAATTTTGGAACAGGTAAAAAGAAAATTGTCAGGATGGGAAGGGATAAAATTTTCAAGCTGGCGCGAATATAACAGATCATTTTTCGGCGCGTTAAGAACAGAAAAACTTTTTATGTTTATCCTTGTAGGTCTTATTTTTATTGTCGTGGGGTTAAATATTTTTCAAGGGCAAAGAAGGGCTGTCCTTCAGCGCCGGGAAGAAATAGGACTGTTGCGCGCGGTCGGAGGATCGCAGAAAGCTGTTCGCTTTGTTTTTGTCTGCGACGGCGCGATTATCGGTCTTACAGGCGCTTTATGCGGACTTGTAACGGGACTTGCAATCGCTCTTAATATTCAAAACTTTTTTTCGTTAATAGAAAATGTTGTAAATAAAATAATAGGTCTTTTAAATACGTTAGCCGGCATTTTAGGCGCCGGATGGATGGCAAATTTTTCCGTTTTTTCGCCGCAGGTTTTTTATATAAAAGAAATACCTTCGCGGGTTCTGCCGGGAGAGGTAGCGTTTATTTTTATGTTCGGTTTATTGTCGGCGCTGGCGGCTTCATGGGCGGCATCGCGGAAAATTTCAAAAATACAACCCGCGGAGGTTTTACGCTATGAATGATGAATCTCAAAAGAAAATAATGTTGAAAGTAAATAATATTGTAAAGAATTACATCTCAGGCGCGGAAACGCTTTATATATTAAAAGGCATTGATTTTGAAATTGAGGAAGGAAAGTCAGCGGCGATAAGCGGGCAGAGCGGAAGCGGAAAAAGCACTCTTCTTAACATTATTGGAGGCCTTGATAAAACTGACGAAGGATCTGTTTTTATTAACAACGATGAAATTACATCTTTTTCCGAGAAGGAGTTATCGGCATACAGGTCAAAGAATGTCGGTTTTATTTTTCAGTTTCACTATCTTTTAAAAGATTTTACCGCGCTAGAAAATATTATGCTTCCGGCGTACATCGGCGGAATGAAAAAGAAAAACGCGGTTGACAGGGCAAGGTCGCTGTTAGCTGACATCAATCTTGAGGATCGCGCGGGTCATTATCCTTCGATGCTTTCAGGAGGGGAGAGGCAGAGGGTGGCAGTCGCGAGATCAATGGTAAATGATCCCGCTTTAATTCTGGCTGACGAGCCGACCGGAAATCTTGATCCGCAGAACAGCGATATAGTAGCGTCGCTTTTATATGAGAACGCTTTAAAAAAAGGAAAAACGTTAATCGTTGTTACGCACGATCAAAAAGTGGCGGCGGGAGCATCTGTAAGGCTGGTGCTGGAAAACGGCAGGTTCAGCGGAGAAAATAATTGAAAATAAGAGCCGCCTTTTTTATAGCGCTTAGGTATCTGTGGGCAAGAGCACACGAAGGAGGCAGGTATCTGCGAGGAGCCGCCGCGGGGATCGCTGTCAGTCTTGTCCCGATAATCGTAACGCTTATTGTAGCCGACGGAATGATACGCGGAATCACAGACCGATATCTCGAAGTGGGAACAGGGCATTTGCAGCTTTTTGACAGTATTAATAATTTAAACAGAGAAAGACTTAATGAACAGATGAAAGATATAGACGGCTTCAGGGGAATATGGCTTGAAAAACGCGCAATGGGAGTAATCGCCGGAAGAAGCGGAAGAACCGGAGTGACAGTGCGTTCGATAGATTCTTCATTCTGGGATGATCCGGGAAGTTTTAAATTTTTAAAAATAATAGAAGGGGAGCATAAGCCGCAAGGCGATCGCGGCATTGTGTTAGGTGAAACACTGGCCGCGAATATCGGCGCCGGCCCTGGTGACATGGTGCGTCTTATGACGTTAAGGGAAAGTGAAAACGGCAGGCTTGCTCCCAGAATGACGTCGTTTACAGTCAGCGGCATTTTATCCTGCGGCTACAATGAAATTGACGCGTTATGGTGCATAATAAGCAGCGAAGGCGGTTCAAGGATTGTTTTTTCTGATTACACGCCCGCAAGTATGATAATCAAAATTGACGACCCCTATAAAAAAGCAGATGATTTTTCGAATCAGCTTTTTAACATACTGGGACCCAGTTACAGCATATACACATGGAAGGAGCTTCTGCGCTCGCAGTATTCATCCTACGAAACAACCAGACAAATGCTGCTTTTTATTATGGCGCTTATCGTGATAGTTGCCGCTGTCAACGTTTCATCGGCGACAAGCATGCTCGTTCTTGAAAGGCAGAGGGACATCGCCGTTTTAAAAGTAACAGGCGCCAGAGTCGGAGGCGTAACGGGAGTTTTCTTAATCGGAAGTTTTTTAACCGGCATGACAGGAAGCGTAATCGGAATAGCGCTTGGTTTGTTAATCGGAAGCAATATAAATTTTCTTGTACGTTCGCTGGAAAAAGCGTTAAGTTTTTTTACGCTTTTGTTTAACGGAGATGAAGTTAAAATTCTCGACCCTGGTTTTTATCTTGAAACAATTCCGATTGTGATCGACTGGCATATGGTGATGATGATTTGGATCTTCGCGGTTCTGTGTTCTGTACTCGCGTCATGGCTCCCTGCGCGGAGAGCCGGTAAATTAAAACCGATGGAACTTCTCAGGAAAACGTGATTTTCTTTTTCGCAGTCCCTAACCTCTAACTCTCGCGGCAACCGCGTCAATGAAATCCCACGAGTTTAATACCATGCTTGGCGCGGGATCTGAAAGTTTCGCGAGGTCGCCTGTCATTATACCGTCCTCAATTGCGTCTAACACGGCTTTTTCTAAACGTTTAGCGAAATTTGCGAGCGCGTCCAGCCCGTCAATCTCGGCGCGTTTTGCAAGAGCGCCGCTCCACGCGAAGATGAGTGCGGCGGGGTTGGTGCTTGTTTTCTCGCCTTTCTGCCAGCGGTAGTAGTGCTGCTGCACTGTGCCGTGCGCCGCTTCGTACTCAAAAACGCCGGAAGGCGAGACAAGAACGCTTGTCATCATCGCAAGGCTTCCTGCGGCGCTTGCGATCATGTCGCTCTGAACGTCGCCGTCATAGTTCTTGCATGCCCATAAGAATCCGCCTTCGCCTTTAACAACACGCGCTACAGCGTCGTCGATCAATGTGTAAAAATATTGAACACCCGCGCCTGCGCATTTTTCCCTGAACTCGGTTTCGTAAATTTCATTAAAAATAGTTTTAAAACGCCCGTCGTAGATTTTGGAAATTGTATCTTTTGTTGCGAACCATAAAGGCAGTTTCTCGGTGATGGCGTAGAGAAAACACGCGCGGGCAAAACTTCTTATTGATTCATCAAGGTTGTGCATTCCCTGAACGATGCCGCTGCCTTCAAAATCGGCGACTGTCATTCGGCGTTCTGTTCCGTCGCTCTTTGTGTAAACAAGCTCGACCTTTCCGGGCCCTTCAATTTCCATTTCGGCGGCTTTGTAAACATCGCCGTAAGCATGACGTCCGATAACAATCGGCGCTTTCCACGTGTTGACAGACGGTTTTACGCGGCTTATCTGTATCGGTTTTCTGAAAACTGTTCCGTCAAGAATCGCCCGGATCGTGGCGTTGGGACTTGGAAGAAGCTGCTTTAAATCGTACTCTTTCTGTCTCGCTACATTTGAAGTAATAGTCGCGCATTTAACCCCGACGCCAAGCCTTTTAATCGCCTGTGCCGATTTTACAGTCACTTCATCGTTTGTATCATCCCGGTTTTTTAAACCAAGATCATAATACTCGCTTTTTAGGTCTATAAAGGGAAGTAACAGTTTTTCTTTTATAACTTCCCAAAGGACACGCGTCATCTCATCCCCGTCAATCTCGACGAGGGGGGTTTTCATGCTGATTTTCGCCATACAGACATTATATCAGTATAGAAAATGAATGATCAATACCAAAATTACTTTATTTTTTCTATTACTTCATTAAACGATAATTCCGTGTTTTGCCTGGAAGCGAGATCCCGCAATGTCAATTTATCGTCAAGCGGATTTTCTCCGGGGATTAGCACGTAACGCATTCCCTTTTTTTCCGCAAGAATGAACTGTTTTGCAAGCTGTTTATCGCTTTCAGTGAAGACCTCGCATGAGATGCCGGCTTGCCGCAGTTTTTGAGCAAGCGCCTGATATTGCCCGGATTTATCCGCGTCAACGCAGGCAATGGCGGCGGCGCAAGTTTTCGCGGCCGGCAGTTTACCGAGGCTTTCAAGAGCGGCAAGCAGGCGGTCAAGGCCGATTGAAGTGCCGACTCCGCTTATCGGGTCTTTATCTTTGGAATAAAGTCCGGCGAGATTATCGTAACGTCCGCCTGAGCAGACAGAACCGATATCCGGCATTTCTTTTAAAAATGTTTCAAATACTACGCCTGTGTAATAATCAAGGCCTCTTGTGATCGATGGATTAAGTATGAAAGGATCATCCTCTTCACCTGCCGCGTCAATCATATACTTACGGAGCGTTTCAAGCCTCTGTGATTCAGGCGATGCGCCGCCTGAAAGTTCCGTTATGCGGTTTAAAATTTCCGCGAAGCTGCCTTTCGCGTTTATAAAATTTAATATTTTTGCCGCGTCGGCTTCTCCTGTAAGTTCTGTAAGGTTCTTCAATGTTTCTTCTTCACCTATTTTCGCGAGTTTATCAACGGCGCGGAGAACATCGACTGATTTTTCACTCTGTCCGATGTGTGAAAGAAAGCGGTTGAAAAGACCCCTGTGATTTACGTTAATTCCAACATCAAGCCCTAGATTTTTAAAAATGGTTTTTATCAATAGTATTATTTCAAAATCAGCGGCCGCGCCGCCGCTTCCGATAATATCAAAATCGCACTGGGTAAATTCCCTGTAACGCCCCCTCTGGGTGTTTTCGCCTCTCCACACCTTGCCTATGTGATACCGCTTAAAAGGGAATGTCAGTTCACCGCGGTGAAGCGCGGTAAAACGCGCGAAGGGAACTGTAAGATCAAAACGCATGGCGATATCGCGCCCGCCGTTATCTGTAAAACGGTAAATCTGTTTTTCCGTCTCTCCTCCGCCTTTGCCGAGAAGAATTTCTGAGTATTCAAGCGCCGGAGTGTCAATCGGAATAAATCCGAATGAACGGAATGTGTCTTCTATCCGCTCTGTCAGGCTGCGCCTTATTATTTCCGCGTCGGGAAGAAAATCCCTGAAGCCTTTAAGTACTTTAGGTTCAATGTATACTGCCATGTATGTCACTATAATGAAAAATTTAATAACTCTCAAGCGGTAAATAAAAAATCCTAAAGCGATTCAAATACATAGCTTATGCTTGTTTCTGTTACAGTGACAAAACAGTATGTTTTATTTTTTTTAAAATCTTCGATATTTATATATGTGACATTTCCGGCTTCGCTTACATTCCTTTGATGCGAATGTCCCATAAACATCATGTCGCATCTGTTCACCAGCATGGACACAATTCTTGCTCTTTCACTTGTATCATTTAATTGCTTTACATTAACGGGATTTGTGGCGAAAAGAGGGCAGTGTGTATAAACAAAAATACGCCCGGATGTGTTTTTTAATTCACTTTCCAGCCAGTCAAGTTGTTTTGCCCCGATAAAAGAGTTGGCGGAATCCAGTATAAAAAGCGTTGTATTATTAAGGCTTACCTTGTAACTTGTTGAGCCGATATTTTCTTTCCATATAGGCCAGTTGCCGAAATATATATCATGATTTCCGATTACGGGGTAGCAGGGAACCGACAATGTCTGCGCGAATTCAATGAATTTGCGTATATCATTATATGATCCATGCTGAGTAATATCGCCGAGTATTACTACAAATTTTAACGCGTTGTTTGCCGCTTTTTCCGTGATTATTTCTGTCATGTTCTCAAGACCGTACATATTGCCGTCTTCTATATGAGTGTCAGATAACACAATGAATGAGTATGTATCAGGAAGAGTGATATTAAAATCATCATTAGTGAGAAAATTAAAAATATGCCTGGACTCCAGCCGTTCATCCAGATCGGTTGAAATAAAAATACCTAAGAGGTCGATGTTGCAGGAAGACAGCGCACAAACTGCGGCGCAAATTGCGATGCATGATGCACAGCATTTTGCGATGCGCATAACGGCGTGTAACACTGTGCGTATTGCACATAACAATGGAAATGTCCTTAAATCTTTGTTAAATATTTTTACCATGTCAGCCTCACACCCGTACGCCACGAGAATCCGTAAAATGTTGTGGTGAGACCGTCTATGCCGCTTTGCATTAACTCAATGCCGCTTAAGATTGACCATCTGGCATCAAGGCGGATTACAGCGTAAAAAATGTATGAATACGCGTTCAGGTTCTCCTCGTAAAAATCAGAAAAATTTCCCATACTAATGCCGATGATCATGGCGCTGCTGTTATAAATATTTAAATAAGCATTAAACGATAATATCGATTCAAAAATTACATCCGTTCCCATAAAGTTCGTGAATCTGAAATTCATGCCGAGTGATACACCTGCGGTTCTTCCGTTAAACGAAATATAAGGAAGGAGCGTATGGGTATGTACGTTATAATCCAAGAGTCCGTTGTAAATATAGGAAAGCGTAAAACTTAAAGGAAGGCCTGTGAAAGGAGAAATAGACGGAGATACGAAAGTATTAAAATAATAACTTTTAACAAGCGTTCCGGCTGACAGGCCGCATTTTAATGAAAAAATATTTTCCAGTTCTATTAAACCTGTTACGGAAAAATCGCCTGAATATTGAAAATTTCTGTTGTGTTCACCCCTTAAATATGCTTCCAGTTCCAACGATGTGATCGTAAATGGTAAAAAATCCAGAAACGGGGAGTGCTCGTCAACTTCAGATGACTGCGGATCCTCATCAGTATCATCATCTGATTCTTGGGCAAAAATACCGCCTGATGCGAGCAGGAATATAATAATTAAAAAATTTAATTTTACATTCATTTAAATATTATTCCATGCAATCGAAAAAAAAGATATAATTATTTGATGCGCGAAAAAGCGGAAATAAATGACGATAAATTTTTTAAAATGACTAAGTCTCCGGTGGAGAAACTTGTTCTGGGATTCGCGGGTCCCAGTATCGCAATAATGATGATTTCCGCAGTATACAGCATGACAGACACGTATTTTGTAAGCTCGCTCGGCACAAGCGAAGTCGCGGCGGTCGGCATCGCGTTTCCCTTAATGGCGATAATTCAAGCGATGGGTTTTTTCTTCGGGCAAGGTTCCGGGAATTACATGGCGCGCGCGCTTGGAGCGCAGGACACGGACGGCGCGTCAAGGATGGCGGTAACAGGACTTATAAGCGGCTTTATTGTCATGTCTTTGATCGCCGCCGCGGGGCTGGCTGCTCTTGAATATCTTGCAATCGGGCTTGGCGCGACAGAGACGATTATACCTTTCGCGCGGGATTACATACTTTTTATTCTTCTAGCCTCTCCCTGGATGGTAGCGGCTACCGTTTTAAACCAGCAGCTTCGTTTCCAAGGCAGCGCCTCTGCCGCGATGTGGGGGATGTTATCGGGCGCGATACTTAATATTTTCCTTGATCCGCTTTTTATTTTCGCGTTTGGTCTCGGAGTAAAAGGCGCCGCGGTCGCAACATTGATAAGCCAGATGACAAGTTTTGCCATTCTCTTTTTCTACGCGGCGGCGCGGAAGGGAAATATTCCGATTAAAATAAAATATTTTACTCCCTCCGTGTCCCGTTACGTTGAAATGTTTCGCGGCGGAGTTCCCGCGCTTTTACGCCAGAGCCTTATGAGCGTCGCGGCGATTTTAATCAATCACTTTGCGCGGCCTTATGGAGATTCGGCGATCGCCGCCATATCAATCTCGAACAGGCTTTCCATGTTCGCGACTTCGATGGTGCTCGGTTTCGGTCAAGGTTTCCAGCCCGTGTGCGGTTTCAACTACGGCGCGAAGCTGTACAGCCGTGTAAAGAAAGCGTTCTGGTTCTGCGTCCGTTTTTGCTGCTCTGCTATTTTGATTATATCCATCGCGATGGCAATTTTCGCGCCTCACATTATAACGTTGTTCCGAAAAGACGACCTTGACGTAATAGCGATAGGCGCTGTTGGTTTAAGACTAAATTGTATCAGCCTTCCATTCACTGCCGGAATTATAATGGTAAACATGATGACTCAGACAATGGGCAGAGCTTTGGAAGCTAGTATTGTAGCGGTCTCGCGCCAGGGTCTTTTTCTTATTCCAAGTCTTTTTATACTAGGTCCGCTGTTGGGATTAAACGGCATCCAGCTCGCGAGACCTGTATCAGAAATCGCGAGTTTAATTGTAGTGATACCGGTGCTTGTTAATACGTTGAAGAGTTTGTCTAAGCCTGATCTTTCATGACCGCAGCGTAACTAATCAAACGTACAAGTAACGCTTAATTTTCATCGTCGGCGTTTTTTCAAACGGCTCTTCTCTTATCACTATTTTGCTCAGGCGCGAAAAGGCCGCGAGTTTCTGGTTTGCCCATGTGCGTAATTCTTCGACCATCTGCTCGACAGCGTCCGCCGCGGCTTTTGCTGTGTCGCTTAAGCGGATTAACGCGATTAGTTCACCCCTTTTGCCGGAGTAGACAAGCGCGTCTTCTACAAGCTGGTTTGAACCGAGAAGGCCTTCGATTTCTTCCGGGTAAATATTTTCGCCTGACGGACCGAGTATCAGCGCCTTTAATCTGCCTCTGATGTGAACCCTGTCTTCTCCTTCTACCCAGCCGAGATCGCCTGTGCGCAGCCAGCCGTCGGAAGTGAATGCTTCCGTTGTGCGTTCTTTGTCCTTGTAATAACCCATCATTACGTTGGGACCTTTTATCAGAATTTCACCATCGGTTCTGTTTGGATTGAGGGATTTATCAATTTTTATCGTTACTCCCTTAACCGTTTTTAAACCGGTATTGTACTTGAATTTTAACGGCGTGTTGCTTGCGTTTAACGGAGATGTTTCTGTAAGACCGTAACCGATGCAATACGGGAATCTTGCTTTATGAAGGAATTCCTCAACTGCGGGTTTTAAGGGCGCGCCTCCGATGCCGAAAAACCGGATTCTGCCGCCTAACGCTTTGTTCAGTTTTTTTCCGGCTACTCTTACAGCTAACGGACGAGTTAAGGGAAATTTGAACAATTTATTATCTTTCAATTTTGGAGCGATGGAGCTGTTGTAGATTTTTTCTATCATTAAAGGAACCGCAAGCATCGCTGTCGGGCGGACTGATTTTGCTGCAGGTAATAATACCGATGCCGACGGCGGACGGTCAAGGTATGTAATGCTCGCGCCGCCGTCAAGGGGAGTAAGAAGGCCGAGTCCGCATTCGTATGAATGAGCCAACGGCAGCACAGAAAGAAATTTATCTTTCGGTGTTATCTGAATAAACGATGTAGCAGAAAAAGTGCTTGAGAGTATGTTTCTGCTTGTGAGCATAACTCCCTTGCTGCTTCCCTGCGTTCCGCTTGTATAAATAATCGATGCAAGCGCATCGGGATTATTCTCGAAATGGTTTGAACAGTTTTTAACGGGATCAAACTGAACCTGTTTTTCCTCTCCGTTGACTGAAATTGTCACTTTCGCGTCTTCATCATTACTCGTGATGGTATCAATATAGATTAATGGAATCTGCGGATAGGAAGCCGGAGCGATTTTTTCCTTTACGGATTTACTTAAACATATCGCGCAAACTTCAGAGTGCTCTGATATATGCTTGATCTGTTCCGCGGAAAATCCTGTAAGCAGGGGAACAGAAACTGCACCCGCGAGTGAAATCCCGAAATAGGTAAGCCCCCACTCAGGGCAGTTATCTGAAATGAGCATGACTTTGCCGCCATTCTTGACGCCCAAGCTCCTTAACAGGGAGCCGAGTTGAAGGGACAAGTTTCCGAATTGCGTGTATGTCACGCGTTTTGTGACTTGGCCCTCGCTAAACATAGCAAGCGCCAGATGGTTTTTATATAGAGCAGCCGCGTCCAGGCACATCTGTGCCAATGTTTTATCTGTTAAATTTTTCATATAGGTTTAGAGCCATTATATAGTAAAAGGTTGCATAAAATCAATAGAATTTAAGACAAAATTTTAAAATTTGTCAAAATTGTCTCTGTACACTATCTAAATTAGTGAAAATACCCCATAATTACCATAGGTACGCTATGGAACACGAAAAAACCGAAAAAATCCCGGTAAAAACCGGGGATTCAAACGTTAAAATCGAAGCAAAGTCATTCTATCTCGCAATAGCTATCATCTTTACCTTGATGATAATTTCAGGCATTTTGACAAAAATCCTTCCTGCCGGAGAGTACGACAGGGTTCAAAGCGAGGGGCGCACTCTTGTTGTGGACGGAAGCTACAGGGAAATACAACGCCCGGATTATCCCGTCTGGCGGTGGCTTACCGCTCCTTTCGAGCTTCTCGCGGCTCCCGATAATATCACTCCGATTATTCTTGTAATCTTTTTTATAGTGATAGGCGGCTCAATTACAGTCCTTGACAGAGCAGGGGTAATGAAGGCTCTTGTCAGTTTTCTTGTCTCAAGGTTCGTTAAAAGAAAATACACATTGATAATTGTGATGATCTTTTTCTTCATGGCTGCCGCGAGTTTTGTCGGAATGTACGAGGAGATGGTTCCGCTAATTATCTTCATAGTTCCGATTGCGATTTCTCTCGGATGGGATTCTCTTACGGGGCTTGGCATGAGCCTCCTTCCCATGTCGTTCGGTTTCGCTGCCGCCGTTACAAATCCCTTTACAATCGCTGTCGCGCAGAAGATCGCAGGTCTTCCGCTTTTTTCAGGCGCACCGTTGAGGCTTGCGTTCTTTCTGGTTGTTTTTCTGTTAGTGTGCTTTTTTGTTATACGACACGCGAAAAAGGTCGAGAAAAATCCGCAAAGCTCAATCTGTTTTAAGGATGATGAAATTCTGCGCCAGAGGCTTCTTGCATCCGGCTCTGACGCGCTTTCAGTTTCAGCTAACAGCATCACAAAAAACCAGTGGAGGGCTTTAATCTGGTTTTCTTCCTGCGTCGCCTTCGCGATGATCTTCGCCCTCGCAAGCTCTCGCGTAACAAGCCTTTCAGACCTCGCGTTCCCGGTTTTAATATTGATGTTCCTCCTCGGCGGGACAATCGGCGGTGCGCTTTCAGGTTTCAATGCGGGGCAGGTTTTTAAAGCGTTCGGCAGGGGGGTAATCAATTTTTTACCCGGCATACTTCTTGTTTTAATGGCGTACAGTATCAAGCACATTATAAGCACCGGCATGATCATGGACACGATCCTTTTTAACGCGGAGCAGATGATAAGCCGCACGTCGTCTGTCATCGCGGCCTTTATGGTTTACGGCGCGACACTCGTGATGGAGTTTTTTATCGGATCGGCAAGCGCGAAGGCGTTTCTTCTAATGCCGCTTTTAACTCCGTTAGCTGATCTTGTCGGCATAACAAGGCAGACAGCCGTTCTCGCTCTTAATTTCGGCGACGGTTTTTCCAATGTGATATTTCCGACTAACGCGCTTCTTCTTATCGCTCTTTCGTTTACGGTTGTGAGTTACGCGAAGTGGATACGCTGGACATGGCTGCTTCAAGTTGCTATTCTTATAATTACATCTATATTCCTTGTGATTGCCGTCAATATTAGGTACGGACCGTTTTAGGAGAAAGTATGGATTTTTTGGAAAAATTCCGGGAATCGCTGAAGATTCCTACATGGTGGCCGCCTGAAGCGGATGAAGGCGATGAGCAGGCTGAAGCGCCTTTATTGCGTTTTCAGGAATTTCTGGCCCGGAGTTTTCCCGAATTTCATAAAGCCGCCGAACGCTGGGTATTAAGTCCTTATTCTGTTATATACCATTTACCCGGAACAAACCCGAAGTCGTCAAAAAGCACGGCTCTCTTCCTTGCTCATTATGATGTAGTTCCCGCTGAGACGGAAAAGTGGAGCGTCGATCCTTTCGGCGCGGAATTAAAAGACGGCTTCATTTACAGCCGCGGCAGCATTGATATGAAACAAATGCTGATCGGCATAATGGAAGCCGCGGAAAATCTCTGCACCTCCGGCTGGAAACCCGAAAAAGACATCTGGTTCGCATTCGGCGGGGACGAGGAACGTAATGGAGTCCTCGGCGCCGTAAGAACCGTAAAGTGGTTCAATGAAAAAGGCATAAAGTTCGATTGGATAATTGATGAAGGAACGCCCATCGCAGAAAAACAAATTAAAGGAATTGATACCCCTCTTGCGCTTGTAAGTATAGAAGAAAAAGGGTACGTCAGTTTTAACATAACGGTAGAGCAGGAACCGGGGCACGCGTCAAGGCCGCCCGATACACAGGCCGCCGCGGTGCTTGGCGAGGCGTTACGCAAAATCGCGAAGAAACCTTTCCCCTTCATGCTTGGGAAAACAGTGGAAGCGTTTTTTAAGAGCGCCTCCCGCTATATGCCTGGTATTCAGGGGTTTGTTATGCGCCATGCCCGCGCTCTCGGTACGCTTTTTTTCAAGTTAGCCGCAACGAATCCCACGATGAAATCGATGCTGAGAAACACTGTCGCGATGACGCAGCTTTTTGGCAGCGCGGCTGACAATGTGATGCCGTCCGAGGTAAGAGCTGTAATCAATCTGAGGCTTTTATGGCCGTGGACGGTGGAGAAAGCGGCGGCTTTTATAGAGAAAGCGATAAATGACAAGCGTGTAAAGTTAAGCGTATACGGTCTCGGCACTGATCCTGTTCCCGCGGGTAAAGATTATATGCGTTACGGCTGGCCTGAGATTGAAAGCGCGGTGAAGGAGGCGTGGCCTGATATACCGGTAATGCCGTTCATAATGATCGCGACAACGGACTCGCGGCATTATCAGGAACTCGCAAAATGCATTTTCCGTTTTAGTCCGTACAAACTTGATCCAAAAGAAATGAGCTTGGTTCACGCGCACGACGAACGCATCTCGCAGGAGAATCTTCTTAAGGGATTAAAATTTTATACCGGTTTAATGAGGTCATTATGAAACAGTCAGAAACAACGCCAGAATTATCAAATTCAAACGAGGCGGGATTTAAAATCGGAGGAAAAGCGTTTATCTTTTCCGCGTCAATCATTCTTGCTTTAATGATTTTTTCAGGCGTACTTACAAAGATACTCCCCGCCGGCCTTTTTGACAGGATCGTAAGCGAAGGACGCACTCTTGTTGTCGACGGAAGCTACCGCGAAATCGCAAGCCCTGATTATCCGTTCTGGAGATGGTTCACAGCTCCAGTCGAAATTCTCTTCGGCCCTGATAACATCACTCCTATAGTATTATTACTTTTAATTATCGTTGTCGGAGGATCAATAACAATTTTAGAAAACGCCGGTGTAATGAAAGCGTTAATAGATTTTCTTGTAGTCCGTTTTTCCAAAAGAAAATACACATTGATAGTTGTGATGATAGCGTTCTTCATGTTCGTCACGAGTTTTGTCGGAATATACGAAGGAATGATACCGATGATCATTTTCGTTATCCCGATTGTAATCGCTCTCGGCTGGGATTCTCTTACGGGGCTTGGAATAACGCTCCTACCCCTTACATTTGGTTTCGCCGCCGCAGTTACAAATCCCTTTGCCATCGCCGTAGCGCAAAAAATCGCAGACCTTCCGATATTTTCAGGCGCGTTACTGCGCATAATTTTCTTTTTAGTGATATTCACCCTTGTATGTTTTTTCGTTATACGACACGCCAAAAAAGTTGAGAAGGATCCTGAAAAATCAATCTGTTATAAAGAAGACGAAGCCTTAAGGAAAAAATTCAAAATAACAGACGGTTCAATGCTTCCCGATGTAAAAAACAGCATAACAAAAGGCCAGTGGAGGGCGCTTATCTGGTTCGCGTCATGGATCACCCTCGCGATTGTTTTGGTTATAGCCACAGCGAGAATCCCCGGTCTTTCAAACCTCGCGTTTCCAATGATGACAGTTTTTTTCCTTATCGGCGGAATCGGCGGCGGCTTTTTTTCTGGTTTTAACTTCGCGCAAATTTGTAAAAGTTTCGGCAAGGGAGTCGTAAGCTTCATCCCCGGAGTAATCCTTGTAATGATGGCATACAGCGTCAAGCACATTATCACAGAAGGAATGATAATGGACACGATACTGTATCAGGCTTCCGAGCTTATAAGGCAGACATCCGCCTACGCCGCGGCATTTATGGTTTACGCCACAACGCTTGTGCTTGAGTTTTTTATCGGCTCTGCAAGCGCGAAAGCCTTCCTGATGATGCCCATCCTGACCCCGCTTGCAGACCTTGTAGGCATCACCCGGCAGACCGCGATTATGGCGTTTAACTTCGGCGACGGTTTCGCGAACATGCTTTTCCCGACCAACGCGCTTCTTCTTATCTCCCTGTCATTCACGGTAGTAAGTTACCCGAAGTGGGTACGTTGGACGATACCTCTTCAGGGTGTTGTTCTTGTGATTACATCGATATTTCTTATTATCGCTGTGACTATTGGTTACGGGCCGTTTTAGATGGAGGGGGGATTTTTTTGTCGCGAACTATGCGAACTGCGCGAACGGAAGTGTTTACAGCGAACTACAGAACCATATAATAATTTGAAATCGATCTAAATACAAAAACATAAAGGATTAAAAAATATCCATATCTCGCTCTCTTTATTATTTTTTATTTTTGTTATATACTTAATTTGAGGGATATCTGAATATGGTCAATGATGAAATTATTGCGATTAAAGACAACATTCTTAATACTGTTGGTGAAACCTGCGAAAAAATTATTTTATTTGGCTCTTATGCTTATGGGACCCCCCGCAAAGACAGCGATTATGATTTTTTTGTTGTATTAAAAGATGATACCGAAAAGCCAATTTTAGTCCTCCAAAAGATATATCGCGATTTAGCTAAAAGACCAATGAATCCTTCTGTAGATATTCTGGCTAATTATAAATCCCGTTTTGAATGGCGCAGCTCACAGCCAACAATAGAACGCAGAATAGCAAAGGATGGCGTAATTTTATATGAGCGACATTAAACTGGTATATGAGTGGTTAAAATATTCTCAGAATGAATTATCTGTTGATGATGCAATAGCAAAATCAGCCATAAGTAAAGCGCAGAGTATATATGATTTTTGCATTAGGAAAATTCTTGATTTTTAGCTACGAACCACACAAACCGGCACGAACGAAAGAATTTACCGCAAAGGCGTACAAAGGCGATTGTTATTCATTTATTTGTATATTAAGTTACACTATTACCCAAATACATAAAAATTCTACTTTTTTTCTTGTTTAATTTATTAAAAATATGCTATACTTATGTACAGGAGAAAAACAATGGCAGCATGTAAGGTAAAACCCGTTCAAGCGACGGAGATAAAAGATAAAAAAATCGCTCTTGAAGTTATTGAGCAGATCATCGAAAGATCATATTACTTTGACTTATTGTAAAAATCATTAATAATTTGTTATATTGTTTATTAGGAAGGAAAATATGTCTCAAACAATGACCTTGGATGAAAAGCTGGATATTACACTCAGAGCATTTGAATTGCTGGAAGCCGGCGACAGAGAAGGATATAGCCGTCTTTTACGCACAGCTCCCATGCCTCCATATTTGGCAAAAGTAACAAAAAAAACAATGGGAAAAGAATTTCTGATACAAGGTGGTTATAATTTATCTGAAGCAGAGGCAGAATTTGGATCTGACTGGCTTAATACATAATGTAAATGGAGCGGCATTCGCCATAGATTTTGGCCGAAAAGGTTTTGCAACCAGAGGAAAAGCTGAAGAAGGTCGTTTAGTATACGAAAAAGGAATAGCCGAAGCATTATCCGCTTTCAGAGATGCTCAATCTACGGTTAATCCTCAAGCTATAATTATAGTTGAATATACCTTTCTGTCGCAGGAATTGCAATTTTGCAATGAAAACGATACGGACAGTTTAAGCAGCCTTACCCAAGCCATACAGAGCTTCGACGACGCTTTTATTGCACTCCAAACCGTTGATGATCCATGTTATAAAATGGCTGAAAAAACCTATCCCCGCAACAGCAAATACCGGATAAACGGTTTTCCAAAAGATTCATTCCATATCGCCTGTATAGCTCATCGGACAAGACTTCAAAACATGCTTCGCACCCCCGGTATAGACCCTATAGAAAAAACCCTCCTCAAACAACGATTTGCAAATCTTTCTACAGCTCAGAGTGGTTACACAGAGAAACAGAAAATAGTGTTAGTCGAAATTTAAAATATAGGAGGTAATTATGCCGGATTTAACTGATGAAGAATATGATGCTTTAGACGAATATTATACGAAAAATCCGCCAAAACTGTCCGGTAACGGTAAAAACGGCTTTTTTGCGAGGCATGCGGATAGAGGTAACACACTGATTTTTATTGATGATCTCTGTGCCAGTTGGCTGCGTATAAAAGCAGAATCCGATAATACCACCCCAGAAGCGATTATCCGCCAGTTGGTGTGTAAGGAAATGGCGAGTGCTGTTTAATAATTTTTACCGCGAACCACGCTAACCACGCGAACGGAAGAATTTACAGCGAAGGCGCAGAAGGCGCACAAAGGTGATTATTATTCATTTATCCGTATATTAAGTTACACTATTACCCAAATACATAAAAATTCTTCATTTTTTCTTGTTTAATTTATTAAAAATATGCTATACTTGTGTACAGGAGAAACACAATGGCAGCATGTAAGGTAAAACCCGTTCAAGCGACGGAGATAAAAGATAAAAAAATCGCTCTTGAAGTTATTGAGCAGATCCGTAAACCTATACCTGAGTCGGTATATAAAAGGCACAAGAAAGAAGCAAAATATTTTGACAGGTTATTCAAGAAATGAACCGACGAATTGATATAACTATTGAAAACACTTATAAGTATTTCTATTTTCAGATATTTAAATCTTCGGTTGTTTGTAAAGATTTTAACTGCGGCATATCAGAATATAATGACTATCTTTTTAAAGATGCCGGGAGATCATTGAATGACCATATTGCTTTAACTTGGCTTTTTACCGAACGTTCTACTGAGAAAGTCGCAGCATATATGTCCCTCATAATGGATGCAATAAAATTATCGTTAACTGAAAAAGAGCTTCATAACTTAAAATATCCATTTAAAACTATACCATCCATGAAGATTGCTAAACTTGCGGTAGATTCTAATTTTTCAAAAAAGTATAAAGGTATTGGATCGTTTATGATTGACAGTGCAAGACGGTTAGTAATGGCATGTAATGATAATTACTGCGCTGCCCGCTTTCTTACCGTAGATGCCGACATCGAACATGATGACGGCGTTCTCGCTTTCTACCGTAAAAATGGTTTTATCCCAAATGCGGAATTTTCCAGCAAGAACCGAAAGACGATTAGCATGAGGAAGGATATATATGGCGAATAACGTCTTTGTATCGGGGAGTTTTGCAGGGTAGGGGGATTTTACCACGAACCACGCAATCCAGCACGAACGGAAGAATTTACCGCGGACAATTACTTCATTATTTAATAATTTCCATGAAAAAGCTCATCCCTTATACCTATCATAAGTCCCCTTAAAAATTTCCTTCCCATCGCAATCTTCTATAGACAGCATAGTCGTATTTGGCACTTTAAATTTTTCAAACGAAGTTTCAATTATATATGCGGTAATACGATTCACTTCACCGTTTATAAGAATAACATCCCTGTTTCGATTAATGTCTCCTGCTTTATAATATCTGATACGCAAAACACCCTTTTTAAGAGCATGAGCTACAGCGCGTTGATTATAATCAAACTCAATGCCTTCAAACGCTTCTTCATCTTTATCGCTTATTTTATCATTATCGGTATAACCCAGGTTATGATAATATTTGTATGCATCAGGTTCTTCTTCATTAAAATCATCAAGAAACCCGGAACGTTTGATGACATCATAATGCATTTCATTATTTTCCAAATGCAGCCATTCCCCTGTGGGCAGTACGATGTATGCTCGATACATAAATAATTCTCCAAAATAATTTTTTTGTTTTATTCATAAAGTTGTATAAATTATTTTAATTTATTAAAAATGATAAAGTCTATTATTTTTAAATAATGTTATAATTTTATTATACTCATATCTTCATAATATTGAATTAAAATCATTTATTATAAATGTTAATAATTCATCATAACTAATATTCATAATAGTTCTATCAATATAATTATTTTGGTACCAAAACGTTTTATTATCATTATATTCTTCAGATTTATATTTTAAATAGTTTTTACCTGTAGCACTTTTCCATTCTTTATTAAACCAACCTTTTGATTCAAATAAAGTTCTAGTTTCTTCATCACTAATAATATATCTTCTATAATCAATGTCTTCTGTTTCTATTCCAAACTCTATACCATTAACCTGTTTATAAAATATCATTGTTGCTTTAGATCTATTTATCATAAATCTTGCACGAACATCACTATTGACATTATTTTTATTAAAATAATTAATAAAATGACTCATGCCATATTTTAAATATAAATCATGTAAGCGTATCGATTTATAATTCTTAATAATATTATTTTTTAAATGTAAACTGTATTTATTACAATATTTAAATTCATCTTCTAACAATGAAATCATAATTTCCATATAATCACAATAATCATTTTTTAATAATTTTAAATAAGTATCATTAAAATTGTAAGTTTTTAGTTTCGAGATAATATTATAATATCCTATTTCTTGCCATAATGGATATTCTATCCCAAGCATTTCTAAATTATTACCTAATAATGAAAAAAGATACACTTTTTTGTAATTACCATTTTTTCGACTTTTTTCAATTTTTTCAATTTGATTTATATCAATTACATCCTTTATTTTATTCTCTATAATGTATTTTACATTTGCTCCTTTTATTTCAATATCTATATTTTTATATTCCCTAATAGCATTAAATTTAAAATAATCAATCCCTACAATCTTACAAAATAAATTATTATCATAATTAAATAAGTATGAAAGAAAGTTAGAATGAAATAGTTCTTTTGAAGATAGTGAAAGATTAAACATAATTGAGCTTTTTAATTTTTCAAACCTTGTATCCATATATTAACCTCTTATAATTAGCTAGAAATTACCTAATATTTTCATTATTTATTATACAAAAAACATTTAAATTATACAAGAGTAATTTAAATAAAGTGTAATAATAATTCAATATATTATTTTTTTTAATTCTGATCTCTCTACTGTCCAAACAGCGAATCTCCACTTGCACTCAACCCCCTGCCTGTTGTCGTATCAATATGATTTATTTCCCATGATGTTGTAATACGTCGTTGTGTAAAGGTGATAACAGCACCATTAATTCACCATTGTAAATACATACGAATAGTTACATCGTCTACTTTTTCATAATTATCTTTACCACCAGAAAAACCAATAAATTCAAAATCATCTGTTATTGTAGGTCGATAGAATTCCATATAAGTGCTCATAGTGTATTTTGTCCCAATTGGATCAGTGTTCCAAGTTTTAGGATGATCAGCCCATGCATGAAAATTGGTTTCTAAATACCTACACCCAGAAGCATCAATTTTATATATATGAATATATTCTTCAGTATTAATGTTACTTCTTGCGCCAGTAGAATTTCTGTGTGCGTAAACACCCCATTTTGATTTACTAGTCGCTTTTATCATAGGCTTTCCATAAATTTCAATTATTGAATATTTCTTTAAAGGATCAAAGCCATTATCCATTACTTTTTTTAGTAATGGAGATATATTTCCAGATAAATCTAATTTAAAACTTGTTTGCATATTATATTCCCCATACAACATGTGTCCATTGACTAGTTACATCCCGATTAAAAAAAGGATTGTATCGCATACCCCATACTAACCCCATAGAATAACGATCAGGAGTTCCCTGCGGTTCGATATCCATAACTCCTGAACCATTGTAAAGAATCCTAATAAACATATGATTCATACCAGTTCTGGGATTATTATTAATAATTATACGAGCATTTGAACCATAAAATGTACGAAACAATGTTGAATAATCTATACAATCAATTTTTCCGTCTCGGTTCATATCAGGGACACCTATATCCCGCATTATTCTTAATATTCTGGGTATATTTTCTATCCTGTTTGGATTTTCTGCTAAATATCTGGCTTCGTTATATAAAGCTTGTTCTCTTGGGGTAAATTGCTGAGAATGTAAAACAGAGCAAAAAAATGTAATTATTAATAAACAAAATAATCTTTTCATAAAACTTTCTCCTTTCACAGTATTTTTATTATCTCTTTCTTTGTCGTGCAGTTTCCAGATATTTTCTTGCATTGTTATGGTTAGGGTTAATTCTTAATGCTCTTTCATAATCGGCGATAGATAAATCCCAATTCTCATTCAAAGATGCAAAAAGACCAAGTATAGATTCTCGAAGTTCATCCATAGGATATTCATTCATGTAACCATATATATATCCTCTTCTGAAATATAAATCTGCGTCATTAGGATTTCTTCGAATTTCTTCTGTATATCTAGCAATTTTTTGTTCATATGTTTCACTAGGCGTTGTGTTATTTTGAATAATTGGTAATGTCTTTTGAGTATTTAGTGTTGATTGATTTTCATATGGTTGGTTTCCATATAAAGATCTATTATATTCGTGAACCGAATTATTATTAGTCGTTGTAGTTGGTTTAATTGCAGATTGGTTATAACAACCAATTAATACAAATATAACCAAAACTAAAATAAATAATTTCATTATTATCCTCCTTGCTTTTAACATTTAATTATATATAGAAAATATATATAATTAACAAACAACATTTAATTTTATTCTTTAATAAATATTCATTAAATACCTCCTATTAATATAACATTCATAATCCAGCAAAACAGCTATTCACACTGGAAATTAGCCATATAATTAAACCTATAGGAATAAGAGCAGAAATTATATATGCCAATTGAAGTGAAAATTCTGTATCATTAGCCTTCTGTATAATTTGTTTATAATATTATTCTTTTTCTTGATTTTTTTGGTATTCCCTCATTGCTGAAATTTTTATTAAAACCGCTTCTTTTTTATCATCAACAAAATGTATAAGATTAAGAGGACAATTTATACAATCCATATTACATGTATTATTTACTTCATTTTCTACACATTCATATGCAATTTGATAATATTCTACAGTTTTTTGTTTATTTGTTAACACACTCATATTTTTTCCCCCTCTTATTTCACTGTTTATTCAATTCTATAAAACATTTTTTCGCTAACTTGTCTTTAGGATTTAATTCTAGCGCTCTTTTAATATCCTTCCTTGCCTTTTCAATGTTTTTTAAATCAATATATATAGCACCACGCATTGAATAAAATGCAGAATTACTAGAGTCTAGTTCAATTGCTTTCGATAAGTCAAAAACTGCTTTATCGCTTTCATTTTTGTCCTTATAAAGATAACCGCGATATGAGTAAAATGTGGCTTCTAATGGGTCGATTTCTATTGCCTTTGTTAAATCACAAATAGCTTGTTCAATATTCATTTTAACATGGTGAGATATTCCGCGATGAAAATATATTTGTGAAATATTTGGATCAAGCATTATACCCTGTGTAAAATAATTAATAGCAGCATTGTGTAGTTTTGAATTCGCATAAGCCATACCGCGTTCAAGATAATCTGACGCTTTTTTTTCTTCAAAATAATAATAATAAAAACTAAACATATCGTAAGTACCATCATGATTTAGTTCATTAATAATAACCTGTTTAATGCCAATATTATTATTCATGTATTCTTCATTGAAAAAAGTAATACTAATATTCGCGTCAAAATTTTTCATTTTTGTTTTTACAATAGAAGACAAATCAGTATTGTTTTTTATTACATTAAAATCATCAAGATAATACCCGAATCTTTTAAATATAAAGCCATAATGATTTACTAGGGATGTAAAATCATTTTCATTATCTATTACAAAAAAATCATATTCATATTCACCGTAACCTTTACCAATGTCAAATACTTCTGTGCCTTTGTAAATAAACATAAATTTCCTCCTGTTCATCAAATGTTTTTTAAGCCAGTTAACATAAAATATTCTAAATATTTTTGTAATTCACAATTGACTCCTCATAAATAATGAAAAGGGCATAATAATGCCTTTCATTAAATCTAGTTCAATAAAAGCATGAACAAGATCTAACAATAACCTAAGAAATTTTCCTGTAAATTACTTATATACCAACAGAGACAGACACCAAAACGCCGTTGTCAACACCTAGCATAAGGCGGACATCACGGCTTTTTATGAGGTTTCTAATATTTAAAGGAATGACCGAAAAAACACCGCCCTCGCTACCAACTAAAATGGTAAACAATACAGTCTTTCCTAGGTCTCCTTTACAAGTAATAATATACAACAAATTAAATTATTTGTCAAGTATTTTTTGAAAAAATTTTTCTTTTTTTTAGATTTTTTTAGCTCAAAATAATTGGCATTTAATAGGAAAAATATGGGTTTTTACGATAATTTCATAATAAATAAAATATAACGGAAAAACTACTTGTAGTATATTCCCTAAAAATACGTGTGTTTACAATCAAATATTCCCCTCAAAAACGTGTGTTCACATCATTATTTTCCCTATTAAAATGTGCGTTTAACCTCTTTTTTCTTCTTGATTAACGTGAATATCCTATAAGTGGTATACAGTTTTTCCAAAGAAAAAAATTTTAATAGAATCAGGTCGATACAAAAACGGATTATTTCCGATTATGAGAATGATTTTTCTAAACATGCGGGATTGGTATCTTCAGAGAAAGTAATCAGATTATGGAACTCAATTCCTTCTCAGCTTGCAAGGGAGAAAAAAGAATTTGTCTATAATGATGTAAAAACAGGTGCAAGATCCAGAGATTACCGTTCCCCGCTTTTTTGGCTTGAAAAATGCGGACTTGTATATAAGATAAATCGTGTAACGCTTCCGCATTATCCTTTAATTAGTTATGCCGAAAAAAACCATTTTAAATTGTATACATTGGATGTCGGTTTATTATCAGCTGTCTCATCTCTGGATATTAATGCTTTTCTGGATCGCGACGTGGCGGTATTCGATCATTTTTATGGAGCGCTTGCTGAACAATATGTGCTTCAGGAAATAAAAGCGCTGGAAGATATACCTGTCTGTTACTGGGCGCGGGAAGGTTCTTCCAAGGCAGAAGTAGATTTTATTATTCAAACGGAAGATAAAATTATTCCGCTTGAAGTAAAAGCGGAAAAGAACCTTAAAGCAAAAAGTCTTAAAGTCTATGCCGAGCTTTATAAACCTCGATTCGCCATTTGTTCATCGCTTGAAGATTTAAGTCAGAGAAATGTTTCAAACACGGTTGTTCATAATATTCCTTTATATTTAATCGGCAAAATAAAAAGAATATTTGGCTCCATCACAAAAACATAGTCATATAAACAGGCAGATGTATAATATCATCTTTAACTATAACGTCTTTGGCATAAATAATATAAGTGTCTCCAAGCGTCGAAGAAAACCTGCGCCTGAACTTGTCAAGAGAAGAATGTGCCCTGTATTGATGCGATTTTACTTCAACTGGACATATTTTATTTTTCTTGGAAATAAGAAAATCAATCTCCATCATATTTTTTCTGTTGTTGCTGTCAACTCTTGAATAAAAAAACAGGCGGTGTCCGCCGCTCTTGAGCATCTGCGAGACGACATTCTCAAAAAGCATCCCTTCGTTAATATTAAGTTTATCAAGCAATATGGCGCGGTATAATTCGTTATCTGAATAGTCATTATCACGAAAGGTATGGGTAACAAGAAGCCCTGTATCAGCCATGTAAATTTTTTGCGTAGTATGATCGCCGCTTAAGGCAAGTCCAATATTGGGATCTGTCGCGTTAAAACACGGATTCGCTATCATGCCGTCGCTGAGCCACATAAAAGCATCCTCGTAACCGCGCGATCTTGCGTTTTTATTAATTGCGGATAACTTGTACTTTTTTTCCTTCTTTGAAAGCTGCCCGGGCAGCGCGTCAAAAATAGCGCTTACCTTATTTTTATAGCTGCCGGAATATTTAATAATGTCATTGCGGTACAGCGAGAGGATCTGCTTTTTAATCCTGTCCGTCCTTGCGAAATCTTTTGTTTTTACATATTCAATTACAGCCTGCGGCATTCCTCCGACAAGCATATACTGCCTGAAGTCATTCATTACCTTCCTGTGTAAAGCCTGCCCAAGAGGTTTTTTCTGCTCAAAGCATTGGCTTAATAACGGCGTTGTCGTCTCGTCACCTAACGCCCAAAGAAATTCTTCAAAATCCATGGGAAACATTTGGAATTCTTCTTCTTCGGATGGTATTACTATATCCTGTACATTCTGTTTTATTGATAAGAGAGAACCGGTCTCGATATAATCATATCTGCCGTCGGAAACCAGATACTTTAAAAGCTGGCGCGCGAAGGGAAATAGTTGTATTTCGTCAAAAACGATCAGGCTTTCTCTTTTGTAAAGCCGGATATTATAAAAAGCGGACAGTTTGGCGAAGAACATGTCAAGATTCGCGCTGTCATTTCTAAAAATATCATCAATTTCTTTCGGGATATTTCCAAAATCAATGATGATGCTGCTCTTGTATTCATTCCTTGCGAACTGTCCGCAAAGGAAGCTCTTTCCGACACGCCGCGCTCCGCTGAGAAGCAGCACTGTGTTTCCATTACTTTCTTTCTTCCAGTTCAGCAGCTTCAGGTAGGTTTTTCGATGAAGGATCGGAATGTCATTCATACTTTAATTCTACCATACCATGCACGAAAAGGCAAGTTTTACAAACCATAAAAGTCACGAAAATGCACTATTATTTTCAAAATTATTACACTAAAATGCAGTATTAATCAACTAAAATATACACGAAAAGGCAAGTATCATAAACCATAAAAACAACAAAAATGCACTATTATTCCCCTATTTTTATCACTAAAATGCAGTATTAATCAAATAAAATATACACGAAAAGGCAGTTAACTACTCAGCGAATACCTGTTCAAGCATTATACGAAGATCAGGGAAAATACCGACAGGTACCACAGCGTCTTTTTTATAGGTAAAAAATAAAATTGCGCCTTCCTCAAACCGGTAAACAGTTAGACCTTTATTTTCAGGGTCCACAATCCAATATTCCCGCACTTTCGCTTCCTGATATAATTTGAGTTTTTTTTCCATCTCAATTGCGGTATTTGACGGTGATAGTATTTCAATTACAAGATCAGGCGCGCCGCGGCAGCCTTCCTGTCCGCGTTTTCTTTCATCACATATTACTGTTATGTCGGGTTGAACCACCGTATCGTCACTTTCATTACTTTTGTAAAACAGCCGGACATCAAAGGGAGCAGGGTAGACCTTGCATGGTTTTCCCCTTAAATAATTGTAGAATTGATTAAATATCTCGCCTAAAACTTCCTGATGCCGGGTGTTCGGTGCAGACATAGCATAAGCTTCTCCGTAGATAAGCTCAAAACGCTCACCTTCAGCCAGTTCCCACCCCTTATAATCAGCGTAGGTATATAACTGGTCATTTTTTAAAATGGCACCCATGAACAGAAGTTTATCAGAGGAGATGGAATAAATCAATAATTAGGAGTTAGGAGTTAGGGGATAGGGGTTAGGAATTAGGGTATAGGGACTAGGGATCGGGAGCAGGAACTAGGCATCAGAGAATAGGGATTAGGGAGCAGATTGATTGTTAAGCGATAAGTTCTCAAACAACAACCCTCAGTCCTAAATCCCTAGTCCCCAGATCTCTACCTCCTATCCCCTATCTCCTAATCCCTATCCCCTAATCCCTATTTCCTAACCCCTGCCTCCTATCCCCCAACCAGCCTCTTGAACCAACCAAAATGCCTTGTTAAAATATCAAAATGCACAATCAAAACTCACAATCACTTGGTATAAATATTGGATCGACAAGTCTTAAAATGGCTCTTTTGAAAGACGGTAAGGCGGTATGGACAGCTTCAACGCCCCATGAGGGGGATTTCAGCGCGGCGGTGCATAAACTTCTTGCCGAAGGTAATATTAAAGAGGGTATTCCCGCTCTTATCACCGGCAATGAAGGCCGGTTTATGTTCGATGTCGCCGGTACTCTCGAGCCTCTCTGCGTCGAGGCGGCGCTGCGCAGTCTCAACATTAAAGCGGATGCTGTTGTCAGCATGGGCGGCGAGGATTTGATCGTTTACTCGCTTGATTCAAGCGGCAAAATCGTTAACAGTTTTTCAGGCAACAAGTGCGCAAGCGGTACAGGCGAGTTTTTAAAACAGCAGCTCGCGCGGATGGACATGACTCTTGCCGATATCGAAAAAGTTCCCGACACGGCGAAGGTCTACGCGCTTTCCACCCGCTGCTCGGTTTTTATGAAGAGCGACTGCACCCACAGGCTCAATAAGCGCGAAGCCGCAAAGGACGATATCGTTCTGTCGCTTTCCGATGTGATGGCTGTAAAGGTTATCGACTTTTTAAAAAGAGCGAAGGTCACGTCGGGCAGGGTAGCGCTGACAGGCGGAATCACGCTTAACCGCCATATAATCCGTTTTATACGTGAAAAGGCCCCGCAGATTGAGTTTATCATTCCCGATACCGCGCCTGTGTTCGAGGCTCTCGGCGCCGCAGTCATGGCGCCTTTGTCGGGAAGCCCTCTTCCCAACGCCGATAAACTGTTACGCGCAAACGATGTGCGTTTCGGCAAGTTAGGCGCGTTACGCGATTTTAAAGACAAGGTAAAAATATTTGATAAAAAAGGCGGAAAGGTTACTGCGGGCAGAAGTTACATTTTGGGCGTTGACGGCGGCTCAACAACAACTAAGGCGTGCCTTGTCGATATTGAAACGGACGAAATCGCCGCGAGCCACTACGGGCGCACTCACGGAGATCCTGTTAAAGCGTTAAAAGAATGTTTATCGATCATTCAGAAAAAAATAATCGAAGATACCGGAAGCAAACAGATTGATATACGCCTTGTAAGCACAACAGGTTCAAGCCGCGAGATTCTCGGCGTGTTTCTGGAAACATCAGGCGTTTACAATGAAATTATCGCGCACTCTGTAGGGACAACTTTCTTTGACAATGAAGTAGAAACAATTTTTGAAATCGGCGGGCAGGACGCGAAATATGTCCTTTTAAAAAACGGCGTGCCGATTGATTACGCGATGAACGAGGCGTGTTCGGCGGGAACAGGCTCCTTCCTTGAAGAATCAGCGGCAGGTGATTTATCCATACACAGCGCTGTAGACATAGGCCCCATTGCGTTAGACGCAAACGCGCCGTGTAAGTTCGGCGAGCATTGCTCGGCGTTTATTAATAGCGATATAAGAAAAGCCGTGCAGCAGGGAGCAGGGCGCGAAAACATCACCGCGGGGATCGTCTGCTCAATTGTCTCGAATTATTTAAACCGCGTTGTCGGAAACAGAACCATCGGCGGTAAAATATTTTTACAGGGCGGGGTTGCGAAAAATCCTGCCGTGCCGCTTGCTTTCGCGATGCTGCTAGGAAAAGAAATTCTCGTTCCTCCTTCGCCCGAACTTATGGGATGTTTCGGCGTAGCGTTACTCGCAAAACGAAAACGCGCCGACGGCCTTCTGGAAGAGCAGAGCATCATTCTTGATGACATTATAAACCGCGAGATCGGATATGAACGTATCTTCACCTGCCAGTCATGCGAAAACCTCTGTCCGATTCAAGTGTTAAACGTAAACAACCGCAAGTACATGTTCGGCGGAAGATGCAACAAATACACCAATATGCGAAAACAGGTAAAAGATGTTCCTGTATTTGATTATGTGGAAAAACGCCAAAAGATGTTATTCGAAACTTTCGCCGCTCCGGGTATACCAGATAAAAATTCACACGGAGACACAGAGATCACAAAGGACACGGATAATAAAAAGAAAGAACCTGATAATAACCTCCGTGCATCCGCGCCTCCGTGTGATAATAAAAGAAATTTTATTATCGGTATTCCAAGAGCTTTTTCTGTTCATACTCTCTACCCGTTGTACTCGTGGTTCTTTCACGAGCTTGGCATTAAAACATTTTTATCTACCGAGGTCGCGCATGAAGGCGTGGCGCGCGCTGAAGCTCAGTATTGCTTCCCGGCGGAAATCGCACACGGCGCGATTCAGGACTGCCTGGATAAAGGCGCTGATTATGTTCTGCTGCCTCATTTCCGCGATATGCCCAGCTACGAGGAAAAAGTTCATGCCAATTTCTGCCCCATTACACAGGCGCTTCCTTACTACATGGAAAAGGCGTTTCCCGATATTGATAAAAAACGATGGCTGCCTTTAGTCGTAAGTTTTAAATTCGGCGAGGAAAAAGCACTTGAACTTTTCTGCGTTATGACAAAAATTCTTGGCATTAACGAAGCCGAGACAAGAGCGGCTTTTGAAAAAGCGTGGAATAAACAAAAGGAATATTTTGCCGCCGCGGAAAAAATGGGGCTAGATGCTCTTGAAGACGCGCGAAAGGCAAATCGTCCTGTTATCGCTTTATTAGGCCGTCCGTATAACGCGTTTACGCCGGAAGCGAACATGGGTATTCCGCGCAAGTTTACGACAAGGGGATATTCAATCATTCCCTTTGACATTCTTCCTTTCCGTGACGAGGTAATCTTTCCCAATATGTACTGGTTTTACGGCCAGCAGGATGTAAGAGCCGCCAATCTTCTTAAAAAAGAAGATAACATTTATCTTACCTTTATCTCGAATTTTTCCTGTGCGCCTGATTCGTTTATTCTTCATTACATCAAATGGGTGATGGGACAAAAGCCGTTTCTCGTTTTGGAACTTGATTCACATTCAGCCGATGCCGGCATTGATACGCGCGTCGAGGCGTTCCTTGACATTATCGACGGTTACCGCGCGAAGAAAAACGAAGTAGAGGCGCAGCGTTACGATAACGGCCTTCGTTTTGTTTCCGAGAAAAAAGATTCAGGCGATTTTGATCTGCGCATAGACAATGTTATTACGGGAGAAAAAATTCCTGTTGCGCATAACAAGAAAGTAAAAGTGCTCCTTTCCAACATGGGCAATATTTCCACAGAGTATATCGGAGCCGCGATCCGCAGTATAGGCATAAACGCCTATGCGATGCCGGTTGCGACTAACAAAACGATTCAGATCGCGCGCGCGCACGCGTCGGGAAAAGAGTGCGTGCCGAGTCATCTTGTGCTGGGAAGCGCTCTTGAGTTTTTCTTCGGCCCGCTATACCGCAAGGACGAGCTTTACCTTCTCTTTGTGCCGATCACAACAGGCCCTTGCCGCACGGGGCAATATTATGTCTTTTACGAAAATCTTTTCCGCGATCTTCGCCTTGAAAATGTCTGCGTTTTTATTCTGTCAGCCGACAATTCCTACACGGAACTGGGACCGAGTTTCGCTAAACAAATGTGGATAGGGCTTGTGTTATCTGACTATTTAAAAGATATACAATGCTCGCTTTTAGCGGCGGCGCAAGACCCGGAAAATGCCGAAAAAGAATTTGAAAAATCATGGCGTAAAGTTATGCACGCGGTTGAATTTAAACCAAAAGATTTATGGAAAGAATTAAAAAATGTCGCGCGGGACGTAAAAAGAATTCCGTTAAAAAGAAAAGTCGCTGATTGTCCGCGCGTTTTAATTGTCGGCGAAATCTATGTGCGCCGCGATGATTTTGCCGTGGGTGAATTAATCGAACTTATGAGCGAGCGCGGAATAGTTGTAAAAATCGCGGGCGTCTCCGAATGGATACACTACCTCGATTTTGTGCGCGAATACGCTCTTAGAAAATTAATCAAAATGCGGAAACCCGGAAGAAGGCTTTTTTCAAAACCGTCACGCGATCTTAAAAAACTTCAAATCGAGGAATGGTGGAAACATCATATCGAAAAGAAAATAATTTCCACCCTCGGCCCGACAGGTTTGATCCCGGAAACTCCGCACGACATGAAAGAGATCATGAAGTACACGGTCGAGCACTTTGTAAACCTTGAACTCAACTCCGAGATCGCGGTCTCCTCAGGCTCCGCCGCCGCGGCAATGGACACAGGTTTCTCAGGCATCGTGAACATCAGTCCGTTCGCCTGTCTTATCGGGCGTGTAATCGAAGGCCTGTTTACGCCCTGGGCGCGTGAACGCAATTATCCGATTCTTTCGGTGGAAGTGGACGGCAACCTGCTGCCGCCTAACATTATTAATAAACTGAACATCTTTATGGTAAATGTTCTCCGCTTTAAAGGAGCAAATGATCTGTCAACACTGGTAGATAAAGCCGGAAAGTAATTTGATGCTATTTTTTAGTTAAATTTTATCAATTTTACAGGAATATTTTGATTTTCTGGACATTTTTTTTTTTTTGATATATATATATGAAAAAGGAAATATTTTTGGAGGAACAACATGGAAGGAATTATTGGTTGGGCTGCTGAGCATGTCTCTCAGCCGGGTTGGGGTGGTTTCTGGAAAACGCTTGGGATTGGTGTAATGTGTTCTATACTGATCGGTGTTGTCTCATTTATTCTGGGAAAAATTAATAAATTCCTCGGCGTTATTGCCCAGAGCGGCTTGGGCATCGCATGGGTCTACTGGGTTTGGACATTGAGGGGACACGTTTTCTGGCTCGTAATGCTGGTACTTTGCGTTCTCTCGGCGATTTTTCTCCTTATTCAAGCGGCCAAGAAATAAAATCAGTTTTCAATAATTGAGGCTTTTCTAAAAAATGAAGTTTTGGAAAAGCCTCAATTGATAAATTAGATTCTGCGTCTTGGCGAGAAAAACTAATTATTATATCATTAACTCATGAAAAGGCTTGATAAAAGCATTGGTTCGCTTCTTGAGAATTATGAAACTTTTGGAATGGTAAATCATTCGGGAGCGGAAAATCTCCCGGGAAGGGAAAGCGTCGATCTTATTGTGCGCTGTCTAGAGGAACTGCTTTTTCCCGGTTATCTGGAAAATCTCTGTACAGATAAAGAAACGCTGCGGAAGATAACAACGGAAAAAATGGAAAAAATTTCCCTGGCGTTATGCGGCGAGGTGGAAAAGAGCCTTGCTTTTTCCGCGCGCATGGGAGATTTGAACTGCGGGAATAAAGGGTGCAGAGCGGTCGCCGCGCTCATTGTCGATGAATTTTTTGAAGAATTTCCAAAAATCAGAATATTACTTTCTAAAGATCTTGAAGCCGCTGTACGCGGAGACCCGGCGGCGATGAGCGCCGACGAAGTGATCCTGTCCTATCCGGGATTTCAGGCGATTACCGTTCACAGGATGGCTCATTTCCTGTACACAAGGCAGGTGCCGTTAATTCCCAGAATGATGAATGAAATCGTTCACAGAAGAACAGGCATCGACATCCACCCCGGAGCCGATATAGGCGAATCGTTTTTTATCGATCATGGAACCGGCGTTGTAATCGGAGAAACAACAACTATCGGTAAAAACGTAAAAATTTATCAAGGTGTAACACTTGGAGCGCTTTCTGTTAAAAAAGACGGACGCGGGCAAAAACGCCACCCGACCATCGAAGACGATGTGACTATTTACGCAAACGCGACAATTTTGGGCGGGCAGACAGTTATCGGATGCGGCAGCGTAATCGGCGGCAGTGTTTGGATTACCCAATCTGTTCCGAGGGATAGTAAAATCTACACAAAATCGTAAAAACAGGTTTTTCCCGTATTAATTGAATTAATTCTCATAACGTGATACAATTACTTTATTAAACTTTGGAGGATTTATGAAGAGATTTTTATCTTTAATTCCGCTTCTTTTTTTCCTGTCTGGCGCTGTTTATTCACAGTCCGGATCTATTCAGGAGTTTGACGATGCTGTAAGAAGCCTGGCAGGTGAGATTCACGTAAAATTAACCGAAAAACGCGCTGAAAGAGCGGTAATCGGACAGTTTACCTTTCAGGATACAATGACGCCTTTTAGTTCCTACTGGGTCAATCAGTTAATCGGCGAAATAACAAATACAAGCGGCAGAAATTATTCCGTACACGCGGGCAGCGCGGCTGACGCAGGATGGATGATAACAGGCGAAATCGTACAGGCCGCCGACATTATCAGGGTTTATTCCCGTTTAATCCGTATGTCAGACAGAGCGATTGAAGGGACATTTTACTCAAGCTTTGAACGCACTGATCAGATAAACGAAATGCTTTCGGGCGGCGGCGGCGGAGGCTCCGGGAGCGGCTCCGGCGCAAGAGACGCGTGGGAGACAGACAGTTGGGACAATCCTGTTTCTTTTACAATCGGCACCAGCGCGAATACGCCTTTTATGAACCGTAGTGTGGCAGGCGAAGACGAAGATTTTTTTCTCCTCGTCCCAGATAGGGACGGAAGACTAACAGCGGAGACCAGCGGCAATATCGACACGTATATGCACTTTTTCGATTATGATTCGGGAGAGGAACTTGCGGTAAATGACGACGGCGGACAGGGGTTGAACGCGAGAATTAATATCAATGTAAGAGCCGGGACGCGTTATCTCGCTCTTGTGCGGGGTTACGGCAGCAACACTGCGGGAGCATACGGTTTTCGCGCGTATATTATCGAAAGGGAAGGTTCCAGCGGCATGGATAATCCCATCGCTTATGCAATTGGAGCAACCGAAAACGATGTTACAGCCGTCAACCGTACGCTTCAGGAAGGTGATCAGGATTACTTCCTTCTTGTTCCCTCAAGAGACGGACGGCTTACGATAGAAACAACAGGCAGAATCGATACTTATATGGAATTATTCGATGCCGATTCAAGAGATTTACTCGATGAAAATGATGACGGCGGGCAGAATTATAATGCGCGTCTGCGTTACAACGTCCGCGCGGGAAACCGCTATATAGTGATGGTTAGAGGTTATTCAAGCACAGTCCGCGGCAGTTATGGTTTTAGAGCATTCTTCCCCGGCGCCGGTGCTTTACCTGCCGATGCGTTTGAACCGGATGACGAACCTTCGCAAGCCGGCACAATTGAAATCGGCCAGTCTCAGGAGAGAACTTTCCATTCAGGCGATGATGTTGATTGGATTAGATTTCAGGTTCCAAGAGCCGGGCGTTATACGATCAATGTAAGAGGAATGACTAATAACCGTTTAGATACTTACATTGAGCTTTACAGCAATAACATGAACCTTGTAGCCGAGGATGATGACGGAGGCGATGTATTAAGCTCGCGGATAACAATGAACCTTAACAGCGGCACATATTATTTAAAAATATGGTGCCTTGATGAAGAACCTGATCAGGGTTACACAGTAAGCATTACAGCTCAGTAATTTATCGCGGTAATGAGAGCGGCCACAGTGCGCGGGTTTTCCGGCGCCGCTGTAAAGGCCGCTTCATTTTCACTGAATGAAACATTTGTCGTGTAGCCGTCTCCGACAGCCCGCGCAAGTCTTTTGTTTATGGAACCCGGAGTTGATACAAAAGAGTACATGATCGTATTAATATCTAATGTCCGCTTGGAATAGAGCGTGATAAGGTACGATGTGCCTTCTCCGCGCGGTATTTCACCGGGCAGCGTAATCGTGTTTTCATTATAATTTAACAGCGCCGATACCCCTGCCTGCGGAAAGAGCAGTACAGGCGAGAAAAAACTGCCGTGGTTCGCAGGCTGGAATACCGTAAACGAATAAACGTAAGAGCTTTCCCTGGTGCCTACAATGTGGCTGATCCTTGATCCTTCCTGCGGCCGCTCGTTCGATACATAATAACCGTTTTCGTTAAGCGCAAATATAACTGATCTTGTTTCCGTAATCGGGAAATCCGGCGTTATATTCCGCGTGCCTGTAATCTCCGTTCTTACAAAACCGTTAAACCTGATTCCGTTGCTGAAATTAGTGATATTCTCAATAATCTCATATCCTTCCTGCACAAAATCGACAAAAACCTGATATGGAATCCAGATATAGCCGCCGTTTCCCCATTTCCTGCCCCAACTGTTTAAAACTTCAAAAGCCCCGCCGTACCTGTTGTCATCATATCCTGTGACAACCAGCGCATGGCCGTAGTAAAAATAACGCGGGTCTTCATGCGGCCGCCACACCTCATTGGCGGTAATAAAAGAATCAGGAGCGTTCATACCGATTATAACAGGTCTTCCCTCAGAAAGGCTTTTCTTAACGATTCTTGAAATAAGAGCCGGTTTTTGCCTGTCATCTCTTGAAAAAAGAGTAACATAACCGGCAATCGGGTAGTTTCTGACAGTCCTGTAGTAGGCAAGGTTTACATGAGGAAACGATGTTTCGCGTTCTACATTGAGCATCCTTACAGTGCCTACATCCCTCATGTAATCGAGAGCCGTGTAAATTTGCGCTCCCATCACACATTCAGGGTCGTCAGGTCTTATATTCCTGTAGATATAAACAGGCGAAAAAACATTTTGGGTGGTTTCGGTCTGATTTGTCCTGTTAAGGGTCACAGATTCGCTTATTGTCCTTGCATACGCGGCCGCCCAGCCGACGCAAGTACCGTAATTCCCCTGATCTCCCGGCAATGGAGCGTATTGCCGCAGCGAAAAAGAGCTTGGCAGCCTCTCATAAGCGGCGATTGACAATTCCGCTCTGCGCGGCAGATTATCATATTCCTCATCAAAAATCGCTCCCATCCCCTGTGAAAACACAAACGATGCCGTAAGCAAAAAAATCGATAAAATAATGGCTTTTTTTCTTTTATTAAGCATATGTCTATAATATAGCGTTTTTTAACAATTTTCAATATTTAGTTAGGGGTTAGGAGTTAGGGGATAGGGGATAAGGGGTAGATGACTGATGGACTAGAGATCAGGGATAAGGGGTAGGGGACTAGGGACTGGGGTTGTTGTTCGAAAATAATGAGTGAAATAATCACGCATAGATAACAAACAAAAACACTATCCCCTATCCCCTATCCCCTAATCCCTAATCCCTAACCCCCTATCTCTTGCATATATTTTTCAATTCCGATACACTTGATTTATATCTATTTTTGGAGCCGGTAAAGATGGGAATTTTGAGTATTGTTTTATTAGTATTTTTTATAATCGTTGCGGTGCTGCTTGTATTATTGGTTTTGATCCAGAATGACGAAGGCGACGGCCTCGGCGGTATTTTCGGCGGAGGATCAAGCTCCGCGTTTGGTTCACGCTCCGGTAATGTTCTTACCCGCGCGACTACTGTGCTGGGTTCTCTTTTCCTTATTATCAGTCTTGGTCTTGCTCTTTTAAGCCGCACTCCCTCAGGAGCCGGTGTTGAAGAAATGGGCAGACGCCTTTCTACGGAAGGAGAGAGAACCAACTGGCTTGATGAGGAATTAAATCCTACTGTGATACCGGATGATAGTTTTATCATTAATGATTTACCGGCGGAAATACCGCAATAGAAAAAGTTCTTGAGGTTTTGAAATGATCCTGCAGGATGTACTGTTACCTGAATTCATCAAAGTTGAAATGGAAGCCGAAGACAGAGACGAGGCTTTTGAGGAGCTGGTAGCGCATTATTGTCAGGCGGACAGATCAATGTCTCATGATGAAATTCTTGACGCGATTCTTGCCAGAGAAGCGAAAATGTCAACAGGAATTCATAAGGGCATTGCGGTTCCTCACGGAAAAACAAACGCGGTAGATACTCTGCGCGGAGTTCTCGGCATATCAAGAAAAGGAATTCAATACGATTCGCTCGACGGAGAGCCTGTATATCTTCTTTTTATGATCATATCTCCCATGGAAGATTCAGAAAAATATTTGCGTCTCTTAAAACATCTGGCGGAGCTTGTGGAAATTCCGCAGTTCCAGACAGAGCTGCAGGTTCAAAGGGATCCGCACAGCGCGCATAAAATTATCCGCAAATTCGAAGAACTGCTTGCCTCAAATCCCGTTTGATTATGGCAAACGAAGTTCTCGATCATTTATTAAAAGTGGAATCTGATGCGGCCGCTATGGTAAGCGGCGCTCAGGCTGAGGCGGACAGGCGCATCCGTGAAAATGAAGAAAATAACCGCACCGGCTGGGAAGAGCGTTTCAAGGCGGAGATTCATACGCGCGAAGCTGTCTTGGAAAATGAAAAAGAAAAAGTAAAACAAAAATACAATGAAGCGCTTGAAGAATACCGCAGGGAAATTTCCGCTCATAAAACCGATGTAAAAAAATTCTGCGATCTTGTTAATTCCATTCTTATTAATAACGGGGATGGCTGATGTGGACGGATTCAGGCTACGTGTACGCCAAAGCAAGCTGGATAATCGGTAAATCCTTTCTGGGAAAAAGGCTTGCGCTTTTATCCGGGCTTCATACATTAAACGAACTTGACAGATTGATTTTTCCCGAGTACCACCGCGAGCTTCCCGGTAGAGAACTGTTAGCTGACATGGAAAAGCGCATAATGGAGCGGGCTGTGCGCCGCATACTTTCAGTCGTAAACTCGTTCACCGAACCTCCGCGGCTTTTGGTACGCATGATTAAAGGCTTTGAATACAGCGATTTAAAGGATTGTCTTTCGCACATCGCGAACGGGAAAAAAGAACTTCCCGTTATAAGCAATATAGGCAGGTTTAAATCTATTCATTACGAACATTTTCCTGATATCGCAAACATGATAAAAAGAACAGAGTTCGAAACGGTTCTTGCGGGCGAGATTAAATCGATAATGCCCGGTATGGATTTGACTGCCGCCGATATTAAACTGGATTATGATTTTTATCAGGGGTTGATAGAAAGCCTTTCTCAGCTTTCAGATGAAGATCGCGATGTAGCCGCGCGCGTTCTTGCAAGCGAGATATCGCTTCGCAATTGCGTCTGGGCTTTGCGTCTTAGGACTTATTACCAGAAAAACGAACTTGAGACCGCAAAATATCTTATGCATTTTAAACTGCACGAGAACATTTATCAAAAAAGATCAGATCTGGCCGGTGCGGCAAAAGCGTCCCTTGATATGTCCCTTGACATAAGAAAAGATTGGAACGGCTGGAGATGGGAGAGGTTCCTTAACGCGGAAGAATCCGCTGTTCACTGGTCTGTTGACCCCCGGCATTTTCAAAACGCCGCTTCGCAGTATCTTTATCATCTTGCGTTTCACAATTTTCACAGCCTGCCTATGTCGGTAAGCTCGATCTTTTGTTTTATTAAGTTAATTCAATTTGAGGAAGATCTTTTAACAAGCATCGCCGAGGGATTGTCTCTGGGTATGGACAGTACCGCTGTTTACAAACTTCTGGAGGCAGCCTGATGTTCCGCCCCCGTAAAATGAAATTTGTCGAGCTTACGGTTTTTAAACACGATATTGATTCGGTTCTTGAGTATTTAGGCAGAAAAGCCGCGATTCAACTCGGCGAAAAGGACAGCGTGACCGATAATCCGGAAATTTCGCGTATCAGGGAAATAATCACAAGGCTTCGCGGCGCTTTGGAGTATATCAGTTCAGGGCAAGTAAAAATCGATACTGACGATGATGTGTTTTCAGTCCCCGGAAGCGCGGAGGAAAATCTTACGCAAACATTATGTTCCGCAATCGAAAATTTCAAAGAACGCGAGTCCGGGGCAATAAAGGAAAGACAGCAGTTACGCGAAACAATAAACGAGACAAGAGCATTTTCCAAAATGAATGTGCCGTTCGCCGATTTTGAGCATCTTTCGTATCTGACGCTGAGGATTGGCCGCCTTGATCCAAAGGGTCTGCCGCAGTTACGCGAAACTCTTGGAGATCGCGCTGTAATTATTCCGCTAGACAATGAAAACAGAATTCTCGCGGCAAGTTCAAAGAAAGGACGGTTCGCGCTTGACTCTCAGCTTAAAAAAGTTTCATTTGAACCGATCGAAGTGCCGGAAAATTACCGTGGTATTCCCGCCGGAATGATTAAAAGCCTTAATGATCAGCTTAATAAAATTGAAGCGGATATTGAAATAATTAAAAATGAAAAAGAACAACTTGAAAAAGACAGTGTGCCGGGTATAATGCACCTTATTTTATCGTGGGAAGCCGCGCTTGTAATCGAAGGAATAAAAGCAAGATTTACAGCGACCGAAACCATGTATCACTTTTCCGGGTGGACACCGGCGGACATACTTACAAAGACCGCAAAGGAACTTTCGCAAATAACGGAAGGCAGGATAGCGATTCATGTTTATTCGCCGGATGAACTTCCTTCCGTAAAAAGCGGAAAAGAAAAAGTGCCTGTCTCGCTTAAGCATAACGCGTTTGTAAAAGGTTTTGAGGGAGTTGTTTTTTCCTACGGAGCGCCGCTTTACGGAACGATTGATCCCACGCCGATTGTCGCGGTTTTTTTTACGCTTATGTTCGGGATAATGTTCGGCGACGCGGGGCAGGGGTTTGTTTTATTTTTACTCGGGATTATTATTAAAAATGGCGGCAAAAAATTTGCCGGTTTTTTAAAATATTCCGTTCCATTAATTTCTGTCGGTATAGCATCGATGATAATGGGTCTGCTCGCCGGTTCTGTATTTACAAATGAAAAACTGCTCACCGCTCCCACAATGGCTATAACAGGCGCTGTTTTCGGAAAGCCGATGGACAGGATTTTGCACATTCTTCCTATGGCAGGAGAAGGGGGCAGCATAACAAAACTTCTTTATTTTTTTGGTTTTACAATAGCGATAGGAGTTGTGCTTAACTCGCTTGGGTTAATTATAAATATTATTAACAGATTCGCGCTTAAAAAATATGAAACAGCAATTTTCTCAAAAACCGGGTTAGCCGGGCTTTTTATTTTCTGGTACGCTCTTTTCACAGCGGTACGGATTATCTCAGGGGGAAAATTCGAAGCGTATGATTTATTTTTTCTTTTAACGCCTTTATTTTTTATTTTTTTTGGACCTGTAATCTGGCGTATTATTAAAAGAGAAAAACCGGCGCTTGAGAACGGATTTCTTGTTTTTTTTATGGAAGGTTTTGTGGAAGTATTAGAAACAATTTCCACTTATTTTTCTAATACGGTCAGTTTTTTAAGGGTCGGCGCGTTTGCTCTTGCTCACGCGGTTTTTTCGTTTATTATTTTTTATTTTACCGATGAACTTGCCCGCTCCGGGTTAGCGGGGACATTCTCGGCAGCGCTTATAATGATAATAGGAAACGTGATTATCATCGCTCTTGAAGGGTTAATTGTAGCTATACAGGTGATACGCTTGCAATATTATGAATTTTTTAATAAATTTTTTACAGAGACAGGCGTGGAGTTCGCGCCGTTTCGTTTTAAACAAAGAAATATGTAAAAAGGAAAGGAGCAGATATGAAAAGGACAGTTTTTTTGTTATGCGTCATGTTAATTTTATGTTTCGCGGGCGCAGGAGTTTTCGCGCAGGAACATTCCGCCGCGGAAGGTCAGGATGAATCGCTTGCCGCTTCATTAAAGTACATCGCGGCGGCGCTTGCCGTAGGCGCTTCCTGTATCGCAGGCGGCATCGCGGTAGGGCGTATCGGTTCCGCCGCGATGGGGGCGATGAGCGAAAACCCCGATCTGTTCGGAAAAGCGCTGCCGTACGCCGGTCTTGCCGAAGGCATCTGCCTCTGGGGGTTTCTTGTCGCGCTTTTAATTCTGTTCCTTTAAAATTTAAGGATAACTGATTGGATTATTTCTTTCTGGGCGATGAAGAACTTGTTACAGCTTTTCGTTTTATCGGCATAGACGGGTTTGCGGCAAAAGATCCGGAGCAGGCAATCGCCGTCTTCAGAAAAATAACCGAAGACTCATATACCGGCGCTGGTGAACCGCCTTCGCCGTCATTGTTTGGAGGCGAGAGCCTGCCTGAGAATATTCCCGGTGCGGAGGAATGTCAGGTTTTAATCCTTACAGAGGAAACCGCCGACTGGCTCGGCGACTACATGATCAACTGGCAGCTTCACGGAAATTATCCTCTGTTAGTTGAAATCCCCGGCATCACCGGCAGGCTTGAAGGAAGAAAAACTCTTGTGGACGCTATTCGGGAAGCGATTGGGATAAGGGTTTAAGAGATTATTTTTTAACCAAAATCACATAAACAAACACGGACATAAGATTTTAACTACGAAGATACAAATATTTATGCCATTAATAATAATACCATGCTATAATGCATAATCTAGCAATAAGGATAACTCATGAACACAATTCAGATTAATTTTATTAATTCAAAAAAAACGGTGACCTGCCCGTACGGCACTAAAGCGTCATCTCTTGTGGAGCATTTCGACATTCCCGCCCGCGAGATTGCCGGAGTCAGGGTCAACAACGAAATACGCCCGCTTGGTACGACGCTCCTTATGAACGCGGCGCTGGAAGCTGTCCTTGTTGATTCGCCTGACGGCGTTATGATTTACAGGCGCACTCTTTCTTTCGTCCTTGCGATTGCCGCGCGAAGCGTATATCCCGATGACGGCGTTTATGTCGGTCATTCTCTCGGTAACAGTTATTATTATACATTACTTTCAGGCGAAAAACCGAAAGAAAGCGATGTTGAAAAATTGATGAATGAGATGCGGAATCTTGTTAAACAGGATCTTCCTATAACTTTTAATTATCTTTCCTACGAAGAAGCGGTGGAACTGTTTAAAAAAAATAACCAGACCGACACGGCCCTTCTTCTGGAGCAAAGAAGCACTCCGCGGATAAAAGTAAATGAGTGCAACGGTTACATGGACATCTATGTTCAACCGTTACTCGATCATACAGGTCTTTTGGACGCTTTTGAACTGATGCCGTATAAGGATGGATTTCTGCTTCGGTTCCCCGGCATTGGAAGAAAAAAAACGATTGATCCGTTTGTGGACGAACCGCAGATTTTTAATGTTTACAGCGATTACAAGCAATGGGGAAAAATTGTCGGGGTGCGCGTTGTAGGAGAGTTAAACAGTAAAATTTCTTCAAGAACATTCAGGCAGTATATCAGGATTGCCGAGGCGCATCAGGCAAGAAAGCTCGCGGAGATTGCATCAAGAATCGTGGAAAAACGCGATACCATCAAAATGATTTTGATCGCGGGACCTTCAAGCTCGGGAAAAACAACAAGCGCAAAACGGCTTGAGATTGAGCTTATGGTATCTGGGCTTAAACCGATTGCCGTAAGCCTTGACGATTATTACAGGGGAACAGCCGAGACTCCCAAAGATGAAAAAGGCGAGCCCGATTATGAATGTCTTGAAGCGCTTGATGTTCCTTTTCTCAATGAACAATTGCAAGTCTTGTACAGGGGAGAAGAAATTACCCTGCCTGTATATGAGTTTAAAACAGGAAGCCGCAAGAATTCGGGCGGTAAAAAAATCAGGCTTGAAAAAGATAATATTTTAATACTGGAAGGAATTCACGGTCTTAATGACGCTCTTACATACAGTATCGGCCGCAGCACGAAATTTAAAATTTATGTTTCCGCTCTTACACAGCTTAACCTTGACGATCACAACCGCATCCCGACAAGCGACAATAGGCTCCTTAGGCGCATGGTGCGTGATTCGCAATTCAGGGGAATGGAAGCGTCGGGAACAATTAAAATGTGGCCGAAGGTGCAGGCAGGGGAGCGCAAACATATTTTTCCGTTTCAGAACTCAGCGGACGCGGCTTTTAACTCGGCTCTTGATTATGAGCTTTCGGTATTAAAGTATTACGCGGACCCTCTGTTACGCGCTGTAAAACCCGGAATGATCGAGTACGCCGAAGCTGTAAGGCTTTTATCGTTCCTTGAAAACTTCACTCCGCTTCCGCCGCAGTATGTTCCCGGGACGAGTATTCTGCGCGAGTTTATCGGCGACAGCGAGTTTAAGTATTAGGCTGAGAAGCAGTCTTATCAATTAAATCAAAAAGTTTTGACGCGTCTTTTTCGTCAAGTCTTTTTTCTGTTTCTTTTACATATTTATCAATTATATCATCAGGTATGGAAAAAGACCTTGTAAAAAAATCTGTCAGAAAACATTTAACGTTCCCGGGCGGTATGTAATTTTCTACCGTGTTGAATGTCCTCACTCCAAGCATCAGGTTTTCCGTTGCGTTTTTGGTGACGCTTAAAGGAGGTTGTATGTACTTCATGTTGACCCTTTTAAAGCCGAATTTATCCCACATTTTCACATTTTGCGGGATTTCACCTTCGTATTTGTCGATTTCAAGGTAGACATAATCAATCGATTTATTTTTTATTCTTTTCGCGTCCTGTTCCATAAGGCACATTCCGCCTTCAAATATCATTTTCGCGTAACCTTTTCTTCTCTGATTCTCGTCAACAGCGATGTAGGAAATGTAACCTGAGTTCGCTTTATGAAAATAATTAAAAACCATGCCGCCTAGAATGACGGTATTCTGCTTTAGGATCAGAATATGCCTGTCTTCTCCTTCTGCGCTTTCACGGATATAGTCGATTAAAAATTCAAGGCTTTCTCTTTCGTCCGGATCGGGAAACGCCTGAAAGAAAATATTACCGTAAAAGGAGCAAAGGTCTGTCATTCCGGCGTAATCATCCTTGATATCAATAAGAGATACAGTTTCATCGTCTGTATGGTTAAAGACATAATCAATGTCCTTTAAAATTCCGACAGGCGTTCTTATAGATTTTGTGATGATAAAATCATTGAAATATTTATATTCATCGTTCTGAGACATCTCATAAACTTTTTTACGGAACGCGATCTCCGCGTCGTTACTGCTCGCTATGCAGAAACGGTATTTGTACTCCGCGTTATTTTTTACCATGTTCTCGTGTTTTTTTACAAGGTACGCGCACGTTTTACTGATTAGCGTTTCCATTAAAAATGATCTGTGGCCGTTATCTGCAAGATTCGCGTGTTCGAACATTATAATGCATTTTTCTATCGAGAACGGATCAAATATTTCCGTTATGCGCTCAAGCATTATCCAGATATACGCGGTACAGTAATATTTCGCGTCTCCCAAAAGATATTTCGGTTTGTGGGAGCGGTATTCCATTATGCAGGCGAAATCGTCGCCCTTGTTCCGGTACTGCTCAAGAGCGTACTGGTATTCCAATGTAAAAAGATCATTGTATTTTTCGATATAACTGTTGGAAGAAAATATTTTTAACTGTATCTCGCAGTTTTCGCCCCATGAATCATTGGCGATCCAGTGCTGCGCGAACGAGTTCTGATGCGCGGGTAAAATAACAGGGATTGCGTTATTCTCATCGCCGAACGAATAGTTAAAGATTGCGTATGATTTCTTGTTAAAAACCGGCTGCCATGAAGGCCCCCATAAAAGCCAGCAGAATAATGAAGAAAGATCCTGCGAATCTACATCGCCTGAGTCATTAAAGAAAAGTTTATATTTATCGAGAATGCCCGGCCAGTCGTCGGCATAGCGCGTAATGAGGCCGTCTATCAGCACATATGGGGATAAAAAACCTTCTTTGATTGTAATATTTGATATAAATGAAACAGGTTTATCTTCAGGGATCATAAAGGTACTCATATTGTTCGGTTTGGAAAAATAATCAAAGTATTGTTTTACGCTTTCGTTAAAACGTTCTGTTATAAGGAAACTGCAGTCCGCAACTTCAATTTCAGGATTATCACGATCCCGTAAACTGATAAATTCATCGCTTATTGTTTTAAACATTTGCTTTGTAACTTTTTTCGCTCCAGAGCGGATGATGAAAAGTTCTATATAAAGGCGGATATATTTCTGGCGGTTAGATCTTGTAAGCCAGTATACTTTAATAAGTCTTGTAAAGGTGAGCCTGAAATCAAGAAACGCTTTTTGAATATGAGACAGGTCAAGAAAAACTTTTATCACCATTATAAAAGATGCAAGAATAATAATAAAATTAATTACTGTGTTTATATTATCCATCATTATAATAAATTTTCTTATAATTACGTTTAATATATAGTCAATCATAGCGGCGGGTTTTTCTCCTTAAGATTATATCAATATTTATTATAACATTAAAGGAAGATACTCACAATCCAAGGGCAAGTAATATTTTTGATTTAAAATCACTGTCGGAAATTTTATTTTTAAGATAATCGGAAACAATCTGGCGGATGACTGGAGGAAATGCTTTCCAGTAACGCTCAGGCCACGAGCCGATTTCCTCGCGAAGGCTTCTGTCGGTTGACTCGGGCATCTCGCCGTGGGAGAAAGAAACAAACTGTTCAATCATAGAAAGAAGGACATCGGGAGGCAGAGCGCCTTCCTGTTTCTTTACTCTGTCGGGAAGCCATGCCTGGCATAATTCATCAATCTGTTTTTCATTGAGTTCGGGAGCGTGTTCATGCAGAATCTTGATGATCATATCCTGGATTGATTTCCTCATGGTTTCAATCCCGCCGCCGATTCCCGCGTCGATTTTTTCTGTAATTTCTTTTGCCATTTTCTGAGGATCGGGCATTCCGCCAATCGCGCTGAAAATAGTCAGATCGCGCCGCCGCCGGTTTACGGCCTCGGTCAGCACGTCTATAGAGGCTTCGTCACTTCGATTGAGAATGAAATCCAGCGCCTGTACTAATCCGGGATCCGCCATACAGGGGTTTAAACTTTTTTTGTAACTATATCGCTTTTTAAGCAGCGCGCGCAGATTTTCAGCGACATGGTAGTCCCGTCAATTTCGGTTTTTACCTTTATTAGATTAGGTTTCCACGTTCTTCGTGTACGATTTTTAGCATGGCTAACTTTATTGCCTGTTACTGTCTGTTTTCCGCAAATATCACACATCCGTGACATACTGTCCTTCCTTACTTCGTCAATTATGCATACCTTTCAATTATTATCAGATTTTTGGATTAATGTAAAGTACCTAACCCCTAATCCTATCCCCTAACTAGTCTCCGGCTCTTATTGAGCTGAACCATGCTTCGCTGTATAGATCCAGAGAGGCGCCCATGTCTTCCACCAGCTCGGTTCTGCGCAGTTCTTCTTCTGAATACATTGATCTTCCTGTTTTTAAACGGCGTGCCGGAACGTTAACCGTAGACGGAAAGCCGAAAATGTCGGCGAATTCGGCGTAAATTTCCGGTCTGTGGATAAAATCGATAAATTGATGGGCAAGGTCTATGTTGTTGCAGCCTTTGAGAATTACCATCGTGTCAACGTAGGAGGGGCCGCCTTCTTCGGGGATGAAAAAAAGCGTGTCAGCGAGAAGCTGTTCATTGTCCGCGATTTCTTCGTATACAACTTCCGGGAAACCGTGCACAACCCAGAACTCGCCGTTAGAGTACCCTTTGCCGAATGCTTCGGAGTCAAATTTTACAATGTTCGGTTTCCAGTTAGTGTTGATAAAATCCCTTGCCGCTCTTATCTGGGCGGCGTCGCCTGTGTTTACAGAAAAACCCTGGAAGGCGAGAGAGCCGCCTATTACCTCGCGAAGATCGTCGAGCATTGTCATGCGTCCTTTCAAATCTTCCCTCGCGAAGATTGACCAGCTTCTTTCAAAGTTCTGGACTCTCGCGGTGTTTACAATGATGCCCGCCGCTCCGTAAAAATAAGGGATTGAATATTCCATGCCCGGATCGTATCTTCCGATACGCAGAACTTCCGGGTCTATATTTCCAATGTTATGTAATTTATTTTTATCTATTCTTTCAAGCATGCCCTGCCTGATCATTATGGGTATGTAATAATTTGAAGGGAACACAACATCGTATTGTCTTCCGAATACCCTTGAAAACCAGCCGAAAATCCCCGGCCTTGTGGTCGATATTAATTTAGCATACATATCTTCATTTGAGGCGAACTCATCGTATACGACTCTGACATCATACTCTTCTTCGAATTTATCTATAACCGAATCAGGCGTATAATATGTCCAGTTGAAAATATACAACCGCTGCCTTGAATCGCAGGAAATAGTGACGGACGCTAAAAGCGCCGCCAAAACCGACATAAAGATAACATTCCTTTTCCCCATCTCAATCCTCCTGTTTCGGCCTGCGGCTTTTAAAACCGCAGGCTGATAATTCTTAATAGTTTTGTGTTTAATCGTTGCCGATTCTGATCGAATTAAACCACGCGTCGTTATAGAGATCCAGCGCAGGGCCGATATCGATTTTCAGTTCAACATTGGCGAGATCTTCCATCGAATACCATGAAAGCCCGCGTTTTAGATCGCGCGCCGGAATGTTTGCGGTCGCGGGAAATCCGAATGTATCCGTGAACTCAGCGTAAATATCCGGTCTGTGAATAAAATTGATAAACTGATGCGCTATCTCGATATTCGCCGCTCCTTTTAATATGCACATGCTGTCAATGTAGGCGGGTCCTCCTTCTTCCGGGATGAAGAAAACCGTGTTCGCCATAAGCTGACTGTTATCTGCAATTTCTTCGTAAACGACTTCGGGGTACCCCTGAACAACCCAGAACTCTCCGTTCGCGTAACCTTTGCCGAAAGCGTCCGCGTCAAATTTTACAAGATTTGGTTTCCATGAATGGTTGATCAAATCCCTTGCCTGCGCGATTTGCGACGGAACAATTGTGTTTACAGAGTACCCAAGATGTACAAGCGCGTCTCCCATAACTTCGCGCATATCATCGAGCATTGTCATGCGTCCGCTGAGATCCCTTCTTGCGAAAATTGACCAGCTTCTTTCAAAGTTTGGAACGCGCGCCGTATTTACAACAACGCCTGCCGCGCCGAAGTAATAAGGAACAGAGTAGCGCATATTTGGATCATATTCGGCATAGCTAAGCACCATAGGATCAATATGAACCCTGTTCGGGATTTTACTTAAATCGATCCTTTCCAGCAGTTCCTGATTTATCATTATTGCGGTGTAATCGGCAGACGGGAAAACAATGTCGTAACTGCGTCCGAACATCCGCGTGAACCATCCAAACAGGCCTTTTCTGTTAGTTGCCATTATTTTCGCGTACATGTCCTCGTTAGACGCAAACTCATCGTAAATTACCCTTACGTTGAATTCTTCCTCAAATTTCTCGATGACTGACGGCGGCGTGTAGTATGTCCAGTTGTAGATGTAAAGCCGCTCCCTTGAGTCACAGCTCGTCATCATTAAAAAGGCGAATACCGCTAAAAATATAGCGGCCGTTTTCCCGCACAGCTCTGCCTTCTTTCCTTGTTGAACTGCGCCCTCAATCAGTGTTTCGTCTGTTTTTTCACTCATAACCTTCCTCCCAATAAATTTATTTAAGAGCCTCCAGGAGGCTCCTTTTTCTTATTTTGCGGCGATATATTTTAAAAATTTTCTTAACACGATGGAAAGGACTACGGTTCCAAGAATCATGACAACCGAAAGTGCGCTTATAAGGGGCGTGATTCCGCCTTTTTTTGTAATCGCGGAATAGATAAAAACAGGCAGGGTGGAAGATCCGGGTCCGGAAACAAAGAACGTTATGACAAAGTCTTCCAGCGAAAGCGTGACGGCTGTGAGAAATCCTGATATGATGCCCGGTTTGCAAATGGGAAGCGTTACTTTAAAAAGCGTTTCCTTTTCGCTGGCTCCAAGATCGGCGGCGGCCTCGATTATTGAAAAATCAAACTCGTCAAGACGCGCCATTACAAGAAGAAACACAAAAGGAAGATTGAATGTCGTATGCGCCGCGTAAATTGTAAAAAGCCCAAGCGGAATTCCTATTCCTGCGAAGAAAATTGATAACGATACGCCGATAATAATTTCCGGCAGAATCATCGGCAGGAACGAAATTGTTTGCACATAACCGCGGAGCTTGAACCTGTACCAGTTAACGCCGATTGCTCCGATTGTTCCAATCACCGTGGCTGTCGCGGCGGATGTAAGCGCGATAATGATGCTGTTTCTGAATGCTGTCCACAATCCGCGCTCCGTTAAAAGGCGCTGGTACCAGCGGAGAGAAAAACCAGTCCAGTTCATGCTTGTCGATCCGTTAAACGAATAGACAATAAGAACAAAAAGCGGGAGAAACAGAAAAATCAATGTAACGATAAAAACAGTATTTGAAAATGAAAATCTTCTTGCAAGAGCGCGTTTAGCGTGGCGCTGCGCTTCTCCTATTTTGACAGGTTTTATCGGATTAAAAGCTCTGCGGAAGATGTTTGTAAATTCCATTTTACGCCTCGCTCTTATGGTCTGTTACTTTTGAATCGGCGGCTCTTGACGCGTCACGTTTTTGAACATACATCATCCATAAAACGCCGATTGTCGTGATAAGCGTTAATACCATTGAAATCGCGGCGGCTCTCGGCCAATTACGCTCACCTCTTAAAAAATCCGCTATTCTCTGCCCGAGCATATATGAATCCCTGCCGCCGACAAGCATTGGAACGGCGTACGCTCCGAAAATCGGGATAAATGTAAAAAGCACAGCAGTGAATATCCCGCCGCGGATATTGGGAAGAAGAACCTTTACAATAGAAGTAAATTTATTAGCGCCGAGATCACGCGCCGCTTCAAGAAGCGAAAAATCAAATTTATCAATAGTAGAGAATAAAGGCAAAATGGCGTACGGCAGGTACATATAAACAAGCACGAGTATCACCGCGTTCTGATTATACAAAAAAGGTATGTAATCATTTATTAAACCGGCGCGTAATAACAGCTCGTTTAGAAAGCCGTTATTCCCGAGAATGCTCATCCACGCGAAAACTCTGATAAGAAAATTTGTCCAGAACGGGATGATGATAAGAAGCAGCAAAAGCGTCTGATGCTTACTACGCGCCATACAGTAGCCGCAGGGAAGCGCAATGAGGATCGTAATAACTGTCGCGACAACGGACGCGAAAATTGTACGGAGCGTTATACGCAAGAAAACAGGGTCTGCAAGGTAACGGTACGCCTCAAGCGAAAATTCCCACACGACTCCGCGCTGCATATCTCTTTTAAGGAAACTGTAAATGATAATGATGATAATTGGAGCCAGAAAAAAAAGCGTAAACCAGATCGCCATCGGAGCTGAATATAAAGGCCCGTTGTTTTTACGAACCTGAGGCCTCGGCAGTAATCGCGGCAGTGTTTGCGGACGGATATTCGATGTCTCCGGTTTGGGAACCTTGTCTTTACGGTTCCTGAAAGGATTCAACTTTTTACCTCAACGATATAACCGTCAACAGCGCTCCATGAAAGATATACGGAATCTTTCCAGCGGATATCAGGCCCTTCGTCGGAATAGTTCGCGTGCTGTTTGATCACCCGGATCATCGTTTTTTCTGAAGTCTGCACGTAAAACTTTGTCTGGAAGCCTGAATAAATCGGCTCGTCTACAGTGCCTTTTATATAGTTAATATCGTCGCGCTTTGTCGCTGTTTTTTCTTTTGTGATTACGATTTTTTCCGGTCTTACCGTAAAGCTCACCTTTTGCCCCGGTTTTATTTCATCAACATCGGTTACCTTGATTATTCCCAGTTCAGGGATATCAACATCTGCCATGTACTCTGTAACGCCTTCAAAGTCCTGCAGTTTTACTTTTTCTACTTTCATTACCGTGCCGTCGAATAGATTTGTCTCTCCGATAAAACGGGCGACAAAATCCGTCGCGGGGCTTTCGTATATTTCGTGAGGCGTTCCAATCTGTAATATATCGCCTTGATTCATGACGGCGATTCTGTCGGAGACGGACAGAGCTTCCTGTTGATCGTGCGTTACATAGATAAATGTGATCCCGATTTCGTCGTGGATGCGGTCAAGCTCTATAAGCATGTGCTGGCGCAGTTTCGCGTCAAGCGCGGAAAGCGGCTCGTCAAGAAGGAGAACGCTTGGTTCGTTGATAAGCGCGCGGGCGATGGCAACGCGCTGTTTCATGCCGCCAGAAAGCTGGCTCGGCATTTTATCCGCGTGATCCTCAAGGCGGACGAGCTTAAGGTATTCTCCCACTTTGGATTTTATTTCGGAGGGGGAGGCTCCTTTCAGCTTAGGAGAAAACGCAACATTTTCGAATACCGAAAGATGGGGAAAAAGAGCGTAATTTTGAAATACTGTATTCGTAGGCCTTTTATTCGGAGGAAGAGAAAGCACGTCGTTCCCGTCAAGAGTCAGCGCTCCATTATCGGGATTTTCAAAACCGGCAATAATCCGCAGCAGGGTGGTTTTACCGCATCCTGACGGTCCTAACAGGGAAAAAAATTCTCCCTTTTTAATTTCCAGACTTACATTTTTTAAAACCTGAAAATCACCGAAGGATTTGCTTATCTCTCCGATGGCAACGTCGCTACCTTTCAATCTGTTCCTTCCAGCCTCTCTTAAGGAAAGCCGTCTGTGCGGCGATTTAAAGCCGGGCTTTACGGCGCGACACAACAAATGCCGTCCAATTAACTTACAATGAAGTTTTTTACAAATATTGTCAATACGGCGGTTAAAATGGTATGCGGTTATATTTTTGAATTCGTGTTGGTTTGCGGTAAAAATTAATAATCTACATACCACAGGAAGAGACCTTGAGGAGGCAGGGTAGGGCCGGCGAGGGAGCGGTCACCTGAGGCTATTATCTTTTTCAATTCTGCCGGGGAGGTGTTTTTTTCCGCGTAGTGAAGGAAGGTGCCGGCCGTTGAGCGCACCATGTTACGCAGAAAGGCGTTAGCGCATATCTCAAAAATGAGAATATCTTTGTCCATATAAAAATACGCCCTGTGGACATAACGGTTTTTAGATTTACTGGTATCTCCCGCGCCCGCGAAAATTGAGCAGTCTGTCTCGCCCAAAAGAAGCCTGCCGTACGCGTTAAGAAGATCGATGCGCGGCTGGCGGTACAGTTTTAGATGATAGCGGTTTTCATGCGGCAGTAAGTCGCGCGCGGCAAATTGGTAGCGGTACAAGCGGGATTTCGCGCTGAAGCGCGCGTGAAAATCGTGATCTGTTTCTTCAGCGTTAAGAACACGTACGTCATGCGCAATTAATGAGTTAAGCGCGGGCGCGAATCGATCCGCGTTAATTCCGCGCAAATCCGTGTGAAAATTGGCGGCCTGCCCTGCGGCATGAACGCCCGAATCGGTTCTGCCCGATCCCGAAAGATTGACAGGATGCCCGTGCATTTTTTCAAGCGCGTTTTCAATTTCCTCCTGAACAGTCCTGTCATTCTCCTGCCGCTGCCATCCGCAGAAGTCCGTCCCGTCGTATGCAATGATCAGTTTTATGTTTCTGTTAGCGGCATTCATTGCGTATTATTCGGATAAATCTTTATTAATTGTGTCGTATAACTTCCGCGCCTGTTCCAGAAAAGCGCCGGGTTTGTCTTTTGATGATTTTCCCATGCCGAAAAGTTTAGCGATTGTGCGGCGGGCTTCTTCAAGGGATGTCTTACGCTCCTCTGCATCGTGAGCGGGTCCGAATGTATACCTAAGGTACGCGCACATGTATAACATTCCTTCGTAGGAGTAATTTTTATCCGTATCGGGTCCGAATGCCTTGATGCCGGAAAGCGTTTCCTTGCCGCTCTGCTCGCGGGCGAGAGCTTCGTTATAAAGATACTGCGCTTTTCTTCGGAAGAGAGTGCCGAGCCAGTCATAATTCTCGCCAGGAAATTTTTTATTGAGCTCGTCTAAAAGCCACGCGCAGCGGATGGACGCGAGTCCCTGCTTGATTGTCGGGGACGCCGATTTTGCGTAAAAATCATAACAGCGTAATGTCAGATACTGCGACGCGGCTCCTTCCATCAACGTCCTGTTTTTGTTGAAATCAAGATCAGGAAAAACAAGCGATGTTTCCTTTTTTCTTTTTTCAAGATCGGCTTTCACTTTTTTAATGCTGTCTGACGGCAGAACGGTAAAATCGCTTTCCATTGACGCGAACCAGCAGCTTGGGCATACAATCGACTGATAAACAAGCGGAAAAATATCTCCGTACTTAGCCGACGGTTCGTATAAACGATGGAGTTCTTCCGTAAGCTGCCCCGCGATAAGCCTTCCTCCGCCTGAAAGAAGTTCTTCCTTGTGAAACAGCGTTCCGCATACAGGACATTGATATTCTTTTTTGGATTGGAAAGTTATTTTAAGTTCATTGTCTCCCGGCATTCTTAAGCCTCCAAAATTATCATCGCGATTGCGTTTTCTTTTTCGTGGGAAAGCGTTATATGCACTTTTGACGCGCCGGATTTCTCAAACGCATCAAGCGCGGTTCCCGATAATGTAATTTCCGGTTTTCCGTTTTCCCTGTTATAAACCATTATATCTTTTAATGTGATGCCTGAAAGCCCTGTTCCGAGCGCTTTTCCGAACGCTTCCTTTGCCGCGAACCTTGCCGCCAGTGAAAGGCTTGCGTTCTTTCCCTTTGAAAACGAAAAGGAAATTTCCCTCGGGTGGAAGTATCTTTCGAGCAGTTTTTTATTGTCAACCCACTTCTCCATGCGATCAATCTGGACAATATCAATCCCTGTTCCGAGAATCATTCTTCTTCCCCCGAAGGCGGATTATTCAGCGTATTTAAATCACCCGGCGGCGGATCAACAGGTCTTGCCTCAATCCTTGCCGGAACACGCACAGGATTACGGGCTATAAGCCTGATTGTTCCAAAGTACTCAATCATTCTGTTTCCAATAATTGTAACACCCGGATTATTATTAATTATGTTAACATTAACGGAGAAATTCTCAAACCTTCTGTCAATATCAATCGGTTCGGTTGTAAACTCGTTTATATCGTTCATTACGCTGCGGGGACCTTCGGCTGTAACCTCGTCAGGCACTATCCGGGGATTTATCAGTTCATATCCTGACGCGATAGTTCCGTGAAATATCGGATATACCGGAATATTGCGCGTAACTTTGTGTTCCAGCGTAACCGGGATTTCAATCGGGAGGACGGATATCTCAAGAGGTTCAACACCAAGGGCGCTTCCTTTTTTTCTTATCTGCACAGGAACCATGTAGTTTCCCTCGTTTGAAAACCGATCAAGGACGATATAAGCTTCGATATCATCTTCAAGTATTGGTTGAATCTCATTCGACTCGCCCCTTAAAGAAATTTTAACGGCGTTTATAACATCGCCCGCCGGAAGCATCGTATGGCTCTCCTCAATATTGAGGGGAACCGTAAAGAAACGCGTTTCCAGCGTATTCATTCTGTAAAAAATTGATATTAAGATCGCCGCCGCTAAAGAGAGAACTTTTACAGGCCATCTTTCTATTACTTTTGCCAGAAACTGCGATCTATTCAACAAGAACCTCCCTCTTGTTATCGCCGGAAACTTTATGCGCGGCGTCTGTCTTTTTTCCATTGTCGATTGATGACGGCTCGTCTTCCGGGTCTGTTGTTCTTATACCCTGCTGTGATCCTAAAAGTTCCATTAATTTGCGCGTAACTTCCGCGACTGACAAATCGTAATAAAGTTTCGCGTCATAAGCAAGCGATATCGCTCCTCTTTCTTCCGAAACGATTAATACAACGGCGTCGGATTGTTCTGCCATTCCAAGCGCCGCTCTGTGGCGGGTGCCGAAATTTTTTCTAATATCCTGTCTTTCCGAAAGCGGCAGGAAGCATCCGGCTGCCGCAATTTTTCCGCCTTGAATGATTACGGCTCCGTCATGAAGCGGCCCGTCATACTCAAAAATCGCTACGATCAAGTTGGAAGAGATTTCCGCGTTTAATCTGGTTCCTGTTTCTATAATATTTCTGACGCTTATCCTTCGCGGGAATACGACAAGCATCCCGCGTTTACTTTGCGAGAGAAGCTCCGCCGCTGTAACAGCCGCGTCCAGTTTTCCGATATGCGCGGCCGCGCTCGGTTTAAAGAATTCCGTTTGACCAAGCCTCATTATTATTTTCCGCAGTTCAGGCTGAAAAACAATCGCCACGCCGATTATAAGGCCCGGAGCGATCATCGTAAGCACCCATCTTAGTGTGGTAAGGTTTAAAAGAAATGTGACGCCGTAAACAAGAACAAGAAAACCGGCGCCTTTTACAAGCGGGAGAGCCTGGGATTTTTCAAGAAGCTCGTATGCCTTATATAAAATGAATGCGAGAAGAGCGACATCCAGAACCGGACGCAGAAGATCATAAACTGAAGCAAGCCATTGAATCCAAGCCATTAGTTAACTATATCATAATGCGGCAGTCAGTGTGTAGTGACTAATAATTAACTCGTCATCCCGGCGATTTCTTCCGCTATCGCTTCAGCGTTGAGGCTGTTAACCGCTAACAGCTCTTCTCTTGTTCCAAGAGCTTTATCTTCTTCCAGAAAACTGCAGTCTACAGCCATAACTAAAATCCGGGCTTTACATTTTTTAAGCAGCGCGAGAGCTGCGGCCTTTTCGCCGAAGCCGCCCTGCCTGATACCTTCTTCGGCAAAACATACGATACTGTACTCGTTCATGATACTTGCTAGATAATCTTCATCAACAGGCTGTACAAAACGAAGGTTGTAAAGGTCTGTGTTAATCCCGCTCTCATTTAGAATAGCCGCCGCCCGGACTGCTTCTGTGTATAAACTGCCTGTAAATGCGATGCAGACATTTTTTGCTTCGGTTTTAGAAACCCAAACCCCGCGGCCAATTTCAAGCGGCAAAGAAAAAGCGTCAATCTCGTCAGGGCAAAGAGCTTTTGGATAACGAATTAGAACAGGTCCTTTTTTTTCAATTCCGTATTCTTTATTATCCGCCGCGCTCTCGTTACTCGTCATTTTATTTAAAGCCCAGTCAAACATTACGCGCATTTCATTTTCACCTGCGGGGCAGAGCAGGGTGATGTTCGGAAAGGAGCGGAATATGGAAATGTCGAATAAACCTTGATGCGTTTCGCCGTCCGCGCCGACAAGGCCGGATCTGTCAACGGCGAAAATAACAGGCAGTTTTTGAAGAGCGCTGTCATGGAGCATCTGATCCACTGCGCGTTGTAAAAATGTTGAGTAAAGCGCGGTAACCGGTTTTAAACCATGAGCTGCAAGCCCTGCCGCGAATGTTACCGCGTGTTCTTCGGCGATACCTACATCGAAGAAACGTTGCGGATACTTTTCCGCGAATTTTAAAAGCCCTGTGCCTGTTTTCATCGCTGCTGTAACCGCTGTGACGCGGCTGTCTTTTTCAGCGGCTTCCAGAATAACCGAGGAAAACGCTTCTGTAAAAGTTTTTCTGTTAACTGTTCCTTTTTGGTATGTTATGCCGCCGTCAACAGAAAAAGAACCTACTCCGTGATAACTGTCAGGATCATCTTCGGCGTAGCCGTATCCTTTGCCTTTACGCGTAATGACATGCATGACAACAGGGCGGTTTAGTTTTCGCACATCGTCAAGTACGTTTATGAGAGCCGCGATATTATGCCCGCTTATCGGACCGACATATTCAAAACCGAGGTCTACAAAGAAATTATCAATATAAAAAACCGCCTTAACGGCTCTTTTTAATCTGACAACAAGATTGAAAAACGCTTCACCGGCAAAAGGTATTTTTTTCGCTAACGCGTCAAAGTGGCGGCGGAAGGTCTGGTATTTTTCTTTCATGGACAGGCGGCTTAAATATTTAGAAAGCCCTCCCACATTACGGCTGATGGACATTTTATTATCGTTAAGGATAACGATTAGCGGCAGCCCCAGATGACCGGCGTGAGAAAGAGCTTCGTAAGCCATCCCGCCTGTCAGCGCTCCGTCGCCGATGACAGCTAACGCGCGGGCTTTGCCGCCTTTAATTCTGTCAGCAGCAAGAAGCCCCAGAGCCGCTGAAATGGATGTTGATGCGTGTCCCGTGTTAAAAACGTCATGCGGACTCTCGCTGCGTTTTGGAAATCCTGCAAGTCCGTTCTGGCGGCGCAGATGCGCAAACGAGTCAAGCCGGCCTGTTAAAATTTTATGCGCGTAACATTGATGGCCTACATCCCAGACAATCATATCTTCGGGCGAATTAAAAACGCGGTGTAACGCGATGCTTAATTCCACAGCGCCCAGATTGGAAGCCAGATGCCCGCCGTTATCCGCTACAGCCGCGACAATCTGCTCTCTGATTTCCTCCGCGAGTTTGTTTAGCTCTTTTATGGTAAGTGTTTTAATATCAGAAGGTGAACTAATCTTGTGTAGCAATTGTTTACTTAGTCCCTGTTCGCCAGACTTTTGAAATACTCAAGATATTTTTTTCTTGAATTAACGAGGTCTCCCAGTTCTATCAGCATGTCTTTGTTTACTTCCGATGCGAGAGGTAAAAGATAATTTTCCGTCTCGCTGATATAGCGTTCAACGAACTCAAGATTGTTTACAAACCCAAGAGAAATCATGTTTGATATACGATCCGCGACTTTAAGAATTTTCGCGTTATTGGAGCCTTTTTCCCTTATTCTGGTTAAAAATTCGGGTTTTGATTCGTTATATCTGCGTGTTACTTCCATGACCAGATTGTAAACAGCAGGGCTATCCAAATCGATTGACAAAAGGACATTATGATTAAATTCAGGAATATCTTCTATTAAATCATGAACAAGAGATGACTTTAGCAGAACAGGATCAATATAATTATAGTCGATAAGGATTGACATTGTATCAAGCTGATGGCGGAACATATTACCGCCGCCTTCGCGTGATTTCCCTATTAAAAACGTAGCGACCCGTATATAAGGCGCAAGGCGGGTTCCGCCTAATTTATCCATCTGTTCAAGTGTCATTAAAGATCCTTTAAATAAGTTTTAAGTTTCTCGGTACGCTTAAGCGTTTCTTCCAGTTTCTCCCTCTGTTCATTTACAAGTTCCGCGGGAGCGTTATTCACAAATTGATCGTTTGAGAGTTTGACACGGAGACTTTCTATGTATTTAATGTTTTTTTCAATATCTCCCGCGAATTTTTTTCTTAACGCTGATGTGTCCACGGCTTCGGCGACAAACACAAACGCTTCGAATCCGTTAGCTGCCATTCCGATTGCGCCCTGCGGGCGATCATCGGGTGTACTGCCTGAAGCCTTAAACTCAAGTTCGCCGATGCCGGCAAGCAGTTTAATTAAATCTTCATTTTCTTTAAATGTTTTTGTCCATTCAGTTTCTGTGCGAAGGAAGGCGCGGAGTTTCTTATCATGTGTTATGCCGCACTCGCTGCGCATGGTGCGGATCATTCCCACAAGAGATTGAAGCGCCGCGAAATTTTTCTCTTCAGCCGGTGAATACAATTTTTCATCATACTCAGGATATCTCGCGCAAATTAAAAATTCAGAGTCATCATCACTAACCCCTAACTCTTTAAGTTTCTGGTAAATTTCTTCCGTCACAAACGGCAGTAAAGGGTGTAATAGTTTCAGAGAACTTGTTAATACATCCAACAATACTGTTGCCGCGCGGTTTTTTTCTTTGTCATTCCCGCCTTTCATTGAAAGTTTTGTCGCTTCAACGTACCAGTCGCAAAAATCATTCCAGAAATATTCATAAGCGCATTGAGATGCGTCGTTATAGCGGTATGAAAAGAACGCTTCCCGCATGGATTTAGCAGCGTTGTTAAGCCGTGAATAGATCCATTTATCCGCCGCGTTTAATTCCGGTTTATCGATAAGTTCAAGGCTGTCGATGTTCATAAGAATATAACGGCTTGCGTTCCACACTTTGTTCGCGAACTTTGATCCGAGCTTAAATGATTCCTTGTTAACAAGTACATCCTGTCCCGCCGCGCACATAAAGGCGAGCGTGAATTTCATAGCGTCAGAGCCGAACTCATCTACAAGCTCCAGAGGATCAAGGCCGTTGCCGAGCGACTTGCTCATCTTGCGTCCCTTTATGTCGCGCACAAGCCCGTGAATGTAAACATCACGGAAAGGAGCCTTACCTGTAAACTCAAGTCCCGCCATGATCATTCTGGCTACCCAGAAAAAGATGATGTCATACGCCGTTATAAGCGCGGTAGTGGGGTAGTAGCGTTCCAAATCGTCTGTTGTGCAGCCTGCTTTATCCCAGCCTAAAGTGCTGAAAGGCCAAAGCCAGCTTGAGAACCATGTATCAAGCACATCGGGATCCTGCTCAATGTTTTTACTCCCGCATTCCGGGCATGAGTCCAGGTCGTTACGCGAAACTGTAAGTTTTCCGCAGGAAACGCATGTCCATGCCGGGATGCGGTGTCCCCACCACAACTGGCGGCTGATACACCAGTCGCGGATATTTTCCATCCAGTGTTTATATGTATTCTCCCATTTTTTTGGATAGAATATAATTTCTCCCCTCTGCCATGAGGCAAGCGCCTTTTCAGCTAACGGTTTCATTTTCACAAACCACTGCTCGGAGAGAAACGGTTCTATAACAGTATGGCATCTGTAACAGCGGCCTACCGAATGTTTTATAGGTTCTTCTTTTACAAACCAGCCGCCTGCTTGAAGATCTTCAAGCACTAATAAACGCGCCTTTTCCACAGTCAGTCCGCGGTATTTAAGCGGAACTTCGCAGTTTAATGTTCCGTCGGGATTTAATACATTTATTACCGCAAGATTATGGCGCTTGGCGAGTTCCCAGTCATTGGGATCATGCGCGGGAGTTACTTTTAACGCGCCTGTTCCAAAACCGCGCTCGACATAAGTATCAAAAATAAGCGGGATTTCCCTATCTGTAAGAGGCAGGTGCAGGGTTTTACCTTTTAATGACGCATAACGCTCATCCTCAGGATGAACCGCGACAGCCGTGTCGCCTAACAGAGTCTCTGGCCGGGTGGTGGCAATTTCGATATACTCCCTTTCGGCGTTTTTCTCCGTGAAGAAATACCGGATATGGTACATTTTTGCGGATGTCTCTTCATGCTCGACTTCGTCATCGGCGATCGCGGTCCCGCAGGAAGTACACCAGTTTACAAGGTAATTCCCCTTGTATAAAAGTCCGCGTTCGTAAAGGCTGACAAACACCTCGCGCACCGCGCGGGAAAGCCCTTCGTCCAGCGTAAAGCGTTCGCGGTTCCAGTCAACGCTTGCGCCGATTTTTTCAAGCTGTTTTGTGATGATTGCATGATGTTCTTTTTTTACTTTCCAAGTCTCCTCAAGAAATTTATCCCTTCCAAGCTCAAGGCGGGTTTTCCCCTGTTCCAGTAATTTGCGTTCAACAACATTCTGCGTCGCAATCCCGGCGTGATCTGTTCCCGGCACCCAAAGTGTCGGCACTCCTCTCATCCTATGATAACGGACAACGATATCCTGAAGGTTATTGACAAGACCATGACCGACATGAAGGACGCCCGTTACATTGGGCGGCGGAATTACTATAACAAAGGGTTTATTATCTGTATTTTTAGCTGTTTTTTCGGTTGCGGCAGGCGCGAAGCAGCCGTTTTCCTTCCACATCGCGTAAATGCGGTCTTCAAAGGTTTTGGGGTCATATGCTTTTGCGAGTTCGATAGAGTTCATGGAGTAATAATACCTTTTTAGGAAAGAATTTTCAACCAAGGCGGGTGTGCATGCGCTGCCAAACTTTTAACCGTAAATGCCGCGTACACCACAGCCTGCGAGCAAGCGTACCCCGCCAAACCTTTGCTGAGAGTCTGACTACGAGCCCTGGCCGCATAAATCATGCAACCCGTGAATATGACAGAATTTTAAAATATTTATGTGGTCAGGTCTCTCCGTCAGGGAACCGCAAAAATGGTTTTGCGTGGTACGCTTGCCCGCAGGCTGTGGTGAATGAGATTTGGACTGTATGAATTTAACGTTTGTTATGCGCAGTATTATTTGCTTTTATTTTAATTAATTCCTAATACTAATTTCATTCCCATTTCAACTTCTTCCATTGTTTCTTTTGTTACTTTTGAATGTTTATCTTTTAACCTGCTTCTGTCAATTGTATATAATTGCGCTGCTATTATTACAGAATCTTCTTTTAATTTTGATTCTTTTTTCTTAATTAATACATTCCCCGGTGCATCCAATAAACGTAAATTTGTGGTTAAAGGCAATACTACAATTGTTTTAATCCTGCTTTCATTAAACCCGTCATCCTGTACAATTAATACCGGCCGGGAATAACCGATTTCACTTCCATTTCTTGCAACGAAGTTCCCCGCGCAAGGAATTCCAAATTCAGCCAACCATATTTCACCACGTATCATTTTTTGTTAATTCCCTTATTGATTCAAGCCCTGCCTCGGAAATAGGTTCAAATTCTTTATAATAATCATCATTGTATACTTCATTTAATTTTTGAGTTATATACTTACGATTATTCTTTTTAATATATTCAATTAATGCATTACAATATAATGCACTCCGGGTAATCCCCATATTTTTGGCTGTTTCTTCTGCCTCCAGATATATTTTATCCGGTAAAGATACTGCTGTTTTCATACTTATAAGTATGAAAAAAGTATAAAACATTGTCAATAATATTTCTTGATAATTTTCAAATATATTTTAAGTGTATGATTTTTCATACAGTGTAAATATATAAATCTTGTTTTCAAAAATTATTTCGTCTAACGTTTGTTATGTGCCATGCCGAAAAATATGTAAAATAGGCATTAAATATTAAGGTTTATATTTTTTATGAACTGTTTCAAGAGCAATGGTTACGTGTTTAGTAAAATCTTCGGAAATGCGGTCAATAATTGCATTTTGTTCATTAAAAGTATCATCATTTTTAAATAATTCCCAAACTTCAATCCCAAGTGCATTAGCAATATTGCAAAGCGTTCTTGCTTGTGGATAGTTATTTCCACGTTCAATGTTTGATAAAAAGGTTATAGAAATATTAGCTTTTTCGGCTAAATTAGCTTGAGAAAACTGCCTTCGTAAGCGAAAATATTTTACTTTTTCTCCCAAAATCTCCTTGAGCGTCTTTTCTTCCATAATTGATATTTTTATAACTCACTAATTTAATTAAATCTTTTTAAAAAGCACTTGACCATAATCTTATACTTCTATATACTATTGAAGTATAAGATTTATACATTATTAAGGAGTTTTTAATGAAACAGTTCTGCATTATGGCTTTATTTTTATTAGTGGGGATATGTTCCGTTACCGCTCAAGACTTAATCGTCATGAGAGATGGGAATATAATTGAAGCGAGGGTAGTGGAAATTTCCTCGACTGAAATCAAGTACAAGCGTTTTGAGCATTTCGACGGGCCGACGATTGTCATTTCTGCCGCCAATGTTCTTTCTATCAGGTATGAAAACGGTACATCTGAAATTATTACTACCATTCCAGCAAGTGGACAGCAAACTACTCAGGTAATAAGGTCAGAGGATACAGCCATAGATCCTAATAAATTTATTTTTGGAATTAATGCAAATGCTGGTGGTGCTATAGGCTATGCCTTTGGTGGCTCTGGAGCAGGGATAAACATTGAGCTAGGAAAAGGGAGATTCAATAGTGAAATAAATTTGATGTTACCTAGTGGCGGGTTTGGCGCTTTGGTAACATTCAATGGCTTTTTTCCCAGTCGAATTGGAGGTTTTTATTTAGGCGGTGGAGTTGGTTTTTCAGTTTTTGAAACATATGGACGTACAAGTCAGCATTATAGTGGTTATTATAATTATGGCTATTATACGGCATGGTCTCTTCCAGTTGGTTTAAATATTGGCTATAAATTTGTAACAAGATCAGGTCTATACTTCCGTACAGGAGTTTTTGCTGGCTATGACTTTTTTTGGCGTAATAATAATTTATTACCTGTTTATTTAAAACCAGATTTAGCAATAGGGTGGACTATGAAATAAAAAATGTTATAAATAATATATTCATAAAAAAGTTTATTGTAAGCGGCACGGCATATAACAAACGGTAACTGCAAAATGCCCTGTCCGGGCATTTTGGGTTCCGTTCGGCTAGGTCATGGCTGAAGCTATTCCCACGCTTCACTGCACCACATTTTTTTGCGCCTGTAAAATGCTGCGCATTTTTCTTACCGGGCGCAAAAAAACATCAGTTACCTAGAACGTTATGCGCTGGTTTTTTACTATTATATCCTTTTTATATTATACCAATTATGGGCAAATTTTGTCCTGTAATGCTCTTGCTTCCCATTCTTCATCGCTCATTGGTTTGTTTGCTCTTTTTTCTGCTTCGACAAATTTAGCTCTGCCTGACGAACCTTCACCTAAAAATTTGTTTTTATGCCAGTAACCGTTTTCTACCTTGCCGTTTGCGTAAGTCATTATTCCTTCGCCTTGGAAATCCCCGCTGTCAAAATCTCCTTCATAGACATCGCCGTTTTTACTCATTAATTTTCCTTTGCCATGTCTAAGTCTTCTGTGATCAAAATCGCCTTCATAAATGTTGCCGTTTTTTTCTGTAAATTTTCCTTTTACGATATATCCTTCAATAAAATCTCCCTCATAGACTTCACCTAAACAGCTTGTAATTTTTCCCTTGCCATGTTCACTGCCGTCAATAAAATCACCTTCGTATTCTTCGGTGGATGATATATATTTTCCCTTACCGTTTAACATGCCGTTAACATAATCGCCTTCGTAAGAAAAACGCACTCCGCCATGAATATTATAAGCCGTTACTTTTCCTTTACCTGTTCTTTTGTTTTTGAAAAAATCACCTTCATAGATTTCACCCATTGCGTCTAATTCCATTTTCCCCTTGCCATGAGCTTTGCCGTTAACTAAATCACCTTCGTAATCGTGTTCATAATACCTGTCCTTAAGTTTCTTTTTTCCTTTTTTTACCTCTGGAATAATTTCTCCTTTTTTTCCGCCAAATAATCCCATAAAATCCTCCTTTTACCTGCAATTTATTTAATCTCTTTCACAGTATACATTATTCCGTAAATATATTAAACCAGTTTTGACTAGTTTTTACTTCGGTGGATAAAATAAAATCTATTACAGATATTCTCCCGCGTCCTATTAGAACTAGTCAATTTTATATATTTCATCAAATTCTCTTCAAAAAACTTGCGCATAACGTTACAGGTAACCCCGAGGGCGCGGACAGCGCCCGCAGCAGTTACCGTTTGTTATGTGCTGGTTTTTTGCTTTTGTATATTATTTACTTCTTCCTGAACAAGAAATTTCGTTATCAAGCCATGTTTCAATTTCTTTGCTGATGTCAATTATTGAATTATCCAAAGGTATACGTATTCCCTGACAATCATGCTGACAGTGTTTATTTCCCAATTTTCTGTAACAGCCATATCCCTTTGCAATTATATCCTGTAAAAATAAAGGGAATTTTTCGATAATGTTTAAATATTTATCTGTTTTCTTAGCTCTTATAATTAAACAATATCCATATCTCATAGAATAGGAAAACTGCCATAGACTTAGAGAATATATGTCCCGTGGGGATAATACCTTTTGGCTTTTATTTATAAATGAATAGGCAAAATTAACGTCACCTAATATGGTCATTACGCAAGTCATTCCCATATCTGTATAATGCTGATGCAATTTTAAAGCAAAATTTTGAATTTTTTTAGGCAGCGGATGTAAAAAATCTTTCAATATATCCAGTATATCCGTATCTTCCTTTTTTATTAATCTGTAATCACACCGTAAAAGATTATTGTCATTCCAATATCTCCTTGTCGTTCGTAGTTCCATTTCTGCAACCGACATAACTTTCAATCCCGTTAACATAATTGGATTTTTTGGGTACAATACTTCCAATTTTATTTTTGAAATATCCAGTATCTTTGCTTCCAAATCAATACCATTAAAAATAAAACCACAAAGATTTAAAAACCGTATACATTCAATTAGACTGGAAGAAGAAATTTTCGGATTCTTTTTTTTCCCTTTCTCGTCAATTATAGCCATACATGATGGTATTTTAGTTATCAATAATGAATTGCCGTTTTTAGACAGTTTGCTATTGTAACCCATTTCAACCAATAAGTTTGTAAGATTATGCAAGAACGGATAATCTGTCATGCTGGACGGATTTTTAGGAGGCTTGTCATATAAATGACCGTCTGAGATTAAATGGTCGCAAAATAAATACAAGAAATCCCTAAAGGCGATTACACCTTTATTAATTTCCTTTTCTCCAGCAATTTTTTTAAACATAGGTTTCAGTTCATAATCTTCAGATATATTAGCAGGTATTAAATTTTTTTGGAATTTAGCCATTTCGCTGATTGGTTTTAGCGTTATTTTCCCGCCATGATGTGTACTCATTTTATTGCTCCTTCTATTATTGTTACCATATTACTTCCAAAATGACAATAATACATCATTATATTAAGATTATTTAGTAAATAGATGAACATTTTTGTTCATTTTTATATTTTATACTGTATGATTATATATACATTGATTTCTCAAAAAACTTGCACATAACGTTTGTTAAGCGAAGTGCTCCGCTTATTCAAGCAGTTTCCTGCCATTACCTCCAAGTCTTTTTCTTTGTTCTGCTTTTTTCGCTATTTCTATAAGGTTAAGTTTGTTTGGCGCTGTCTTCTTTAATTTTTCTTCAAGTTCATCCAGATGACCGGAGTCTTTTGCGGCTGCTGCCATGATAATATCAACAAGATCATCAATTTTTTCTACACTTATCACCATACCTCCTGTTACATTTGCTATCCATGAAAAGAAATTTGGTGGTTCCAAATATGTTAGTTTTACCGTGAAATCGCCGATACCAGTATTATTTAATTTTTGCAATTCATCTTGTCGGTAACTGCCGCAATAAACACTATTTATGGTAATTTGTTTTTGAAATAGTTGTTGAGTAATATTAAAAAAACTATATTGCGACGGGCATTGACTTGCCGGATGAGGGCTTGCATCTCCAAAAATTACAACTGAGTGAAGGTTTGATTGTTTCCAGTTCATGTTCTGTAATAAATCATTCAATGCGTCTTCAACCGCTTCATCATTATCACCGCCGTGTCCTGTAGAAGTTGCGCTGATAAAATTCGTCAGTTCTTGAACATTTGATGTTAATTGTTGTACCTTTGTCACGTACGGATCACCACTTCCGTGATCAAGGTAAAATATGATACCAATTTTCAAATTTTCGATGAGAGGAAATAATTCGTTGCAAAGATCAACGAATTTACTTTTCAATAATTGATGATAGCGTGACATAGAACCTGTTAAATCTCCAACCAATACCAAATCCAGTCCTTTTTCGCTTTTTATTATTTCCTTCTCAATAGAAGAAGTTCCTGCTTTCATGATTGAAGCAATTGCTGTCTTTTTGTTTAAATCCAGCTTTGTCAACGTTTTTTCAGGCTGTTTTCCTGAATTTATTACTGCTCCTGTTTTACGAATTGCAGGTAAATTCAATTTTTTTTCTTTGTCATCCATAATTTACTCCTTTATCCTTTATAATTTTTTCTTTTCTCGTCAAATTCTTTTCGTTTTTTGTCATCACTCAAAATTCTATTTGCTTCTATTATTTTTTTTACCATTTCATCGTACTCAGAATTACCATTATTTTGGTCAGGATGGTATTTTTTCATTAACTCCCTATATCTTTTTTTGATATCAGCTTTTGCAGCATCAGGATCCAATTCCAGAATTTCATACCAATCTGTAAATTCTTCTTCTTGAGTATTTTCTTCTTCGCCGCTTTCACCGCCATTAGGCCAATCATTTAAAATAGTTAAAAGCATCTCATAATTTTTGCATGTTGAAAGACCAAAAATTATATTTCTGTAACATTCTGAAAATTCCCACGATTTTAAATTTTTATCAGCTTCATTAATATAACCTTCAATATTGTCAAGCCAATTATTAATTGAGGCAGGTAATGAATCATTAGTTTCTACGTGTTCTAAAATTTGTAAATATTGTGTTTTTAATTCATCAAAAGATTTATCAATTTCAGAAACAGGAGTGCTAAATCCCTTAAAAGTACCGCCGCAATATTTTTCATCCAGTTCGTCAAACTGAGTTTTAATATCTATCAGCGTTTTTTTTGCCTGCCTGATTGCTTCTTTTACAACTATTTTTGCCGCTTTTCCGTCTTCTGAATCATCAAATTTTATATTATCTGCAAATTCCTGGATATTATTTATATCTTCCAGCTTACGGTCATACTCCTCAATTTTTAATTTAAGAGACGCTTCAATATCTGTTCTTTTCTTTTCAAATTCAGCTTCTTTTTCTTTATTTTCATCATCTATTATTTTAGATTTTTCAAAAATTGCGTTTGCGGCAGTTTCTTTTTCAAAGGCTTCTTTGTTTTTTCTTTCAGCCTCCGCTTCAAGATAAGCGATATTTTCTTTTTGTTCGTTTAGTTCATCATATAAATTCTGATATTTTTCTATATTTTCATCAGATTCTATTTTTAATTTTTCCGCTTCCGCCTCTCTTTCTTTTACATGTTTATCAAATTCAAAAACTTCCTGCTCTTTTTTTCTTGTTTCCGCTTTTTGCGCCTCAATATATATTTCCTCCTTACGCAAATCCTTTTTCCGTTCTTCTAAATCATCTTCAGATAATTTAATCCTTTTCTCTCTTTCCATGAGAATGTTTTCTTTTTTTTTATTTTCCGCAACTAATTTTGTCAACTGTTCGTTCAAATTATAATTTTTATGCATTAAATCGGAATTCTGACGCGCAATTTCAAGAGTGCTTCTTTGTGTATCCTTTGTTTCTTCCTGAATTTTATTAGAATATTCAATATTATTATCCAGAAATATTTGTCTTTCGTTAATTAAACGTTCTTTTTCTTTATTCTTAGTAATAAAGGGAAAATTAAATTTCATGCTTTGGTCCTTAATTAAAAAATCTCGAAACGCAGACCAAGAGGGTCTTCTATTTCATCAATTTCAAAGCGGGCCATTGAATAAAAATATTCTTCCGAATTCCATTGCGCTTCTTTCTCATCTTCCTTAAATACCAGACGGCAATACCCTTTTATAAAAAGCTCTAACCCGGTAAAAATTGAATTTATAAGATTATCATCAAATTTCACATAAAAACAGGCAAGCTCTCCCTGTGTGTAAGCGTCATCTTTTAAGATTTCAGGGAAACGCTTTTTTAATGTATTGTATGTTGATTGACTGTTATGTTTGATGAAGTTCCAGATAGCATACATTTTATCCAGTTCTTTATTACCTTCAAGAGTACGGATACTTTCATTATTTGGACCTTTGAAAGCATAAAGAATATTACGGTTAAACTTTTTTCCTTCGTATCTGTTTCGCGTAAGTGTCTTTAGAAGAAGAGCTTCTGTTTCCGAGGCTAATTGATGAAAATATTGAGCATAAAGGCTGTAATAAATATCATTTCTTTTTAATTCCGCATAAGAATGAGATAATAATGTTCTCATGCGCGCCTGCTCTACGACTTCATCTGCGTTTGATATACCGGTCACCGCTAATTCATCTGACCAGTCAGGCGTATAATCTTTCCCGCAGATTTCCGAGAGGACGCGGTCGATTATTGGTTTATTGGTCTCATACCAACTTCTTCGTATTCTGTTAAGCTCCCGCAGCATAAAGTTGACATTGTAGTCAAGAAAATGCTTCTTTTTCGGTCTGAACAGCATAAATTTCCTACTGTCCAGAACAGATTTCATCTCCGGCTTTATGCCGAAGAATTTCTGAAACCTTTTGGGATCAACGAGTATATACGACTTATCCTCTTGCCCTCTGATATATACGCCATAAAAGCGCACATCCGTGTCGTCATAAGACTCATACGTCTTAGAGCTAAAACCGCGAGAATTTCTGTTTCTCTTCATTTTCCCTCCGTAGCTTTGAAAGTAACCACCATTCAAGACAGCCACTTTCCTGCTAAATTGATTATCCAGCCAGTCTACGGAAGAACATCACCACTCCAACCGTTCCAGATTTTGGACTTAGGTTCATAGGCAAAGCTTGGGAAAAACCAAGCTGTTCTGCTTATATATATACCTCATTACTCTATATTTGTCAATTTTTATGGCACATTTTTTATTTTTTTTGACTAAAGAACTTTGTTTAAATTTGATCTTTTTACTATTCTATTAAATCATCTTCTGCAAGAAGCCGCCAATCTAATGATGTATTTGTCTGTTTAGCCATAAATCCTTATTCCGTCCCTTGTTACTTTTTGCTCCAGGGTAAAATCGTAAATTCGGTTTAAAAAGTCCTTCTTCTTTTTAGCGACAATATCAACAGCCATGGTTTTCTCACGCGCTATTGCGAAGCGTATCTGTAAACCTGCGTCAAGGTCTCTCAGCTCCACATCATCTTTTAGTACAACATAAAAATCAAGGTCGGAATCCTTGTGGGGCGTGCCGTAAGCATACGATCCAAACAGATATATCTGCTCTACCGGTATGGCTTTGACAATGAGTTCTTTAAGTTTATCCACTTCCTGCTGCACTTCCTGATTCATAAAGGTATTATAACACATATTTCAGCCAATCTGGCAGCAACTGCCAAAGCAGCCCCCCTTGTAAAACCGCCGTTTTCCTGTTATCATGGCTTATGAGATATTTAGTTCCTGATGATTATATGGCAGACCCCGCCGTCCACCTTTTTAACGGTAAACTTTATATTTATCCTTCTCACGACTGGGAAAGCGGCGTGGCGGAGGATGATACAGGCGATCATTTCAATATGAAAGACTACCATGTCTTTTCACTTGATGATGTCGAAAACGGCAAGGTGGCGGATCACGGCGTTGTTCTCGATGTAAAAGATATCCCCTGGGCTGGAAGGCAGTTGTGGGACAGCGATGTTGCGCACAAAAACGGCAAATACTACCTTTATTTCTCGCTTAAAGATAAAAACGACATTTTCCGCCTGGGTGTAGCAGTCGCGGACAGGCCGGAAGGGCCGTTTAAAGCGCAGCCTGATCCGATTCGCGGCAGTTTCAGTATCGATCCGTGCGTATTCGAGGATAACGGCTCTCATTATATTTATTACGGCGGTTTATGGGGCGGCCAGCTTCAGCGCTACAACTTAAAAAATAAAGCCTATGAGAACGGAGGAACGTACCCCGCCAATAACGAAAGCGCCATTCCTTCGCGGGTCGCGAAACTGAGCGGCGATATGCTTCAATTCGCCGAAGAACCGCGTCCTGTTGCGCTTCTTGACAAAGGCGGAAGCCCCATTACCGCCAGTGATAATAACAGGCGTTTTTTCGAGGCGTCGTGGATGCACAAGTATAACGGTAAATATTATTTTTCTTATTCAACGGGTGATACGCATTTTCTCTGTTACGCGACAGGGGACAATCCTTACGGGCCTTTTACATATCAGGGAGTGATACTCACACCGGTTGTAGGATGGACGACTCATCATTGCATTACGGAGTACAAAGGCAAATGGTACCTTTTCCATCACGACAGTGTTCCGTCGGGAGGCAAGACATGGCTTCGCAGCCTTAAGGTGACGGAATTGAAATATAACAATGACGGATCGATACAGACAATCGAAGGCTCTCTTAAAATATAATATTTTTACAGGATGATTGATTTGGATAAGGAAAAAGCGGAAAGAAATCTGAAAGAGATTCTCGAAAAAATGAACAACAGCGCTGATATAGCCCAACTGCATGAGTACTACAAGCTGTATAAAAAAGAGGTGTCTTTTTTTAAACGCTCATGGGCGGCTGCCTGGCTTTTTATGTACTACGACAGCAAGGAAAATCCGCGCGTTTTAAAAACGCAGGGTAAAACAAAACCTGTTAATGAAAAAAAAGGCGTCTTTACCGCGCAGGAAAAACCGGCGCAAGAAAAGAGTAAAGAGGGTAATGCTTCAGAAAGAGTTCCTGTCGAAATAAACATGAGCGAGGAAGAATCTAAAAGACTTTTTATCAGCATCGGAAAGAACCGCCGTCTTTTTCCGCGCGAAATTATTACGCTTATCATGTCCAAAACAAGCGCCGCGAGGGAAGATATCGGTATGATTCGTATTCTTGACAATTACTCGTTTGTACAAGTCAGGGACATCAAGGCTGAAGAAATTATTAATACATTAACAGGCATCAGATTCCGCGGCCGCACCCTGACCGTAAATTTCGCCAAACCTAAATCAACCGAACCTGATAACGAAAATTAAAAAGAAATAACTTTAAAAAAGATCAATATCATATAAATAAATATTATATTCGCGAAAATGCCTAAAAGCATTATTATCCATGCGAATATTTCAAGCGAGTAAGCGCGGATTGCGAATTTTCGCGCGGATTTTTGCGTGAAATCCGGCAGTAATCCAAAACGCGCAAGGTCGTAATCCGATCTTAAAATTCTTGCGCTCCATGTAAGGCGGCGGTAAATGACTGTCAGAAGAAAACCAGGCGGAATGACCGGAAGCAATGGTATAAAAACAGCGATAAATGAACTTATAAATGTCAGGCGGAAGGCTGGTCTTTCTACATAGGAAGCCGCAATGTAAATTAATGCGAGAGCACCGATTACAAGCGATATCGGAGTGATAGTATTCCAGTATTCATTATGCGTTCCTGCAGCGCGGATGACCGCTGGCGGCAGATCATCATCAGAGCAACTGTAAAAAATTACCATTAAAGGATTTTCCTTTGTTGATATAAAATTCAATCTGCTGTTTTCCGATCTTGTCATACCGCCGATAAAAACTTTCGCGCCTTCTGTTAATGTGGAAACTTGGTTCCAGTTGATCTGTTCCGGCGCATCGGGAAACCCGTCTCCTTCATGCATCGGCAGTAGATAACATTTAGTGTCTGCCAGTGATACCGGTATTGTTAGATCCTCGCCTCTTACCCAGAGTGTCTTTCCGTCTGTAATCGATTCAATTCCGCCTGTAAATCTGAATTTGGTATTATCGCTGTCTTTCTGACGGTACATCTTGTAATCCAGTAACGGGCATTTACGCAGTTCGTCAAAGCGGTTTCTGAAAAGACGCCATATATATCTTGTGTAAAACGCGCCGATGATGGGGATGATTCCGTAAAAAACCGCGACGATAATTATTATAACTAGAAAATAAAGTCCCCTCGTGTTAATATCCTCCAATGCAGGAAACAAAAATTAAAAAACTTATCGTCGGTCCGATCTCGACCAACTGCTGGATTTACCCGCTCGGCGGCGGAGAAGCCGCTGTCATCGATCCGGGCGACGAAGCGGACAAGATCATTTTCACCTTAAAAAAGTTGGAACTGACCCCCAAATATATTTTACTCACACACGGCCATTTTGACCATATCATCGCCGTGCCGGAGTTAATCGAAAATTACGATAAAAAACCGCAGATAGCCATCCACCGCCTTGATTCAAGTTCCCTCGGCCCCGGTTCTTACGAGGTTCACAAAAACAGCATTCAAGCCGCTTTCGGCGATCCTTCGTTTTTAGACGTTTACTGGAACGAAATGCCTCCCGCTGACATTCTCCTTGAAGAAGGCACGGAAATCGGCCCCTTTATAACGCTCCATGTCCCCGGCCACACCCCCGGAAGCGCCGCCTTCTGGGATAAGAATGAAAATGTGCTTTTCACAGGCGACACCCTATTCGCCAACGCATACGGCAGAACAGATCTCCCCGGCGGAAACGACAAACAAATGATCGCCAGCATAAAACGCTTGTTCGCAATGGACGGCGCCATCAAAGTATATCCGGGTCATGGTGAGATTACCACGATTTTGAAAGAATCTAGGGATTAGGAGTTAGGGATTAGGGGATAGGAGTTAGGGGATAGAGGTTGGTGGTTATACATAATAGATATCAGAATTTATCCTAATCTTGAATTTTTGAATATTTACCGAACAACAATACTATCCCCTATCCCCTAACCACTATCCCCTAACATGTTTTATTTGACGAAATTCAAAAACTGGAGTATCATATAGAAAATTGACAAAAAATGAAGGAGATTTCTATGAAAGTAGCAATTAATGGTTTTGGGCGTATCGGACGCTTGGTTTTTCAGGCTCTTGTTGGACAGGGGCTGCTGGGAAAGGATAAAATCGACGTTGTAGCGGCTGTCGATATTGTCACAGACGCGAAGTATTTTGCTTATCAGCTTAAATACGATTCAACTCAGGGCCAGATGAAGGCTGACATTTCGACAAAGAAGAGCGCTGGCGCCGCAGAAGACGACATTCTCGTCGTAAACGGCCACGAAATTCAATGCGTAATGGCGGAAAGAGAGCTTAAAAACCTGCCGTGGGCGAAACTTGGCGTTGAATATGTAATTGAATGTACAGGACTCTTTGTTGACGATAAAGCGTTCGGCCACATCGAAGCCGGCGCGAAGAAAGTAATCATTTCCGCTCCCGCAAAAGGCAAGGAAAAGAAAATCCCGACCTTTGTAATGGGCGTAAATCACGAAAGTTACAATCCCAAAGAAGATCATGTTATCTCCAACGCGAGCTGCACGACAAACTGTCTGGCTCCTATCGTACATGTAATCTTAAAAGAAGGTTTTGGTATCGAAACCGGTCTTATGACCACAATCCACTCATATACAGCGACTCAAAAAACCGTAGACGGCCCGTCCAAAAAAGACTGGAGAGGCGGACGCGCGGCGGCCATCAATATTATTCCGTCAACCACAGGCGCGGCGAAAGCGGTCGGAGAAGTCCTCCCCGTTACAAAAGGCAAACTTACAGGCATGAGTTTCCGCGTTCCAACACCGACAGGCTCTGTCGTTGACCTTGTTTTCCGCACTGAAAAAGACACCTCAATTGAGGAAATCAATGCGGCGTTCAAGAAAGCCGCAGGTTCCTACTTGAAGGGCGTTCTCCAGTTCCAGGAAGACGAAATTGTCTCCACGGACATCGTTCACAATGTCAACACATCAATCTATGACAGCCTCGCGACACTGCAGAACAACCTCCCCGGCGAAAAACGCTTCTTCAAGGTTGTCTCATGGTACGATAACGAATGGGGTTACTCGAACAAGATTGTTGATTTACTCAAATACATTGACAGCAAGAAATAATTAAGAAGGGGTTAGGATTTAGGGGATAGGGGATAGTATTGTTATGCGTAAATTGTGCATGTAACGCAATATTATCCTCTCTGACTCTCTAACCCCTAACACCTGTCCCCTAACCCCTTTTTTCAAGGAGAAAATCATGATTAAAACTGTTAAAACAGTTGATTTGAAAAACAAACGTATAATAATGCGTGTTGATTTTAACGTACCGATGAAGGACGGCGTTGTTCAGGACGATACGCGTATCACAGCGGCGCTGCCTACCATTCAGTATATTCTGGAGCAGGGAGCCAAGTCCGTTACATTGATGTCGCATCTGGGTGATCCTTCCAAAGACGCGAAGAAGGCAAAAGAAAAAGCCGAGAAAGACGGCAGAACTTTTGACGAAGCCGCGTACATAAGGGGCAAGCACCGCATGGCTCCTGTTGCCGCGTATCTTCAAACGAAGCTCGGCAAGCCCGTAATTTTCGCGGGTGAAGACAGCTGTTACGGCAAGAAGGCGTTCATCGAAAGCCAGAAAGACGGATCTGTTATCATGCTTGAAAATACGCGCTTTCATAAGGAAGAGACAGCGAAGGATGCCGCGGATTTGGACAAACTCGCGAAAGAACTCGCCGCTTACGGGGAGATTTTTGTAAATGACGCGTTCGGTACGGCTCACCGCGATCACGCATCGACAGCATCGATTGCGAAATTTGTGCCTGTTTCTGTCGCGGGCTTCCTCATGGAAAAAGAAGTCAACTATCTTGAACCGATTGTTACAAACCCGAAGAAACCGCTTGCCGCGATTATTGGCGGCGCAAAAGTTTCTTCCAAGATCGCGGTTCTGGAAAGCCTTTTAAAAAATTCAAGCGCGCTTGTAATAGGCGGCGGCATGGCGTATACATTCCTCAAAGCTCAAGGATACAAGATTGGTAAATCACTTGTAGAAGATGATCAGATCGAAACCGCGAATAAAATTCTCGCTGCGGCCAAAGCCGCCGGTGTGCAGATTGTGCTTCCGCTTGATCATATAGCAGCAACATCATTTGACTCGGCATCGGCTCCGATTCCTGTTGATGAACTTAATCTTCCCGATACTTTACTCGGTCTTGATGTCGGAGCTAAAACACTTGCCAAATACAAAGAAGTTCTTGCCAACGTAAAAACAATTGTGTGGAACGGTCCTGTCGGCGTTTTTGAATTTGACGCATTCGCCAAAGGCACAGAAGAAGTTGCCAAGATGGTAGCTGAAGCGACAGGCAAAGGATGCATCACAGTTGTAGGCGGCGGCGATTCAGTCGCGGCGGTAAACAAGTTCGGTCTCGCAAGCAAGATGAGCCATGTCTCAACAGGCGGCGGCGCATCCCTCGAACTGCTGGAAGGCAAAAAACTTCCCGGCATAGAAGTTTGCAGAGGATAAATATGAGTAGAAATTATTATATGGCGGGGAACTGGAAGATGCACATGACGCGCGCGCAGGCTGCGCAGCTGGCGCAGGAGATGGTGTCTTCGCTGCGTGACGGGAAACATAAGTACCTTGTCGCGCCGTCATTTACGTTACTCGAAACTGTGTCCGCGATTACGGAAGGCACAAATATCCGCCTCGGCGCGCAGAATTGCGCGGCCGAAGAGCAGGGCGCTCACACGGGCGAAGTATCGGTATTGCAGCTTAAAGATTTAGGCGTGCAGACGATTATTCTTGGTCACAGCGAGAGGCGCCATTTATACAAGGAAGATGACGCGCTTATCAATAAAAAAGTAAAGCTCGCTCTTAAACACGGTTTTGAAGTGATTTTGTGCATCGGGGAACTTCTTGAAGAAAGAGAAGCCGGTAAAGTTGAAGAGGTTTGCGAAAGGCAGACTGTTAAAGGGCTTGAAGGCGTAAGCGCGGCGGAACTCGGCAATATTGTGATCGCGTACGAACCTGTATGGGCAATCGGCACCGGAAAAACCGCGACGCCGCAGGACGCTGAAGCTGTCCACGCTTTTGTGCGAAAAGTTATCGAACGCCTTTACGGTAAAGACGCGGCGGCGAGCATCATCATCCAGTACGGCGGGTCCGTAAAAGCGGATAACGCGTCCCAGTTAATGGCGATGCAAAACATTGACGGCGCACTCGTAGGCGGCGCGTCATTAAAAGCTGATTTATTTTTACCGATCGCAAAATTTTCATAGTATGAGTTTTTTCTGTCTGTTATGGGTCCCGATGTTCTATCTTCTGCGCCGTTCCTTTCGTCCTGACGGCGGAACCGGCGGAGTGTGGGCGCTTTTATTGGGAAGCATAACAGCCCTTATTCAATTCTTCCTGGGCGATCTTGTAAGCCCGGGAGGTTTTGGATATTCGCGTTATTTGTATGGTTTTATCGATATCGTAAGCCTTCCTGTAATTATTCCGCTTGTTCTTTATTTACTGATGAGCATTGTCCGGGGCTTTTCAAACGAAACCGATTTCGGGAACTTCGCTCTGCTCTGGATGATTCCCGCGGCCGGGCTTAAGGCTTTAAGCTGGAGTTCCACTAACGATCCTATTTTACTTGTGATGGCGCCTCTTCTGTGGACAGCTCTCGCCTCCGGTATTCCGGTATTTATCAGATGGATGATGAATAATTTTACATGGTACTCAGTTTTAATTTCATTTCCCTGTATTGTTGTTCTGCCTTTCTGCGCAGCCGGAGCTTACTGGGCTTTTTTTTCACAGCAGACCTTGCTCGGATACGCTCTGTTGGCCGCCTCCCATTTACCGCTGGGCGCGGCGCTTGTGTTTAACGTAATCCGTAAATAAAGAATATTTCTTACCGCTAATAAGTAAAGGCGGTTTTCCGGACGGTCTATTCAGCTGATAAATTACATAATTTCTATCATTGCTTGTAAAGTTGATTCTTTTTAGCAGTTCGGTAAATTCATCAAAACACCCGTGTAAATCGCTGCGGCAATATGTCATCATTATCTCCGTGTAATATATAATATAAACATAGTTAAAATTCAAGTTATTGGTTTTTATTATAATCCCCGTGTGTATTGAAATTGCCGGGGAGGGGATGATGCCTGTTGATCACTCATTCTTGTAAAACGCAACAATAGTCCATATATTGGCAACAATACTACATATAAAAATCTTAAATTTATGATAAAATTCGCTATAATCGGATTGATTTTATAGGTGATTATATGGAAAAACTGACATTTGAAGACGGCTCTGTTTACGAAGGTGAAACCGCGCCTTTAGCTTTTAAGCCTGACACTTTTGTTAAACCATTTTTAGCGCGGCACGCCGGAGGTGTGCCTCACGGTAAAGGCAAATTAACCGAGAAATTCAATGAAGATTTTTTTTATGTTTACGAAGGTGATTTCGCTGATGGAAAGCCAAATGGTAAAGGAGTAAAAACATGGTCTTCCGGTCTGGTTCAGGAAGGCGATTGGGTCAACGGCAGCTTGCACGGCAAGGGGAAAGAAATAGTAAATGGAATTATTGTAACCGAAGGCGATTGGATTAACGGTAAGATGGACGGAAAAGGTAAAAAAAAATACGCCGGCGGCGATGCGTATGAAGGCAGTTTCGTCGAGGGTATGTATCACGGCAAAGGAAAAATGACCTACGTTGACGGTAGAGTAGAGGAAGGCGTGTGGGTACGTGGAAAATTTGTTGGAGAATAATAAAACAATTTTTTATAAAGGATAAATGATGATCGAAAAAATGGCTGATAAATTTAATTCATTTATGTGCTGGTTATGCGTAAGAGGAATACGAAAGCAATTTTGCATTGTATGTCATTATGTTACGGGAAGATTTAATGGATTAAATGAAGATTTAAACACCGCCGCCGCAAGGCAGTTTGAAACAGGTTTACAGTATTATCTTGGCGATGACATTGAGCAGGATTATAAAAAGGCTTTCGATTTATTCACCGAAGCGGCGGAACAGGGTTACGCGAAAGCGCAGCTTTTTTTGGGAGAGTGCTACGATTCAGGTTATGGCGTGGAGCAGGATCGTAAAAAAACCGCGCCGTTATTTATGAAAGCCGCCGAGCAGGGATTGGCGCAGGCGCAGTTCAAGCTTTCAATATGTTATGTGAACGGCGTATGCGGCGTTGAAACCGATTCCGTTCAACAGAAATATTGGCGTGATAAAGCCGCCGCGCAAGGTTACGGATCAAAGGAATACCAAAAGGACTGTGATAAAATACGCGCAATAGAAAACGCTTCGCGGTGGAAACGCAACGAGAAGGAATTAAAAGAATTAAATTTAAGCACCATTGAAGATTTGGAAAATATTGTAAAGCCGTCAGTTAAAGACGCTGTTAAATTAATACTAAAAAGTAAGGAGACAGAGCCTGAAGACAGTTATTTGCGGTCTCATTTCAATGGGCAGCCGTATTTTGAAAAAGGCGAAAAGTGGCCGTCAATCAAGGATGGAGATCAATTTGAACTCATATGTCAAATTTTTAACACGGGAAATATCAATCTTCCTTCTAATGTAAAACTTTTTCAATTCTATTATGATTATGAAAATTCTCCGCTTTCATATCCGAAGTATACGGATGATTATGTCTGCCTCGGCAATCAATACGGAAACGGCTGGCTTGTAAAAATCTATGAGAACCTAGATACAGCTAACAGTATTACAATCGAAAAACCGGATTGGTGCAGCACTGACCTTTATTGCGAGATTGAATATGAAAATATTAAAACACTGCCCGATTGGAAAGGTTCCCGGGAGTTAAATGAAAACGTAGAAAAACTTTGTGACAAGCTTGACGGAGAAAGTAAAAAGAAAAACTTTTATAGTTATGATTATATTAGAGACAAATTAAACTGCCAGAGTGATTTTTGCAGTCAGTTGGGCGGCTATCCCCATTGGCTTCAGGGAAATGATACTCCCAAAGATAAGGATTTTCAACTTTTATTCCAGATTGATTCGGAAGGAGAAGCGGGGCTTCACTGGGTAGATGTAGGATTGGTATACGTCTTTTATAATCCAAAAACCAAAGAAACGGTTTTTGAAATGCAATATTGCTAGTAATGGAGGAAACAATGGAAAAAGAAAATGAAATATATGTGCGCGATTACCGCAGCGGAATACCGTTCGATAAAATAATGGATGCGGTAACAGGCGCAAGATATACTACTAACGGCGTTTATATCGAGCGGACAGATCAAATGATTCCGTAGGGAGGTAATGTCATGGCAAAAATAACTTTCCCAAACGGCGGATATTACGAAGGCGATCTCGTTGACGGCAAACGCCACGGTAAAGGAAAAAGTTTATTCATAGATGAATGGAAAAGCGAAAATATATACGAAGGCGATTGGGCTAACGATAAAATGAATGGAAAAGGAAAAATGATTTATACTCAAGAAGAGTCTGAAGAACGCCTTGTCCGAGAAATTTACGAAGGTGATTTTGTGGAAGGCAAGAAATCAGGCAAAGGAAAATTTACTTACGAATTTGAGGGAGATATATTATTTGTTTACGAAGGTGATTATGCAGACGGAAAGCCCAACGGCAAAGGAATAAAAACATGGTATTCCGGCAAGTTACAGGAAGGCGATTGGGCTAATGGATTCTTGCACGGCAAAGGAAAAGAAACAAGCGACCGGGGCATATACGAAGGCGGTTGGGTTAACGGAAAAAAATACGGCAAGGGTATTCAAACAAACCCTAAAGGCGGCACATCCTCCGGATGTGATGTTTACGAAGGCGATTTTGTCGAGGATATGTATCACGGAAGAGGAAAGATGACCTACGCTGACGGCAGAATTGAAGAAGGAAATTGGGAGTTCGGTCGTTTTAAAATGAAAAGACCAATCCTAAAACCGCCGTTAAAGCGTTATCACGGGTACGTAATGGATAGAACATGGATTTATAACGGAGAAATGTATAATCCGTCTGCGGAAAATATTTCCATAGACAGTCCTGTCTACGAAGGCGAATATGTCGATGGCAAGAAATGCGGTAAAGGAAAACTGCGATTCCCTAACGGCGGAGTATACGAAGGCGATTTCGCAGACGATAAATTCAACGGTAAGGGAAAACTTTCCTTTCCCGACGGCAGAGAATATGAAGGCGAATTCGCAAACGGTAAATACAACGGCATCGGAAAATATACATCAGCATACGGATCAGTTTACGAAGGCGTTTTTATCAACGGCAAATTAAACGGCAAGGGAAAATACACATCAGGAAAAGGTGATGTTTACGAAGGAGATTTTACCGACAACGAATACAACGGCAAAGGAAAACTAACGTCGGCAGACGGCGATGTCTACGAAGGTGATTTTAAGAACGATAAACGACACGGTAATGGAATTTATAAATCGTCAGGAAATATTTATTATGAAGGTGAATGGGCTAAAGATCAGAGACATGGCAAAGGAATCCTTAAATGGGATAACGGAGCCTACGAAGGCGATTTTGTTTACAGCAGTTTTCAGGGTAAAGGAAAATGGATTCATCCAAATGGCGATGTCTACGAAGGCGATTTTTTCAAAGCCAGATACCACGGTAAAGGAAAGATGATCTACGCCGACGGCAGAATTGAGGAAGGAACGTGGGAAGATGGAAAGTTTGTGGGAGAATGAAAAGCAAAGATTTATTAGCCACGAACCTCACGAACTCGTACCTTCGGTACGCTCACGAACTTGCGATTCGATATCAAAGCGGGAGTTCGTGATGGTTAGTGTGGTTCGTGGTAGAATTCTTCTCTGCGTTCTTTGCGATCTCCGCGCCTCTGCGAGAGGTTTTTTGGAGATAATATAATGGAAAAACTATCATTTGAAGACGGCTCAACCTACGAAGGCGAAACAGCCGACGGCGTACCCCACGGCAAAGGCAAATTAACATACGAAAACGGCTCAGTCTACGAAGGCGAATTCGCTTACGGCGGAATGTGGGGACAAGGCAAACAAACATACACAGACGGCAGAATATATGAGGGCGGTTTTTATTATGACACCCACGATCAACCTGTAGGCGAAGGAACAATGACATACCCTGACGGCAGAATCGTAAAAGGCGGATGGAAGAACTGCAAGTTTGTAGAGAACAAAAGAAATGGATAATATGTGTATAATTGTTTTAGAAGACATTAAGTTTTTCCCTGTATCAGAAGAAGATATACAATACGGTTACGATCTTTGGAAATTAACCCAAAAGGAATTCCTTGAAAAAATAAACGGCGAATGGAATGAAGAAATTCAATTAAAAATCTATAAAGATGAATGCATTAGGAATTTAGAAAATAATTATTTAATTAAATATAAAGAAAATATTATTGGCTGGCTGGAATACGATTTATTTAATGATTATATTTACATAGATCAATTACATATAATGCCGGAATATCAAAATAAAGGAATTGGAACAAAAATATTAAATGAATATATCGTGTACGGTAAAAAAGAAAATAAAAATATATACTTGGAAGTATTACAAGGCAATGAAAGAGCGTTAGAATATTATAAAAGAATAGGTTTTAAGGAATATGATGATTGTTCCGTATCTAAAACATTGGTATATGAATGGACGCGTGGTATCAGGCTTAACACATCCAAAGTATATAAAGGAGAGTTATCAGAACTATTATCTGATGAAGAGTTAGTAAAACTAAATACCAACAGACAGCAGATCAGAGAAATTGAAAAAAAAGCGTTAAAACGCTTAAAGGAAAAAGCTAAAGAAAGAACCAAAGAAAAACTAACATTTGAAGACGGCTCAATCTATGCAGGTGAAATAGTTGACGGCAAACCTCACGGCAAAGGTAAATATATTCAATCTGATGGTCTTGTCTACGAAGGTGATTTTTATGCCGGTAAGAAAACAGGTAAAGGTAAAATGATATGTTATAACGGCGCTGTATATGAAGGGGATTTCGTAGACGGCAATTTTAACGGCAGAGGAATATATACTTTTGAGAATGGCACTGTATATGAAGGTGATTTTGTTAACGATAATTTCAACGGCAGGGGCAAAAGGACATCCGCAGGAGGATCAGTTTACGAAGGTGATTTTGTTGACGGTAAAATGCACGGTAAAGGTAAATGGACAGGCGGAGATGGAGATGTTTATGAAGGTGATTATGTTGAAAGCAGAAAACATGGTAAAGGAAAAATGACCTATGCGGACGGCAGTGTGAAAGAAGGAAACTGGAAAGACGGAAAGTTTACAGGAGAATGAGTTGGAAAAAATATTTACCGAAAAAAACGCTCTGGAAAGAGTAAAACAAAACGGCAGAGCGCTTGGCATTGTTCCTGAAAGGCTAAAAACAGAAGAAGTATGTCTTGCGGCTGTAGGACAATGTACCACCGCGCTTGAATTTGTTCCCGCGAAATTCCAAACAGAAGAATTTTTAATAAAAGCGGTAAGTCAAAACCGGTGGATGCTTAAAGCCATTCCTATAAAACAAATTACACCTGAAATATGTAATGCGGCTGTTAAGCACAGCAGTTATGCGCTTGAATATGTTCCCGAAAATTTTAAAACAGTAAAAATTTGTTATGCGGCAGTTAAGTCAAACGGGCAGGCGTTATGCGATGTTCCCGATGAACTTAAGACCGCGCAAATGTGTTTAATGGCAGTGAAGAGCAGAAACTTTGGCGGCAATTGTCTTCAATGGGTTCCAAATAAATTTAAAACAGAGGAAATGTGTCAGATTGCGGTAAAAAAAGACGGTGAAGCGCTTGAACATGTTCCAAAAAAATTTATAACAAAAGAAATGTGCTTTGCGGCGATAAATTCCGGATATGTCGGCTTTGACAGTGTTCCTGCGCTCAAGTTTGTTCCAAAAAAGTTTATAACATACGAACTTTATCTTGCATTGATGAAGGTACGCGGCTATGCTCTTAAATGGGTTCCTGACAAATTTAAAAATGAGGAGTTATGCCTTACTGCAGTTAGACAATGCAATGGCGCAATAGAGTTTATTCCACAAAAAGCATGGACAAAGGAATTATGCTTTACAGCGCTTAAAGAAAGCAAACGTGCGCTTTCTTACATTCCTGATGAACACAAAACAGCCGAAATTTGTTTTATTGCGGTAAAGCAATTTGCTTATATGCTGGCTTTTGTTCCCGAAAAATTAAAAACAATGGAATTATGCCGTATGGCTGTAGAAAATTTCGGCAGAGCGCTTCGATATGTTCCCGAAAAATTAAAAACATTGGAACTCTGTCAGCTTGCCGTAGATAATGATTTTCACGATGATTATTACGACGGGGACGGCGACGATTATGATGGCGGTGAAGCGGTTAAATATATCCCCGATGAATTGAAAGCTCAAATAAAATATGGTTTTGATGATGAAGGAATAAATTTATGAGGATATAATGTTTATAATTGTATTTACAATAGTGTTTATTTTTCTTTCAGAGAGGTGTCCAGCGACAGAAATAATTATATTTTTATTAGCGGTGAATATTTTATTAGGACGAATGAAGCTATCAACCGGCAGACCGCCTGAAGAAAAATCAACTGCTTCAACAGGAATCGCATAAGGATCGGATTTGAATTTACTGGTTATTTGGCAGACAATAATGTCATCACCTGAAAGATTGGCTATAACAAATGCCGGACGTTTTTTACTGCCTGTCAAATCAGTGAAAGGAAATGGAATGATAACTACATCACCCTTTATAAAGCCGCCCATGCTTCATCCTCTTCCGGTGTATTCCAGTCTTTTGCTAAGGAAGCCTCGCTCATCAACATTGTTTCAGGTATTTTAGAAATTTTTCGTTGTTTTATCCATGAAACAAAATCTATTACTTCACTTACAAAAGCTGCCGGAAGCGTTTCTATTTCATGCATTAAAACGGCGCGTTCTGTCATTCTTTCTCTCCCATTTCAATATCTGTAAAATAAATATAATATGAAAAAAAGAAAAGAACAAGATAAATCGCGGAAATACAACAAAAGTCTATTTTCTGTAACAGCCTGTCTTGTTTGTGTTAGTAATATCACTATTGGTACTGCGCCAAACACAGCTCGTAATATCTGCCGCGTAAAGCCATAAGCTCTTCGTGCGTGCCGCTCTCAACAATTACACCGTCATTTATAAACATAATTTTTGTACAATGCCTTATTGTGGAAAGGCGGTGCGCGATAATAAACGAGGTGCGTCCTTTCATCAAAGTATGAATTCCTTCCTGTACAAGCTGCTCTGTTCCCGTGTCGATGCTGCTTGTTGCTTCGTCAAGGATTAAAATACGCGGGTTGGAAATGAGCGTACGTGTAAAAGCCAGAAGCTGCCTCTCCCCGGATGAGATGCCGCCGCCGCGTTCCGTTATCGGAGTGTCGTACCCCTGGGGCAGCTTTTCTATAAAATGATTCGCGCCGATTAATTCTGCGGCGGTGCGGATTTCTTCGTCTGTCGCGTCAAGTTTCCCGTAACGGATGTTATCTGCAATTGTCCCGGTAAATAAAAAACTGTCCTGAAGCATAATTCCCATTTGGCTTCGAAGGGATCTAATGGTAGTTTTCATTATATCAAGGCCGTCAATCAATACTTCGCCTTCCTCGATATTATAAAAACGCGAAAGTAAATTAACGATTGTTGTCTTTCCCGCGCCTGTAGGCCCTACAATCGCGACGCTTTGCCCGGGATGCGCGTCAAAACTGACATTGTTAAGCACTTTGCGTACGCCGTCATAACTGAAACTCACCTTGTTAAAGTATACATGCCCGCGCACATACGGAAAATCGATCGCGTTCGGGACATCCTTGATCGCCACAGGTTCCGCGATTGTGTCGAAAATTCTGTCAAGGTACGCCATCGCTGTTATAAATGTATTGTAGATATTCGCAAGGTTTATAATCGGCTGCCAGAAACGCCACGCGTAGTTTCCCATAACAAGCAGCATCCCGAAACTCGCCATCGGGTTCATCCAGTAAACACCCATTATATAAACGAACGACCACACAATTTGGCTTATTGTTTCCGTGGAAAACCAGACCGTATTGGATATATAAATCGCTTTCATCCATACGCGGTTTCGATCGTCCGTAAGATCGTTCATGATATCAAGATTTTTTTTCTGTCTGTCAAAGGCTTGAGTTACCTTCACGCCGTCAATTGACTCCTGTACATAGGCGTTAAGGTTCGCGCCCTTGTTGGAAACCGCCTGCCACGCTCTTCTTTGAGCCGGTTTTATCGTCCAGATAAAAAGCGCGAGAAGCGGAAGACCGATAACGGTCACTGTTGCAAGATGAGGGTCTACAAGATACATAAAATAAATAATAAAAAATATGTTAAGAACCTCTATCACAAAGTTGATGATTCCGTTTGACAGAGCGTCAGATACGCTGTTTACATAAGGCACTACGCGCACGAAAATTTTTCCGTGAGGACGGCTGTCAAAAAAACTAAATGATAATTTTTGAAGATGCGAAAAAAGGTCAGATCTTATGTCATGAATGATAGCGGCTCCTGCTTTCGCGACAAGAATATTTCGTATGGCGCTTAACGCGACGCTTACAATAATCGACGCTGTAAGAAAAGCGCCCATCAGTAATAAAAGACGGAGATCCTTATTCGGTACCGCCTCGTCGAGCGCTCTTTTTACAAAAAGCGGTCCTATAAGCCCCGATACTGAAGCGAGAATGCTGAAAATAAGCGAAAGCCGTAAATGTCCTTTAGCCTTAATTAGATAGCCTACAACGCGTTTAACATTAAACAGACTGACTTTCTCGTCAAGATATTCGTCGACATCGTAGCGGTTTCTTTCTTTCGCGGTTTTTTGTTCATGTTTTTTACTGAAAAAGGCCATTATTCACTCTCCATCGCGTCAAGGCCTGCGTTATACTGCAATGACCAAATTTTGTAATAGAATCCTTTCGCCGCAAGGAGTTCGTAATGAGTTCCGCGTTCGATGATCCGTCCCTTATCCATAACCAATATTAAGTTCGCTTTTCTGAATGATGAAATTCTCTGAGCGATGATGATCTTTGTGCATGGAAAATCTAGTTTTTCAAGCTGCTGTTGAATGTACTGCTCAGTCTCGCTGTCAACAGCCGATGTCGTGTCGTCTAACACGAGGATGGCGGGTTCAATCGCAAGAGCGCGCGCAAGCGCGATCCTCTGCCGCTGTCCGCCTGAAATCCCGACGCCGCGTTCCCCGACAAGAGTGTCGTAGCCGCTTGTCATCTCTTTAATAAAACTGTCCGCGTCCGCCTGAACCGCTCTTTTAATAATGTTTTCTTCGTCAAGCTCCGGCCTTCCGTAAGCGATGTTTCCCTTAACGGACTCCGAAAATAAAAAAACATCCTGCATTGCAAGTCCAATGTAACGCCTTAATGAAGATAATGTGTACCGCCTGATATCTTCACCGTCAAGAAGAACCGCGCCGTAGTCAGGCTCGTAAAAACGCGTAAGAAGATTAACTAAAGATGTTTTACCCGAACCTGTGCTTCCGAGTATGCCGATTGTGGAACCGGCTTCCGCAGTAAAATTAATATCTTCCAGTATATGCGCTCCGTTTATAGAAAGTTTGATATCCCTGAATTCGATTTTACCTGAAGGCCTCTGGGAAAGCTCTACCGCGCCCGACATATCGCTTATGCCTTTGGGTGATTCCACGACTTCGCGGATCATCTGTCCCGCTGACGTATAACGTTCCAAGTCGGCAAGAAGCGGACCGAGCATCCACATCGGCATGGAAAGCGCCCATGTAAGGGAAGAGAATGCCATGTACTCACCCGGTGTCATCCATCCCCTGATCAAAAAGTAACCGCCCGCGACTAGCATTATCACCATTAAAAACTGGCTGAAGGTTTCCAAAAAAGGCTGATACTTCGCCGCTATTAGCGCATTTTCGCAGCTTATATCTCGGAACTCGGCGTTATGTTTTTCTACTTTTTCCTTTTCGTGTTCTTCACGCGCAAACGCGCGGACAACGCGGTTACCGTCGATATTTTCAGTCACCGCGGTTCCCAAATCTGTAAGTTTTTGCCTTAGCAGCATAAAACGCGGCCTTATTTTTTTTATGAACCGGCGGCTGATAAATAGAATAAAAGGCGTCACCGCGACAAGGCACAATGCAAGACGCCAGTTGATGATCATGTAAAAAATAAAAGTGGACGCGAAAAGCGCAATCGCTCCGATAAATTGATAGGTTACCCACGCTACGGTATGACGAAGCCTGTCAAGATCCTGCGTCATTCTCGTCATCAAATTCCCTGTGGGGAAAAGCCCCAGAAAACGGAAATCCTGCCACTGGACAGTTTCGTACATATCGCGCCTGATGCGCGTCATAACATCAGTGCTGGCAAGTTCCATCATTATTATCATCAGATAGTAAAGTACAAGCCGCGAAACCTGAACGATCATCATCGCGATTAAGTAAGGAATTAAAGGTTCCGGATTTCCCGGTACTATAACTTCATCGATTATTCTTAAACCCAGCATGGGGTTTATTACGCGAATTGCCGCTGTAATAATAGAAAGAAGAAGCCCGAATAAAAAAACGGCGCGGCGTCCTTTCATGTAGTTCCAGACCCAAATTATTTGTTCCACGGTGTCCCTTTTTAAAAATATATTATAATAAATAAATCTTGTGTACGCGAGGGGTTTGAGAACTCCGAAAAACTCTGGAGGAATCTGCTGCAGAGCCCTCTTCAAGGTCTCTTCCGCAGGGAACTCCAGAAAATGTTTTCCAGAGTTCCCAAACCCCTCACGTACACGGTATTTGTTCAGTAAATATTTTTTAAATAATTATACTGAGTAATTTATTTTGCTTCTACGTTTCTATAAGCCTTTAAAACGGGGATAATGTTATTGAATAACTATCCCCTAATCACTAACCCCTATTAAACTTGTCCGGCTGATCCGAGTACGTTCTGGTTCTTGTGCGAGTAGAGTTTTTTAAGCTCGTCTCTTGCGGGGCCGAGGTACTTGCGCGGGTCGAACTCATCGGGTTTTTCCATAAATACCTTTCGGATTAAAGCTGTCATCGCGAGGCGGCCGTCTGAGTCGATGTTGATTTTACAAACCGCGCTTTTTGCCGCTTTGCGGAGCTGTTCTTCGGGGATGCCGACTGAATCGGTCAATTTTCCGCCGTATTTCTCGATCATATGAACATATTCAATCGGAACTGACGATGATCCGTGGAGAACAATCGGGAAACCCGGTATTTGCTTCTCGATTTCCTCAAGGATGTCGAAGCGCAGCGGAGGTGGAATGAGGATGCCGTTCGCGTCTCTTGTACATTGCTCGGGTTTAAACTTCGCTCTTCCGTGGCTTGTGCCGATCGATATCGCCAATGAATCAACTTTTGTTTTACCGACAAAATCGACGACTTCGCTCGGCAGCGTGTAATGGCTGTGTTCGGAGGAAACATCGTCTTCAACTCCGGCAAGCACTCCGAGTTCGCCCTCGACAGTGACATAATCTTTCTGCGAGTGGGCAAATTCGCATACCCTTCTGGTAAGCGCGACATTCTCATCGTACGACAGATGCGAGCCGTCGATCATTACAGACGAAAACCCCGTCTCGATGCAATCCTTGCAGATTTCAAATGAATCGCCGTGATCCAGATGCAGAACGATGGGAATATCACAACCAAGCTCATGCGCGTATTCCACAGCTCCCTTCGCCATATTACGGAGGATATTCTGGTTTGCGTATTTACGCGCACCGGCTGAGACCTGCAATATTACAGGCGATCTTGTCTCGACGCACGCCATGATGATAGACTGAAGCTGTTCCATATTATTAAAATTATACGCCGGAAGCGCATATCCGCCGGAAACGGCTTTTTTAAAAAGTTCCTTGGTATTCACAAGGCCCAGTTCTTTATAACTTGTCATTTTTTACTCCTTAAAACAATCTTGTTTAATGATAATGGTATTTTTACAGTTTGGTCAATTGGTAACCAGTTCCAAATTTGCAATCAATGATTTATAATAAACACCTCATTCCGGGAAATTAACAATGAAACTGACTCCGTTAAAAATTGTAATAATTGCCTCAACCGCGGCTGCGCTGATTATTCCGCTTTTGATTTTCAATCTAAAGGATCCTGTTTTGATTGTATCGGAAGAAAGTTTTATCACCTTATATGGAAAAGACAGGATTCGCAGCCAGTCGTTTAACTCATCGCTTACTCTGTTCCGCCCGGTCAAAACTGTCGTTATTTCCGCAAGCGCGGCTGATGATGTTATTCCCCTTGCTGTCGCTGAAATGTCTTCAAGACCTTATTGCGTTCTATTTCCATCGAGATATACGCCGTCAGCCAGGATTTATAAGGAAAAAAATCCTAATATTCCGGTAGTTTTATTAAGGGGAAGGAGGCCTGGCGATGTAACCGCTTCTGCTTCCGCCGGTGATGATAGTTCCGGGCTTTTATATTGTTTTACCGATATTAATATTGATTTCCGAAGGGCGGCTTTAGCGGCATCCGTTTTAGACGAGGGTAAAAACGGCAGAATCATGATTTTTTACGAATCCGGTTACCGTTCACAGGTAAGGGAAGCTTTCACGCAAGTTCAGGAGGAAGAATCAATTACTCTCAATACGTCATTTTACACGAACTGGTCGTCATTCTCTGAAACTCCCGATCTTTCATGCGTTATTTTGGCTGGAATCGGTCATGAATTCCTTGAAAAGAAGGCGGGCATCCCAGTTATTTCATTTAGCTGGCTCGATCCGCTGCTTCAACCGAAAGATGTGGCTGTAATTATCAATGATTCGCCCTGGGTTCAGGCTGTAGAGGCTTCAAGGATGGCTGCCGCGGGGGAAGGCGGGCTTATCAGATCCGAGTTCAATGTAATAAATAACGAAAATTTTGACAGGAAGACATTGCGCAAAATCCAAAATTCATGGTAAAATAAACAAACAAAGTAAGATAGTTTGACAAATACAAGGCAAACAATTTATAATTAAGACAAGGATCTATCAAAGGAGTTAGGGATGAAACAAGCCAGTTTCAAAATTATCTGCCTGATTGCGATGGCATGTATAGCGGTATTTTCAGGATTTGGTGACGATGTAACCAATAGCTTTGAAACGAGAATTCTGGAAACATTCAACGGAGACGATGATGCTCCGTATGTTTGGAGAACACAGACAAGCAGATTCAGTTCGCCAGTCAGAGACGCGAATGGTCAAACACGGCAGGACTCGAACGGAAATGAAGCAAGGTACCCGCTTTTAAATTATGTCGAAGCCTGGCCGATTGCAGCTTTCGGATATAACAGGGACGGCGGTACATTACGAAGCCTCGGAGTGCATGGTCAGTTTGATCGAAGGGGTTACAACTGGATCGATTTATATCCGACGCTTGCGGGCGATAGTGAAAACACGCCTTATGAAATCCATATTCCGGGCAGAGTTCATAATATTGACGTTTGGGTGTGGGGCGCGAATCTAAGGTACTATATCGAGATTTATCTGAGGGATTACCGGGGTGTTGTTTATCCGCTTAGACTCGGCGATATTTCGTACCGCGGATGGAGAAATCTGCGCGTAAATATTCCCAACAATATAGCTCAGGCAAGGCGGACATTGCCGTCATACGCGGGTTTGTCTTTTGTTAAGTTCAGGATTTGGACTCAACCTGTTGAGAGGGTAGATAATTTTTATGTATATTTCCGGCAGTTAAAAGTTTTAACAGATATGTTCGAAAGTCTGTTTGACGGGAACGATTTAGCGGATCCCGCTCATGTAGAAAGACTTTGGTCGAGCAATTAAGGAGTGGCAAATGAAAAAGTTTTTAATCTTAACCTTAATAGTGCTTTTTACCGGCGCGTTTGTTTATGCTCAGCAGAGTATCGGCGATCCGAACGCTGAGAGGCTTGGTATCGATTCCGCTCAGCAGATGATACAGGAAATATCTGTTGACAGGTTCGAGTTTGACGGTTTCTGGAGATCATCCATGTCGAGCGACGAAGGTTACGCGACATCGAGGTTGTTCAGAGGCGGTCCTTCACGGGATCGTCCCGGCAGGGGACCGGCTCCCGGTGAAGCAGGGATGGATATTCCCGATAACTATGTACTCGGCACCAGAGTAGACTTCCTCCGCAGGGGTCATAATTCTTTCACGATCTACCCGACCCGCCCAATCCCGATAGAAGGCATTACAAAAACCGTCTCGGTTTGGGTTGCAGGCCGTAATTTTAACCATGAGCTTGTTCTTATAATTCAGGACTTCTTTGGAAGGAATTATGAGTTCAGTATGGGTAAACTCAACTTCATGGGCTGGCAGAGGCTTGTAGTCGCGATTCCCCCCGCGCCGGATGACGGTGTTAGCGGTGTTGTTCAACGCAGCTACAACTATTCAAACCATTTCGGCATAAAGGTGATGGGTTTCAGGGTTAACTGCGATCCGCTGGAATCAAGAGGCAGTTACTACATTTACCTTGATGATCTCCGCGCCGAAACCGACCTTTTCGCGGAACACCACCGCGACGAAGACGACATGGTTGACGGCTGGTAGAAATAAAAAGTTAATATTCAAGCCCGGTTGATTAACAGCCGGGCTTTTTTTTGTCCATATGGATATTTAAAATAATTTAGTATATATTATAATAAAATGTTTTAAAATTTGGAGATATCATGAAAAGGATTATAATATTCACGATCATTTTTCTTATATCATTTTGCGTACTTTCCGCGCAGGAACCGCAGAAATTCGCCCTTGTTATCGGTAACGGCGCTTATACCAATTTAAGCAGGCTAAATAACCCTGTAAATGACGCCAATGATGTGGGAACGGCGCTTCGCAGTCTTGGCTTTACTGTCGAGATTTTAACAAACGCCAGCCTCGATCAAATGGAAAACGGTGTTATAAGGCTTAAAACAAGGCTTTCAAGTTCCGGAAATTCTTACGGTTTATTTTTCTACGCCGGACACGCGGTTCAATCAGACGGCATAAATTTCCTGATTCCGGCTAATGCTAATATACCAAGCGAGAGTTTTTTACGCGAAAGAAGTTTTTCCGTGCAAGCAATGTTAAGAGAGTTAAATTCCGCTGGAAACGGTCTTAACGTTGTGGTGCTGGACGCTTGCCGCGACAATCCCTTTGGATGGGGAGCAAGAAGCGGCAGCCGCGGGCTTTCGGTTGTATCGGCTCAGCCCGCCGACAGCATCATCGTTTACGCGACCAGCGCCGGGTCGACAGCGGACGACGGAACCGGCAGGAACGGATTTTTCACAAGCCATTTTTTAACACAGCTTAGAACACCCGGTCTTGAAGTATACGAGCTGTTCCGCCGCACAAGTTCAGCCGTAAGCCGCGCAAGCAACGGAGCGCAGATTCCCGCCATCTACAGTCAGTTCTTTGAAGAAGCGTATTTGGGAGCGCGTCCCGCAGCGCCGCCAGCGTCTGTTGTACCGCCGCAGCCGACACCAGCGGTGCAGCCGACACCGGCTGTTCCATCTGGATTTGTACAAATACAGGGCGGAATGTTTATTATGGGAAGCCCCGAGAACGAGGCAGGGCGCAATGCAGATGAAGGAACACAGAGGCAGGTAACAGTAAGTTCATTTATAATGAGCAGGTATGTAGTAACGCAAAGAGAGTGGAGAGAAGTAATGAGTACAACATTACAACAGCAGCGTGACAGAGCTGATCAATCACAGCCGAGGCTGATGAGAGGAGAAGGAGATAATTATCCCATGTACTATGTAAGCTGGCTGGAGGCGGTAGAATATTGCAATAGACTAAGCCAGAGAGAGGGATTAATCCCTGCATATACTATAAACGGAAATAATGTAACATGGAACCGAAACACAAACGGGTATAGGCTGCCCACGGAAGCAGAATGGGAATACGCATGCAGGGCAGGGACAACCACAGCTTATAATACGGGAGCGAATATTAGCGATAACACAGGCTGGTATGGCGGTAACAGCGGGAATGCAACAAGACCTGTAGGGCAGTTACCGGCAAACGCGTGGGGGCTTTATGACATGCATGGAAATGTATTGGAATGGTGCTGGGATTTTTATGGAGCATATCCTGCGGGAGCGCAGAGTGATCCCACGGGCGCATCATCGAGGTATAATCGCGTGGTGCGCGGCGGCGGCTGGAACCTTTCACTTTTGAGCATCCGTTCCGCGAATCGAGGTAACCGCACTCCAACTGGCCGGTACGAAAATAACGGCTTCCGTGTCGCCCGCAATGTCCCCGGTGTAACATACACACCGGCAGAAGTCAGGTAACTTGTTAGGAGTAGTTAGGGGATAGGGGCTAGGATTTAGGGGATAGGGGTTAGGGGATAGGTAACATAGCGGTTGAATTCTTCCAGTTCGTGTTGGTTAGTGTGGTTAGCGGCTAAATTCTTCCGGTTCGTGTTGGTTAGTGTGGTTAGCGGCTGAATTCTTCTTAATCATTTTTAATTCCAAAACCGCATTAAAAATCCAATTACCGCACATATACCCACGCATTACCTTTTTTCCCAATCCTTTTTACCGCTTTCATTTTTGTTAGAACGTATAAAACCTTTCTTGCGATCCATTTACTGATCCCGGCTTCATCAGCTAGGGAAGAGACTGTAAACTCTGCGCCTTTTTTGAAAGGAATAAAACGGAGATAGTCTTTGGGTTTTTTAAATTCGATGCTTTCATGAAATGCGGATAATTCCTTGTCGCGGATGCTGATCCCCTTTCGCCGCCACGCGCCCTTGCCGTCCTTGACTCGTTTTTCAATCGTATCAATAAGAACTGCTTCTATAGTAACGCCTTTTACAAGCGGCAGCTCTGGAGCGTGAAGGAGAGCTTCAAAAAGATCCCAATGAGTGCCGCGGGAAGGGCTTTTTCTCCTATAAAGAAATTTTCCTTCGGTATCATAGACTTCAATTATTTTTGTAACGGTGATGGGGTGAATTATCCGCACTTTGCCCCGGGAAGCAAATTCCGCGATTTTCTTTTTTAGAGGTCCAAAGCTGCCTGTTTGAACTTCAATGTACTCGCCGTCTTTCCGAACTCCGTCGGCAACATACTCGCCGACCTGAACTTCGTTCTTGCCGCCGGTACCCGTATATTGGAATTTCAACGCGCGGTGCAAAGAGCTTTCATTTTTGGTCCCGATAGATCTCCTGAACCTCTGCGCCTGCGCCAAAAGCGACTTTTTCCCCATTATTTTAACACTAACCCCAAAAACAAAATCGAACCTGCAAAAGTTCGCGTGGTTCGTGTGGTTAGTAGCAAATTCATCCAGTCTGCAAAAGTTCGTGCAGTTAGTGTGGTTCGCGGCAAATTCTTCCAATCCAGTAAATTTACACTGGTTTGCGGCATAAAATCTTCATTATACATACTCAAGGAGTTCCTCCGCGCTTAATAAATCCAGAAAATGATACGTTTCGCTTGAACCTTTCTTCTCATCGGTTTTAATCGCGGCTACCTTAAAAGCAATCATCTTGTTTGTAGGCAGGGGGGGGTAGAGAACATTGCCGTTCATATCAACAAGGGCGTTAAAAGGAAGCCTCCCTTGGATTTCCTGCACGTCGCCTTCCGGAAAAACAATGAAATACTCGGTTATATACATGTTTAAATCATAACAATTACTTTAAAACTGGACAATTATACCTAAAGCCTATACACTTGTTAAGTGAAATATAATAATGACCACATAGTTGTATAGCGAATTTAAAATATTATTTTTTATTTTAAGAAAAAAAATTATGAATAGTGGTTGACTCAAACTTTTTTTTGGGTAAAATTGGTTTTGAATGGGAATAAGTGGGATAGAGTAGGATAAAGTGGTATGGATGTTCTGACAGGAAGACATAATGTTACACTCGATGAAAAAGGCCGAATCAGCCTGCCCGCGCCTCTGCGGAGAGTGCTGGACGACTCTAAATTGACGCTTACCCAGTGCGATTATGACAATTGCCTGTGGTTGTTTCCCACAGATGTCTACATGGACCTTTTAAAGAAGTACAGCGCGAATACCAATATGCTTTCCAAGAAAGACCGCGATTTCAGGCGCCGTATTTTCGATTCCCATCCGCTGGAGATTGATAAAGCCGGCCGTATTCCGATTGTCCAGGAATACCGCGAATTCGCTGGGTTAAATAAGGACTGCGTAGTTCTTGGTCAGGGCGATTATATCGAAATTTGGGATAAAGAAAGGTATCAAAAGAACATTTCCGACAGTAAAGAAGACTTTTTCGCTGTTTGCGAAGAAATGGGAACCAAATTAAAGGCAAATTCGGGAGTAAACGCGGAATGAGCGAATACGTACACACACCTGTACTTCTAAATGATACTCTCGATTTTCTTGGTCCCAGGGGAAAGAATGAATTGATGGTCGACAGTTCCACAGGAGAAGGCGGCCATTCATACGCATTTTTATCCCGGTTTCCCGATTTAAAAATGATCTGTATCGACGCTGACAACACGGTTCTCGATATAGCGCAAAAACGCCTTGAAGAATTCAACGGCCGCGTCCACTACTACCACGGCTGGACAAATGATTTCTTCACCGAATATCCGTCCGAATATAAAAGGCCTGATACAATCCTTATGGATCTTGGTATCAGCTCCTTTCATTATAAAAAAAGCGGCAAAGGTTTCAGTTTCGAGAATGATGAATATCTCGATATGCGCCTTGATGATTCTCTGCAAATGACTGCGGCGGATTTAATCGCAAGGCTGCCTGAACACGAGCTTGCTGATCTTCTATATAATAACGCCGAAGAACGTTACTCGCGCCGCATCGCGTCTCTTATCGTAAACGAGAGGCAAAAAGCGGCAATTACTACTGCAAAGGCTCTTGCCGATTTGGTAAAAAGGGCTGTGCCGGCTCAATACCGGCATGGACCGATACATCCCGCTACAAGGACTTTCCAAGCCCTTCGTATCGCGGTTAACGGAGAACTTTCACAGCTCCAGGTTCGCCTTGAGGCTGCATTGAGGGTCCTCACGCCTGAGGGGAGGCTTGGGGTTATATCTTTTCATTCATTGGAAGACAGAATTGTTAAAAATTTCTTCAGATCGATGAATAAAGCCTGTACTTGTCCCGAAAATGCGCCGATTTGTAAATGTGTAGGGCATCGCTCAATCAATTTGCTTACAAAAAAGGGCGTAACGCCCGCTAAAGACGAGATTGAGCGAAACCCTCCATCCAGAAGCGCCAGATTACGCGTGGTGGAAAAAGTTTTAGACGGGGATGACAATGATTAAAAAATATTTATTGCTCTACTTCCTTGCCGTCACAATTCCACTTTTTCTCGGATTGCTTGTCTGGCAGTCGCACCGGTATCAGGATCTTTCAAGGGATCTTGTCCGTCTTGAACAAATTCAAACGGAATGGATAGAAAGCAATAAAAGACTGATTGCCGGTATCAGCGAATATTCATCTCCTGAAAGAGTTGAGCATATCGCGAAAAACCAGCTTGAATTACAGAAGATACAGCCTGAGTATTTTTTACAGGTACGAATAACGGGGGGGAAGGGGCATGAGTACTAGCGAATGTTCGGGTTCTCCCTTGATGAGCTTAAGCGAATTGTCAGCTTCGCTCGGATTGCGTCATGTTTCAAATTCCCGCGATAATGGTTTTTCGTCCGTATCGATAGATTCACGCATGGTAAAAAACGGCTCTCTCTTTTTCGCGCTTCCCGGAGCTTCATGCGACGGACACGCTTTTGTAAAAGAGGCTTTCGCTTCGGGAGCGAGAGCGGCAATGGTAGATTCTTCTAAACTGGAAAATTTTAATCTTATAAATATCGCGAAAGAGATGGAAAGGGATTTAATTGTAACAGAAAATACGTTAAAAGGTTTACAAAATGCGGCGCGTGTATATCTTGAAAAATTTCCCAAATTGATAAAGATCGGGATCACGGGATCATCGGGAAAGACTACAACAAAAGAAATAGCGTCGGCGATTATTTCGTGCGAAAAAAACACCGTTATGAACAAAGGAAACCTGAATTCCGAAACAGGACTTCCGCTTTCCGTATTTGAAGTAAGAGCGCATCACGAGGCGGGTGTTTTTGAGCTTGGCATGAACAGAAAGGGTGAAATACTTGAAACCGCCGAAGTGCTTAAACCAAATATTGCGGCAGTAACAAATATCGGTTCCTCCCACATCGAAAACATCGGCAGCAAAGAAGGCATTGTTAAGGAAAAAAAATCGATATTCAGTTTTATGACAGACAGTGATACAGCTCTTATTCCTGAGTACGATGAATACGCGGATGAGCTTTCGCTTAACGTTCCGGCAAAGGTTAAATACTACAGCGCGGAAAATTTCGCCGAATTTGAAGGGAGCAGGAGTCTTGGACTTGACGGTACTGAAATTTTATGGGCAGGAGAAAAAATAAATTTCGCTTTACTGGGAAAACACAGTCTTGAGGACGCGATGACCGCAATCGCGATAGCGAAGGAATTAATGGTAAGCAATAGAGCCATAAAGCAGGGGCTTGAATCGGTAAAACCCGTCTTTGGAAGGCTTGAAGTAATAAAAGGAAAGAGAGCGGTCGTTATACGCGATTGTTATAACGCGAATCCGCAGTCGACGGCAAAAAGCATAGAGTTCTGCGATTCTGTCGGCTGGCATGGGAGGAAAATATACATAATCGCGGATATGCTGGAATTGGGGAGTGAATCGTTACGCGAACATCAGAAACTTGGGAGCGTGCTTGCCGCATCAGGCGCGCACAAAATATTTTTATTCGGAAAAGAAGTTATGGCGGCAATGGAAAAATTAAACAGAACAGGTAAAACATTTTACTATACCGCTGATATAAATGATCTAAGCGCGGCGGTTGACAGTTTTGTGCAGCCGGGTGATCTCGCGCTTTTAAAAGGCTCGCGCGGTATGGCGCTTGAGCGTTTAAGCGGAATGTTAACGGGGGATGCGTAATGTTTTATGAATTAACAGAATTCCTGTACAGTATCTTCACGCCGTTCCGTGTTTTTGGATATTTGACATTCAGAAGCGCGTTCGCCGCGATTTTTACGCTTTTATTCTGCTTTTTATTCGGCGGAAAAATAATCGAGTACCTCGCAAGGCTTAAGATCGGACAGTCTGTCCGCGAGGACGGACCGAAAACGCATCTTACCAAGAGCGGCACGCCTACAATGGGAGGAATATTTATAATTCTTTCCGTTATAATCGCGATGCTTTGCTGGGGGAATCTTGCGAACAGAGTGATATGGATAACAATGGGCGCGTTTATCGCGTTCGGCGCAATCGGTTTTATTGACGATTTCCTTAAAGTTACGCGCCATAACTCAGAGGGGCTTCCGGCGTGGGGGAAACTCGCAGGTCAATTCGCTGTCGCGATTGCCGTAGTTCTTGTGATTTATTTTACAGGCGGCGATAAAACAACGGCTCTATATATACCGTTCTTTAAAGAGCCTGTGTTTGACATGGGCTGGCTGTGGATTCCTTTCGCGGTGCTTCTTGTTGTGGGAGAGTCAAACGCCGTTAATTTTTCAGACGGGCTTGACGGGCTTTTAGCCGGGCTTCTTATTATTGTCTTTTTAACTCTTGCGTTTCTTACCTATATTACGGGGCGTATTGATTACTCTGAATATCTCGGTATACCTTATATTCCCGAAGCGGGTGAGTTGACAGTTTTCTGTTTCGCCGCGGCGGGCGCGTGTGTCGGCTTTCTTTGGTTTAACGCGCATCCTGCGGAAGTATTTATGGGAGATGTCGGAAGCCTTTCGCTTGGCGGAGTAATAGCGGTTATTTCCCTTATAACAAAAAAAGAAATTTTAATTCTTGTAATCGGAGGAGTGTTCGTGCTTGAGATTGCTTCCGTAATCATACAGGTAGTATCTTTCAAGCTGCGTAAAAAGAGGGTGTTTAAAATGGCGCCTCTTCATCATCATTATGAATTAATCGGATGGTCTGAAATAAAAACTGTTATCAGATTCTGGATCCTTGGCGGCTTGTGCGCAATAATCGCATTGTCAACTTTAAAAATACAATAGGATAAGAAATGTATCAATTTGATGTAGAACGAAAGTACGGACAGAAAAATATTCACCTTCTCATGTTTTGCGTCATTCTTTTATTGGGAACAGGGCTTATCACTCTTTATTCCGCTTCCTATTCATTCGCGGCAAGATTTTTCAGAGACGGTAATCATTTTATCATCAGGCAGCTTATTTTCGCCGGTATCGGAATGGTATTGTTCTTCATTTTCGCTTTTATAGATCTTTCGCTTTTGCGCAAATTTATTAAACCGCTTGTAGCCGCCGCGATTGCGCTTTGCGCTCTTACATTGATTCCCGGAATCGGCGTTGAACGTTACGGCGCATCCCGCTGGATAGAAATAGGCGGCATATCGTATCAGCCTTCGGAAATGGTCAAGTTTGTCCTGCCGCTTTATCTTGCGCATCTTCTTGATAAGAAAAAAGACAACCTCGATAATTTTTTCACAGGCGTTCTGCCGCCTGTTATCATAACAGGAATTTTCTTTGGTCTTATTTATATTCAAAATAATTTTTCAACAGCGGTGTTTATTATTTTTAACGCGATGGTAATTTTCTTTCTTGCCGGGATGCGTTACAGATATTTTCTGGCGGCAACTATGATGATAATTCCAATCTCCGCGCTTTTAATTTTTACAAAAAAGCACCGCGTTTTGCGTCTTGTAAGTTTCCTAAGACCTGAATGGGATCCTCTGGGCGCGGGATATCAAGTGAACGCAAGCCGCGAGGCGATCATTTCAAGCGGTTTTTGGGGAAAAGGCATCGGAGAGGGAACAAAAAAAGTCGCGAGCATTCCGGAGATACATTCCGATTTTATTTTCAGCTCGTATGTTGAAGAAACAGGTTTTATCGGAATACTGCTTTTCTTCTCGCTTTTCGCTGTCTTCGCAGTTCTCGGTTACACAGCGGCGTGGAAAAGCCAAAGCGTTTTCGGCAAACTGCTCGCGGCGGGATTAACGACCATGATCGTCTCTCAGGCTCTTTTAAATACAGCGGTTGTTTCCGGGGCGTTACCCGCTACAGGAATCCCGCTTCCGTTTTTTTCAGCTGGCGGTTCATCGCTGTTAACTTCGCTTATATGCGCGGGGCTGATTGCAAATGTCGCGCGTAAGAGCGGCGTACTAACAGAGAAAACAAGCGGTTTGGAGGATGCAAATGAGTACTGATTATTACAGCGCCTCCGGGGAGATGCACGTAAAGTCCGCCGGGAAAATTGAAAAAGGACTTAAAAGGCTCCTGATCATCGCCGCTATTATTTTCGCGGCGGAGATTGTCTGGCTTTTCGGCGTCAGTCCTTTTATACCGTTCTCCACCGTTGAGGTGCATGGATTTGAAGGACTTAGCCGCGCCGAGATCATCTCGCTCGCTGAGCTTGATGACAGTTCCTCTTTCTTTTCAACTAACACAAGAGAAATCCGCGAGAGGGTTTCTTCACATATTCTTGTAGAGTCCGCGGTTGTGACAAAACGTTTCCCTGACAAGCTGTCAATTTTTCTGACACCCAGGGAAGCGGCGGCTGTGACTCTTACAACTATCGGCGCAAGACAAGTTCCGTTGTTTGTCGACAGACACGGAGTTTTTTATAAAATAGGAAGCACCTTGGAAGGTCTTGGAGTCCCTGTTCTTTCGGGCATTGACAATCCGCAATTAAACATGCGCCTGCCATCTGCGCTTGTTCCCCTTGCGGAAAATCTGAAAACAATATCCGTGTCTTCGCCGGAATTATTGGCCGCAATTTCAGAAATACGAATTGAACGAAAGAGCTGGGATGGTTTTGATTTAGTGCTTTTCCCTGTACATAGTACCATCAGGGTAAGAGTTGAAAATAATTTAACGGAAGATACGCTGCGTTATATGCTGCTTATGCTGAATGTATTTAATTCAAGCCTTCAAAAACCGGATGAGATTGATTTTAGATCCGGCATGGGATCATACAGAATTGGAGAACAATCTTTATGATTATAATCGATTTAAAAGGATTGAGGTTAATATGAGTGAGATTATCGCCGCGCTCGATATTGGTTCTACTTGCGTACGCGCGTTAATATGCGAGCGCGATACGGACGGAATCCTTAAGATACTCGGTTCAGGCATGAAACACTCCAACGGATTAAGAAAGGGAGTAGTAGTAAATATCGAAGCTACTCTTCACGCGGTAGCGGCCGCGATCGAAGACGCTGAAATGATGAGCGGTCTTGAAGCCGTGAATTGCTGGACGGGAATCGGAGGCAATCACATAAACGGAATTAATTCGCGCGGAGTTGTCGGGGTGTCCAGCAAGAAACGCGATACAAGAGAAAGTGAAATAGCGCAGGGAGATGTAGATCGGGTAATCGAAGCCGCCAAAGCGATTAATATTCCGACTGACAGGCAGATACTCGAAGTAATCCCGCAAAATTATAAAGTTGACGATCAAAAAGGAATACGCAATCCCCTTGATATGCTCGGAGTGCGGCTTGAGTGTGATGTTTTAATTATTACCTGTTCTGTCACAGGCGCGCAGAATTTAATAAAATGCGTAAACCGCGCGGGATTCCGTGTAAATGATCTTGTGCTGCAAACGCTCGCGGCGGGAAAAGCCGTTCTTACTCAGGATGAAATTGATCTTGGTGTTGTCTTAATCGATCTTGGAGGCGGAACAACCGATGTGCTTGTTTACGCGGAAGGTACGCCGTTTTCCGTTTATACAATTCCCGCGGGAGGTATGCAGGTAACAAGCGATATATCAATGATAAAAAATATATCAATTGATAATGCTGAAAAAATAAAAATTGACGCCGGATGCTGCTGGGAAAGAATGATGGATTCGGATGAAACAGTGATCGTTCCGGGAGTGGGCGGAAGAGCGCCGCTTTCGATTCCGAGATCTCATCTGCTTACGATAATAAAACCAAGAATGGAAGAAATTTTCAAAATGGTAAAGCAGCATCTTGATTCGCTTGATCTCGTACGCCCGCTCGGAGGAGGCGTTGTGCTGACAGGAGGAACTGCTCTTCTTTGCGGCATTGTCGATCTCGCGAATCACATTTTAAAATTGCCTGCAAGGCTTGGAAGCCCGATTCCAACCGCCAGGATAGCGGGGCTTGTCGAGGAGTACCGCAATCCGTCTTACGCGACAGTGATAGGGCTCGCGCTTGAAGGCGAAAGCAGGTCAATGCAGGATGTATCGGATCACGGATCTGATATCCATAATGATAAAAAAAATCCTGCATTAATCGGCAAATTAAAAGCATGGTTAAAAGAAGGATTTTTTTAAAGAATGAAACATCTGCATGTAATGCAGTTATTAAAAAAAGTTATAATAAACGAGGGGGGGACATGATGAATGTATTAGCGGTAGTTGAGAAACCACAGGTAATTCCATTTAAACCGCAGGAGGTTTCCTTTATTAACGGAAACTGCGTTTCAAAGGAGACGAGCGTTTCAAAAGAAGCGAATTCAGGCGATGAAGCAAAGCGCAGAATGCCTTTGCCTTTCAAGACAATTCCCGATAACAGGGACAGCCATTTCAGCCGTGATCAGGAGGAAGCGGCCGCCGCGGTAATAAAGGTGATCTCCGCGGGCGGAGGCGGCGGCAACGCGTTAAACCGAATGATCGAAGCTGATTTGACCGGTGTTGAATTCATCGCTGTTAATACTGATATTCAGGACCTTTATAATAAAAGCAAAGCCGAGATAAAAGTGCAGATCGGCGCCGGTGTAACAGGCGGCCGCGGCGCTGGAGGCAAACCCGAAAAAGGAGAGCAGGCCGCGCTTGAAGACAAGGAAGCGATCGCCGAAGTTTTAAGAGGCGCTCACATGGTCTTCATTACCGCAGGAATGGGCGGCGGAACAGGAACAGGCTCGGCACCGGTTATCGCGAAAATCGCAAGACAACTCGGCGCTCTTACTGTCGCTGTTGTTACAACGCCTTTTGAACACGAGGGACGCTACAAGATGCGTCTTGCGGCGGAAGGAATCGAGAAGCTGCGGCAGGAAGTTGATACATTAATTATCATCCCCAATCAATATCTGTTTAAAATTATTGATAACACGACTTCATGGAATAACGCGTATCTGATGGCGGACGAAGTTCTCTGCCGCGGCGTGCAGGGTATTTCTGAACTGATTACCAAAACAGGTTTTCAAAACGCGGACTTTGCCGATGTTGAATCGATAATGAAAGGCAAGGGTGAAGCGTTAATGGGCATCGGAATCGGATCGGGCGAAAACCGCGCGTTAGACGCTGTTAAAAACGCGATCGATAATCCGCTGCTCGAAGATACCAGCATCGAAGGCGCGACAGGCGCTCTTGTAAATATCGCAGGGCCGGATGACATGACAATGGTAGAAATTAAAAACATTGTCAAATACATCGAGGAAAAATGCGATCCGGAAGTTAATTTAATTCAAGGTCTCCGCATTGATACTGAACTTGGAGCCAATATTCAGGTAACGGTAATCGCGACCGGTTTTCAGGAAGTAAAAGCGCCTGCGGTAAACCAGTCTCCCATTGTGAAAACAGTTGATACGGATTTTATTGACTATAACGAGTATGTAAAAATGGTTGATAAAACAAAACTGAAAACTGAATTCTTGCCTCCCCGCGAATATCAGGATGATCTGGATGTTCCTTCATTGATCAGAAATTACAATTATCACAACGAAGAAAAACTTGCCAGGGAGAAAATTTAATTGGGTAATGAGGAACTGTTAAAACGATTTTGTTCCCGGCTTTTAGCGATGGAAAGGAGATCTGTACTGACAAAGGAGTGTTACCGTCTGGAGATCAAGCGTTTTCTTGATTATCTTGAAAGAAACATCACGTCTCTTTGCGATGCCGATTCCGCTTTTCTGCAGTCGTATCTTGTTATGCGATCTAAAGAGGATAAAATCGATTCACGTTCTGTAGCCAAGGCGATTTCAGCGCTAAGATCATTTTTCAGATTTGCGCTCGATGAAGGCCTTGTCAGTGAAAATCCGGCAGATCTTCTTGAAAGCCCCAAACGCAGAGCAGGCCTCCCCGAAGTCTTAAACAAGGAAACTGTCGAAGCGTTACTCGAAACTATTGATATATCAAAACCGCACGGCTGCCGTGACAGATGCCTGTTTGAACTTTTTTATTCCGCGGGTTTAAGGATAAGCGAAGCGTCCGGAATGAATCTTAAAGACATTGATATAGAAAGTGGTTTCGCGAAAGTAAAAGGGAAAGGCGATAAGGAACGTCTTGCGCTCTTTGGAAAGGAAGCGGCTTCCTGGCTGCAAAAATATTTGAAAGAAGCGCGTCCAATTCTTGCGGGAAAAATCGTCAAGAGTCAGGCGCTTTTTATCAACAGGAACGGAAAACGTCTTTCAAGAAAAGGAATCTGGAAAAATTACGCGAAATACTCAAGTCTCGCGGGAGTTTCATCGCACGTTCACACATTACGGCACAGTTTCGCGACTTCTCTTCTTGAAGGAGGAGCCGATTTAAGAACTGTTCAGGAATTATTAGGGCACGCTAATCTTTCAACAACGCAGATTTATACTCATGTAAATACCGCGCTCCTGCGCGAGAATCACCGCCGTTTTCTGCCGCGTCTTAATACAATAAAAACGGGCGGGAGCTGACATGAAACAATTAAAGGAAATGGTTTTAGGCATTTTGTTTCTCGCGTTTGTCGTATGGCTTGTAACATTTATTTACAGTCAGGAGAGCAGAAGAAACAACAGAGAACTTTCAAAACGCATTTCCGAATTAAGCCCCCACGGCGGCCCGCCTGAAACCCTTGACGGATTAAGGCAGGCAATCGCGATATATCAGGATCAAATTGAGCGCAATGTCAGAGAGAGCGCGCAGACCGGGGTTTACTGGAAGATACTCGCGACAAGACTCGCCGACAGGGCATTGCATAACGAAGCTCTTGAAGCGCTTGAAAGAGCGGTATATTTTAATTCAGAGGATCCTATCCTGTACTATCTTACAGGCGTTTCCGCCGCGATGGTCGCTAAATCAAAGGTAGGATTTTCAGCTAACGCGCAGTTTGAAAAGGATCAATATTTTCATCTTTCAGAAAACGCGTATTTGCGCGCGCTGCAGCTTGATGTGACATACGCAAGGGCGATGTACGGCATCGGCGTTTTGTATGTCTATGAACTTCAGAGGCCGCAGGACGGAGCTGTTCATCTTGAGCGTCTTTTACAGATCAATACATCTGATACCTCCGCGATGTTTGTTCTTGCGAGCGCTTATTATATGATGGAAAGATTTTCTGACGCGTCGCAAATGTATGAAAGAATCGCCGCGCGTACACGGGATCAAAATATTAAACAGGAAGCGCTTAATAATAGAGATATTATTCAGGGGATGTTATATGAATAATCAAACCCCGGGACTTATGGAACTAATCGTTTCGCTTTTACCCGGCTTAAGGATCAGGGAAAAGATCATGCTTCTTGACGCGTTTAACAGCGAGGATGAGCTGTTTGTGCAGTCAAAAAGAGATATAGAATATATTATTAGCCGCGGATTAAAAACTTTTTGGGATATAAGCGATGTTCAGGATAAAGCCGGGCGTATTGACACAATTTGCAGAATGCGTTCAATTAAATGGGTATCATGGAAAAATGAAAGTTACCCTCCGCTTTTAAGGGAGACTTATGATCCGCCTTCTGTAATTTATTTTAAAGGGAATCTTCCAAATCCGGAAAAATCCCTTTTGGGTATGGTCGGAACAAGAAAACCAAGCCCGCAGGCTCAGGAGCAGGCATATAAAATCGCCGGTAATATGGGATGCGCTGGTTTTTCAATTGTATCGGGGCTTGCGCTTGGAATCGACGCAATGTCGCACCGAGGAAATTTGATAAGCGGCGTTCCCGGGTACGCGGTTCTAGGATCCGGGTTAGATGAAATTTACCCTTCATCAAACAGGCCGCTTGCAAAAAGAATTCTTGATTCAGGCGGAGCTTTAATTTCCGAGTATCCTCCGGGAACAGCGCCGAGTAAATGGAGTTTTCCTGCAAGGAACAGAATAATAGCCGCTTTATCACGAAGCGTTATTATTGTAGAAGCGCCTTTAAAATCGGGAGCTTTAATAACAGCCGGATTTGCTCTTGATCAGGGAAAGGATCTTTGGGTAGCTTCATCGGGAGTTTTGCAGGGAGCGTTTGACAGAAGAGGCACCATAAAACTTGTTAATGACGGAGCCGAAATTATTTATTCGGCGTCCGATGTATTGAATAAATGGAATTTACGGAATGATTACGCCGCGTTAGGTGAAAGCATTGAAGGTATTTCGGGACGGGAAAAACTTGTGTCCGGTATGGCGGATTTTCTAAATATTAAAATTTAAGGACATTGCATGACAAAAGAAAAAAAGGCAAAAGAAAGCCCGGCAAAAAAGAAAATATCAAAGCAGACAAAACAAATTCTTGTTATTGTTGAATCTCCCGGAAAAGTAAAGACAATCGAAAAATATCTGGGACCTTTATATAATGTCAAAGCGTCAATGGGGCATTTGATTGATCTTCCAAAATCAAGAACCGCCATAGATGTTGATCATGATTTTGAACCTGAATATATAACTGTGCGCGGCCGCGCGAAGATTCTTAAAGAATTGCAAAGCGACGCGAAAAAAGCCGGTAAGGTGCTGCTCGCTTGTGATAATGACCGCGAAGGAGAAGCGATAGCGTGGCATCTGCGCAATGCAATCAACGCGAAAACAAGCGAAGTCCCGATAGAACGCATCAGTTTTAACGAAATTACACCTAACGCGGTGAATGACGCGGTATTAAACCCGAGAAATATTGATGAAGCGAAAGTAGCGGCGCAGAAAGCGCGCCGCGTGCTTGACAGGCTTGTCGGTTATCACCTGTCTCCTTTATTGTGGAAAAAAGTAAAAAACGGCCTTTCCGCAGGACGTGTTCAGTCTGTGGCGCTGCGGCTCATCTGCGAAAGAGAAAAAGAAGTTGACAGCTTTATTCCGGACGAATACTGGACACTGGAAGCGGATATAAAGTCAGGTAAAACTCTTTACGCCGCGGCTCTTGTTTTATGGAATAACAACAAGCCGGAGCTTAAGAACGAGGCGGAAGTAAAGGCGATTATCGCGAAAATACAGGACAAGGAATTTTCAGTCTGCGATGTGCGCGAAACAGATAAAACGATCCGGCCTAAAGCTCCTTTTACTACATCGCAGCTTCAGCAGACAGCCGCGAACAGGCTCGGTTTCACCTCACGCAAAACAATGCAGGTTGCGCAGCAGCTTTATGAAGGAGTCAGCATCGGCTCTTCAAGGGTCGGTTTAATCACATATATGCGCACAGACAGTGTCCGCATTTCGAATACCGCGCTTGAAGATGTGCGCGGATGGCTTGGTAAAAATTATCCGAATGAACTTCCTGAGAAACCTGTTGAATATACAGTCGGTAAAAACGCACAGGATGCGCATGAAGCGATAAGACCGACATACACGGCATATACTCCCGATTCTATTAAAGAAAATCTTACAAAAGATCAGCTCAGGCTTTATACAATAATATGGGAAAGATTTGTGTCAAGCCAGATGAATAACGCGAAAAGCAGGACAGTAAGCATTGAGATAAAAGTAACCGTTGGTAATGACGAAGGTATTTTCCGTATCAGCGGGACAAAGCTAATGGAAAAAGGTTTTTACAAAGCGTTAAAACTTCTCGCGTCCAAAGAAGAAAGCGGTGGCGGCTGTCCGTCGTTGAAAACCGGAGACAAAGTAAAGGTAGAGAAATTCAGGAGCGAGCAGCATTTCACACAGGGGCCGGCGCGTTTTTCCGACGCTTCAATAGTGCGCACTCTGGAAGAAAAAGGAATCGGACGCCCGTCAACATACGCTTCAATAATATCAGTTCTTCTTGATCGTTATTACGTTACGCGATCAAATAAACAGCTTGTACCGACGATTCTGGGTAAATTGATTAACGATGTTCTTGTGGAGCATTTTGAGTTGTATGTAGACGCTGATTTTACCGCCTCCATGGAAACAAAACTTGATGAGGTTGAAGAAAACAGAATCAAATGGCCCGAAATGATAAGAGAGTTTTGGGATCCATTTAAATATACAGTCGATGAAGTAACAAAGACAATTGAGTCGTATAAGGGAACCCTTGACGAGATGACAGACCTGTTATGCGAAAAGTGCGGGAAACCGCTTCTTAAAAAACTAGGCCGTTTCGGGTTCTTTCTTGCGTGTTCGGGCTTCCCTGAATGCCGCAATACAAAATCAATCCCGCTTGCCAAGTGTCCGAAATGCAAAGGTGATATTGTCGCGCGTAAAACAAAAGGAAGGGGCAAAGAATTTTACGGCTGTACAAATTATCCTGAATGTGATTTTATCAGTCACTTTAAACCTATCAAACAGGACTGCCCGAAATGCGGATTTTTTCTTGTTGAAAAATATGACAAGAAAAACGGCGCTCACAAAGTCTGCATAAATCCGGACTGCGATTATCTGCACTCTGTTGATAATGACGAGTAACGAATGTGGAGTAACGAATGAATAATATATTGAACGAATACTTGGATTATCTCGGAGCTGTGAAGGGTTGTTCGGACAGAACGCTTGAGGCTTACGGTAATGATCTGTCGCAATACGCGAACTACTGCCGCAATCACGGGATAGAACTAAGCGGCGCATCGGCGCATGAAGTGCAGAATTTTATCGCAGACTTAAGCGCGGAGAGCATGGCATCGACAAGCGTTAACAGGTATCTCTCTTCGATTAGGGGATTTTACCGCTGGATGACAAGATTCAATAAACGTAAGGACAACCCTTGTTCCTCTCTTCGTAATGTAAAAACGCCTGTAAGGCTTCCGTCCGTGTTATGGGAAGATGAGATGGCGGATTTCGCTTCACTTCCCGAAACTTCCGGGATTCTCTGGCCGGAAAGAGACAAAGCTCTTATTTTAACGATGTATTCAGCCGGATTACGCATCTCGGAAATAGTTTCCCTTACGATGTCAAACATAAAGCCTTCTCTCGATGAAGCGAAAATCACGGGAAAGGGCGGCAAACAGCGTTATGTCTTTTTTTCACAGGAAGCAAAAGATGCAATTGTTGATTATCTTCCGCAGAGAGCGCCGCTTCTTAAGTCGGCAGGCATCGACGGAAAAAAATACGCGCTTTTTGTCAGCAGGAAAGGACATTCAATATCCATACCGGGAGTGCGCTGGATTATCTCCCGTTACGCGAAAATTGCCGGAAGTCAATACTCAGGAGCGGGGAAAAATATTCATCCCCACGCATTGCGCCACAGTTTCGCGACGCATCTTGTAAACTCAGGCTGCGATGTGCGCGTGGTTCAGGAGATGCTGGGGCACTCAAGTCTTTCGACAACTCAGCGTTATATGCATATAAATATTGATAACCTGAAAAATGTTTACGCGCAAAGTCATCCGCATGGAAAGTAGTTAGGTAGTTAGGGGATAGAGGATAGAGGTAATTATGAATTGGAGGAATATTTGTGAGTGATAAAATTGAGATACATTCTACTACTGTGATTGCGGTCAGGAAGGATGGGAAGGTAGCAATGGCGGGTGACGGGCAGGTTACAATGGGGAATACCGTCATGAAAAATAACGCCCGCAAGGTGCGCCGGTTAATGGACGGGAAGGTACTCTGCGGTTTTGCCGGAGCTACCGCGGACGCGTTTACGCTCTTCGATCGTTTTGAAGCAAAGCTAAAGGAATACTCAGGAGATTTATTAAGAGCCGCGGTAGAACTTGCCAAAGACTGGCGGATGGATCGCACTTTAAGACGGCTTGAAGCACTTTTACTTGTCGCGGATTCTTCCAAAACGCTTTTAATATCAGGTACGGGAGATGTAATAGAACCCGCTGAGAACGCGCTCGCCATAGGCTCCGGAGGCAATTACGCGTATGCCGCGGCGCTTGCGTTTCTTGAAGGCAGCGATTTTAACGCGGCGCAAATCGCCGAAAAAAGCCTGCAAATTGCGGGTAACATCTGCATTTACACAAATATGCAGATAACGCTTGAGGTATTGGGATGAAGTTATTTTCATTCATAATTATAACGCGCGGCAAGAGGTTGACAAATGGACGATAAAAAACAGATTAACGAGAAAAAAAACGAGTATACTCCGAGAGAAATTGTAGCGGAACTGGATAAATACATCGTCGGGCAGAAGAAGGCAAAAAGAGCTGTCGCTGTCGCGCTTCGCAACAGAATAAGAAGATTAAAACTCGACCCGGAGTTACGCGAAGATATCGCGCCTAAGAATATTTTAATGATAGGGCCTACGGGCGTGGGAAAAACCGAAATAGCGCGTCGGCTCGCGAAACTCGCAGGTTCGCCGTTTATAAAAGTTGAAGCTACAAAATACACGGAAGTGGGTTATGTCGGCCGCGATGTCGAATCCATGGTGCGCGATCTGATGGCGGCTGGTTTTCAGATGGTAAAACAGGAGATGCAGGAATCAGTTACGCAGGAAGCCGAGAAACGCGCGGAGGAAGCGCTTCTTGATCTTTTACTGCCGACAAACACGAAAAAGCCGAAGGAGAAAACGCCTTCTCCCGTCATAAAACCGATGGGTACTTTTACAATAAATCCCGATAACTCAAACGGCGGCATTATTGCGACAACACTTCAGCTTGGTTTTCCCATCGTTAAAAAGAAAGACGGCGAGGAGACCGTAAGCGAAGAAAACGCCGCGCCGCAATTTGAAAATGTAAACGACACCGCGTTTCATCAGGAAGAAAAACCCGAGAACGACGAGAAGACAAATAAAACAAGAGAAAAATTGCGCGTAATGCTTCGCGAGGGAAAACTCGATGACAAAACTGTCGAGCTTGTGTTGAATCAGAATCCGCAGTTTCCGTCAATCGAGATGATGGGCGGCAGCATGGAAGATTTGGAATCAACTCTTTCGGGATTCGCCGGTCTTTTGGGCGGCAACAAAAAAAGAAAGGTTGTATCTGTCACGCGGGCAAAAGAAATTCTTTTAGCCGAGGAAGCGGAAAAACTTGTTGACCGCGACAAGGTAAGCGATGAAGCCCGCAGCCGCGTGGAACAGACAGGCATCATTTTTATAGACGAGATCGATAAGATCGCCGTAAAGGGAGATCGCGGCGGGGGTCCCGATGTAAGCCGCGAAGGCGTCCAGCGCGACATTCTGCCGATTGTCGAGGGCGCGACCGTAAACACTAAATGGGGGCCGGTGAACACCGATCACATCCTATTTATCGCCGCGGGCGCTTTCAATGTAAGTAAACCGTCCGACTTGATTCCTGAATTACAGGGACGTTTTCCGCTCAGAGTGGAACTTGATTCGCTTGGAAAGGATGATTTTCTGCGGATTCTCACCGAGCCGAAGAACGCGCTTATCAAGCAGTACACGGAGCTTCTGGCAACGGAAAACGTTAAACTCAATTTCGCGCCCGAAGCTGTCGAGCATTTGGCGGCGCTGGCGGCGGAAGTCAACTCAAAACTGGAAAATATCGGGGCAAGAAGGCTTCATACGATAATGGAAGCTCTTTTAGAAGAGTTATCGTTTGAGGCTTCCGACATAGCCCCTGCGAACATTGATATAACCGTGGATTATGTGAATCAGAAACTGGCTGATATTGTTAAGGATCAGGATTTGGGGAGATATATCCTTTAGGGGATAGAGGTTATAAGCGGCTTTAGGAGAGGTTTGTTTTTGCCGATGTTTGATGTAGGGGGAAATTTTTTATGAACACTTTTGCGCGTAATTTAGATATGCTCCACAGGGCGCTTGATGTAAGCACGGTAAGGCGTCAGGTTATTGCTAACAATTTGGCAAATGCCAATGTTCCCAACTTTAAAAGATCGGTCGTAAACTTTGAAAGCGAATTGAAACGCGCTTTAAACACGGAAAGCCAAAGACCTGTAATGGAGCTTTCGCTGACCCATCCCGATCATATTCCCAATTTCAAAGAGAGGGATTACAGAGATGTGGAAATAAGGCGGGTTTTGGATTATGCAAGCACGTACAACAATAACGGGAACAATGTAGACCCGGAACAGGAGTTCATGCTCGCTACTCAAAACCAGATGGCGTACACGCTTTACGCGCAGGCGGCGGCGTTTGAGTTCAGCCAAGTCAATCAGGTATTGAGGGGTTAGGTTAGGGGATAGGGATTAGAGGTTAGAGGTTAGGGGATAGATAATTTTTTGAGGAGTTTGTATGGGGATTTTTAGTTCTATAAATATTGCAGCTACTGGATTGAGCGCCAACAGGGTAAAGCTTGATGTTATAGCGGATAACATGGCGAATGTAAACACAACGAGGACAACGGAAGGCGGCGTGTTCAGAAGAAGCCGCGTTATCATGCGTCCGATGGTTGACAGCCCTTACTGGAGATCGCCTTTTCTTCCTGATTCACTTGATAACGGAATCGGAAAGGGAGTGCGCGTTGTCGAGATACAAAAAGATCGCACAACAGAGACAAGGTTTGTTTATGATCCGACGCATCCTGACGCGATTATTTCTGGTCCGCGCGAGGGCTATGTAGAAATGCCGAATGTCGATGTAGTGTCGGAAATGGTGGACATGATTAGCGCGTCACGCTCTTACGAAGCGAACGCCGCGATAATAGAAGGATCAAAAGCGATGTTCCAGCGGGCGCTGGATATCGGAAGCAGATAAAATTAAAAGGGGAGGGGTAAATGAATATTTTCGGAAATGAAGCGTATATAAGCACGGCTGCCGCGAAAAATTACGCGACTGTAATGAACCGTACGCATCCTAATCACATGAAAATGCCTGATAGTCCGTATCTGGGAAACGGAAGCAATGTTCTCGCATTAAGGGATAAAATCGGAGCGGACAGCTCGATGAGAATGGGAACATTCGAAGACGCGATGCTGCAGGCGCTTGATAAGGTTTCGGGATCGCAGATAAACGCGAGTAATTTGCAAAAAGAAGCGATAATAAATCCTGATTCAGTTGATATTCATGATATAACAATCGCGCAGGCGGAAGCAAGTATGGCGTTGGGCATTACGCGCAACATTTTAAGCAGACTTGTTCAAAGTTGGAGAGATTTAATAAATACAAGATAAATAATCACAGGAATGGGGGGGATAAATGGATTTTTTCAAAAAATTATTTACAAAAGTAATGGCGTTGTGGGCAGGCTGGGGTTTGCAGCAGCGGATCATTATCGGTGTTGCCGTGCTTCTTGCAATCAGCGGCGTTGCCGCGCTTTTTATGGTTTCGTCAACACCTGTCATGGTTTCCGTCATCGACGCGCCGATCAGGGACGAAGCGGCTCTTGACAGGATTGTACTGCGTCTCAATCAGGAAGATATTAATGTCAGCGTAACGGCAAACGGAATAGTGCAAGTTGACGATGCCGTGACCGCGCGGAGAATGAGAGCGATACTCATCCGTGAAGATCTAATTCCTTCAGGGATTGATCCTTGGGCGATCTTCGATAAGGAAAGATGGAGCATAACGGACTTTGAACGCAATGTAAATAAACAGCGCGCGCAGGAGAGAATGATCCTTGAACATTTAAAGTCCATAGACGACATTGATGATGTCAGGCTTCAGATAGGATGGCCTCCCGACAGGCTCTTCCGCTCCGAGCAGCATCCCGTTACTGTCAGTGTGCACATAACGCCGCGTCCGGGAAGCGATATTACAACATCTCCGCAGAACCGCAGAAAAATTGAAGGTGTTCAGAAACTTCTCCAGTTCGCTGTTGTGGGGCTTTTACCTGGCAATATCGTCATCACGGATAATTACGGCAATATACTTAACGATTTTGATGGGCTTGCCGCTTCCGACAGGCTTGCGCTTATAGAGCAGGAAAGTAAGCTAATAAGGAAGCAGGAATCGCATTACCGCGAGCTTGTACTGGCATCTTTGCAGAGCATTTATTCAAGCGATCGTGTAAGGGATCTTAATATAAAAATTGATATGGATATGTCAAAAATGACTATCGGCACAACCGAGCATTTCCCGATAACGATGAAACCGGCGACACCGGGTCTTCCATATGACGACTCAGTTCTGCTTCAATCAATATTAAGGTCGCAAACTGTTTCTGAAACAAAATTCAGGGGAACAGGTTTTGTTCCGGAAGGTCCTCCGGGGTTTGAAGGAAACACGCCGCCCGCGTACATGGACATGAATAACCTCTGGGGCGAAGTCGATCAGTCAATGAATATTTTAAACCACGAAATAAACAAGCGCGAGATAGAAGAAGAGAGAAGCCCTTCAATAGATCGCGTAACAATTTCCGTTAATATTGACGGAACGTGGAAATTAAAATTTGACGCTAAGGGAAACCCTGTCGTTCTTCCAGACGGATCAATAGAAAGAGAGTACACACCGATTCCCGCGGACGACATCCGCAGAGTGGAAGGATTAATTCGCGACGCTGTCGGTTACAATTCGGCAAGAGGCGACTCCGTTACAGTGCATAACATTCAGGTCGATCGCACTCAGCAGTTCAAAGATGAAGACGCGGCATTTTTCAGGCAGAAACAAATACAGTTAACAGTAATTGTTTTTATATCAGGTTTGACATTACTTTTATTTGGATTTATGCTGTTTAGGATGATCTCCCGCGAGATGGAGAGACGCAGAAGGCTTGCCGAAGAAGAACGGGCAAGAAGAGAGCAGATGCTGCGGGAAAGCGCTATGGCGGAAGCGGAAAGCGGAGACGGAACGGAAGTATCAATTTCGTTGGAAGAGCGCTCGAGGATGGAACTTATGGAAAACGCCGTCAACATGGCGAAGGAACATCCGGAAGATGCCGCGCAGCTTATCAGAACATGGTTGTTGGAGGAATAGAACATGGCAAAAGCAGGTTTACCAGCCGCTCCCGCGGGAGCCTCCAAAAAGAAAGGCGCGAAAGAATATACAGGACGGCAGAAAGCCGCAATCTTTCTTGTAACAATAGGATCGGAAATCTCCGCAGAGATATTCAAATATCTGCGTGAGGATGAAATTGAAACTCTCACATTTGAAATCGCGCGTCTTGAAACAATAGACGCCGAACAGAAGGACGCCATCTTGCAGGAATTCCAAGAACTGATGATGGCGAACCAGTTCATCTCCACAGGCGGTATTGATTACGCAAGGGAACTTCTGGAAAAATCATTGGGAAGCCAGAAGGCGATCGATATAATTAACAGATTAACATCGAGCCTTCAAGTGCGTCCCTTTGACTTCATCAGGCGGACAGACCCCGCGCACCTTTTAAACTTTATCCAGCAGGAACATCCGCAGACAATCGCGCTTATCCTCGCTTACCTTGAACCAAACAAGGCTTCTATGATATTGCAGAATCTTCCGCAGGAAGTTCAGAGCGATGTCGCGCGGCGTATTGCGACAATGGACAGAACAAGCCCGGAAGTATTACGCGAAGTTGAACGCGTACTTGAAAAGAAACTCTCATCGCTGTCAAGCGAAGACTACACGGCGGCGGGCGGCGTAGAAAGCATCGTTGAAATTCTCAACCTTGTTGACCGCGCTTCGGAGAAGCAGATCATCGAAGCTCTGGAAGACGAAGACCCGGAGCTTGCCGAAGAAATCAAAAAAAGAATGTTCGTATTCGAAGACATTGTTATGCTCGACGACCGCGCCATTCAGAAAGTTATGCGCGAAGTCGATTCGCAGGAACTCGCAAAAGCGCTTAAGTCCGTTGACTCGGAAGTTCAGGACAAGATCTTCAAGAATATGTCTAAACGCGCCGCGAGCATGCTTAAGGAAGACATGGAATACATGGGCCCGGTACGCTTGAAGGATGTTGAAGAAGCGCAGCAGAAAATTGTATCAATCATCAGGCACCTTGAAGACACCGGCGAAATTGTAGTAGCCCGTGCCGGCGAAGACGAGCTTGTAGTATAATTTAGGGGATAGGATATAGGGGATAGGGATCAGGGACTAGGGTTGTTGTTTGTAAACTGTTCGTGAGTTATACGATATGGTTGTGGATAACGATCCCCAGTACCTAACACCCTAGTCCCCGATCCCAAACTCAGAAAAAGAGGTTGTAGCGTATGCCAAAGGCTGTTTTTAGACCCAATGAACTTGTAACGCTTGAGAACAAGATTATTATTGATTCTCCCACTTCATTTTCTGAGCTTGCTCATTATGCGCCCGCGGAAGAAATCGAGGATGTGCTTGACGATGTTGAGGAGTATAAGGGGCCTACGGCTGATGATCTCCGCCGTGAAGCTGAGTTGTTTAAATCTCAATGGGAAGAAGAAAAAGATAGAATGATGGCTTCCGCAAGACAACAGGCGGAAAAAATCGTTCAGGACGCGCAGAGCGCGGCGTTTACGGAAGTTAAACGAAAGACAGACGAAGCGCAGTTGATAAAGCAGGAAGCGGAAGACGAAGCCGGGCGCATTATTAGTGACGCAAAATTAAAAACCGAAGAGCTTGAATCGCAGATGCGGCATGATCTGGAAACTCAGCGCAAAGAAGCGTTAACTCAAGGAACTGAAGAAGGTTATAAAACCGGTTTCGCGAACGGTAAAGCGGAAGTTGACCGTTTAATTGAAAGGACTCAGGTAGTGCTTGAACGCGCTCAGGATAAGAGAGCGGAAATTCTCGCTGACAGCGAAAAAGAAATTATTGACCTTGTTTTACTTATAACAAGAAAAGTTATAAAAGTTTTATCGGAAACGCAAAAAGATATTATTATAACTAATGTGATTCAGGCGCTACGCAAGGTAAAAGCAAAAGGAAATATTTTAATCAGGGTAAATCTCGCCGATCTGCAGCTTGCGACAGAACACAAACAAGATTTTATCAGGATGATGGAAGGCGTTAAAGATATTCAAGTTGTGGAAGACACCTCTGTGGATCAGGGCGGCTGCATTATAGAGACCGATTTCGGCGAAATTGATGCGCGTATCGCGAGCCAGCTTGCTGAACTTGAAAGTAAAATACTGGAAATATCTCCGCTAAAATCTTCGATAGACAGAGCGCTTCCGCCTCCTGTTATACGAACAGCTAATTTAAATGCCGATTTAGCGGCAACCAACGCGCTGCTTGGGAAACCGGACTTTTCATCCCAGTTTGATTCGGCTGTCAATCTTTCCAACTCGGAAATGTTCGGCGATTCGGCGAAATCCCAAGCGGGAGAATCGTCTGATTCACAGTCGGAAGAAGAAAGCGAACTTTCCGCCGCCGCGAACGCCGCTCTTACAGCTTCCGCCGCGTTAGCTGCAATTGCTACTATGGCGGCCAAAGGCAAAAGAGAAGCTGATAAAAAGATACTTGAAAAAATAGAACATCCGCAGTTAAGAAGAACAGATTCAACTAATAATCCTGCCGGTTAAAAGGCCGGGCTGCTGGCATGAAGAGGGGGGCTTAAGTGCAGGCAAATGTTTTAGAAAAAACAGTTATAAAAGAAAGCGAAAGCGTATTCTCAATTTTTGAAAAATACCTTGAATCCGCGGAAAGAACGGATCCGATTAAATGCACGGGAAAAGTAATTAAAGTACAGGGTTTACTCATAGAAAGCCGCGGCCCGCAGGCGATAATCGGCGAAGTATGCAGAATAATCGCTCCCAAAGGAAGAGGAGAAATCAGAGCGGAAGTGGTCGGGCTTAGCAATGAAGTTGTACAATTAATGGCGTATGACGAGACTGAAGGAATAGAAATCGGCGACAAAGTGGTGGCGTTTGGAACGCGTCTTGAAGTGCCTGTATCAGAAAATCTTTTAGGGCGTGTTATTGATCCGCTTGGAAACCCGATAGACGGAAAAGGCGCTATAACATCAAGATGCATGTACCCGGCTCTCGCTCCCGCGCCCGATCCGATAAAACGAAAAAGAATACATGAGCGCATAACAACAGGTATCCGCGCGATTGACGGGCTTTTAACCGCCGGAAAAGGGCAGAGACTGGGGATTTTCGCGGGTTCCGGAGTGGGAAAATCCACGCTTCTGGGGATGATTGCGCGTAACACTAACGCCGACGTTAATGTGATCGCCCTTATCGGAGAGCGCGGGCGTGAGGTAAATGACTTTATTGAAAAAGATCTTGTGGAAGAAGGGCTTGCAAGAAGCGTAGTAGTAGTAACGCCTTCCAGTTCTCCGCCGCTCGCGCGTCTTCGCGGCGCTTATGTTGCGACCGCCGTTGCCGAGTATTTCCGCGATCAAGGTCTTGATGTAATGCTTTTGTTCGACTCCGTTACGCGCTACGCGCGCGCGATGAGAGAAATAGGTCTTGCTTCGGGAGAACCTGCCGCGCAAAAAGGATTCCCGCCAAGTATGTTTGACTCGATGCCGAAGCTCCTTGAAAGGTCCGGCACATCTGATAAGGGAAGTATAACAGGCTTTTACACGGTTCTTGTGGACGGCGATGACATGGACGAACCTGTTACCGACACTGTGCGCGGCATCCTTGACGGGCATATTGTACTTTCGCGGAAACTCGCGCAGGCGAACCATTATCCCCCGATTGACATATTGCAAAGTATCTCGCGTCTTGCGCCTTCTGTATCGGGATCATGCACAATGGAAGCGGTAAGCGTTATCCGCAAATACATGGCGGATTACGACAGAATGGAAGATTTTATCAATGCCGGAGTGTACAGTCCGGGAGCAAACCCGGCTGTGGACACAGCTATTTCCAAACATGACGCTATAGAAGAATTTCTTATACAGGCAGTGGACGAACCTTCTTCGATGGAAGAAACGCTCCGCGCTTTATCGGAATTGTCAGGAGTTCATATCCCCGAAGAAGAGATGCTGGAAACAAACTTAAAGGCGCAGAAATATTTCGTTAAAAAACCTGTGAAGGAAAATAAAGCCAAGGACGATATAAAAAGCTATCCCGTTCAGGACACAGCGGCGGCGCTTAACAGTGTCGCGTCATTATTTTCATCGTTTCCCGGGTTTGGAACCGCGAATGACGCATAACAATGAAAAAATTTAAGAATAACCTTGAAAATATATTCAAACTAAAAAAATTTAATGAGGAAGAATGTAAAATTAATCTCGGTATCGCAGTAAGCGTGTTAAATGAAATTCAAAATAAAATAGAGAATAACGCAAGGAAACATCATCACGCCGCCGCGGAAAGATACAAAGACCCGTTTCAAATTCAAGTTTGGGATAATTACATTTTAAGGCTCGAAAGCGAAGCGGAAACATTAATGGAACAGGCCGCGCGGGCGCAGATTGTAGTCGATGAAAAAAAAGCGCTGTACATGGAAGCCTTTAAAGAGTTAAAAGCGATGGAAAAATTAAAAGAAAAAAAAGAAAATGAATATTACAAGGAAATGGAAAAAAAAGAAAGCATCGAGATTGACGAGATGTACGCCGCGAGAAGATTAAGAGGCGCGTAATTAAAAAATTGTCCGATATTTAGTTTTGTGCGGCAGTCAATATGTCAAAATGAACCCAAAAACGCCAGAGAAACAACCCCCTGATCAAAATAAAGCGTAGTATCATCGGTTTTTAAGATACACCTACCCTTTGGATCAATACCTTCAAAAATTCCGCGGCTGTAAATTTTACACGGTTTATCGAGCGAGTTTTCATCTTTTTGTTCAGGTTCAAAAACAACGGCTCTCGCGCCGATACAGCCGGCAAGAGAATTCCATTCAGCGGCAAGAGTGCGGTTTCCCTGCGAGTACGCGGCAGTTGATGTAAATTTATTTTTCATAGTTTCTATTTCTTCAAGTATTTTTATTAAAACATCGTGACGTGATATTTTTCGGTGTAAAATTTCACAGCAGCATGCCGCTTTTGCCGAGGGAGCCGGATTATTCACATTAATGCCAATCCCCGCGCTGAGCCATTTTATTAAATCACCTTCCGCAGAAATCTCCGTTGTAATACCGGCAATTTTGCGGTTATCCATATATACATCATTCGGCCATCGCAGCGCCGCCTTTTTGCCGCAGATTGATGTTAAACTCTTAGCGGCGGCAATTTGAATAATGAGTGAAAAAAGCGTATAGTCCGCGACAGCCAGATTTGGTTTTTCAAGAATTGTAAAAAAAAGTCCGCCTTGACGGGAAACCCAAGTTCTTCCGTTTCTTCCCCTGCCCGCGCTCTGCTTCTCCGCCGTAAAAACACTGCCGCTTTCAACTCCGCGAAAAGCCGCTTCTCTTGCTCTGTCCATTGTGCTTGTTGTATTATTATAATGATTAAAATATTTTTCCATGCCGCTAAACTCCCAGGGATAAAGAAAATCTTTTTCATGTTTTGGATTTATACTATAACCCGCTTCTCCCGTATCAATTGAATAACCGGCCTGCGTAAGGGACTGTACAATTTTCCAGACCGCGACCCGTGAGACGCCAAGTTCATTCGCGAGTTTTGTGCCGCTAATATTTTCTCCTTGTTTTTCTCTTAAAATGTTTAGTAACTGCGCTTTACTTGATAATTGATTTGTATTATTTTTCATATATCCCCTTTCTTGCTTCAACAGCTTTTGCTTTAATCGCTGCTTTTTCAAAACTGGCAGAAATTATTATTAAAACTAATTTATATATTTTAGATAATCCATTTTTTCCTCCCCTTGCTTTCCACGCCAGATCAATTTGCGCCCATGTATTAAAAATCTCCGGTATAAATAAAAGGAAAAGAGAGATAATTTCAAGCCTGACAGCATCTCTTATTTCAACCGGGCTTGTAGTGCGGAAAAGTAAAGCGGACATCTGTAAAATTAAAATAAGGCGGAGAATTATTTGAATAAAATCCGCTCTGAGTATCAGAATTAAAGAAAGCATGATTTTTAAATTGTTATATGTTAAGTGTGCGGAGTCATACAATGAAGGATTATCAATTACCGATGATAAAATCGAAATAAGATACATAAGAAGAGCGTAGAAGGCGGCGGGTTTTAGATCCGTAAGCTGTTCACGGATTGTAATTCCTGCAAGATACGCTGTTATAAAAACGGCCGCTGTTCCGGCGCAGAGCCATACAGGCGGCAATGAGATACATATAACGGAAAGCGGAAGTAGTAAAAGGATTTTAACTAAAGCGGGGATGTTATGCATAAATCCTTTAATCGTTTTATATTTAAAAACGGCTTGATTATTTACCATAAGAGTTCTTCCAGCGTTTGCTTGCCGTTTTCAAGCGGATTATGTATACACCATGATTTTAAATCAAGAGAAAGTCCGTCCGCCGCGCTTCCGTCAAAAACTTTTTTCCCTTTAAAAAGAACGATAAAACGATCCGCTAAAGCAAGGCATTTTTCAAGTTCATGCGTCAGGATAATTAATGTTTTTCCGTCTTTTTTTAATTTTTTTAAAAGACCGTTTATCTGAATAATACCGGGATAATCCATATTGGCATACGGCTCATCAAAAATTATTATCTCAGCATCCATCGCAAGAACGCCTGCCGCGGCGAGACGGCGTTTTTCTCCGCCTGACAGGGAACGAGCGGGGAAATCGGCCTTTTTTTCAAGATCAATTTCATTTAACGCTTTTTCAACACGGAGTTTTACTTTACTTTTGGATAACTTCATATTCCGCGGACCAAAGGCGATATCCTCGCGCGGAGTTTCTCCTAATATCTGGGAATCCGGTTCCTGAAACACAAGACCTATTTTGCCGCATGTTCTTACAACTCCTGATGTCTGATTTTCAAGACCTGCGATAACAGACATTAAAACGCTTTTTCCTGAGCCGTTCGCGCCCGCTATTATTACACACTCTCCGCCTGTTATTGAAAGCGATATATCGTCTAACGCGTAAAAAAATCCGTCTCTAACCTGTTCATCGTTATGAATCATTTCATCGTAAACGGAAAAACGTTTGGTGACATTTTCAAGTTCGATCAGTTTATTCATTAATATACCTTGCCGCTATTGGACGCAGTTTTAACGCAATAGGGATGCTGATTGCCCACTTGATAAGATCGCCTAAAATAAAAGGAATGATACCCGCCGTCACGGCAGCGTTAAAAGAAATCGAGTTAAGCCGCATCATGTAAACAGTTCCGCAGATTAAAATTAAGGCAAAACCCAGAAAAGAAGCGAGGCTGAGCCGGATAACAAAAAAAATGCTTATTTTTTTTTCTGATACTTTTGGAAGCCCGCATATAATCCCGGCGCAAAGGCTTCCAATAATATAGCCAATTATGTAGCCGCCAAGAGGAGTGCCGAAAGCTGCGGGACCGGGAATAACAAAAACCGGCGCTCCGAGAAGACCGGCGGCGGTAAAAATTAATAGCGAGACAGCGCCGTAGAAACTTCCTAGAACGGTTCCCGCAAGTATGATAAAAAGATTTTTTAACACTAACGGCACAGGTCCGAGAGGAATTATAAAAAAACCTGATACAGCGATAAGAGCCGCGAAAACAGCGGCAAAGACATAACGATTCCGGGTTACTTTTAACGAAGTGTTCATTGTTAACCATAATTATAACGCGGTTAACGAAAATTATCAATATTTTATTTTTTAGAATTTCTCTTTTTTATTTTTTCTGAAAGCCTCAAGACATTCGCGTTTAAAGATTACTACAGATAATTCTCTTAGTTCAATTTCCGCCTTCAATTTTTCCGCGTTTTCATCAACATAATTCGGTTTTGCTTCAAGTTCAAGAATGCGTTCCGGTTTGACTCCGCAGCCGATAATAAGGTTTTTTAAGTTTGATGACGGTACAATTGTAGGCTGGCAGCCCGTCATTGCTACGCTTGAATTGTCAAGGATGATCAATGTCATCGCGGCTTTAGCATCTACAGCGTCGATAAGAGGAGTAATGCCTGAGTGAATAAAAGTTGAGTCTCCGATTACCGCCACAGCGTATTTAATGCCGGCTTCCGATGCGCCTTTCGCCATGCCGACAGACGCTCCCATGCAGACAATACTTTCGATCGCCGAAAGGGGAGGCGCGGCGCCAAGCGAGTAGCAGCCGATATCGGAATTAATCGCCGCATCAGGGTGTCCCGGACGCGGATCTAGTGAAGCGACCGCCTTGTTAAGCGCGTTGTAACTGTCAATATGAGGGCAGCCCTGGCATAATATCGGCGGACGCTGCGGAAGATCTCCTGTATCAATTTTCACGTTTTTCCGCGGAGGAAGACCTAGAACCTGTCTTACATTATCAGGATCAAGTTCTCCGGCTTTTATTATAGGTTTTAACTCTGCGCCTGTAATGCCAAAGATCATTTGCGCGATAAAAGGCTGTCCTTCCTCGAGTATTAAAACTTCGTCCGCTTCGTTACAAAGTTTGCGGATTTTTTTTTCAGGCAGGGGATACGCGCCGATATGCAAATGAAGTGGCTCTTTCTTTCCCTGTTTCTTACGCAAGTTTAAAAAATCTTCAAGATTTTCTTCATAGTAATTTCCGCCAAGACCGGATGTGATTACCGCGATATCTTTATCTGTTCCGCTTAATTTATTAACTTTATTTTCATTTGACCATTGCCGGAGCAAGTTTTGTTTTTCCAGAAGCGCGGCGTAATTTTTTCTTGCCATTGAAGGAATCAATATCCATTCATTAACATTTTTCGCTTTAGAAACAGGATTCTGCTCAACTTTTTTTTGCGGGATAACGGCGGCTCTCGCGTGCGCCAAACGTGTAACAAGGCGTAAAAGAACAGGGATATTAAATTTTTCTGAAATTTCAAACGCTTCACGCGTCATGTTATACGCTTCCTGCTGATTACGCGGTTCAAGACAGGGGATAAGCGCGAAGTTTGAGTAAAAACGGGAATCCTGCTCATTTTGTGAACTGTGCATGCCGGGATCATCGGCGGCGGCTATAACAAGGCCGCCTTTAATTTTTAACAGCGCCGCGTTCATCAACGGATCGGATGCGACGTTTAAACCTACATGCTTTGTTGTAAATAAAGCCCTTCTTCCCGCGAAAGAAACGCCTAACGCCGCCTCCAGCGCGGTTTTTTCATTAGCGCACCAGCGGGCGGGAGGTCCGCCTCTATCAAATTCGTTTATTAGATATTGTAAAATCTCCGATGACGGCGTTCCGGGATATCCGTAAGACGCGCTGACTCCCGCGTGAATTGCACCTAACGCGACGGCTTCATCGCCCAGTAATGCCAGTTTGCTGCTGTTCATTCCATCAACCCCTGGCTATTGATTTACCCTTTCGACATATTCATTCGTCTCGGTGTTAACAAGAATTTTCTCACCCTGTTTAATAAAAAGCGGGACGCGCACCGTTAAGCCCGTATCTGTAATAACCGGTTTTGTAGCGCCTGTCGCAGTATCGCCTTTAATGTAATTTTCGCTTTCTGCAACTGTAAAAATTACCTTGTAGGGAATCTGTATATCAATTACTTTTCCTTCCCAGATAGTAAGCTGATATGAATCGCCTTCCTTTAGATACAATTTTTTATCAGGATGTTCTTCTATTGATACCTCGTACTGATCAAAGGTCTCATTGTCCATAAAATGATAATTGTCAGTATCGGTATATTGATACTGGCACGTGTGTAAATCTACCTGCGCGTCTTCTACTTCCTGCTGGGTAGGTATGGTAAGGCTTAAAACTGAGCCGTCTTTAATGCTCTTCATTTTAATTCTGGCTACTGCAGTCCCCTTGCCGGGATTGTGGAATTCTCTGTCTACAACAAGATACGGCTGTCCTTTTTGTAAAAGACAGCTTCCTTTTACTATATCTCCGCCTCGAATCATTTTATTCCTCTTTAAATTTTATATATATCCAGTGTAACAAAAAATAATAATTATGGGAAGTGATTGTAAAGAATAAAACAGGACACTAGCCGCCATCCGCTATAACTGGTATTGTAAAGTAATGAAAAGCACAGATAGCGTTTACAGCAAAAGTTCGAGCATTACGTTTATCAAGGCTCTTCTGGTTCCGTCCATGCGTAAGGCTTCCATAAGCTGTATACCGTCTATTTTCTACAATTTCTTTTTCTGCCAGCACAGAGCCGCTTTTCTGCCGGGGAGGATTCCGGTAAGCAGCGTTGATCACCCTCTTGATGAAGCAATACCCTTTGAGCCTTCATGGATAAAAATATACCTTGATTTTGTAAAATTCTGGATTAGAATGCTTTCGTTATTAATAAGAAAGTACGGGAGGAAAGCATATATTTACGCCGCCGATTTTATTCAATCGATGGGAAAACTATACACTTTCGCCGCGGAAGTTTATTCCAAAAATCTTTCCACAACCAAACGCCCCTTTTATATTAAGCGCCCAAGATTTTTATTAATTCACCTTGTTGATCCTCATCTTATGTGTATTCCAAGCCTCCATGTGATGGTGGTAGTGCATGCGTACACGATGTTCGCCAAGTACGCCGCCGCGCTTAACAAAGAAGATGAATTGAAAGATTCAATTATGGAAATGAAACAGGGCGCTCTTGCAATAAGCCAGGCGATACTGTATGTTAAGCAGCACAGCGTTAACTGTATTCCCGCGGCGTTATACGCCATGACGTGTTTTACGCCTGATCTTTTCCCGCCTGAGGAAGCGGAAAATTTTACCGCGAATCTTTTTTCGTCTCCTCCTTCGCCTCTTGATATTAAGAAGAACAGGCATGTTCATCCTTCCGCTTCTCCTTTGACAAAAGTATCTAAAGAAGATCAGGATAAAATAAAAGAACATATAATAAAAACGTATAATAGTTTTCTGAACGGCAGAAAAGAAGCCGGATCATGGAAAGATCCAATTCTCGATTTTTTAAAACAATGCGATAAACAGAGTAAATAATATTGGAACAAAAAGAAATATCAAAAATGGAATCGAGAATTCTCTATAAAAGCGGCGCATGCGCCGTTGTAAACAAATTAGCGGGAGAAGCCGTAGAAGGAGAAAAAGAGGGGATTGTAAATCTTGCCCGCGGGCTATCAGGCTTTTGGGGATTAAATGAGGATGTTGTGCAGGCTGTTCACCGCCTCGATGTTCCCGTAACCGGCTGCACCCTTTTTGCTCTTACTAAACCCGCTTTTACACTGTTAGCTGACGCGTTCGCCGGAAAAAATAATTTAAAGATCGAAAAAATCTATTGGGCGGTAATTGAAAAACCATTACGCGCCGTCAGGGAAAGCGGAGATCTTATACACTGGATAGAAACAGATACAAAGCATAATAAATCATATGCGCATAACGAATACGCCGCCGGACGCAAAAAAGCTGCTCTTCGTTATAAAATAACCGGAGAAGGGATAAATTATCTTTTTACACAGATTGAGCTTTTATCGGGAAGGCATCATCAAATAAGAGCCCAGTTCGCGAAGGAAGGTCTTCATATAAAAGGCGATCTAAAATACGGCGCAAAGCGGAGCGAGAAAAGCGGCGGCATAAGGCTTCACGCGAGATCACTTGAGTTTCCCGATCCGCTTAACGCGGCGGAAACAATCCGCGTAACAGCCGATCCTCCGGTACTTGATAATTTATGGAAAGAATTCTTTACATAAAAATGTAAACATCCTTAACGGGATTATTCAATCAATCCCATGCGCAGTTTTTCGTAGATAATCCTCTGTACAGATTCAATAAGTCTTTCACGGGGAAGGATTCCGCGTTCAAGCGCAGTCATGAATTCGTTGTGAGTGTGTCTCATTGTCATCTGCCAAACAAGAACCATGTCGGCTCCCGAAGCGATTGAAAGAATCGCCGCGTCATCGGGATTCATACCGCCCGCGGATGCCATGTAAAAATCATCGGCTATAATAATACCGTTAAACCCAAGCTCTTCCCTCAGCCAGTTTCGCATAACAACAGGCGACAGGCTTGCGATCCTGTTGTCAACCGCCGGTACATGGGTGTGAGATACCATTACGGCTCTTGCGCCTGACAGAATAAGAGAGTAAAAAGGCGATACGATCATATCAAGCTCCTTTTTATCAGCGGATATAATCGAGGGAGAGTAGTGCGGATCTAATCCCGCGCTGCCGGGGAAGTGTTTAATAACGCACATTACGCCGGATCTTTCCATTCCGCGGACAAAAGCCGAAGCGGCAAGAGATGTAAAAACAGGGCTTGGCCCGTAAGAACGGTCGTTCAGAAAATGACGGTTATTATCGGTTAAATGTTCAGCAACCGGAGCGAAATTCATATTGATGCCAAGACCGTTAATAATAACCGCGGCTTTAAAACTGTCTTCTTCGATCCTTGAAGTCGCGGCTCCCGGCGCTCCTGTTAAAAAAAAATCCCAGTAAAATGAAGCGCGAGGTAAATCAGCCACGCCGCGGTTAAAGCGGTTAACGCTTTCTCCTTCATGATCGACCGCGACAAAAGGCGCAATTGAGGATTTATCCGCGATAAGAGAAGATGCCTCATTTATAAGGGTGCGGATCGATCTGTTATCTGTATTAAGATTGTTCCTGAAAAGCATTACGCCGCCGGGAGGAGTATTTTCCAGAAGCGTTTTCATATAACCGGGAATACTGCCCCTGCCGTCAAAACCGCAAATAAAAATCTGCGCTGTAAGGAGCCTGTCGCTGAGCGAAGAAGTAATTTCCGCCGCCCGGACGCGGAGAGGATCAACAATTACAAGGTTTTCGTTTACATGCGTTTCTGTTTCTTGTCCGGCATTAATTTCTATAACTTGTTCAAAAACTCCGGTTTCATCACGTTTTGAACAGCCATTCAGGAGAAAAAACGAAATAAATATAATTGCCAGAAAACGCACCTGTGTTATTATACATTATTTTTTGTTTATTAGCCATTTTCAAAACACATATATGTTTTGAAAAATCCAAAGATATGTAGTATAATAATATATAATTTCGAGGGATGGAGGATTTATGAGAAATTTTATTATTGTATTTGTAATTGCGGTTATTTTTACGGGAGCGGTTTTTGCTCAGGATGAATTTTTTGATGAACCGGAAGCAGAACCGCGCGCCTTAAACAGATTGGGGCTTTCTATTGGATTAATGGGCGCAGATTTCACTTATGAAAGAGTTTTTAACCAGCACTTTTCTGTTTTAGGGCAGGTTTCGTACAATAACTGGGTTATCGCGGACTCATTAGCAATTTCGGGTAAAGCAAGAGTATATCCTTTCGGCGGCGTTTTTTTCCTCGATTTGGGGATTGGATATTCTAACGGGTACAACATTACGGAAGAACTAACGGAAATAATGTTGGATATAATTCTTGGAATAGTAACATTCGGGTTATGGTTTTTATCAGACGAATACAAGGAAAAAAGTTATCTTGACGATGTTGAACGCGGGAACGGAATACTTATTCAGCCGAGTTTGGGATGGAACATAGATGTCGGCAGGCAGGACAGGTTCTTCATGCCGATAAACATGGGGCTTGATATCAGAGTGGGAAGCGATTTAACTGTTCTCCCGTTTTTTAGAATGGGTGTGTCGTACTCGTTCTAGCGTTCTGATTTTTTCTCAAAGTGAGAGAACTCAAGGCTGAAACTCGCTCTTCCCTGTGAGACGCTGCGAAGGCTTGTCATAAAACCGAACATTTTTTCCATTGGAGCCTGCGCTTTAATTTCATCGCAGTCGGATTTTGTGTTCATGCTGAGAATATTTCCTCCGCGCTGTGTAACAAGGCTCATTACTTCTCCGACAAAATCATGCGGACAACTAAGGTCAACAGCCATGATAGGTTCAAGAAGAATCGGAGCCGCGTTTCTGCACGCTTCGTCAAATGCCATACTCGCGCAGGCTTCAAACGCGAACTCTGTCCCAGTCTGTTCTGAATATTGAATATCAGTGACAACCGCGTTTATATCAATGCAGGGATAGCCCATCACGATTCCAGAAGCGAAAGCGCCGTTTACTCCGCGCTCAACTGCTTCAAACACAGCGGACGGAATTTCTGTTTTTCCCGACGCTTTCGCGGCTTGTATAAATTTATTTCCTGTTCCGCGCTTTGCCGGTTCCACTTTCAGCGTAACAGACGCGGCGTTTTCTTTTCCCGCGATTATTTTCGAGAAACTTTCCGTGTGTTCATTTACCCTGCTGATTGATTCACGGTATGTAACCTGCGGATTACCGACCTTCGCACCCAGCTTGTATTCCTTTAATATGCGCGTAACAAGCACGTCAAGATGAAGTTCTCCCATGCCGGAAATTATCAATTGCCCTGTCTCATCGTTCTCCCTTATTGTAAATGTAGGATCTTCTTTGGAGAGTATTGCAAGAATTTCTTTTAATTTATCCTGATCTGATATTGTTTTTGATTCTATGGAAATTGATATTACAGGTTCCGGGAACTGCATTTTTTCAAGCAGCACAGGCCAGCCCTCGCTGCCTACTGTGTCTCCTGTCTGCGCGAGTTTCATTCCGATTATAACGCCGATGTCACCGGCGCAAAGCGAGTCCACCGCGTCCGATTTATTAGAATGCATTCTTAAAATTCTGTTCGCCCGTTCCCGCTTTTTCTTCCCGATATTGTAAACCGCGCTTCCCGATTTAAATGATCCTGAGTACATTCTCACATAACAAAGAGAACCCGCCTCCCTGTCATTTTGAATTTTAAAAACAAGCCCCAAAGGCTGACCTTTTAGATCGCAAGGTATTGAAATATCTTCTGTTTCCAAATCTTTTTTTATCTTGTGTCCAACCGCGGGAAGTGTTTCATCAGGCGCGGGAAGGAAATCGACAACCGCGTCGATAACCGGCTGTACTCCAAGATTGCGCCTAGAAGCACCGGCAAACACGGGAAGCGTCTGCCTTTTTAGAACCGCCTTTCTAAGTTCGTTACGCAAAAGAGATGCATCAATCTCGTCTCCCGCAAGATATTTTTCCGTAATAATATCCGAAAAACCTGACAGGGTATCAATCAATTTTTCCCGCCATTCTTTTGCGGTCTCTTCTCTTTGCGGCGCTATTGGAGAAAAGATCATCTCTCCGCCGTTTTGTTCCCAGCGAATCTCTTTCATTTCGATCAGATCGATTACGCCTTCAAAAGAACTTTCTCTGCCTATCGGTATTTGCAAAGCTATCGTTTTTATTTTTAATTTATTTTGAATATCATCAAGAACATTGAAAAAATCCGCTCCCATGCGGTCCATCTTATTTACATAACCGATGCACGGAACATTGTATCTGCTTGCCTGCCGCCAAACGGTTTCAGTCTGCGGTTCCACTCCGCGCACAGCGTCAAATATCGCGACGGCTCCGTCAAGCACGCGGAGGGAGCGTTCAACCTCCGCGGTAAAATCCACATGCCCGGGTGTATCGATTATATTGATTTGATGGTCTCTCCAGTATGTAGTGGTCGCCGCGCTTTGAATCGTAATGCCGCGCTGCTGCTCCTGTTCCATCCAGTCCATTATAGCCTCGCCGTCATCCACTTCTCCGATACGGTGGCTTTTCCCGGTGTAAAAGAGAATCCTCTCTGTGGTAGTAGTTTTTCCGGCATCAATGTGCGCCATGATACCGATATTCCGCATTTTTGACAGCATAAGCTATTGTAGATAAAATTAATAAAATATTCAACTTAACCCCCCTGTTGATCAAAAACCGTAAATAATGTAGTATTTGCACGTATGAGTAAAGGTTTATCCTATGTCCTTGTGACTCCGTACACCGTCGCTAAAAGCAGGACAGGCGGGGTTCTTTCCCGGCTTCTTTCGCGTACAGATCTGGATTTGGTGGGCGCTCAAATATTTGCACCTGATCAAAAATTCGCCGATGAATACGCTGTCTCCTTGCGCAGGCGCGCGCCGCAAAATCAACTGGTTCTTTTGGCTGATTATGTGAAAAACTATTTCGGCCCTTCGGGCGGCAGGCCTCACAGGACGCTGATGCTCCTCTTCCGGGGAGAAAACCCCTGCGAGCAGCTTTTGAATGCATGCGGGCACTTGTATACTCAGCACGTCGAAGTGGACGCTCTTGCCGGAGAAACAATCCGCGATACATATTCAGATTTAATTTTTGCCGCGGACAATTCAAATGATGTAAGATATTTTGAACCGGCTGTTCTTACACCGAGATCTCAGGATGAAGCCAACGGCGACCTTAAACTATTCGCGGATTTTCTTGATGGAAGAGAAAACCTCGTTCAAAATGTTGTGCACCCCGATCCTTCAAAGATAGAAAGAACTCTTGTAATAATAAAGCCCGATAACTGGAAACACAATTCCTCCCGCCCCGGCGCGATAATTGATATGTTCTCGCGTACAGGCCTTCGCATCATCGGCATAAAAGTCCACCGTTTTTCGCTCGCGCAGGCTCTTGATTTTTACGGCCCTGTAGAAGCCATACTCAAAGGAAAACTTTCCGCAAGTTTCGGCGAAAGAGCGATAGAGCTTTTGGAAAAAGAATTTCATTTTAAAATAAGTAAGGGCTTAGCCAATTTACTGGGAGCTGAGTTCGGCGCGGAATGTGCAAGGGATCAATTTCATCAGATAGTCGAGTTTATGTCCGGCAAGAGGCCGAATGGTTACAGTCCTGACGAGGTAGAAAAACCGGGGCAGGTTAAATGTATGATCCTTGTCTATGAAGGCGTAAACGCGGTAACAAAAATCCGCGACGTTCTCGGTCCGACCGATCCTTTAAAAGCGCCGGATGGAACAGTACGGCGCGAGTTCGGCAGCAATGTCATGGTTAACACCGCTCACGCGTCCGATTCAAGCGAAAGCTATGAACGCGAACAAAGGATTGTAAGAATAAATCAAAATTCTATAGTATCGATTATTAGAGAAGGCATATAAGGATAGGCCCCTTCGTCTATCGGTTAGGACATGAGATTCTCAATCTTAAAAGAGGGGTTCGATTCCCCTAGGGGCTAGAATGATAGTTGTTGGATCTTTTTAGAGAAGTTAAACATTATTAACGATAAAGATGGAATCGAACCCCGGAGGCCGCACCTCACTGACGCGAAAGCGTCTGGGAGGAAAAGCGCACAGGATGTGCGCGACAGCGGCCGGAGGCGGGCTGGAAGGAGGCGGCAAGGAAGCCGCCGACTGGAAGCTTCGATTCCCCTAGGGGCTAGAGTGATTGTTATTTAAGATTGTTGAGCGATATGCAGATAATCTTTCAATCCCTGTTGTAATATCTGCGAGAAAGGCGCGTTAGCTTTTTCTGCTTGATGGTTTAACCACGCTGGAATTGATAAGGTTTTTTTTATGGAACGGTTATCATTCTGACGGCGGTATTCATCTGTATCGGCGGCTACCATGCTAACAATCTGCTCCGGCGATTTACACATCTTGGCGATTTTTTTCTGACTTGATGCAGGGGGAATTTCTTCTCCTTGCATTTCGGCATCCCACAGCCACATTTCAATGGCATCCTGCGCCATAAAAAGTGCATCAGCCATATTGCCGCCGAATGTATGGAGTCCGGGTAAGTCGGGAACACTTACCAGAATTTTTCTTTTTTCAATGGAAAAAACCGCCGGATATACATATTTCATAATTAACCTCCTATTCAAGCCCTGCATCTTTTAAAATAGATTTTAATGTACCTTTAGGGATATCCCCGGTATGCCTGGGTATAGAAATTTTTATTCCTGTTTTTCGCGGGTTTGTCGCCAAATCATGCGCTTTTCCATGAGTAATAACCCATCCGGCTTTAAGCAGTTTATGTTCAAGTTCCCGCTTAGTCATGTTTTATCCCTTATTAATAATATACGTATTATTACGTATTGTCAATAATATTAATTTTCAATTAGTGATAATAAAAAGTGAATTTATTAAAATTTCTACTCAGAATAATAATCAATCAGCGTAGTAACAGGCGTAGGGTCTAAGATTTTCTTGTAGTTTAAAAACGGGAGTCCCACAATGCCGAAAAACTCCGGGACCTCGGCGCCGCCTTCCACGAGAATGGAGCGGGCGGCGTTTAACGTACCGCCTGTGGCGATTAAATCGTCTGTAAGCAATATGCGCTTTCCTCTTGGCACGTCGGCTTTGTGCACTTCAATTTCCGCCATGGCGTATTCAAGAGCGTATTTTCTGGCGAGCGTTACGCCGGGAAGTTTTCCTTTTTTGCGGATTGGAATTACCGGGATATCCATATTAAATGCAAACGCGGCGGCGAATAAAAAACCGCGGGCTTCTATCGCGGCGACAGCGTCGATTTTTTTATCTTTGTAAATCTCTGTCATTTTTTCTATGCAGTACCTGAATGCGGGAGGAGAAGCGAGTATGCTTGTAATGTCATAAAAAAGTATGCCTTTTTTTGGAAAATCGGGAACTTTCCTGATATAATCATCCAGGTTTAATTCAATCATTCTTTTCTCCGCGGTTTTATCTGATTTAACAGTTTTCTATTTAATCGAATTGAGCCATTTTTTTAAGGCGGCCTTTTTTATTTCTCCGTCTTTAAAAAGAAGCGGTTCTCCGCAGTCCGCTTCGCTGTCTTTTAAAATACCGGCCAGATATTTTATCGATTTTTCTTTTACGGAAAAAACGCCGCATTTTCTGGAAGCGAGATTTATGTGCGCAAGCATTTCTTCAAGATAGGCGAATGATGACGGTGAAGGATTCTCGCAGCCAAGAAAGAAAATATCTGCGGGAAGAAGATCATTTCCGGCGAAATTATCCGCGCTGCATATTTTTACCTTGTAACCTTCAAGCGTTTCTTCTATCCGGAGTGCAATCGATCCAATTAACTCTGTTCCGTCGGTAATAATTAATGCATTCATGGCGCCTATTTATCCTACCTGATATAAGTTTTATTTGTCAATCGTTCCGTTCGGTTCCCAAACCCTGAACCGCGTAATTAACAACAACCCAGATATTATCTCTTTTTTCAAGGTAATATGTATACCGTCTCACATCCGTAAAAGCCGGGAATCTGAATCTTTGAAGAACAATAACTGTTCCTTCGGTGCTGTTGTATTCCGTCCGCATAATTTCAAATGATGTTGGAATTACAAGGATATCGCCGTCATAAACAGATGTTTGAAGGCTTAATCTGAAATTGGCAATCATCCTTCTTCTGCCTTCCTCGTTTTCGGCAAGGAATTGGCGTCTTCTGGCTGCATCCTGAAGAAGCATTGCTTCAAGGTCGATATACAATAAATACCTTTCCCACTGTGATTGCTGGCGGGCGGTAATCATGTAAGTAATAACCTGATCGGGAGAAAGAGGCTGTCTTGTCAGTACCGCTCCTGTATCGATATCCATTTCAAGGGGAATACCGTCCGGTCCCGGAATCGCGGGCGGCCTTAAAGTCAAATTAAGGTAATTTGATTCCATTTCTTCAATGGAAGCGGCGCGGATTAGTTCCGGGTAAACAATGGCGCGGAGTCTGAATGAACCGCTTTGATCAAAACGGACATAGTCGCGAAGGTCTTCAACAAAAGAAAATGATTCCATGCTTTCAATCGAAATTTCGCGGAAGAAGATATGGTTCATTTGAGTCCGCTTGCGTACCAGCATATCGGAGTCGGGGAGTCTTCTGTTGGACATAGACCTTATATCGAAATCAATAGAAAATGCGCGATCATCGGCAAGTTTAAAACGGTACGGCGAAGGGCTGTTATTTGTAATCGTTATCTGCACATAGATCGGGCTTGAATCTACATAATAAATGCGCCTGTCGGAGAACCTGATATTAAACTCAACTTGTCCCTGCGCTGCGTGAATATGAGACAGGCTCAATATACTTAAAAAAATCGCGGCTAAAATTTGATATTTTTTCATAATACATCCTTTCTTTACCGGGTGTTCAAAGTGAACGCACTTCTGTACTATAGTAATCGGCATAATTTCATGAAATCCTTATCCTTTGATGACTTAATAAAAAAGACATCCGCTTCCAAACCTGTCATGGCGTTTTTATCGGCAGTTAAAGAGGGGAAATTCCCGGTTGATATCGAAGGCAGCGAAGGAGCTTTTAACGCGGTTTTAATAGCTCACGCGTATCATGCTTTAGGCGGGACATTTTTTGTAGTTGTACCTCACGAAATCGCGGCCGAGGATCTTTTAACAGACCTGTGCGCCGCGGGTATACCCTGTTTAAAATTCCCCTGGTGGGGGACTGCCCCTTACCGTGAATTATCCTCTCTCGCTCCGGTTTTCGGCGAAAGAGTAAAAATCCTGATGGATATTGATAAGCCCGGTATTGTAATCATCCCGGAAAGGGCGTTTTTAAGCCCGATGCCCCCCGCGGATTACATGAAAAACCTTTTTATCACGCTGAAACAAGGCGGCAATATCGATACAACGGCTTTATCCAAAACGCTTGTTTCATGCGGTTATACCCGTGTGCCGAGAGTGCAGGTTCACGGCGAGTTCGCCCTGCGGGGAGAAGTGCTCGACATATTCATGGGAGGTGATGAAGAGGCTTACAGAGTTGTGTTCGATTTTGACAAAGTCGAAACGATAAAACGTTTTGATCCTGTGATGCAGAGAACTGACAATGTTAAACTGAATGAATTAATTATTCGGCCGATGAAAGAGGTTGTCTGGACTGATGATAGGATCAAAACTCTTGAAAAAAATCTTGCTTCATTTAAGGAATTTTCTGACGGCGGTAAATCCATAACCGCGGAATTGATTACAAACCGTTTTATAAAAGGCGAAGAGATGTTTTTTCCTCTCGCGTTTGAAAAACCCGGCAGTATTCTGGATTATCTTGACGGGAAAGGAACCGTAGTTCTTCTCGACAGGGAACGGCTTGAAGCTATGAGCGAAAGCTATTTGCGCGAACACGAAGGCCTTTATATGCGGGCAAAAAGGGATAATAATTTTTACCCGCTTCCCGAGCGTCTGTTACTCGATTTTTCCGCTTTAATTAATAAAAAGAAAAAAATTATTTCGTTCCGTTCGATGAAGAGCGCTCCGAGAGCGGATGTCAGCCATATTGAGTTTACCTGCGAAACCGCAAGGAGTTTTTTCGGCAATATAAATTATTTAAAGGAAGAACTCACCTCCCTTCTTGGCGGCGGCTGGCAAATATCTGTCGCTGCGGAATCGGAATTGCAGGCTGACAGGATAAAGGTAATTTTAGATCAGCATAAATCTCTTTCGATCATGTCAATTCCTTTAACCGCCGGTTTCTCGCTGCCTGATATCAAATTCATGCTGATTCAAGAGAATGAAATTTTCGGCAGACGCAAAAGGCCGCCGCGATCGCTTAAGACAGTCCGCTCAAGCCCCATTGATACATTTGTGGAAATAAATCCCGGCGATTACATTGTGCATGTGAATCACGGCATAGGGCTTTTTAAGGGGATTGAAAGATTAAACGCGCTTGGGAATGAGAGGGATTATATACACATTGAATACGCGGATGAGGAAACCGTTTTTGTCCCGGTTGAGCAGTTAAATCTTGTCCAGCGTTACATTGGAAGCGAAGGTCTGCCGCCGCGCCTTGATACTCTTGGATCAAAAAGCTGGGAGAACCGCAAGAGCCGCGTAAAAAAATCGGTGGAGGATATCGCGCAAAAATTAATCGAAATTTACGCGAAAAGAAAACAAGCGCGCGGCTTCGCTTTTCCCAAAGACACGGAATGGCAGATAATGTTTGAAGCCGCTTTCCCGTTTGATGAAACCGAAGATCAGATACGCTGCATCCGTGAAATAAAAGACGATATGGAAAACACATCTCCGATGGACAGGCTTGTATGCGGCGATGTCGGCTACGGAAAAACAGAAGTAGCTCTCCGCGCCTGTTTTAAGGCGGTAATGGGCGGCAGGCAGGCCGCGTTTCTTGCTCCCACCACCATTCTCGCGGAACAGCATTATGAAAATTTTCTGGAACGATTTTCCTCTTTTCCCGTGAATACCGCGATGCTTTCCCGCTTTGTGGATAAAAAGAAAACCCGCGTTATTCTTGAAAAATTAAAAAAAGGAGAAATTGATCTTCTTGTCGGGACGCACAGGATAATACAACGTGATGTGCAATTTAAAAACCTCGGGCTTATCGTCATTGACGAAGAGCAGCGTTTCGGCGTTAAAGACAAGGAGCGCTTGAAAGAATTAAAATCAAATGTTGACTGCCTCACATTAAGCGCAACGCCGATTCCGCGCACGCTTCACATGAGCCTTGTAAAAATCCGCGACATGAGCCTCCTTGCCAGTGCGCCTCCGGGCAGGCATCCGATAGAAACATTTGTGGAAGAATACGACGATTACCTTATCTCTAAAGCTATCCGCCGCGAGGTTGAAAGGGGAGGACAGGTTTTTTTTCTTCACAACCGCATTAACACATTAAGAGATACGCGTATTAAACTTGAAAGGCTGATGCCCGAAATATTAATCGAAACCGCGCACGGGCAAATGGACGCGGGCGATCTTGAAGATGTTATGCGCCGTTTTATCCACGGAGGTTTTCATGTCCTTGTTTCTACAGCGATTATCGAAAACGGAATTGACATCCCGAATGTTAATACTATTATAATCGACCGCGCCGATATGTACGGCGTCTCTCAGCTTTATCAGCTTCGCGGCAGGGTAGGTCGCTCCGACCGCGTCGCCTATGCTTATCTTTTTTACCCGGAGCAAAAATCGTTAAGCGAAATTGCCATGAAGCGCCTGCAGACAATTTCTGATTTTACAGAGCTTGGTTCCGGCTTTAAAATCGCGATGAAGGATATGGAAATAAGAGGCGCGGGAAACCTTCTTGGACGCGAGCAGTCAGGCGATATTTATTCTGTCGGTTTTGATCTTTATATTAAACTTCTGGACGAAGCTGTAAGGCGTCTTGAAGATTCAAGTTACGAAACTGAAATTGAAACGCTTCTTGAACTTGAGTACTCAGGCTTTATCCCGGATTCCTATATTGATTCGGCGCAGGAGAAAATGGAAGTATACAAGATGATTGCCGCCATCCGGGAAAAAGATGATCTGGAACGCGTTTACTCGGAGCTGCTCGACCGTTTCGGCCCGCTTCCCGATGAAGCCGCCTCCCTTCTTTCGCTCGCAGAAATAAGAATCATTTGCAGGCAGCTTGCGGTATCATCATTAAGGGAAAGAGCCGGAATTGTGCGCATTGAATTTATGAAAGTGGCGCGGGTTAAAGTGGAAAGGCTAATCCGCATGATGCAGGAATCAGGCGGAAAAGTGAAACTCGATCCGAAAAAACCGAACGTGATTTTATTAACGACAGGCAGCATCGGTTTAAAAGAAAAAAGCGAATTCATCCGCGAAAAACTTTCGGCGCTCGGCTGATTGTAAATCAGGTGTACGTGTATTGATCTAAAGTCTTGTTTTTTGATACAATCTGCGTGATGTCTGGTGATTTAAAACAGAAAAACGGCCCGCAGCCGGATTTTTTCGATAAAATTCAATATGTAACCGAAAAATTCTTATCTTACAGGGCAAATGTGCGCCGTGAAAAGAAGGAAAAACGCAAGGGGAAAAACCCCATTTTAGACTGGCTGGAAGCGTTTTTATGGGCAGCGGGAATGGTTCTGCTTATCAATCAATATCTTGTGCAGGCTTACAGGATTCCTTCTGGTTCGATGATCGATACGCTTAATGTCGGCGATCATGTTTTTGTCAATAAAATTATTTACGGCCCTGAACTGCTGCCGGGACTCGCGAAGCTGCCAAGCCCTGTTATTCCAAAACGTAACGATATTATAATTTTTGAAAATCCATCCTATATTTCACGCGGACCTGTCTTTGATATCGCGCAGAGGATCATCTATATGCTGACTCTTTCTCTTGTGGATATTGACAAGGATGAATCGGGAGATCCGAGAGTTCACTTTTTGATAAAGCGGGCGGCAGGACAGGGCGGCGATCGTTTCATAATGGAAAACGGAGAGATGACAGTGCGTTTTGCCGGCGAGGATCGATGGACAAGCGAAAGGGATTATAACGCGCTGCGCGGCTGGAATCACAATATCAGCAGGTTGATGGCCGCCGATAAATACCCTGCGCTCTTGGCTGCTGGAACCGCGGCCGGCTGGAGCGATATGGGTCTTCAGCCTTCTGAGAATCTTATTTCAAGAGCTTCGCAAATTGAAAATTTACATTACCCTGATTTTCTCGCTCATGAAAAAGCGCGGCTGGAAACAATCAGAAAAGTCATGCCCCATGAAAATCGTTATACGATGCTTTACGCAAGACACTGTCTCGGCTGGTATGTGCCTGAGGGAAGGATATTTCCCATGGGAGACAGCCGCGATAATTCAAGAGACGGCCGTTATTTCGGACCTGTAAAACTTTCCAAGGTTCTTGGAAAAGGGATGATTATTTACTGGCCGCTGCGCCGAATCGGGCCCATTATTTAAGGCGGATTTATGTTTGATAAATGGACGCAATACAATTATAGAGCGCAAAAATACCAGCAAAACAGATTATTAAAAATAATTCTCGCGTTTCTCGCGTTTTACATAGCGTATAACTGTCTTACGGCGTTTGTTGTTTCCGTGTGGGTGGTGGAAAATAACTCAATGCAAAGCGGATTGTCTTCAGGCGACCGTATTGTTTTTGCGTCTTTTGAATCGTGGCTGCGTATCATTAACGATGATCCTCATCCGTTTAAACGCGGAAGCATCGTGCTTGTCGATAAAGGACGCAACGCTGAACGCGTTCTTGCGTTACGTGTCATTGACGGCATTGTCAGGTTTTTTACGGCGCAAAAAATCAGTTTATTTACAGGCGACGGACAGTACTATATAAAAAGGGTGATAGCCCTTCCGGGTGATGAAATCTCTATGGTAAATTACGTGTTCAGGGTAAAAACAGCCGGTAACTCGTACAGTTTTACCGAGTTTGAGCTTTCCGACAAACCCTATCATCCGGCGATTCCGCAGACTCCGCATTTATGGGATGAATCATTGCCGTTCTCCGGCCATATGGATCCTATAGTTTTAGGACCTGATGAATGTTTCGTGGTTTCCGATGACAGAAGCAACACGAATGATTCCCGCACATGGGGTCCTGTTTCACCGTCAATGATTACAGCAAAAGCTCTTCTTAGATTCTGGCCTGTGAACAAGTTCGAGATATTTTAATATTTTTATGTCCGCCATAGACGCGTCCCTTTATATTCATATTCCTTTTTGCGCCTCCTTCTGCGATTACTGCGATTTTTATTCTGTAAAAATATCAGGTTACAATGATGATTATATTGATATGTTTATCAGCGCGTTATACACGGATATTAAACATCAGATCGAATATTTTGATATAAAAAAATTCCCAACAGTATACATCGGAGGCGGCACACCTTCCGCGCTTGGAAAAAAAACTGATGATCTTTTTAAAGCGCTGGAAAAACTGCCGTCATTCACTCCGTCAGAGTTATCTATCGAAGCGAACCCTGAAACATTAACGGATGATTTTCTGTGCATCTGTGATAATCACGGGGTGAACAGGCTCAGTCTTGGAATTCAAACATTTAATGAAGCTTCACGAGCTTCCGTTAACCGCGCGGGAACAGGCCTTGAACTCATGCGGCATATCGAAAAAGCTGTACGCATCTTTCCTGCCATATCCATCTCCGTAGATTTAATTACAGGTCTTCCGTATCAGAATGAAAAAACAGTTATGGATGACATAAAGCGTGTTCTTGATATAGCGCCGGGTCATATATCTCTTTACAGTTTGACTATAGAAGAGGAGACAGCTCTCGCAAAGAAAATAATACAGAAAAAAATCACCCTGCCGCCGGATGACTTATCCGATTCTCTGTGGCTTATAGGCCGCGATCTCCTGGTTAACGCCGGTTTTCATCATTACGAAGTATCAAATTTCACAATAAATGAGAATTTTTGTTTGCATAATATCCGCTACTGGAAGATGAAAAATTGGATAGGAGCCGGTCCTTCGGCGAGCGGAACAATAATTAACGAAGGAACAGCAAAACGTTATACATACCTGCCTGACATAGATGCTTATATTAAAAATCCGTCGATAGAATTCGCGGCGCAGGAAGAACTAGATAAATATACGCTAATCAAAGAAAGCCTTCTAATGGGTTTTCGTTACTATGAAGGCCCTGATTCGCGGTTATTCAAACAACGATTCGGCGTCACGGTAGAGGAATGTATACCGCAAACGCTTGACCGCTGGAAGAATAAAGACAAGATGCTTTTTTTGAACCGGTTTCTGACCGATGCTTTTGAAGAAATTGCGTCTAACGTTTAACTTTTTCTGCGAACCATTACGAACTGGAAGAATTTTAGCCGCGAACCACACTAACCAACACGAACTGGAAGAAATTTACCGCGAACCACATTTTAATCGCAGTAATCATTGTAAATCTTTTCAAAGTCGTCTGTGATTGTTCTGAATACTTCCACGATTGAAGGATCAAAGTGGGTGCCGCTTTGTTCGAAAATTTTATTTATAGACACTTCATGGCTTAGGGCGGGTTTGTAGCTGCGTTCCATGCGCAGAGCGTCGTAGACATCGACAACCATTACAATTCTCGCGGCCAGGGGAATCATCTCTCCCTCAAGCTGGAAAGGATAGCCTGTGCCGTTCCATTTTTCGTGATGAGACAGCGCGATTTCCTTTGCCATTGGATTTGGATATGTAGAAAGTATAAACGCGCCGTTTTTGGTATGCTCGCGCATGACAGCCCACTCCCAGTCGGAAAGCGGGCCTTCCTTGTTTAATATATCGTCGGGAGTACCGATCTTTCCAACATCGTGCATCGCGGCAAGAAAACCGATGTTATCAATAAAATCCGCGTCTATGCGTTTGTATGCGTCTCCGCCCAGTTTGAACATTTCTTTTGAAAGCCGTTTGGCGTATTCATTTACGCGGACAATGTGCTTGCCTGTGTCGTTATCTTTTAATTTGGATGCCTCGAGTAATGAAAGGAAGACGGAGCGAAGCAGTTTTTTATTTTCTTCCGTGAAATCGTCGAACATGACCACAAAATCGCTTGGCGCTTTTAGATCCATCTCCAGCGGGAAAATATAAACCCTGATCTGAACCGAAACCGTGTTGCGCGTCTTCAAGTGGGCGGTGCCTTTCCATGAAAATCCGTCGCTGCCGTTAAGAACTGTGTCCCTTATTTTCCTTGCGTCTCCTATCTCAAACGCCTTGCCGAATATATCAAAAAAATATTTCCCCAAAAGATGAGAGAAGCCGATAAACATCTGATCGCAGGAATCATTAGTATAAATAATTCTAAGGCTTCTGTTAATTATAAGAACGGGGAAAATGCTTGTTTTAAAAGGGTTATGCGAAGATGACAGAACATGTTCCATATCTTCTTCGTCTGAGTGCTCTTCAACTGCCTTGGCTTCTCCTTCCGTATCTTCAAGGAGTTCCAGTTCTTCTTCGATAATGTAATTCATATTATCACCCGGCCCAATTCAATTCCGCGTCTGTTTTTCTGATATACTCAGGACCTGTATACAGATACTTCGTATTATCATTATCAAATATTTTATCTATTTTTGCAATGGCTATCAACTCCCTTGAATAGCCTTTATTTCCGCCTTTTAGTATTATTTTATCTTTTAAGTCCGTTAATGAGTCAAAAAATGCCGAAGATCCGGGTCCTTTAAGAATTACAGTCTTTCCATAACTTTTTATTTCTTCCGCGATTTTCTGGTAATCTCCGTCAGCATCCGCCGTAATGCGTCTTGTACCCTCAAAAAACGCATAAAAACAAGCGCCCCTCCGCGCTTCAATAACGGCAAGTAAAAGGTCGTCATTAACGATTGATCCCCGATCCCCAGTCCCCAGTCCCTGATTCCTATCCCCTAACCCCTGACCCCTAACCCCTAATCCCTGATCCCCTTCAAAAGCAATGCAATCCAGAGTCGGAACTGGAGCGAAAGGAATGGAAAGAGAGAGGGCCAGCCCTTTGGCGATTGAGTAGCCGATACGCAGTCCTGTAAATGATCCCGGCCCGCCCATGCATATAACGCCGTTTAAATCGCGCGGCTGTAGAGCGGATTCCTTCATCAGGTTGTCAATATATTCCATTATAAGCTCGGAGTGTCCCGTTTTTATGTATGCTTCGCGGAATTTAACTGAATCATTTTTAGAGACCGCAACTGATAAAAAGCCGCAGGAACAGTCGACAGCCAGCAGGTTCACAGCGTTATCCCCGTAATGAGGATCGATCTTGAAGACGGTCCTGTTATGCGAAATTTGATATTAATTGAGTCTGCGGGAATGGATTTTTTTATTCTTTCGCTCCATTCAATTACCGATATTCCGCCTGATCGAATAATTTCATCTCCGCCTATATCAATAAAATCTTTCTCGTTGTCTAAGCGGTATGCGTCAATATGATAAAAGACAACGCGGTCTTGAGAATTATCTAAAGAGGGAAGGGTATACTCGTTTATGATTGTGTAGGTCGGGCTTGTCGGATTTTCTTCCATACCGAGCCCTAGGGCTATTCCCCTTACAAGGCAGGTTTTCCCGCTGCCGAGCGTACCTTCAAGCGCCGCAACCGATCCGGGTACAAGTTTCTCAGCTATTTTCCGGCCCAGTTCCAGTGTTTCATCCGGGGAGTTAGAAATAAATTCCCGGATTTGATTATCAATCAGGAAGCCCACCTGAAGCATCCAGGTCGTTAATATATTCTTTTAGTTCCCTTGTTACAGGAATCAGCGGGTAATCAATCGCGTCAATAAAGGAAACAGTTACATCAGTATGCCCTGTCGGTTTGTATTCTACCGTGAAATCGATGCGGTAATTGCATGGTCCTTTGGCTAATTCGATCACTGCGACGCCTGTATAGAGTTTACGGTAATAAATCGGGACATCCTTTCTAATCATATCCTTAATAGCTACTATCTTCATGGTTTCCGTCCTTTATTTGCCTTATTCATGGGCATACTCGTAAACAAACGCGTTTATTATATTCATCGATCTTGTTGTAACTCTTAAAAATTTTATATGAAGCACAGTATTTATACCGGCGCGGTTTATTCTTAACACTTGTCCTAAAGCCGCCACTTTACTGGCCTCCTGTGTAAATTCAATTTTGAACATTGCGCCGGCTTTAACCGGAGCGCCTGTCCGAACGGAACAGCCGCCTACTGAAATATCCGCGATATTTCCGGAGATGCGTCTTTTATCGACAATCATCTTTTGTTTTTTTCCGCTACCTTCAACATACACTAAAAACATATTACTTGCAATATTTGTCTGCCTGCGCCGGAAACGCCTCTGGGAAAGGAAGCGCATCTGGTTTGAATGAGCCAGCAACAGCGCCGATTCTCCATGTACATTCGCGTAGCCGATGGCGCGTGTTTCAAAAGAAAAACCTTTATTGCTTTTTGTAAAGACGAGCATTTGCAGTTTTTCGCCGCGTTGTATTTTAGCGGCGCTTCCAAGAACATTTTTCGGGGTTTCCACCGCGAGGTTTTCACCCTTTGTGGAAAGGGTAGCGACGCTGTATTTTTCCTTTCCGTAGGTTAATGTCAAGACGGTATTTTCCTTTAGCTGACGGGTGGAAGATAATGAGCCGAAATTACTGCTTTCCAGCATATTTCTGGTCGAAAATAGCACGGAAAGCCTCTGCTGTGCTTCGTCTTCGGAATTTGACGACTGTTCAATTACCCTGTACGCTCTCCTGAAATGCCTGTCAAGAAGCGCCGGTGTGGAAAGGGATTTTTCGGGGTCTGTCACCATATCAGTTTTAAATACAAAATCAAGCATTCTTGTCTGGTCATGGTTAAGCCCAATCTCCCTTGCAAGCTTGTGCAGCGCAAAACCGCCGAGAATACCTGAAAAAGCTCCGCTGCTTCCGCCTGAACTTTTGCTTCCCGAAGGTCCTCTTTTTGATGTCGCGTTTAATATAATTATAACTACAAATATCGCTGCAAGAACGGCTGAGAATACTATAACGTCCCTAAGATTTATTGTAGATTGTATTTCAAAGTTAGAAGCGTCTATCTGTAACAGAAAAAAAGATAAAAAAATATTCGTCATTTTTCAACCTGCACTTTAATATCCCGGACACTTTCCAGAATTGCCGTATAGATCTTCTTTAACCCGGGCGATGCCTCATATTCCGCGCAATCCCCTACAAGAACGCTGTCGTTTTTCTCGTACGATTCCAGAAGCTCTTTCATAATAACGGAAAATTCATTGATAAGGTTAACTATTCTTTCCTTTTGCCCGCTGGCTGCCTCAATATAACCTTGAATATCAATTTGGCGGAAAATTCGGATGATTTTTTCCGTTACAGCCGAAAACAACTGGATTGTCTGTGCCGCGTACTTATCCTTGCCTGTCTGGATATCAAGAGGAAGATCGACAAGCCTTTGGCATATTTCATTCAATACGGGTTCGATTTTTTGGAACTCATTAACAGGTTCTCTAATTTCGCGCAGCCTCTCTTCCGTGACTGCCCGCAGCGAAGAAGGATCGGTATTTTTAAAAGAAAATGTATTTACGCATGATGTAAAAAGATCAAGGTACTCTGTATAGATAAACCTCGCGCAGGAACTCTCTTTCCACGAACTGAAAAAATTCTTTTTTTCGCTGAAATCCATTTTTTCAAAAATATTTATATCATCAAGAAGATTTGTAAGGCTTGCGGCCGCAAGATTCGCGATAATATCTGTGTGAATATCAAGGCAATTTATAGTGTTAATTTTCATCGGGAAAACATCTTCTACCATGGAAGACGTTACGATTTTCCCGTCAATGGAAATCTCCGTTATGCGGTTTCCCGAACCTGTAAGCCACACTTCAATACCGGCGAGAACTTCGCCGACTGTCTCTTCTTTTTCGAGAGTAAAGTCAAGAGGTTGACCGTTTACTTTTATTTCCATTATCTTCCACCGCGGTTTTGATTGTTAAAGTTTTCCATTGATGTTGACATCTGCTCCATCCGCGCGTAAGCCGCTTCCATCTGCGCGTACTGTATGCGCAGTTCCGCTTCCCTTGTCGCGAGCTGGCGGTCAAGAGTCGCTATGCGTCTTTCGTCCCTGTTTATGCGTGAATCCAGAGTACTGGTTTTTATGGAAATTATTCCGCCTGTTTCGACAAACGGCCTTGATAATGTTTCGATATTATATGCAACGCCCGTATCGGCAATTAAATCGCCTGTTGTGTCGCTTCCAAAAAGTTCCCTAATCGCCGGTATTCTGTTATCGAGCGCCGCGTCAAGGACTCTTTCGTCAATCTCAAGATAACCTCTAAGCCTTGAAGGATCATAACCGCTGGTTCTGCTTGCGTTTGTGCTTACGCCGATTTGAGCCAGAAGCGTTAGTTCCCGTTCAAGGCTTGTAGGGTAGGGGGCTGTCACAGCTCTCTGAAGATTATTTCTGTAAGTATTAAGCGTGGCATCGCCTGAAAAAGTTCCAAGTCTTTCCCTCATCGCGGAGGATTCCTCGGATGTCAGATATGTAAGTTCCCGAATAACCTGATCATCCCTCCTTGTAAGAACATTTAACTCCGCCATGAGCCTGTTGTAATTTCCTACAAAACTGATGATCGCTTCTTTTACGCCTTCCTTATCCGCTCTGACATTAAGCTCCACAGGCCGTTCCGATACTCCCCTTACATTAATCGTTAAGCCGGGAATAAGGTCGTTAATGTTATTAGAAGGCCTTGTTATCTCTATCCCTTCCATTGTGATAACAGCATCGCGCGCGGTTGAAACAGCGTTTAACGGTCTTAAACCGCCGCTTGTTGTCGTGGGATCAAGAATTTCAACTTTTGTGATCGACACCTCGCGGTGAGTATTTGTATTTTCGATATTTAATGATGTTATTGTTCTTCCGTGCGCGATTTGCGCAATCGGGTATTCTCTTGTAGTAAATACGCTTGAATCGGTAATAACAGGCAGCCGCTCTGATGTTCCGTTGGAAAAGGTAAGCGTTAAAACGGACATATTATCCTGACGGACGGGAGGAGGAGGCTCGACCCATTGCGGAACCGGCGTCGCCGACGGTTCGTTTTCTATGGTGATTCCGCCGTAGGTAACAGACGGTACCGTAACATTGGGACCTGTGGGAGGCTGCTGAACATCTAAAATATCGCCTGAATGAACTCTTGTCTGAGTTTGCAGGCGTAAAACGACAGGCGAGTCCGCAGCCAGATGAATTCCCAAAGGCAGGGATGCTGTCGAAAGCGGCGGCGCTGTAAGAACGCCTTCGTGGACTGCGATATTTGACGCGTTATGCCCGGATTTCCGCACAGATGAATCATTTACAGCGATTTCCCTGTATGTGTCGCTGCTGTGTTCCATCATGCCGATTTCTACCGCAAGATTCGCGGCAGCGCCTGAAAAACCAAGCCTGTTGGCGGCGCCTGCTTCTCTCGATTCTATCAGTAACGATCTGGAACCGCTCTGAACATTTATAAGGCTTGCTGCGAGCTTGTCGCGGCTGCGCCTGTTGATTACTGTTACAAAATCATTTAATGTGCCGCCGCGGAAATCAACCGCGATCTCACTGCCGCCGACTGAAAAAACGTAATTCCCGGCTTCTATCCTCATATTTTCGTTTAACGGACGGGATAGAAAACGATCGGGCGCGGCTGTCTGCTTTACTGTAAATGAAAAAGACTGCTCTCTTGCCTCTCTTGTAGCGGACGCGGTAAGAACTGCGGGATCGGCGGAATCCGCGATTCTTTCGTTAAAAGGGTTTTGAAAAGAATATAAAAAACGGGCACTGTCGCGCAGCGAGGTTACACGCCGCCCGACCTCCTGCCAATAGCTTCTTTGAAGCTGAAGAGTCTGTACATTTTGTTCGGTCCTGTCTCTGGGGATACGTTCAACCCTCATCAGATCTTCTACGATCTGCTCGGTATTGAACCTGCTTCTTATCCCCGGCACATAAACATCAGACATAGACCTGTTCCCCACCTTCAGGAGAAATCTGTATTAATACAGCGGTAAAATTACCTGCGAAAAACCATTCTGATCACAAAAAGAGACATTCTGTGATCAAACTAGATCATTTCATTCAACAAAAGGCCTACGGCCTCTCTAAGGTTATTGTGCAGCCTTTGCAGTTCCTCAGGCGGCAGTTCCTTGATTACCTTGTCGGTTTCTCTGTCTATAACCTTGATTATTACGTCGTTAGATCCGTGATCAACGACAAACTGCAGCTTCCTGTCAAAAGCCTGTCCTAACCTCTGGATATCCGCCGCTGTTGATTGAATTACATGGGGTTTTACCGTTTCGGTTTGAGGATTCTGCCTGGCCGTCTGCCCGCGGGCTTCGGGAATAGGTATTTGCGTAACAGGAAATCCCACATTTCCTACAGACATATTGTACCTCCGTGTATGATGCCCGCGCCTTCAGACTACGTTGAAAAGAACGGACACATTCCTTCCGCCAATCCCTGGCAGAAGAAAAAACTTTCATCCGGCACCCAGCTATACGGTATTGTAAAACAAGCTGTAAGTTGTACTGCATAACTTAAGTGTTGGATGAAATAAGAACAGTGAAGGCGCGAACTCCACTGTCCCTGCCTGATCATTAAATCGCAGATTTTATGGTCAGGTTAACGAATAAAAAGACGACGTCCAGAAGCCTCTTAATCCGTTTATGAAAGCAATTGTAAAACTGACTGCGAGCGAAGATTGGCCTGAGCCAGCATCGCTGTACCGGTCTGGGTAAGGATGGCATCCCTTGTGTAGTCAACCATCTTGTTTGCCATGTTTGTATCCCTGATGCGGGATTCGGCAGCTTGAATATTCTCGGCTGCGATGGCAACGCCCTGAGCGGCGATTTCGAATCTGTTTTGATAAGCGCCAAGATCGGCACGTTGTTTTGAAACAGTTCTTAAAGCAGTGTCTACAGTCCCTATTGCGCTGTTTGCAGACTCAGGAGTATCGATTGTAAGTTTCCCTTCGACACCCTGCGCACCTTCCAAACCAAGCGCGTTAGCTGACATATTACCTACATAGATCCTTGCGTTCTGATCCATGTTGGCTCCAACCTGTAACTGCATGATTCTGCCGGACTGTGAATCCAACGAAAATGCTCCGGTGAGCATGTTCATACCGTTAAATTGAGCATGGCTCGCGATACGGTTGACTTCATCAACCAGCTGTGAAACCTCTACCTGGATCTGCATACGATCCTCGTCGGTATAAATTCCGTTAGCTGCTTGCACAGACAATTCCCTAAGACGATGCAGAATATCCTGTGTTTCCTGAAGATAACCTTCAGTAGCCTGGATAAAAGACACACCGTTCTGGATATTGCGTTCTGCCTGATGCAAACCACGAATCTGGCTTCTCATTTTTTCGGAAACCGCGAGACCGGAAGCATCGTCACCAGCCCTGTTAATCCTCATACCCGAGCTTAACTGCTCGATGTTTTTGGACAGAGCGGACTGGGTTACGCCAAGCTGACGATCGGCGTAAATGGCGCTCATGTTGTGATTAATAATCATTATATACCCTCCATGTTTAGCTTGCCCCGGCTATCCTTGCCGGAACCGTTCCGCAGAAGCGGCATCAGGGGGCGGTTTCGCGCCGCCGTCCCCGTTATCCGCAAACAGAACGAAACGACCGGTTACCACGAAGACAAGTTTCCCGTCTACGATGTAAAACGATCGATTCATGCTGTCCTGCGCAAATCCGGTTATTACTCCGGATAAGGCTTAAAGGGTTTTTTTCAAATATCCCTGCCGGCATTGTTCAGATACCAGCTCATTAAAAAGCGAACTTTGAGGTATCGGATTTAATCCAGCGGATTATCTCCGACCGGATAAAACCCGACACCTCACAAAGTATACACCTTAATTGTACCTCATTATTGCAATAATGACAATACTGAAGTTGCCCTTTGGTTCGCCTGGGCAAGCATTGCGGTTCCAGCCTGACTCAGAATCTGATCCCTTACATAGTCAACCATTTGTTTTGCCATGTTGGTATCCCTGATTCTGGATTCTGAAGCCTGCATGTTTTCGGCGCCGATGTCCAAACCACGGACGGCGTGTTCCAGACGATTCTGGTATCCGCCGAGGTCTGCCCTCTGTTTGTTGATGATTTTCAATGAGGCGTCAAGAATCCCGATCGTCCTGTTGGCGCTGTCCGGATCCTCAAGGGTTATAAAAGTTTCGTCCATCTGACGAATACCGAGTCCCTTGCTTGTCATTGTGCCGATGAAAACCTGTTCACGCTGATCCATATTGGCTCCGATATGGAACCACATTGAACCAGTTACGACATTTTGGCCTGTCATGCGGGCAAAACGCCCTGTAAGCATGTTCATACCGTTAAACTGCGAATGACTTGCAATCCTGTCAATTTCATCAACGAGCGCTGATACTTCGATCTGGATGTACATTCTGTCTTCGTCAGTATAGATGCCGTTTGCAGCCTGGACAGCCAATTCACGCATACGCTGCAGAATATCCTGGGATTCCTGAAGATAACCTTCAGCAACCTGGATAAACGAGATGCCGTTCTGTGCGTTTGTTGATGCCTGGTTTAAGCCGCGAATCTGACTTCTTAATTTTTCTGATACAGCAAGACCGGAAGCGTCGTCGCCGGCTCTGTTGATCCGAAGTCCCGAGGAGAGTTTCTCCATGTTTTTGGTGAGGTAGACTTGCGTTACCCCGAGTGACCTGTCAGCGAACATTGCGCTGAGGTTGTGGTTGATGATCATAAGATCCTCCATGAACTTATGGTCAGGCGGTCAAATTGAATATTTTCCCGCCCGGCCTTTACAGAAGCATCCATGCTCCTGTTTATGTAAGAACCCGGAAACAATCCGCGGAATCATTACCGGATATCTTTCACTTTTCATTATCGAAATATATCCTGAAAAACTTTAATTAATTTTTCATTATTTTTTAATCTTTTTATCTCCTTAGATTAATTATAATACAACGGGAATAATTTTGCCACGAACAGCAAAATCAAGTGAAAAAAAACACTAACCACTATCCTTTTAATCCTATCCCCTACTTCGGGAAGACAATCAACGGCCGCCTGTGCCCGGTCGGCTGCACGGCGCTTCCTTCGGGGAGGCTCATGTCTTGCAATTGAACCTTTTCGGGAATCGGATCGCTATTCTCGGATTTGACTGCTGGTTTAGGTATTAGTTTTTGTATAGGTTTCGGTATGGGTTTTGGCACAGGTGTTATAGATGTTTTTACCGGTTTTACTGTTGTTTTAGCGGATTTTATTGCTGTTTTGGCAGTTTTTACAGCCGGTTTTGATGTTTTTACAGCGGTCTTTACAGGTTTTAAGGCTGGTTTTGCCGGTTTTGATGTCTTTTCCGGCTTTGTTTGCAGTTTTTCTGGTTTTTTAATTGGTTTTGAGGCGGTTTTTCCCGCCTTTACTGCTGGTTTTACTTGTTTGGTTTGGGCTTTTACTGGTTTTACGGCAGATTTTACCGTTTTTACGGGAGTTTTACTGTTTTTTCTATCTGGTTTTTTAATTGTTTTCTTCTTAACAGCTTCCTTTTTCACAACCTACACCTCTTTTTAATACTAATCGAAATACAGCATAAATTAAACAAATTGTGAATATTTTTACAATAAATTACTATTTTTTCAGATAAATGTAAATATAAAAACGAAAAAAAATCAAAATTTTACGATTTATAAATTTCTTTGCCGGATCAGTCCAAAAATCTCACTTTACAGCCTGCAAACAAATTGATTTCCACCGCCATAAAATGGGGCCTTTTGCTATCCTGATACGTATCGCGTCCTCAACCGCTTTAAAATCTCCGCCTTTTAGATTCTGCGCCATAAATGATCCCCAGCGCGACTTGTCTGTGTTAAACCATGCGTCAAGGTCTTTATCTGTAATAAGACGTTCTTCTTTTTGATCGATAACCTGAAGTTTGATTTTAAATCCATTACTCTCTAAAGCCGATGTCAAATCATTTTCATCCCATAAGCCCGATGAGGATAGATCCTTGAAAAAACCGCCTTCCGCCTTTTCCAATTTTGCCGCAAGGCTTGCAGAAGCGCACTCCTGCGCTAAAATACGGGAGAGCCTCTCCCCTTGCGAAGGTGGAGGGTAGAGGAGCGTCAAGCCGCCGTTATCTGCTAATAACGCTTTCGCGGCCGCGGCAAGTATAGCAGGTTCAACTGTAAGGCGCATGACGCGCATCAGGATGTGATCAAATTGAGAGCATGAAAACCATTCGCCGCATTGCAAAGGAGAGGGGAGTATATCATCCGTTACGGCGATCAGGGGTTTTTCGTTTTCGTCTAACGCCGCGGCGTAACGAAGGAGAGTATCGCAGGCCGCCTGATTGTTTACAAGCGCGGCACATAAACCTTCCGGGCAGCGGCGCAGGCTTTCCCAGAGTAAAAGCCCGTCATTCGCAAACGGAATTAATACGCGGTCATGGCGTTTTGGACAGGCAGCCGAGAAAACCGCGTCTCTGTCATTTAATAAGGTTTTACTGCGTCCCGATTCCAGCCGCTTAAACCAGCCTTCTCTGCCTTTTGAAGAGGCTGACCATGACAGGAACTCCCCGTTCATTTCATCACCTAGGACTATAGCAGCCTGCAGTTCACGTTTTTGAAGAACATCTTCCCTGATCCTGCCTTCATACCCTACGGACGAAGGAATGTAAAAAGTTCTGCCTTTCAATGTACCCGGAAGGTATTGCTGAGCCGCCCAATGATCGCGGTAAGCGTGAGGATAAATATAGCCTTCTCCGTGGCCGAATCCTTCTGCATCGCGGCCTGCGTCGCGCAGGTGGTTTGGCACTTCTGCGTCTTCACGCTCAACTTCCTTAAGAGCGTCAAAGTAAGCCATCGCGGTATTTGATTTCGGCGCGGTTGCAAGGTACAAACACGCCTGAGAGAGCGGGAAGTTTCCTTCCGGGAACCCGATGCGTTCAAAAGCCTGAGCGCATGAAATTACGACTGAAAGAGCGTAAGGGTCTGCAAGACCGACATCTTCGCTTGCCAGTATTATCATCCGCCTGAAAATGAATTTCGGGTCTTCTCCGGCGCGTACCATTTTCGCAAGCCAATAAAGCGCGGCATCAGGATCGCTTCCTCTGACGCTTTTAATGAACGCGCTTATAGTGTCAAAATGATAATCGCCGTCACGGTCATATAAAAGCGCGCGGCGCTGTATGCTTTCCTCGGCGGCTTCCATTGAAATATAAAGTTCGGTTCCGGCCGCCGGAGGCCAGGGTGAAACGCTTGTTTCTACAGCAAGCTCGACGGCGTTTAACAGGCTCCGCGCGTCTCCTCCCGATACTTCCACAAGATGTTCAAGAGCGCCTTCCTCGAACCTTACATTCCAGCGGCCGTAACCTCTTTCCTTATCGGTGACAGCGCGGCGGGCTGTTTCCAGCAAACCATCGTATTCGAGGGGCTTTAACTGGAAAATACGGCTGCGGCTTACAAGAGCGCGGTTTACCTCAAAAAAGGGGTTTTCTGTCGTTGCGCCGACCAGAATGACAGTGCCGTTTTCCACCCAGGGAAGAAGAGCGTCCTGCTGCGCCTTGTTCCAGCGGTGGACTTCGTCCACAAAGAGGATCGTTCTTTTGCTGTAAAGCCTGAATCTGTCATCGGAGCGGTCTATTACTTCGCGTATATCTTTTACGCCCGATAAAACCGCGTTTAGTTTTTCAAATGCCGCGCGTGTGGTATTGGCGATTACCGCCGCTAAAGATGTTTTCCCGGTTCCCGGAGGTCCGTAAAGGATTATTGATGATAAACGGTCAGCCTGAATCGCACGGCGCAGCAGCCTTCCCTGTCCTACAATGTGATCCTGTCCGATTATGTCTTCCAGAGTACGCGGGCGCATTCTGTCCGCAAGGGGGCTGTTCGAAGCGGATTGATTTTTTACGGAGAACAGATCTTCCATTCAATTAGAGATCATTCTTCTGCATCCCATCTTTTTTCGCCGTCGCGTACACGGCATGACCAGACGCCGTCTTTCTGAGTTGACGCGAAAAGGACCAGCTCTACAGGATGTTGAAAAATATAACTGATTGGACGTTTACCCAAGGATGATGTGTAAACTTCATTGTCGTCTACGGTTCTTACATTGCCGATTCCCGGGAAATAAAAATTGCCTGTCGGGGTATTATTAGTAAGTTGTATTTCCTTGTAACCGGATGTATAACCCGAGCTTGTGGATGTTTGAACATTCTGTAACGCCGCAAGCAGCAGTACAGGAGAAGCGGCGGCGGTTTCCCGGTAAACGGCAAGACTTCCTGTGTAATTGGCGATGCCGTCTTCGATATTGATAGCTGAACTTTCTACACTTGTGGAACTGACCATATGTAAATTTCCGCCGCGTGTAATTGCCGCGAATTTATTACTATCAAGATTTAAAATACCGGCAAACCATTTGTCCGCGCTGCCTGTAATGGGGGACGGTGCTTCATTTAGATAAATGCCGCCGGCTGTGCAAATTAAGGTGTTAGCGCCGTCCGAAGCAACACCTTTTAATTCAAATGATGAACCGCCTGTTAAGCCGGAAACTGGAGCAATAACATTAGTCCCTGTGTGACTTGATATTTTTAAGACAGCCCAACTATTATTTCCACCCCGTGCGCCTATGTAAATATTATTATTATCTGAATATATTGATTGATACGATGAATAGCCGCCATTATTGCCTGTCAAACTATCTGACCATGATCCGTTGTCTAACCTGACTATACCTGTGGAAAAACTGGAATCGCTGTCATATAAAACTAACGCGTAAAGTTTATTTCCGGCGGCCGCAATACTAACAAATCTGGCATCGCCTTCTACGGAAGGCATTGTCGTCCATGTGCCGCGGTTTGTACCGTTATTATCGTACTTGTAAAGTGTTGCTCCGGATGCGACATACATTGATGGGCTGATGTACACAAAATTAGTGGGGGAGCCGCTTATTATCGGATCAGCCGGGGCGTGTTCGCGGGAAAGAACATAGAAAATGGGGTCGCTGCATGTACTGAGCGTAAAAAAAATCAGAGCGGAAAAAAAAGCTCCTGTAAAAACATTCTTCATATATTTCACCATCATATTAAAAATGATACCGCGCGGATAGCATCAGATCCAGAAAATTCCCATCGACATTTCTGCTTGAATCATTTGTCCACTGCGGAAGCCAGCCCCAGTTTGCGACAAGCCCGAATGACCACTGCGTTGTAGCTCTGAAATAAGCGGCAACGCCCGCCTTTGCATAAAGACCGAAATAAGTCCAATCAAGATACCTGTGCCATATCATACCCAGCGTAAGCGTAAAGGGAAATTCAAAGGGACCCGCGATTAACTGAGTTCCGGCTCTGATACCCAGAGGTATCACAAACATAGTATTTTCTTGTATCGTATGAATGAAAAAACCGTTAAGTTCCGCGCCGACATAGAAGTGCGGATTAAGGTAGTAATTATAAGCAAGAGATCCAATGCCGCCCACAGGAGGGGTGAACTGCGGATCGATCAATCCTCCGTTTTGGATAAAAAGTACCGGTAAAGCTACGCCGAGGGAAATAATAAACGATTGATCGCCTGCCATGTACAGATCCGTCGAATAATAGTCCCAGTCAGTTTCCACGGAAGGATCATCTCCACCCTGCTGTGCAGCAAGCAGTACGGGAAAACTAATTAGCAGCAGTATTACAATGACCCATGCTTTACGCATAAAATCTCCTTGATAACATGAATATACATTTTTACTGTTCTTTATTCAACAACAAACAGGGACGGCGGGTGGTTACTCATTTCTGTCAAGACCCAGAGTCATATACTCAAGCAATACCGGGAACCGCGTTAATAAATCCCCGTACCGCTCCAGATTTTCAAAACGAAGCTGGGCTTCAATGTGGTTTTCCGCTCTTCTGCCGAAGCCTGAAGTGATATATTCCCTTTGGCTGGAAAGGAATTCATCGTACATCCGGCGTAACTGCCTGTAAAGGACGAAGTCCGGGAACTTCGCGGCATGAATGACGAATGAAAAATCTTTTATTTCCGGGAATCTTTCTCTTATCTCCCTTTCCATCTGCGCGTCCTGATTTCCCGACATGATATGTTCAAGGCGCACACTGTCTTCCTCTGCGGATGACAGCACTCTGATGATATGAAGCTCGATATCTTGGGCTACTTTTTGTGAATAGGCGTTTAAATCGTTCTGATCGTTCAGATTATTACTAGCCGCTATAGAAACAAGCATATCGGGATTTAAGGTAAAATTAATTTCGCCGCGGAAATTCCATGTAAAATCCGCGTTTGTAAGCCCTGTGAAAACAGCGTATGTATCTCCCGACGGCAGTGAACTGTCAAAACTGACAGGGTAGTTTATACGTTCAAGATTAAAAACAGTGATTTTTACATTTGTGGGAATCAATTTATACCAAATCCAGCGGAATTCCCCCGAACGCACAGGTCTTTGATCAATTCCGTGTGTTTTTGAACTGATAACGCCGTACTGTCCCGGAGGAACCGAGAACTGCGCCCAGCCGAAGAAAAAGCCAGCGCCGCCTAAAACCAACAATACAAAAATGGTTATCAAAAACTTTTTCATACTGTACTATAATAAACATATATTGACTATTTGGCAATACAAGCCCTAAGGATATGATGAGAATATACTCCCCGACAGGATGGATATTGATTGTAAGTCTGGCGATCTCTGCCGTCTCATTTATTACCTATCTGCTGGAACCGGGCTTTCCCGATGAAACCCTGTATCTGCTTCTCGTTATTGTAAGATATTCCTCATTTTTTGTATTTTTAATTTCTTTTTATAAATTGATGAAAAACGGTTACGGTTTTATCCGTAATCCTTCAATTTTTCGTTTTATAAAAATCGTTCTTTATGTTATTTTAATTCTTTACGGAATAAGCCTTTTCTTTATTGAGTCGTTTATCACCGTAATTTCCGGAGGGAATACATGAAAAAACTTTTTGCGTTACGGGGCGCGGTTCAGTGCGAAAATACTCAGGTAGATATTTGCAATCGTATAAAGCAAATGTACGATGAACTATTAAGTCTTAACAATCTTGATGAGAAAGACATCGTATCTGTGATCTTATCTGTTACGCGGGACCTAGACGCTGTGAATCCCTCAAGCGCGTTAAGAAAATCTTTGGGGGCAAACACAAGAGCGGGAGAGCTGTCTCTCTTTTCGGTTCAGGAGCCTGACTGCGTTAACTCACTGGAAAGAATAGTGCGCGTTATAATCCACTGCTATCTTGAAGAAGGATCAAACCTGCGCCATGTGTACCGTAACGGCGCAGAAGTGTTAAGACCTGATAGAGCGGCTAATAACTAATATTTTGTTAGTCGTTAGAGATTTGCATTATATCCCATACTTTTTGGGTTTCTTGTCCTATGCGCCAGAAACCGATAGCGTTTATTCCCATGGATTTGTACATTTCCATACGGGTGGAGATTGAGTACTCGTCATCGTAGTATACTTTAACATTGATGGTAGGTTGATAATCAAAAGTGGGGATTCCGTTTTCGCGTCTTATGTTTTCCACGCCGTGTGTTTTAATGATGTTGTCAGTTGTTGAAAAGACAAGGGCGCGGTGATGGTTAACATCGACCCATGCGCGGCCGTATAAGGGAAGCCCCATAACAAGTTTTTCTTCTCCTATAACGGCTTTACAATAATTCGCCACATTGCGGCACCAGAGCGTGGATGCTACAGGACCGGCTCTGCTGGTGCTCCAGTGTTCGTCATATGCCATTACAAGTATTCTGTCAACGTAGGGCAGAATGGTTTCGTAGTCGTAAGTATCATTCGCGATTTTTCTTGTCCGCGCCGCGAGAGCAACAGTGAACATTTTATCTGGAAGTCCTTCGCGTAACGCGATGAGGAATGAATGATATGATTCCCTCGCTCTTGCGGGAATATTCTCAAAATCGATCTGAAGCCCGTCAAAATTCCGCGTGGCGGCGATTAAATCTTCGATTAAGGCGGCGCGCTGCGGGCTTCCCTCCATCAAAGTAAAATATGAAAGCGCGTTGCCGTTACATGCAACAACAAGGTGTACTTTCCCGGTGAACCAAGAAATCGCGCGCCTGTTTGGAACGCCTACAAGGGTTCCGTAACTGTTCACTTCCGCGCCGAAATAACCCACATCAGTGATCGGCAGTCCTCTTAAAAGAGATGATTCACGCCCTGCTACGACATATCCCCAAATTTCCCTGAATGAAGTAACCGGAAGCTCGCTTCCTTCCTGAGCGATAAAAATAGGCGGCAGCTCCTGAAGGACTTCATCCTCAACTTCAACTACTGCCGCGATTTCCGTTATTTCAGAATCCTGCGTATTTTGCGCTGTATTTCCGGGTGTGCCCGAGCAGTTGGTAAAAAGCGATAAGATTATGACAAAATTGATAAAATATTTCATTATTATATTATCGCACTTAATAATATTAATATTAAATGAGGAAATTGATAATAATGGTATGTATGGCTTAAATACAGTACAAACATTGCAAGCTAGGGGACTGGAGCTGGCGAAACCTATGCTATGAGTCTGCCTACGAGCCTGCTTCGCAGTCTCTCCGGCAGGGAACGGCATAAATGGTTTCGCCAGCCCCAGTCCCCTAGCTTGCAATGCGTGTATTGTTATTTAGATAGCAAAGCCCTAATATCCAACGCCGTCGCTCAGGATCAAGCGTGGACGCCTTTTCTTTTACTATGTTCTTCATCTAAGAAATATTGAGCGGCATTTGCCAGAAAAGCAGAACGATTTTTTGATACAGCGTCTATTCTCCGAAGAGTTCCTTCCGGTATCATAATATTCACGCGAATAGATTTTTCACTTGCCGGAAAAACCGCAATAGGAACAACAAGAAATGATAGTTTATTTTTCCAATTTTTCCACTCTCTCCATTTACTTTTAATCATTTCCAGTGTCCGCGGTTCCGGGATAACCATGTTTTCATTTTTTAGCCCTTCCAGATGAAATGCCAGAGCTTCATGAGACATACGATAGGCCTCATCATAATCATCCCCTGCGGAAAAACATCCCGGAAGATCAGGAAAAACTACACTATAACCGCTCTTACCGTCCTCATATTCAAATAAAGCAATGTATTTTTTCATATTACACCTCATTATCGCTTTTTAATCCGGCTTGTCTTAAAACACTTGCCGCAGTTCCTTTTTTCATATTCTTGTCATGGATTGGCAATGTAGTCAGATTTTTCTTAACAGGATGTTTAAACTGAGCATGGCTCCCTTCCTTAAATTAATATACACACTAAATTACACATCGTCAAGTTATCTTAATTGCGGGTTTTACGCCTTTTTGAGTGTTTTTTCGCGTGGTTCGCGGCTAAATTTTTTCCGGTTTGTGTTGCTTCGTAGTCAAAATTTAAAAACAGCAGTTGAAACATAGGCACCAGGTTACTCCTATTTCACTTCATAGAAGTATAGTAAAATTGTAAATAATTATTCAAAAATAATAAATTTCTTCATTTATTCGCAAGCAAAACAGCGAGTTCGCGCCCATATATATATGACATTTTTTATTTGTCGGAGGGCGATCTGTTCGTTTGCGCTGGATGTCAAAAGTAAGGTATTTTAATCCGTTGGAAAAATGCCTAAAAATACTTTTGCCCGGTAATAAAAGGAGAAAAAGCCATGAATTTAAGTATTAATGATGTTGACGCAAAAATTATTGAAATTCGTAGTACAAAGATCTTATTGGATCGTGATGTTGCTTTGTTGTATGGAATAGAGACCAAAGAAGTAAATCAAGCGGTAAAAAATAACCCTGAAAAATTTCCAGAAGGGTATATTATCACTCTTACAAAAAATGAGAAAAACGAACTGGTCAAAAATTTTGACCAGTTCAAATCATTGAAACATTCATATGCTCCATTAAAGGTTTTCACAGAAAAAGGCTTATATATGCTCGCCACCATAATTAAAAGCCCAAGAGCAACGCAAACAACTTTGACGATTATTGAAACATTTGCGAAAATTCGTGAATTAACAAGAACCGTCAGGGAATTGGCAGTAGAGAGAACGAAGGAAGAAAAAAAGCCGTTAATGCAAAAAAGCGGTGAAATTATTTCTGATATTTTGGGTGATTCCATGAATATTTCAAGAACAGAAACAACATTTGAAATTAATTTAGCTGTAATGAATATTAAACATACGGTAAAAAGAAATAAAGAAAATAATCAAAACGGCAGTCAAAATGAAGACAAATAAGGTTTATTATATCCATGCTTCCCGGCGTTTGCATTCAAAGCCGGTGTGCCTGAAAGTTCCAATAATTCATACATTTCAGCGTAAAAACGCTCATTTCCATAAAAAAAAACGCTTGATAATTCTGATATATGGTATAAAATTAAGGGTATGAAAAGAACATCGTTATTAATTGTATTTTTATTATTAGCCGGGATGACGGTCTCCGCGCAGAATACGGATATGTCATTTTATACCCGTGAATTCAACAGGTCTGACACGACTATTTTTGAGCTTCTTGATATTCTGCAGATGGTCAGGGATGAAAACACGACCGGAATCGGTGAATTTTACCATAACGCCATCAGGGTTTATCTGCGCCGCCTTCCTAATTTTGGAAGCAACCGCGAAAGGAACGCAGTCGAGGAAGCGGCTAGGTTGATCCTGCGCGGTCTTTCCACCGAGAAGCATACCGAGGCGGCTTCTTATGTCTGGAGTTTTATTCAATTTTTTGATATCGCGTCAGTCCTAAACGACGGGCTTATCATGTATGAAGCGCTTTACACAATGGGTGAAATTGACGGTAAAATGTACGCTTCGAATATCGCCGCGATTCTTGACGGTTACAATGAGAGAGCCACTACCGATCAGCGGGTTAAAAGCAAAGTGCAGCGTGTTGTGCCGGGAGCCGTTCACGCGCTTGAGGTTCTGGCTGAACCAGTTGGAATAAGGCCGGTTTTTTTCACTTCCATAGGATGGTATGACCCGGAAGTAAAAGCAATAGCTTCAACCGCGCTCCATAACCTCATGACAGCAAACGATGAAATAATCGGTGATGTAATAAGTGAAGTCATCTTAAACCACTTCAATTTACCGAACATCAAATACACAGCTTGGCAGGAAATGCTTAACTCCGATACGTCTAACAGAGCTAAATCCCAGGTCGCGATGGCGGCTATTGAGGCAAGCTATACTTTTATCGCTTCATCTGCCGAATCTCAGGGTCTTTTAAGATTCATGCGTTTGAGCGCCATTGACGCCATTCGTCAATTCGGAACTGAAAATGAAGCCATATACCCGTATCTTGAAAGAACGTACAGGGAAGCCTTTGAGACTCCTAATACCGATTTTGAAGTAATTATCCTTGTGACCAGAACCTTATCGGCGTTAAGAACCGATGAAGCGGTCGATCTACTGACTGAATTTTTAAGAGGTCTTCATTCAAGAAGGCGCAGCGGCCCGTGGGGAGTTCCGGAAAGAGATTTAATGAATATTGTAATTCCGGCTATCGCCTCTACAGGAACCCAGTCCAGAGCCACAATCCAGCTTCTGACTATCATTTCGCGCAATTCATTGTATACAAACGCGGAGCAGAATTGGGCTGGAAACGCGCTTAGAATCTTAGCGGGGCAATAAGCGGGTAACTGTTATCTGTGGGATAACAGTTATCTGTACTTGAAGGATTTATTTATTCTAAAATGGTGATTTCCACACGGCGGTTGGCTCTTCTGCCTGAGTCCGTCGTGTTGTCGCCTATCGGTTTTGTGCCGCCCCAGCCTATGTATACAAACCGGCCGGCGCTTATTCCGCGTCTTACAAGTTCATTTATTATGCTTCTTGCTCTTTCGATTGAAAGCCGCATCTCATCCGCCGGTCTTCCTATTGATGCAGTATGACCTTCAACAAGAAATGTTCTATCCGGGATCCGGCTAAGCGCGGCCGCAAGAAGATCGAGCCTTGATCTTTCTTCAGGAAGGATCTCCGGTAAATCGGCGGCGAAGCGGATGTCTCTGATTGTAAGTTTTATTCCTTCCGGTACCGGCGTAAGATCAATGTCCGGCAATTCATCAGGTATCACAGCCGGCGGATCAATATCCAGCGTATCTTCCAAAGACGCTATTACGGTATCTCTATCCATTGGGATGATGCCTGATCCGAATGTTATGGTAAAACCCCTGAACTCCGTCACCATGCCACCTGCGAGCGTATAAGTGATATTGAGATCATCGCGCATAAAAATTATAAGCCCGTCTGCCGCGCGTATTAAAATATCAACCCTGTGTCTTCCCGTAACACGCGCGTAGGGATGCGGCTCAATCTCATTTCGAAAATTATAACCGTAAGCCGCGAAGATCCTGTGTACCGGCGTTCCGTTATAATTTTCGGTTCCGCGGTACTCGTACTCGGCTGTAAAAGGAATGACAACTGCCCGTCCCAAATTAAACGGATCAACCGCGCGGTTTCCCGGCGCGCGCCATTTTTCACCCTGAGTGACACTCTGATTTGGAAATGACGGAAATCCGCGCAACATGGGAAACCCCTGATCGTTTTCAATCTCAGTTGACCCGTCTCTGTTCACTTCAAAGTGAACCGGTATTATCGCGTCAACCGCCTGTGCGCTTTCGCGCATATCCCGCAGAGTGCTTTGAAGCACATAAAAATTTCCCCGGTATGATGTTGAAACATTATCATGAATCCGCGGAGCGCCGGCAAGAAGAATCGATGCTCTTACTTCATTACGGACAAGCCCTACATATCTTCCGTTATCATACCTGCGCCAGTCCGACCGTTCAATAATCGAGTAAGCTCCCAAGTTCGGCGCGTTTAAAACGACAGCCTGCGGAAAACTCTGTGCGCATAAAGTAACAAAAAAGAAAAGAAACAAACATACACGCGGCAAAACAACCATACTATTATCATCGGCGCAAAAAAGCGAAAGAAAAAACCAAAACAGTTAGTGAGGTTAGTCATAAAAATTCTTAAATGTTCGTTTAGTTCGCAGCTAATTGATATTAATCAAAACCGCCGTTTTTCCGCCCATAAACCCAGCGCGGGATTCGGCACAAAGAAAATCCTCTCGCCGTTGACATCGTTCCAGCCTGATGAGAGTTTACTTACATCGTAATGCCGCTTTGCTTCCTGTAAGTCGCCCCATTCAAAACCGACGGACTCGATTTCTTTTCTTGTGATTTTATCTCCCGGGCAGTAGCGCACGGTAAAACGGTTTTCGCTGGAACCGTGAATCAGGTGGGCGGCCGCGCTCAGGTTGTTTCCAAGTTCCTCGTCCGCTGCGGCTTTGGCGAGAATCTCCTTAGCGGGACGGTAACCGTGTTTGCGGATAAGAGAGTCGATGCCCTGATCCTCGCCGAAACGTTCAAGCGCAGGAGCCATGATTAAAAGTTCGCCGCCGTCCGCTATCACCATGCGGGTGCGGTAAACAGCCTTGTTGCCAAGCCATGTTGTGCGGTATTCTTCGGGTTCTAGGTAGACAACAGCTTTGTTAACCGGTTCATCCATCAGGTTAACGTTTACATCCTGCGATAAAACCGCCGCTTTTTCAAAACATTCCCTGCCGAAACCGATGAAAAGACCCCGAACGGCAAGGGAACCGCGCTCTTTACCGGCTCTAGCGGCTTCACTTTCGGAACGCGCTGAGATAACGGTAAGCGCCCACAGAACCGGCGGAAGCTCATTTTGAAAGCGTTTGAAACCTTCATCAAAGAGAGCGCGTACCGGGGTGTCAGCCCTTCCCATTATTTTTTCCATACCGAAAGCTGCTCCGGCAAAATGGCTTTTATCGATTGCTTCTTTTCCGCCTGTGCCGACAAAAATATTTTTCGCGTGATTCGCCATACCGGCTACTTCATGCGGGACTACCTGCCCGATGCTTAATGCGAGGGAAAAATCGCCGGCGCCTTTCCGTAAAACTTTATTAACCTGAACAGGCCAGTCGTAGCGAACCGCGCCCTGAGACGCTTTCTCCACCCAATCTGCCTCAAGCCTTCCTAGCTCCGTTATGCCGTTCCTCCAGTCGTGAACAAGGAATTTTTCCTTTGGAGTGGAACCGAACATCCGCGTAAGCTCGGTATCGTTCATAGCCATGTGGGTTCCAAGCGCCGGGAGCACCGCGCCTAATCTATCAGAGAGCCTTCGTGCGGCGATCTCCGTAAAAAATCCGGCACGTGAGTGAAAGCGCGTAACATCAGGCGGAAGGATAATCACCCTGCCGCTGTCATTAATATCAGATAACGCCTTTGATAAAGCGTCTGTAAAAAGATCCTCAAGTTCCTGATCGCTTATATCTTTATCTGCTCCGCCTGCGGCGATGTATGTTTTATCCATAGTGCAATCCTCTTTGCGGTTTTATTATTTTATGGTATTATAACACAGGAGTATAAAATGGCAAATGCTGATATCGGCCTTATCGGGCTTGCGGTTATGGGTGAAAACCTTGTTTTAAATTTGGAAAGTAAGGGTTTTTCTGTCGCGGTTTACAACAGGACAACATCGAAGGTTGACGAGTTTACTTCCGGCCGCGGAAAGGGTAAAAAAATTACCGGCTGCCATAGTCTTAAGGATTTGGCTGATTCGCTGGCTTCTCCGCGCAAAGCGATGATCATGGTAAAAGCGGGGCAAGCGGTTGACGACACAATTGAGCAGCTTCTCGGCGTTTTTGAAAAAGGCGACATTATTATAGACGGCGGCAATTCCAATTATCAGGACACCATGCGCCGCACATCTTACGTTGAATCGAAAGGTCTTTTATATATCGGAACAGGCGTATCAGGCGGCGAGGAAGGAGCGTTGAAAGGACCTTCTATCATGCCCGGAGGTTCGGCCGCCGCATGGCCGTCCGTAAAACCGATGCTGCAGGCGATAAGCGCAAAAGTTATGCAAGCGGGAGTTGAAGCCCCCTGCTGCGACTGGGTAGGTGAAAACGGCGCGGGGCATTTTGTAAAAATGGTGCATAACGGAATCGAATACGGAGATATGCAGTTAATCTGCGAAACATATGACTTAATGAAAAACGCGCTCGGACTTTCCTGTGATGAAATGGGTGATGTGTTTGACGAATGGAACTCAAGCTCGCTTGGAAGCTATCTAATCGAAATAACAAGGGATATTTTACGCTTCAAAGACGATGACGGTAAACCGTTAGTTGAAAAAATTCTTGATACGGCGGGGCAGAAAGGAACAGGTAAATGGACCGGCATCGCCGCCTTAGAGTTCGGCGTTCCGCTTACATTGATAGGCGAGGCGGTTTTCGGGCGCTGCCTTTCCGCGGCAAAAGATGAACGCGTAAAAGCCGCGAAAACATTTACGCCTCCGGTTAAAAATTCACCCGCTGACAAAAAGGCTTTTATAAAAGATCTTGAAAAAGCGTTGTACGCTTCTAAAGTCGTGTCCTACGCTCAAGGTTATCTTTTAATGAGGGAAGCGGCGAAAGAGTATAAATGGAACCTTAATTACGGAGGCATCGCCCTTATGTGGAGAGGCGGCTGTATTATCCGCTCTGTCTTCCTTGGAAAAATTAAAGAAGCGTTTGATAAAAAACCGGATTTGGAAAATCTGTTACTCGATCCGTTCTTCGCGAAAAATATCGAAGATGCTCAAGGCTCATGGAGGAGGGTAGTGTCCGCCGCCGTTCAAAACGGAATTCCGGCGCCGGCTCTCGCAAGCGCTCTTTCCTACTTTGACGGTTACCGAAGCGAAAGGCTGCCCGCGAATCTTTTGCAGGCGCAAAGGGATTATTTCGGCGCTCACACTTACGAAAGACTGGATAAACCGCGCGGAGAATTTTTCCACACCAACTGGACAGGCCGCGGCGGAACAACCAGCGCAAGTACGTATTCGGTGTAGTTAGGTCTGTCCACAAACTCTTGTTAGTTTGCGGACAGTTATTTTCTTCTTATAAACTTTTGCGTAACAGGTTCGAAGTTTTCAAGCAGGAGAGAGCGTTTAAAAAAATCTGTTTCCTCAGGCAGATCTATAGTCACGTCTAAATTTTCTTCTTCAGCCTTTTCGATAATTTTCGCGAGCAGAGTTTTACCAATTCCCATGCCGCGGTATTCAGGTTTTACTTCGAGGGTTTCGATGTGCAGAACCATATTTACAATCGCGGCTTTTATTGTTCCCGCGTTTCCGCCGTCCGCTGTTTCGGCGGTTATAATAAATTTGCCGGATGAAGAATCTGATTTTTCATCATTAAAGCAAAAATCTTCCAGCACTAAAGATGTGTTATCTTCAGGTTCCATGCCGATGGGTTCTAAACCCCATTCTTCCCTTAACGCGTTGTACCAGACGATTACTTCCTCTTTCATCTTCTGCTCTTTAAAGATGAACCACAATTTTTCGATTTCCGGGTATTGATCAAGCGTGTCGCGGAACGCGCGGAAAACGCCTTTGTTTCTGTTAAGGGCAGATGATAATTTTTCGCGGATTTCTTTATTTTTTAGACTGACGGCAAACTTTTCCATCAGGCGGTAGCCGTTACCTGAATCCCAATTAGGAATTGAAATGAAACGTTCATTGTCCTCAAAATCAGGTTCATCATCAAAGTCATGATTGTTTATATCGACGACGCAGCCTTCTTGAATATCAAGAAGAAAATCCCCGTCCTGATTTTCCATGTAAAAGAGAATGTCGTCCATAAGCGCTTTATCAAGCTCAAAACGCATAGGGCATTGTAGCATAAACTAAAAAAAAAATATACGATAAGCGTATGGAAGCAATGAAAAGAACCGCCGACTGCGGTTCACTGAGAAAAAGCGACGCCGGCCGCACGGTCATTTTAAACGGATGGGTTCACCGCAAGAGAAATCACGGCGGGATTTTTTTTATTAATTTAAGGGATCGTTACGGCATTACGCAGGTAACGGTCGATACCGAATCCAATACATCTCTTGCCGCGATCTGCGGCGAGCTTCGCAATGAATACTGCGTCGCCGCGGAAGGCAGAGTAAGCGCGCGCCCGGATGATATGATAAATCCTTCAATGGCTACGGGCGAAATTGAACTGCTCGCTTCAAATATCACTGTTTTAAATAAAAGCGAAGTGCTGCCTTTTCAGATTGACGAAGAGAGCAAGGCGAACGAAGAGCTGCGCTTAAAATACCGCTACCTTGATTTACGAAGCGCGGCCATGCAGGACCGCATAAGGCTGCGAAGCGATACTACATTCGCCGTGCGCGAATGGATGACAGCTAACGGTTTTTACGAAATTGAAACGCCGACTTTCATAAAATCCACTCCTGAAGGCGCGCGCGATTATCTTGTGCCGTCGCGGTTATATCCGGGGAAATTTTACGCGCTGCCGCAGTCTCCGCAGCTTTACAAGCAGATATTGATGGTTTCCGGTTTTGATAAATATTTTCAAATCGCGCGTTGTTACCGCGACGAAGATTCAAGGGGCGACAGGCAGCCTGAGTTTACACAGATCGATATTGAAATGTCTTTTGCGTCAAGGGACGATGTTCTTACAATGACAGAAGGCATGATGCGCCATGTATTCAAAAAAGTTTTAAATGTGGAACTGCCGCAAAAATTCCGCCGGCTTACATGGGAAGAAGCGATGGAACTTTACGGCAGCGATAAACCTGATCTTCGTTTTGACATGAAGCTGCTGGATTTCACTCCCTATGCGAATGCGGGAGGTTTTCAGGCTTTTAAAGACGCGCTGGCAAGCGGCGGGACAGTGAAAGCGTTAGTTGTAAAGGGAAAAGCAATTTTTTCACGCAAGCAAATTGAAGAGCTTGAAGCTCACGCGAAAATTTACAAAGCGAAAGGCATGGCGTGGATGAAAGTCACAGGCGGTGAGAAACCGGCAGAGGGTAAAGAAAAATTGATTTTGGAGGGGGGTGTCTCCAAGTTTTTTGCAGATAACGCGCAGGAAATTATAAATGGGCTTGGCGCGGAAAAAGACGATTTAATTTTGATGACCGCCGACGCTAACCGCAGGGTTGCCAATGTGTCGCTTGGAGCCGTGCGCTCCAAACTTGGGCGTGATCTCGGGCTTTGCGGCGCTGATACATTTGAGTTCGCGTGGATAATAGATTTCCCGATGTTTGAGTACAATGAAGAAGAGAAAAAGTGGGAAGCGGCTCATCACCTGTTTACATGGCCGCAGGAAAAATATCACGCAGCTATGGAAAGCGATCCCGGTTCCGTTAAGGGGGATTTATACGATCTTGTTTTAAACGGATATGAGCTGGCTTCCGGTTCCATTCGTATACATGACCCGCAGATGCAAAAACGTGTTTTCGAAATTGCCGGTATAAACCCCGCGGAAGCCGAGAAAAAATTCGGCTTTTTAACTGAAGCGTTCAAGTACGGCGCTCCTCCTCACGGCGGAATCGCTCCGGGACTTGACCGCCTTGTAATGATCATGGCGGGCGTTACATCGCTTAAAGATGTTATCGCCTTCCCGAAAAATTCTTTCGCGGTAAGCCCGATGGATGACTGCCCATCGGAAGTGGATCAGAAGCAGCTTGATGAACTCGGTATTATAATAAAAAAGTAACGATTTTTATTTGTGTCGAAAGGTCTAAAACCCCGCGGTTCGCGGAAGAGAAATCATCCTTCTTTTATTAAATGCTCCGCGAGTAATATTTTTTTATCTTCCGGTATCGGCGTGGATTCCTCTTTATTAAAATCGTAGTGTACAAGTACTGCGTTGCCTTTTACGCACAGGCGGTTTTCCTGCCAGGCTTCGTGGTAAACGGTAAAAGATTTTGTGCCGATCCTGGAAATGAATGTTCTGACTTCAATATCGTATTTTAAGAAAACCTGTTCGACATAATCGTAATCAATATGTGCAATTATAAGCGGGAAGGTCTTTTTTTCTACGCTTAGTTCGGGATCAAAAATTCTTATAATCGGAGTTCTTCCTGATTCAAACCAAAAACCGGGGACTGTGTTATTTACATGGCCGAGCGCGTCTAAATCCCCAAAACGCGGGTATATAGTAATTTTGAACATGGTTTATTATACAAAAACCGAAAAAAGCCATCAAGACAGGTTGAGTGAATTGATGTAAGTTTCGTACGCTCTCCGCGCCGCTCTTGCGTCTTCTTCGGATCTCGCGAGATTTGCCGTAACAGTGTCAATCTCGTTATCAAGTGCGGCAAGGCGGCGCAGGTATTCCTGTCCCTGCTGGCTTTGACCCGCGGCTTCAAGGTTGCGTCTTATTCTGTCCTGTTCGGTAATAAGGCGGGTTCTTTGCGCGTCTATGGTTCTTGTCTCGGCTTCAGCCGCGTCAACGGCGCGTCTTAATGTAACAGCTCTTGCAAGCGCTTCACGGACATTAGCGGGAATTTCCTGATTGGTTGAATAACTAATCATAGTGTCAAGGTTCATAGGAAGAAGCGTTATATTAGATGATATTGTTCTGCGCTCGTTTACAGAAAAAACCGTCTGGCGGTTTGCCGGCAGGGCAGTGTTAAAACGGTAGAGGGAAGCGGTTTCTTCAAACGCTTCGGGCGAAACAAGATCCGTTTGCGCCATTCTTGAATGTTCAACTATCAGAGGTCTTGATGCCGATCCGGAATTTATAAATGTGTATGTTTTTGTATAAGTTATATTCCTGTTAATGATCATGACTCCGCCTGAAATTCTGACAGAGCTTATTACAGTCGCGTTCGCGTTTGTTATATTTGCCGTTACCGAAAGATCCTCGCCGTATGAAATAAATCTGTTTTCATTTTCATTCCAGAAATCAATAAGCGCGTCTCCCGCGTAAACTCCGCCGTCATAGACAGTAATGGGGCCTGCCGGGAGTTTCATTCCGCTTGTGTTTGTAAGTTCCGCTCCGAGCCGCGGGTATCTGCCCGAGCCGTTGTAAATTAAAACAGCTCTTGCCTGAATCTGGGACTCAACAATCGGAAACATCGCGCTCATTCTGCGGTTCAGCGTAACGGGGTTTCTGATCGTAAATTCAAATTGACCGCCTGAGTCTCTCGCGGCGGCTGTTTGAATAGTTCCCCCGGCAATAGACGCGGAATCACGCGCTACGGACATTTCCGCTTCCACTGCGTACGCCATGTCATTGCTGCTTTCGGTTCTCATCCTTGCGGCTGCTGGAGCCGCTGAAGGCAGCGGGCTTCTGTCATGAGTAACGCCTTCGGCGGTTCCCGCGATAGAAAGCGGAAGGACAGGACGCGAGACATAATACGGCGGATATAACTGCTGAATAAAAGAAGCGGGGCGGCCTGCAACAAGGGATAACTCCACATTGTTCCAGTCATTATCGCTGTCATTATCTACAATCGCCCACCCTTGAAAAAGCGGCGACGAAGCTCCCAAATCGAGGCGGTAGGAAACTTTCCAGACAGGGGAGGGTATCACATAACTTATGGAAACATTTCTTCTACCGCTGCCACCGAGGCTGACCATCAACTGGCGGGAAAAAGAATTTCTTGATTGCGCGATTAGATCAAGGGCGCGGTTTAAATCCTGTTCAATTACAGGATCGGTAAACCTGATGGAAGCGATTTCGTTTAAATCAAAAGCGCGTAATCCATCCTGTGCGCTGAGAAGAAGGAACGGTGTCATCATGCTCATCATTCCTGTTGTGATGTGGCGGTGTTCGATACCGGCGATTCTTCCTGTGTAGGAAGTAGGAGCGTGAATTTCCACCTGCGCTCCGCGAAGCCTCGAAAGAATCGCGGCCATTCCGGGTTCATCGGAAAGATCGATACTTAAACTGCGCAGAGTTTCTATCAGGGTATTTTCCGATTGATACACAACCTGCGGATTCGTGGATGACGGATCGTTTATAACCAGAGTACGCAGAGCATCGTTTACGGCATCCAGCCTGAAGGGGAGATTAAAACTGACAGAACCGTTTACAGAGCCGGAATGTTCATAATACGAAAGCCCCGATGTCAGTACGACAACTCTCCGCAGCGGAAGGTTCGAGCTTCTGTTATCTGAAATACCCTGCGCCCAAAGGCAGGCCGCCATAGTAAAAACTATTAAAAAAATTATTTTATTTTTCATTTTCCAATTTTAATGTGATAGTAGGCTGATCACAGACCTCGGACGGTCCGTAATATTGAATCGCTCCCGGGAAGAGAAAGCATGTCTGTTGAGCCCATATGCCGCGTTTCGCCGCGAATGTTTTAAAAGGTTTTCCGTTAAGATTAACAAGCGCTTTTTTAATGACAGGTTTTCTTGCGCCGTGCCGGTGTTCAATATCCATCATCATTGTAAGCGGAACGCCCCCCGCAATCCAGTTTTCCGCGCCGGCTGTAAGGTTTTTTACGCTTGAGATATAACCTGTTAATCCCGAGGCGATAAGGACAAACGCGCTGTAACCCAAGCTGTAGCAATAATCCGCGTCAAAGTTGGATGGGATTGCGCATCTTCCTTCGTAACCGAAAAAATGCGTCTGGTAACTGAATACGCCTGAATAATGGCCGCCGACTTTCATTTCAGCTAACCTTTTTTCCACCATGCCTACAACGAGTTTTTCAGTGTCAATCCGCGAGACCTGAACGTTTCCGTGCGGGTCCCTGTCCATCAAAAACTGACGGGCGATTTCGGGCGGAAGAGACTGGAGAATTATATAAGATGATTCAGGGATTCGGCTTGAGAGCCAGTACATTTGATCGATCAGGTTTGTCACTTCCGAAAACGGTTTTTCTTCGGCGGCAATCGCGTCGTTAAGCTCTTCGATCATTTTTTTCATTTCGGGTACAAATTCAACAAGCCCTTCGGGAATTAAAACAACGCCGAAGTTGTCTCCGTTTGCGGCGCGTTTCGCGATTGATTCGCAGATTTGCTCAACGATTTTTTCAAGCGACGTTCCCTGCGCTTCAACCTCTTCGGAAATAAGGCATATGTTAGGCTGAGTTTGAAACGCGCACTCAAGCGCGATGTGGCTTGCCGCTCTTCCCATCAATTTGATAAAATGCCAGTATTTTTTCGCGCTGTTTGTGTCGCGGCATATATTACCGATAAGTTCTGAATATGTTTTACACGCTGTATCAAAACCGAATGACGCTTCGATATGATCGTTTTTTAAATCGCCGTCTATTGTTTTAGGGCAGCCGATTACCTGCGTTTTTGATCCGTTCGCGAGAAAATATTCAGCTAACAGCGCGGCGTTTGTGTTTGAATCATCTCCGCCGATTACAACAACCGCGTCCATGTTTAATTTTTTTACCGTTTCAAGGGATGACGCGAACTGCTCGGGAGTTTCGATTTTTGTTCTGCCTGAACCTATTATGTCAAAACCGCCTGTGTTTCTGTATTCATCAATTATTTCCGATGTCAGAATAAGAGTCTTATTATTGATAAGCCCGCTCGGGCCGCCTCTGAAACCGTAAAGAACCGATTCTGGGTGACCTTTTTTAAGTCCGTCAAAAAGACCGGCGATAACATTATGCCCGCCCGGAGCCTGTCCGCCTGAGAGGATTACTCCGACAATCAACTTGCGTTTAAGTTTACCGTTTTTCCCTTTCACAAAAGTGACATACGGTTTACCGTAGGTATTTTTAAAAATTACGCGCAATTCGCTTCTGTTGGAAATCGACTCTGTAGGAGAACCCAACTCAACCGAAATATCTTCGATCTTTCCTGAAAGTATTTTCGGCAACTTGGGATTATAGGCGTAACGTGCCTTCTGCAGCGCGGAAATATTCATACTCGCTCCTTAAAATGAGTCGGCAAGACCCTATTTATTCTTATGTCTGTTTTTCCGCAGCTTTTTTTTACGTTTATGAGTGGCGATTTTTCGCAATTTGCGTTTTCTTCCGCAGGGCACACTTACTCTCCTGAAATGGGATTTCGCGGCACAGGCCGCTATTTGTTATGATTATGCTACAGAGACGGGAAAAGGTCAAGGGGAGGAGTTAGGGGATAGGGTTCTTTTTTTATGACATCTCCACGGGGAATCGAACCCCGGTTGCCGGGATGAAAACCCGGTGTCCTAACCGCTAGACGATGGAGACAAGCAAAATCTTTAACGAATATATAAAATCCTTGATAAAATGTCAAGTATTGGAGAATAGTTCAAATATTCTTTAAATAGGTGTCTATATAATGCAATATGCGGCCATTTTTTTATCTGCTTCCCTGATGTGGCCGATTAGCCAGTCGCCTACGGCGGTTGTGATGTTGACTATTAAATCCTCGCTTGGACCTTCTTCTTTCAGTTTCTCTGTCAGCTCGGAGACTGTATATTTAAATTCTTCGTGACATTCTTTGTGTTCGTTGTAGCCGGGGTAATCGAGTTCTTTCATCAGATTTTCTTCCGCCGTAAAATGCATGACGGTATACTGCGCGAGAAACGCGGCTGTTTTAAAAATTTCTTCTTTTCCTCTTCCCTCACGAAAGGCGCTGGAAATATTGTTCAGGGTCTTAAACAGTTGATGATGCTGTTCGTCAAATTGAGCGTGTCCTGTTTCAAGAGCCGGATTCCATAAATAAGACATTAATATCCTCCTTGAATCAGTATAACTGTTATTTTTGAGATTGCACTAAAAATGTTTTATATTTTTTATAAAAACCAAGCCGATATTTTGCTTGTTGCCGCCATGGTTTTATGATAAAATGCATAATCATGTACAAACCGTACCAGCAGCCCGTCACAGCGGCTTTTGCCGATGTTAAAGTGCCGCCTCCTAAAATTTCTGGATTATTCATTTTTATTGTAAATCTTTTAAGCGGAATATATCTTTTTACCCTTTTCGGTTTCGCAAAAATTATTTTAAAGTCTGATGATATTCTTTTTGACGCATTTAAAAGAGCGTTGAACAAAGACAGCCGTCTTCTCGCGGCTTTCCGCCATCCTGACGGCAGGGAACCTCAGCTTCTTACATGGTTTTTTCTTTTTAGATTAAAAAAACTCGCCTCAAAGAAAAAGGTGAAATTCGCGGTTAAGCCTCACGCGATTTTCGTTTACGGTTATGAAGTGGCAAGGTGGGGCGGCTGGGTAGCCCGTCTTTTCATGCCGAATCTGGGAGCGATCCCTATCCATCATACCAAACTTGATTCCAAAGGCATGGCGAGAATTTACGGCGCGATTCAGGAAGGTCCGTATCCTCTCGCGCTTGCTCCCGAAGGCCAGGTTTCCTATTCAACCGACACTGTTCCGCGCCTTGAAAGCGGCACCATCCGCATCGGTTTCCAGGCCGCATGCCAGATGGCGGATAAAGATGTAAAAGCTCCGCTTGAGATTCTTCCCATTTCCGTACATTTCCGTTACGGGAAAAACGGAAAGAGGGCGATGGAAAAATTATTAAAAAAGATCGAGAAAACGTGCGGTTACAATACGGCAGAGTCATCTCTTCCGATAGACGAAAGGTTTAAAAAGTGCAGGAACTTTATTCTTGAACTGAACGAAGCGCGTTACGGCATTAAAAAAGATGATTCGCTTTCCTTTGAAGAACGACTTGATACAGCCGTAAATGCCGCGCTTTCGACAGCGGAGAGGATGCTTGGGATTAAAAGCGAAGGGGATTTTTTCCAGAGGCTGTATAAAGTCAGGCACATTTGCTGGGATAATATTTATGTTCCAAATACTGATGACCTTGATAATATCGCGCAGATAAAAAGAAGCGTAATGGATTTAAAAGCGGGAGAATCATGGTTAGCCGCCCGTCATCAGGAACTCGCGGATTTCGGCTGGTATTTCCGCCATCCACTGCCTAACGAAGATACCGCGCTTCATTTAAAAGTTGAGTATGTTCAAAATCTCTGGGATTTCGCCAACCGTTCAATGGGCGGCGCGATTTCCGGCAGGGTAAATATTCCGCCTAAAAAAGTAATAATAAAGGCGGCTCCCGTGATTAATTTAAGCTCGCGCTTAGCGGATTACAAGTCCGACAGAAAAGGCACAATCGCCGCCGCGTTAGCTGATCTTGAAAAAGCGTACGTGAACTGCATAGAAGAAGTGAATAAATCCGAAGCCGGGTAATTTAATCAAGCGTGAATGATCCGAGCGATACGCTGTTGGTTCCGCGGTAGACTAAGTATACCGCGTGGATTCCATCCGGGATGTTTATGTTAGCTGTAAATTGTTTCCATACGTTACTCGAAATTACATCGATCTTCCCGAGCGGCTGTCCGTCCCATTTTAGTTTTACTTCGAAAAACCCGCGGCAGTATCCCCTTATCTTTACCTTTACAGTCGTTACTCCATTACAGGTAAAGTATTTAAAGCCCGCGCCGCAGTTGTCCTGAATATTCGCGATAAAGCCCGTATCTTCGTCCCATGAAAGCGGATCGATATCATTTTTATCCTGCGTGATAAAAGGCATATCGGGGTTTCTGTTCGGCCAGTAAATTTTTGACGGCGGTTTTAAATCATCCATGCTGAAAATGTTACACGCAATGTACGCGGGATATTCGCCTCTGCCTTCAAGCGGCGCACCGTTAGGACCGCAGGAAGTCATCTCAACCTGATTGATTGAACCGTCTTCGTTTATTTTTATTTCTTCAAGGCATGCCTGGCGGCTGAACTCATTGCCGTTTGTGTGCCTGTGATAGAATATATACCATTTTCCGTTTATCAACGAGATGCTTCCGTGGTTGTTGTTGCCGTGGTACATCTGTTTGGAAGCGGGTTTGTAAGAGTCGATGTGAAGGTCGGCGTTACTTACAATGACTCCGCCGTAGGTAAAGCCGCCGAGCGGATCCTTACTAACCGCGTAACACAGCTCGTTCATCGCGTATGATGAATAGATAAAATAATATGTACCGCCGATTTTTCTTATGGAAGAAGCTTCAAAAAACTCATGCCCTTCAAAACCGGTTCCGGCGCTTACATTAACACCCGGGATTATCGGATGAGGTCCTTCGGTTATCGTCAGCATATCTTCGTCAAGAACAACAGCGATGGAGTGATTTCTGCTCCTTTCGACTGTCAAAGTTTTTCCCGTGCATTGACCAGAATAAAGGTACGTTTTTTTGCCTTCTGTAAGAACAGCCGGGTCGAACTGGCGGACATCGCCTTCGCGCTTGCTGAGAAGCGTTCCGTCGCTGTACCGCACATAACCGAGGAACTCATATTTTCCGGCGGGCGTTTCACAAACCGCGACAGATACAACATCAATCTTATCAAGAACATAGTAAAGATAATATTTACCGTCGGGCCCGCGCGTTACATCGGGAGCGTAAAGGTTCATCTCTCCGTCACTGTTTTGCGGATCATCTGTTTTAAAATAGATGATTCCCTCATAATGCCAGTCGGTTAAATCATTTTCCGGAGCAGACCAGCAGATATAATCGTTCATGCAGTAAACGTAACCGTTAAATCTGTCGTGCGAACCGTAGACATAAACTCTTTTTGCGCCGTTATGTTCAAATACGTGCGGCTCTCCGTCGGGAATATATTCCCACGAAGGAAGATACGGATTAAAACCTTGTTTTTTCATATATTGCCTTTATTGACGATTTATAATAGAATACACCCGGCAGGGTAGTTTTATCAAGATTGAACTTTTTACATTTTGCGATTACGCGCAGGAAAACGGCGGAAAACTTACAATTGTAGGCACATTCGACACGATCGTTGCGCGAAGTTTCCCGTGCGTCCACCCTTCGCTGTCTGTTGTTATACGCCTTCGCTTTGATATCTGGGAGTTCGGCACCCACGCTTTCCGCATAGAAACGCGCGATTTAAAAGGCGAGATGAGCATAGATGCGATTAGCGGCAATATCGATGTAAGAGGCGTGGGCAACGCGTCGGCTGTTTCCCACCTTGTTTACAGCATATCAAATCTGCATTTTAAGGAGTCAGGCCTTATTAACTTTGTCCTCTTTATAGACGACAAGGAAATTGACTCTATACCTTTATATATTCGTAAAAGCTAAATTACAGATAACGTTTTTCTTCCTTGTCATGGACATACGCGAATAGTTCGATGTGCTGTTTAGCTGTGCTTCCGGCGATCTTGTGCATCAGCACTTCTTCAACCTGAAAGAGGCCGACTTCGCTTGACATCATTACATCTATGCGGATGGGTTTTTCCTCACCTGCCGTTATGAGAACATTTTCGATTGAGCTTGCGGAATACTGGTGAATGTGCCCGACGCGCGGAGCTTGCCCCATCGCGATTGGAATACGCGCCCTTCCTTTGGTCATGTCGCAGCCGTCCGCTACCTGAACAATGCCGGCTTCAAGCGACGAGACATTGATCGTTCCCATGTGCCCCGCGATTCCTTCAAGTGCGACGGAGCGCACCATCACTTTTTTATTTAATGAATTTTCATAAATACATGACAGCAGTTTATCTATTACGGGAAGAGCGATAACCGTGCTGTGAAGTTCGTGATTCTGCCGCCCAAGACACATTCCAAGATCGTGAAGCATCGAAGCGATCATTACAGCAAGAAGGCTGTCCTCAAAATCGCCGTACCCTTCTGTTTCCATTGTTGTTTTTATTCCGGCTTTCTTGATAAGCTCAAGCATTATGATCGCATTTTGCGTAACGGTTCTCATGTGAACAGGGCCGTGATCGTTATACCCAAGCCTTTTAATTGATACAGTGTTCGCGTACTCCTGCGTTGCCTGTATTTCGTCATCTGATAATAATACGCTAAGACCTTTAAGAGCATGCCCTGACAGGTTTAAATCTTCCACCATTTTTATCAGTTTGTGATCAATAGTCAGTTCTTTCGGGGATTTCATATCATACCTCCAATCAATTTCTTAAGAATATAAAATTCGTTTCGGCTCCGTTCATGTTGTCAAAATACACGTTTGTAAAATCCCATCTGTTGTTTAACGCCCAGAATCCTCTTGAACGCATCAGGTAGATCATCGGAAGCTCCTCAAGCAGGATCGATTGAAACTCATCCCAGAAAATTTGCGCCCTGCCGCTGTCAATTGTGAATTTTCCTTCGTTATAAAGATAGTCAATACGCGCTTCCCACTGCGTGGCGGGAGATGTTTGATTCGGGTACCAGAGATGGAGGTTTCCCGAAGAAGGCCAGACATTGCTCCCCTGACTCGGAAACATCTGGGAACCGGAAAGGGCGATCAGCATTGAGTCCCAGTCAAAGGTGGAAAAAAGCAGCTCGACCTGTTTCTGAAAATCAAGAACTCGGATATTCACCTTTATTCCGACTTTATCAAGCTCGTCCCTGATGATCGATGCCGTGTCCTGATACATCGTGCTTTCGGATCGAATTGTCAAATTAAATTCGATCTGCCTCTCTTCGCTGTCGCGCATGATACCCCTTCTGTCTCTGTTGATGCCGATAGAGGAGAGCAGTTCAAGAGCGCGCTGCGTGTCGTAAAGATACTGCAATGTAATTGACGGATTATAAAACGGATTCGGCTCCGGAAAAATGTTGAGCTTTGGCTGCCCGAGTCCGCGGTATACTTGCGCGTTTATTCTCTCGCGGTTTAACAGGCAGCTCATCGCCTGGCGGAATTCTTTTTTTATAAACCATTGATACTGCGGCGTATTGCTGATAGCGGGGTTCTGATTGAATGTCCAGAATGCGGCGCTTAAGCTGCCTTCCGAATTGAAGACAGTGTAGCTGCCGTCTCCTCTGTTTACAATTCCATCAAGGTCTTCGGGGCGCAGGCGGTAAGAATCGGTGTTGCCTTGCGTGAAGAGAAGCATCTGCGTATTTTCTTCCGGGATGATGCGGACGATCATCTCTTCGATGTACGGAAGCGAAACACCCGCGGAATCTTTCCGCCAGTAATCGGGATTGCGTTTGTAAACAAGCCTTTGCCCCGGAGTGTACTCAACTAAGAACCACCTTCCGATTGAAGGGATTGTTTTCGGGTCTGATGCTATAGTGAAAAGACTCTTAACGCCTTCCGCGCCATTCTGCCTCTTCGCCGGTTCGTAAATATGCCTCGGGCCGAAATCCATGTTTGTCATCAAAAGCGGCTCCGCGATTATTCTGGGGAAGTTAAATGAAAAACGCCTGTCGTCAATCCTCGTGATTGTTATCCGCTCTTCGCTTCCATCAGGCATTGTTAAGAACTGCCCGTATAAACCTGAACTTCCACATTCGGGATCGCCTGAAATATCATTATACCAGAAAATTACATCGTCGCTTGTGACTTTTACTTTTTGCGTTGAATTGTAATAGCTCCAGAAAATATCATCGCGCAGGGTGTATACCACTTGCATCGTACCGGCGGCTTCGTTGACAACTATTTCCGGCTCGGCGAGCAGCGGCACCCACTCGCGCGCGGCAACATCGTAATCGATTAAATATTCGGACATACTGCCGACAACGGCGTTTGTGGAACTGTCCTGTTCGGCAATAAGATGATTAAAACTTTTTGGATCTTCGACCATCACGGAGCGCCATGTTCCGCCGATCCTTCCCGGTAAAAATTCTTCGCCCTGCCACGGTTTGCTTGTTGTTTTTTCAAGAAGCTGCGCGAGGCCTTCCGTGTTAATCGCCGCTAATTCTTCCAGGGTAAGTTCATGATGCCTTGAACACGAGATCGAAATAAGGCAAAGAACCGCAAGCAATATTGATATTTTTTTCATATAACATTTTAAATGCAAATCAACTATTTGGTCAATTCAATTGTTTAAAGCTAAGGCGGCTTTTCCAAAAATTGAAGTCATCGAAAAGCCTCAGTAACTATAACTGTTCAGCCGCCCGGTACTTTTATCTGCCGTAATTACTCCTTTATTAGCTGATCAATCTGTAGGAAATTTCAAAGAAATAGCTATTATACGAATTGTAATAATTGTCGTTAAAACCCATCCAGTTAAACCATTTAAAACAGTCGCGGCGGCGAAGACCCGCTCCAAACGAGATATTATGCGGTTCGCAGACAGGTATATCAATATTTAATTTTAAATCCGCGATGTATAAAAAATGATCTAAAAATGCGTAACCAAAATCAATGCCGATATTGGCGGTAATGCTTAAAATCTGCCCGAATGGATAATAAGTAAAACCCATATATTGAAACAGATTTAAATTACATATATCCGGAGAAAAATAAAGGCCGTATCCTAAGTGAGCTGTAATAAATCTTGATGATGGAAACAATGAGATTCCAAAAAGATCAAGAGTGATGAATCTGAGGCCGCTGTCAAAGACATTTTCATAAGATGATGAGAAAAATAAAACAAGCCCTTCGGATTGATAATCAGGCGAAACCGAGGTAGCGTATAAACTGGAAACTGTAAGAAAAACAAGAAGAAAAACCGGAATTATTTTTTTCATTGATCAATTATAATTCAAATTAATATAATTGCATAGAAGCAAAAAGTGTCATTATGTGTAATAATCTGATTTTAAATATACAAAAAAATTTGACATCCGTATTATTTTTTACTATATTTTAAATGTGGCCCTTAACCCACCATAATGGCAGCCTATAGGCTGACCTTGCGGAAAGATCGGAATGGGTGATCATCCAGGGCGCTTGACCCTTTTAGGGCTGGCGCCGTTTTTTTTGCCATTGAAGGCGTGCTGAAGAAAGGCGCGGGGTGTCAGGTACTCAAACCATTTAGCGTACAATGTCGCGTAACGGCACTAGATGCAGGGTGGTTAATAACAATGTAATCATGGCAAGCTAGGGGACTGGGGGCTGGCGAAACCTATGCGGCCTCATAACTATGTAATCACAGTAAGCTAAGGGGGTTCGGGATCGAAAAATATTTGCAAGAACCCGCCTCCGAGCCCTGACCGCTAAAACCTTTTTATTAATCATTTATAAATGTTATTTGAAAGATATTAGCGGTCAGGTCTCTACAGCGGAGAATTGCAAAGATTATTTTCCGATCCCGAACCCCCTTAGCTTACCGCGGTTATATTGTTATTTAAAGAGATTTAACGATCCCTCTGACATCAGTACTTGCCATGCGAGTTTTATTATTCATATGGTTTTGCACATACATTGGATGCGGTCAATGGAGTTTGTTTCTAAAAAGGTTTTTATTACACAGCAAAGACAAGGCATTAATAATCATGCTGCCCGCTTGATTACAATACACGCATGGCAAGCCAGAGGACTGGGGGCTGGTGAAACCATTTATGCCGTTCCCTGCCGGAGAGACTGCGAAGCTGGCTCGTAGGCAGACTCTTAGCATAGGTTTCAGCAGCTCCCAGTCCTCCGGCTTGCCATATTTGTACTGTTATCTATCTGTACACACTTATACTGACAGGGAGCTTTTTTTCGTTAATTGTTCTTTCATGAATTAATATCCTTCCTCCTAATTCCTGATCAAATAATTTTAATTATTTTCTTGACAGGAAAGTAAGAAAAAGGTATATTATAGATATCTGCGAACAGACCTTGGTCTGACAGATCGCCACTGAATGAGGGAGGCGTTGTACCCTCATTTCCCGAACCCGATCTTGCCTTTGCGAGATCGGGTGATTTTTTATGTCCCTATTATTGACCGTAATTCATTATAAGTCCATGAATGCAATTCGCTGGTTGTTTCAAAAAAACAGATGAATTTACCTTCATCAAAACGGTTTTTTAATACCCCTGCTATCTGAGCTTTTACGCTTCCTATTGAAAAGTCTGACAATAGCCGTATAAAAACAGAATGACTTTTGGCAACTTTACAATCTTTTAATAAGATTGCTCCTTGTTTATAACCTTTCTTAAATTTTCCACCCAATGTTGCCCTGCCGCCTGATATTGTTTTCATTTCTACTACTTCGCCGTCTAATACAAGATCGGCAGTTTTACTTCCTATTTCGCCCTTTATATATTTGTCCGGCAGGAAATATGCTATGCTTCCCCTGCTGGTTAATATCCGTACTTGCGCCATTTCTTTTTGCCATTTTTCGGGTTCTCTTTTTTCTTGCGAAAGACGGCTTTGAGCTACCCAAATGTTAGGTTCTGTACAGATCCATTCTTCGTTAGGAAACAAGGTTTTTGTAAGTTCAAGGGATTTTCCCTTATTTTTGACTTGTTGCTCAACAGTAATTGGTGTCATTAATAATTAGGATAACAGATTACTCGGTTGTTGGGGAGTGGGGAAAGGTGATTGTCTGGTGTCAGGCACTCAAACCATCTAGCGTACCATGTCGCGTAACGGCACTAGATGCAGGGTGGCTAATATCAATATAGTCATGGCAAGCTAGGGGACTGGGGGCTGGCAAAACCTATGCGGCCTTATAACTATGCAATCACAGTAAGCTAAGGGGGTTCGGGATCGAAAAATATTTGCAAGAACCCGCCTCCGAGCCCTGACCGCTAAAACTATTTTAATAATCCTTTATAAATATTATTTGAAAAATTTTAGCGGTCAGGTCTCTACAGCGGAGAATTGCAAAGATTATTTTCCGATCCCGAACCCCCTTAGCTTACCGCGGTTATATTGTTATTTAAAGAGATTTTACGATCCCTCAGCCATCATGTACTTGCCATGCGTGATTTATTATTCATATGGTTTTGCACATACATTGGATGCGGTCAATGGAGCTTGTTTCTTAAAAGGTTTTTATTACACAGCAAAGACAAGGCATTAATAATTATGCTGCCCGCTTGATTACAATACACGCATGGCAAGCCGGAGGATTGGGGGCTGGTGAAACCATTTATGCCGTTCCCTGCCGGAGAGACTGCGAAGCTGGCTCGTAGGCAGACTCTTAGCATAGGTTTCGCCAGCTCCCAGTCCTCCGGCTTGCCATGTTTGTACTGTTATCTGATCTGCACACTAACTGATTGAGTTTCATGTAAATCGTAGGCAGACTCTTAGCATAGGTTTCGCCAGCTCCCAATCCTCCGGCTTGCCATGTTCGTATGGTAGAAACATTATCAAAATATAGCCGCGATAAACTTATCAATTTCCTCATCGCTGGTTGCCCATGAACAGACAAGGCGGATTACAGAATGGCTGTCATCAACTTTTTCCCATACATGAAACTTGTAATCTTTTTGAAGCCTTGCGATTATTTCATTCGGCAGAACGGGGAAGATCATGTTGACAGGCGAATCGGAGTACATTCTATAACCTTTTTCTACAAGCGCTTTCTTCATTTTCTGCGCTGCCGCGGTTGAATGTTTCGCTAGATCAAAAAATAAATCGTCTGTAAAAAGCGTTTTAAAGCAGCTTCCGATAAGAGCGCCTTTTGCAAGTAACGCGCCGTCTTGTTTCAGGTAGTAGCGGAAATTTTCGTTTAACTTTTTATTTATTATGCACAGGGCTTCACCTAACGGGCTTCCGTTCTTGGTGCCGCCGATGTAAAAAGCGTCGCAGAGATTAGCCATATCCTGCGGTTTTATATCCATGCCGTTACTCGCAAGAGCGGCGCCGAGGCGCGCGCCGTCTATAAACAGATAAAGATTTAATTTTTTGCAAGTTTTATAAAGATTTTCCAGTTCCTGCTTTTTATAAACGGTGCCAATTTCAGTCGCCTGAGAGATATAAACAAGTTTTGGCTTTACCATATGTTCATCGGTATGAGCGTAATATATTTTTTCAATATCCGAAGGAATGAGTTTTCCGTCCTTATTCGGGATAACGCAGATTTTATTCCCGTTACTTTCAACAGCGCCTGTCTCGTGAACGCAGATGTGGCCTGTGTCGGCGGCGATCACAGCTTCTATCGAGGACAAGGCGCAATGGGTTAGAATCTTGTTTGTTTGTGTGCCGCCGCTGATAAAGTGAATGTCAGCATCATTTTTATCAAGAGCGAAGCGTTGTCTGATAAAATTTTTCGCGTCTTCGCTGATGCTGTCTAAACCATATCCGTCAAATTGGGTTCTTGATATCTTCAGCAGATCGCTTAAGATCTTTTCATGCCCCGTCTCGGAATAATCATCTTTAAATGAATACATATTATATCCTCAATATTATAAATCCATCAACGCGGTGAATTATAAACCGTATTGATTTTTATCTCAATATATAAGAATGATAACATTTTCAATGTTGAATCATTGACAAAGCTGTTAAAATACCTGAAAATGGAATATCTTTAATAAAACCTAACAGGTTGAGGAGGAATCAATGAAGTTAGTAAAGAGATTGGTACTGTTGGCTGTTGTCGGTTTACTCGCGGCAGGGTCGCTGATGGCAGGAGGCGGACGCCAGCGTCAGCCGGCGGCAAGCGCAGCCAATGAGCCGTTCCAGGGAAAAATCGCTATTATTACAAACACAGTTTCCCAGAACGAGGAAGAATTCCGTTCGGCGGAACAGCTTGTAGCAAAATATGGAGCAAATAAAATTGTCCACGTTACATGGCCGGACAACTTCATGGCGGAACAGGAGCAGATGGTAACCACTGTAGCGAGATTGGCCGCTGACAGGGAAATCAGAGCGCTTATTATTAATCAGGCTGTCCCGGGAACAAACCCCGCGGTGGACAGGCTGCTTGAATCAAGAAATGATATTTTCATTGTTTATTGCAATCCGCAGGAAAATCCGCCCGATGTTTCAAGAAGGGCGAATCTCATTCTTAATACAAACGATCTCGCGAGGGGCCCGGCAATCGCAAGACAGGCGCAGACGCAGGGAGCGAGAGTTTTTGTTCACTACTCATTCCCAAGGCATATGTCAAACGTACTGCTCGCAGGACGCAGGGACGCAATCAGGGAAACATGCCAGAGGCTTGGCATCCAATTTGTTGACGCTACAGCGCCGGATCCAACAGGCGACGGCGGACTGCCGGCTACACAGCAGTTCATCCTTGAAGATGTTCCCAGAATGATTGCAAGGTACGGCGATAATACGGCTTTCTTCGCGACCAACTGCGGTATGCAGATACCTCTTATCAGCCGCGTTGTTGAAGGCCACGCGATTTATCCCGAACCCTGCTGTCCGTCTCCGACGCACGGATTCCCCTCGGCTCTCGGTATTGAAACCGAACCCGGTCAGACTGATGTTATCAACTACATGATCAGGGAAACAAGAAGAATCGCGGCGGCGAATAACATGACAGGAAGGCTCTCGACATGGCCGGCTCCGGCTTCAATGACATGGACAAACGCGGGCGCTGAATACGCTGTCAAATGGATCAGGGGCGAAGTACCCAGAACCGGCATTGACGAAAGCGTTCTCGCGCAGTGCGTGAGCAATTACATCAGGGAATTTACAGGCGCGAATGTAACCGCTGATATGGCGAATTATACCGACGCAAGCACAGGCGTCACATACAACAACTACAAACTGCTTATTATGGGGCATCTTGTTTTCTAACAACAGATGACGAATAACTAATGACCAATGCGGAATGACGAACGAAAGTTCTTAAGTTCCGCATTAGTCATTTAAAAACTGGATTATCTGAATGAGTCAGAATCTTTTAAGTTTTAAAAACGTAACAAAGAACTATTCGGGAAATGTTGTCTTAAATAACGTGAGTTTTGACATCAAGGCCGGAGAGATACACGCGCTTGTAGGCGAGAACGGCGCCGGTAAATCGACTCTTATGAATATTTTATTCGGGATGTCCGTTATTCACAGCACAGGCGGGTTCGGCGGCGAGATGTTACTCGACGATAAACCTGTAAATATTAAATCGCCTTTTCATGCGATGGAATTCGGGATCGGCATGGTTCATCAGGAGTTTATGCTGATACCCGGTTTTACTATAACCGAAAATATAAAAATAAACCGCGAAATTATATATGAAAATCCGTTTAATCTGATTCTTGGAAAAATATTCGGGAAACGTTTCAGATTGCTGGATTTTAAAACGATGAATAAAGATGCCAGAAGAGCGCTTGATACGCTTGAGATGGGCATTGAAGAATATACGATGGTACAGGGGCTGCCTGTAGGCCATATGCAGTTTGTTGAGATTGCGCGCGAGATTGATAAGACAAATGTAAAGCTGCTTGTTCTCGACGAGCCTACCGCGGTTCTAACGGAATCAGAAGCGGATAACCTCATTAAAGCGATGAAAAATCTTTCGCATAAGGGGATAAGTATAATTTTTATCAGCCACAGGCTGGATGAAATTATTAACGCGTCCGACAGAGTGACTATCCTGCGTGACGGAGAACATATAGTAACAAAAAACACATCGGAAACAAATGTGATCGAGCTTGCCGAACTCATGGTCGGGCGCGAGGTTACAATCGACAGATCGATGGGAGACCGTTCGTTCGATGAAAGCGTGTCAGCTAACGATATCGCGCTTTCTATTAAAAATCTTGAAGTCGCGATGCCGGGCGAGCGTGTAAAGGGAGTCGATCTTGATGTGCGCAAAGGTGAAATACTCGGCATAGGAGGGCTTGCAGGGCAGGGGAAACTCGGAATCGCGAACGGCATCATCGGCATTTATCCGGCGCGCGGGGATGTTACCTTTGAAGGCAAACCTCTTGCGCTTAATCAACCCAAACAGATTTTATCAGCGGGTATCGCGTATCTAAGCGAGGATCGAAAGGGAGTAGGGCTGTTACTCGACGAGTCTATCGAACTTAATATCGCGTTTACGGCAATGCAGATACACAACAAGTTCCTTAAAAATTTTGGATTTTTTAAATTTAACGATAAAAAAGCGATTAGGCAGAACGCCGTAAAATTGATAAAAGATCTTGATATTAGATGCACATCATCGCAGCAGCACACAGGGCGGCTTTCGGGCGGCAACCAACAGAAAGTCTGCGTCGCGCGCGCATTAACGCAAAAACCAAAAATACTTTTTGTTTCTGAGCCGACGCGCGGCATTGATATTGGCGCGAAAAAACTTGTTCTTGATTTGCTTTATAAACTTTCAAGCGAGTCGGGAATGACAATCGTCATGACTTCCTCCGAGCTTGCGGAGCTGCGAAGTATTTGCGACCGCATCGCGATCATCTGCGAAGGCAAGGTCGCCGGTGTTTTAAAGCCGGACGCGCCCGCCGCGGATTTCGGTCTTGTGATGTCAGGGATGCATCTTGAAAAGACGGGAGCGGCGTAATATGAAAAAAAGTTTTAACATAAAAATGATTACAAACCACATAGGGCTTCCGACAATAATCATCGGCGGGTTCTGGATTATCATAATGATACTCGGCGTAATAAATCAGCTTTCATTTCCTGATATGCTCACAGACGGATTAAAACGGTTTGGCAGGTGGGGTATTTTAACTCTCGCGATGGTACCGGCGATTCAATCAGGGGTAGGTCCCAACTTCGCCCTTCCTCTTGGAATTGTCTGCGGCCTATTGGCGCAAGTGTGCGCTATCGCGTGGGGTTTTTCAGGCGTTTCATGGCTTGTCGTTTCCGCGTTACTCGCAATTGTGTTCGCCGCTTTAATGGGTTACGGTTACGGAAAATTGATGAACGCTGTAAAAGGCTCGGAGATGACAATCGCGACCTACACAGGTTTTTCCATGACAATGCTTTTCAGCCTTTTGTGGCTGATACTTCCTTTTAAAGATCAAAGAATCACATGGCCGCTGGGCGGCGGAACCGGGTTACGCGAAACTATTCAGCTTGACATAGTAGGCTCGACTCAGATACTGGATAAACTCTGGAGCTTTTCCATATTCGGCGTTTCAATCCCGACAGGAGCGCTTTTGGTTTTTGCCGCCGGATGTGTCGTTGTCTGGCTTTTTATGCATTCAAAAACAGGAATCGCGATTACGGCAAGCGGCTCAAACCCGATGTTCGCAAATGCCGCCGGTTTAAATGTCGATAAAGGCAGAATAACAGCGAATATTATTTCGATGATACTGGGAGCGCTCGGCATCATCGTGTACGCCCAGAGCTTTGGTTATACGCAATTGTACCAAGCGCCGCTGATGATGGCGTTTCCCGCTGTCGCCGGAATTTTAATTGGCGGCGCGTCAGTGAGAAAATCCGGGATCATCCATGTAATCGCCGGTACTTTGATTTTTCAAGGATTGATGGCGACATCCCTTCCTGTAGCGAATGAACTTTTCGCCGGAACAGACCTTTCAGAAACGCTTCGCATGATCATTCAAAACGGCATCATCCTCTATGCCTTAATGCAGGCGGGAGGAAGCAGGAAATGAAAGTAAAAATAAAAAATTTTATTATAGATAACCTTGTTGTAATAATATTCGTCGCGTTTACCGTCGCAGGTTTTTGGCTTTCAGGCGGCGTTCCGATTATTTATTTTTTAAATGAACTTGTAGACAGGGTATTCAGAAATATTTTTCTTGTACTCGCCCTTATTATTCCGGTAATCGCGGGGCTGGGTCTTAACTTCGGCATTGTAGTCGGAGCGATGGCGGGGCAGTTCGCCATCATTTTTGTGCGTTACCATGACATGGGCGGCCTCGGCGCTCTTTTACTTTGCTTCCTTCTCGCGTTTCCGATGGCATTGTTCTTTGGATATTTAACAGGAAAACTTTACAATAAAGTGCGCGGACAGGAAATGATAGCAAGCCTTATAGTCGGATTTTTCGCGCAGGGTGTCTATAACTTTATCCTTCTGTTCGCGGTGGGAGTTATTATTCCCGTATCGCCCGGTAACCCGATAATTATGTTTAACAATATCGGAGTGCGGATGTCTGTCGATCTCGGACTTCACGCGGACGGCGGAATGAAATACGCGCTTGACAATATCCTCCGTGTCCCTCTTATGTATCTGATTCTGATAATCGCTTTTGGATTATTAGTATTTTTTATAGTAAGGCGGATAAGAAGCCGCGGTAAAAGAACAGAAGAGAAGAAAATCCCCTGGCGTTTTATAATATACTGCGCGTTATGCGTCATTACGATAATTATAAGCGTTGTATCTATTGTTACTGACAATGATCTTATGTTCTTAAGAAAAGCGCCTTTCGCCACAGCCATTGTAATCCTCGCTTTATGCCTTTTTCTTCATTTCCTTATGAAAACAAAATTGGGGCAGGATTTCCGCAGTGTCGGTAACAACCAGCATATAGCGGAAGTTTCAGGTATCAATGTTGACCGCACAAGGATCATCGCCACAATTTTCTCCACGGTGCTTGCCGCGTGGGGAATGATAATATTCATGCAGAACATGGGAACCCTTGCCACCTACGACTCGCACAGAAACATAGGCATTTTTTCAGTCGCCGCGATTCTTGTAGGAGGAGCATCCACAACAAGGGCGAGCATCAAAAACGCGCTTTTAGGAGCCGTGCTTTTTAACTCAATGACAATAATCTCGCCCGAACTTGGTATAGCCCTCTTCGGCGATCCAAGCTCAGGCGAATATTTCCGCTCCTTCATGGTATACGGCGTTATCGGATTGGCGCTTGGACTGCACGTCTGGAAACTGATAAAAGCAGAAAGAGACAAAAACGCGCTTTAGTTAGGTGTTAGGGGATAGTGGTTAGGATGTAGGGGATAGTAATTTGCATAATAAACATCTATCCCCTAACCCCTACCCCCTAACTCCTAAGATAACCCCTAACCCCTATTCCCTATCCCCTAATAAAAAAGCTGTAATTTTTAACATAATGCGTTACTCGATACATGACGGACCGGGGATTCGCACTACTGTTTTTTTTAAGGGCTGCCCGCTTTCCTGCAAGTGGTGCCATAATCCTGAGAGTTTACTTCAAAATCCGCAAGAAGTGTTTAATAAAAAAAAATGTATCAACTGCGCTTTTTGTAAAGGTTCCGCCAATGCTGTTGACTGCCCTTCGGGAGCGAGAGAAGTAATAGGATATGAGATTACAGTCGGCGGACTGTTAGACGAAATTAAGAAAGATACGCTTTTTTATGAGCAGTCGGGCGGTGGCGTAACTTTTTCAGGCGGCGAGCCTTTTTTTCAAGCGGATTTTCTTCTTGAAACACTTAAGGAGTGTAATAAGGATTATATAAAAACCGCCATTGATACGTCGGGATATTGTGACGCGGGTGTGTTGCTGGAAGCCGCAAAATATACGGACTGGTTTCTTTACGATATTAAATTTATCGATCCTGTTAAACACAATGAGTATTGCGGCTTTTCAAATGAAATTATTCTTGAGAATTTGAAAAAACTTTCCTGTGTAAAAACAAAAATACTAATTAGAATCCCTGTGATACCTTCGATTAATGACGATTTACAGGAAATGTCCGCTGTTTTTGAATATATAAAACCGCTTTCCAATATTGAAACTGTTCATCTGTTGCCGTATCATAATATTCACGGGGATAAATATAAAAGGCTTGGAATGAACTATGAGCTTTCAAGTGTCCCAGAGAAAAGCGCGAATATTGACGAGATTGTAAAGTTATTCGGCTGCGGGTTTAAAGTAAAGGTTGGAGGATGAAGTGACAGAGAGAGTTAAAAAATTAAGGCAACGCAGTATTGACGCTGTTCCGTCGCTTTCAATAGAAAGAGCGTTAATCGTAACGGATGTTTATAAAGAATTTGAGGGGAAAGTTTCCATCCCCATGTTAAGAGCATACGCGTTTAAAGCGTTATGCGAAAGAAAAACAGTTGTTATATACGACGGCGAACTTATTGTCGGCGAAAAAGGCGATAAGGCAAAAGCCGCTCCGACATACCCCGAGCTTTGCTGTCACACAATTGATGATTTTAACGTAATAAACAGCCGTAAAAAAGTTTTTTTTAAAGTCGATGATAAAACGTTAAAAGCGCAGGAAGAGATTGTTATCCCTTATTGGAAAGGAAAATCTATCCGCGATAAATTATTCGATAATGTTACGGATGAATGGAGAAGCTGCTACGAAGCCGGAATATACACGGAGTTTATGGAACAACGCGCGCCGGGACACACGGTATGCGACGGTAAAATATATCAAAAAGGATTTTTGGATTTTAAAAATGATATAGAAAAAGAACTTACAAAAATTGATTATATCAATGACACGGACGCGTTTGACAAGCGCGAAGAGTTAAAGGCGATGGCGATCTGCTGTGACGCGGTCATCACTCTTGCGTCGCGTTACGCGGATGAAGCGGAAAGACTTGCCGCGGTTGAACTTGACACGGCGCGGAAAGAAGAACTGCTTGAAATCGCCAAAGATTGCCGCCATGTTCCCGCGAAGAAACCTAAAAATTTTATGCAGGCGCTTCAGATGTATTGGTTCGTTCATATCAGCGTAACATCGGAACTTAATACATGGGACGCTTTTTCGCCGGGCAGGCTCGATCAGCACCTTTATCCGTTTTTAAAAAAAGAGACGGGAGCCGGTACGTTAAGCGAAGAAAAAGCGAAAGAACTTTTAGAATGTTTATGGATAAAGTTTAACAATCAGCCGGCGCCGCCTAAAGTCGGAATAACGTTAGCTGAAAGCGGCACTTACACCGATTTTTGCGGCATAAACACAGGCGGCCTTACATCGGACGGAAAAGACGGCGTTAATGATGTCACATACATTATTCTTGATGTAATAGACGAGATGCAGCTTGTGCAGCCTAGCGGAAATATTCAGTTAAGCAGAAAGAACCCCGACAAATTCCTAAACAGGGCGTGTAAGGTAATAAAGCGCGGAATGGGGCAGCCGTCTGTGTTTAACGCGGACGCTGTTGTGGAAGAGCTTATCCGCCATGGGAAGTCAATCGAGGATGCCCGCGACGGTGGAACATCAGGCTGTGTCGAAACAGGAACCTTCGGCAAGGAATGTTACGCGCTAACAGGGTATTTTAACCTTGTAAAAGTTCTGGAAATTACCCTTAACAACGGCTATGATCCGATCGCCAATAAACAGCTTGGAATAAAAACAGGTGACGCGCAGACGTTTAATACATTCGATGATCTTTTTAACGCTTACGAAAAACAAGTACGTCATTTTATTAATATAAAAATGGCGGCTAACAATATAATCGAAACATTGTATTCCAAATATATGCCTTGCCCGTTTTTGTCAGTTGTAATAGACGACTGCGTAAAAAACGCGCGGGATTACAACTGCGGCGGCGCGAGATACAATACGCGCTATATTCAGGGCGTAGGGATTGGAACGTTAACCGACAGCCTGTCATCAATAAAATACAATGTTTATGATAAAAAATATATTACAATGGAAAAATTAATCGACGCTTTATCCAAAAATTTCTTTGGTTACGAAGAAGCGCGGGCAATGTTTCTGAATAAAACTCCCAAATACGGCAACAACGACGCATACGCCGACGACATCATGCTGAGAGCGTTTAACATGTATTTTAACGCGGTTGACGGAAGAAAAGCCGTTAATGGAGGCATTTATCACATAGACATGCTTCCCACAACATGCCATGTATACTTTGGCTCAGTAACAGGCGCGACTGCCGACGGCCGCCTTGCGCGTGAGGTGCAATCCGAAGGAATCTCCCCGGCGCACGGAGCAGACAGAACAGGACCCACAGGCGTTTTAATGTCTGCCGCGAAAATGGATCATCTAAGAACAGGCGGCACTCTTCTTAATCAAAAATTCACTCCATCGCTTTTATCCGATGATGATGGAATAGAAAAAATGATGGCTTTAATAAGAACTTATTTTAAAATGGACGGCCATCACATCCAGTTTAACGTGATCACAGCAGAAACCCTGCGCGAAGCGCAGAAAAACCCGGAAGCCCACAGGAATCTGATTGTAAGAGTGGCAGGTTACTCGGATTACTTTAACGATCTGGGAGAAACGCTTCAGAATGAGATTATAGATAGGACAGAGCATAAGAATTTTTAAATATTGGCGAAACAGGCAGTAAATATTAAACCGCGCCGCATCCCTAATCACTCAATTACTTGCAATTCCATCGGAAATTTATGCAAAACTTCCGTGCTGTTTTCTCTAATCGCGACAAGGTTTTCAATTCTTACGCCGAAACGGCCGTTTAAATAAATACCGGGTTCTACGGAAAAGACCATACCGGGCGTTATTGGAACATTTACTCCGGTGTTCACAGAATCACCTTCGTGTATGTCGATGCCGATGCCGTGGCCTGTGCGGTGGGTAAAATTATCGCCGTAACCGTATTTTTTTATTATAGAGCGGGCGGCGATATCAACGTCTTCAAGCGTGTTACCGGCGCGGGCTTTTTCACAAGCCGCATAATGGGCTTCAAGGACTATCGCGTAAACTTTTTTAAACTCTTCGCTGGGTTCTCCGAAATGAAAGGTTCTTGTACAGTCTGTAAAATATCCGTTGTTTCTCCCCCAGAAATCAACTAGAAGGCACGCGCCTTTTTTTATTTGCGCCGTTCCCGTTATGTAATGCGGTATATATGCGTTCTCTCCAACCTGCACAGACGCTCCAAAAGATGTCATGTCATTTTTAGAAAACTCAGCGGACAGTTCCTTGTAAAAATCAATTTCTGTTTTACCCAGCCAGCTTGAGCCTCTTTGAATTAAAGTTGAAAGCGCTGCATCTGATTTTTGGCAGGCAGTGCGTATTAAATCAATTTCATTATCATCCTTTACCTGTCTAATCGGCGCGGTCAATGAATCGCCGAGTAAAAAACGTGTTTCGTTAAAAACTTCCTGAAGAGGAAGTGAAATAAATGAAGGGATATGAGGTTCAAGAGCGGCTGTATTCATCTTGATATTTAACATACTGATGTTGCTTTTTAAAAACACAAAAGGATCATCGCCGTCTCTCCAGTAAACCTGCTTCTTAACCGGGAGAGCTATCGCCTGACCTTTATATAAAAGATTGGCGACAATTAAAGGCTCGCCGTTTTTGGGAAGCACTAAAAGAAACATCCGCTCATCAGGGTCAACATCATAACCTGTAAGATAATATAAATTTGCTGAAGGACCCGCCATGTAAACATCGATACCTTCTTTCATCATCGCTTTCTGGATTTTTTCCATTCTATCAGCGTAAATTTGCTTATTCATAATATTTATAATATCATTTTTAATAAAAATATTCAATTAAAAATAACTTGCAAAATACAAAAAAAAACGTCATACTTATATTTGAATATTTTGCATACGTTTTATAATAAACCAGTTCGGAGCGGCTTATGAAAGATGATGTCCTGGAAATAACAGATAGCATGAAAGACGACGTTTGCAGACTAATCGCGAGGGGGCGCATTGACGCCAACAGCGCTGATGTTCTCCAGTTTAAATTGGAAGAAGTTTTAAAAACAAGCTGCAAATCGATCATTTTAAATATGTTACAGGTGGAATATCTAAGTTCAATCGGGATCAGGGTTCTTTTAAAAATTTATAAACAGGCGGCGGAAAATGAAGGCTCGTTTAAAATAGAAGAACCGTCGCAGATTGTAAAAAATGTTCTCGGTATGGTTGCTCTTAAAGAAATGCTTATAACATAAAACAATTTATGATAATATACTCGATTAGGACCAAAATCCTGTCAATAGTTCTCGTATTTTTTGCGATTGTCACAGCCGCGTTCATCGCCTATTCAATGTCAACTACCGCGAATTACAGGTATCTCCGCCTTAACGGTATAGAAAAAACCGTGGAATTTGAAACAGAAAAAGTAAATAAGATTATCGCCGAAATTGAAAGAAGCGCGGTGTTCTTCGCTATAGGTGCGCTTCACACTTATGAATCGCGGCTGGAAGAGTTTGGCAAAAGACTTGCTGTAGAGTTTTTAACGAGTTTCCCTGCCGCGATCGGCGGAGGGTTCTGGTACGAACCGTATGTTTTTGATCCTGACAATCTGCGCGTTGGTTTTTACGCGTTTTACGATAGTAACTCAGGCGGCGTTAGAATCGATGACACTTTTTTTATGGATGAATACGATTATCATAATACATTGTGGTACAAGGAAATAACATCGAGCATTACGGAAGAATATCAGGTTGTATGGACAAGACCTTACATTGACGATTCGGGATCATTCAGCATGATGACGACAGCGGGATCAGGTGTTTTTGATCATGACGGAAAATTAATCGCGATTTCAACGGTTGACTGGAGAATCGCGGAAGTCGTAAAGGAATTGATCGATATAAAACCTACGGAAAACAGTTTTGTTCTGTTATGCGTCCCCGATAAAAATTACATCATCTCCGCGACTGAACGTTTTACCGGAGTAAACTTCTACAGTCTCGCGGGTGAATCAATGGATAATATTCCCTGGAACTTCGGCGAAGATTCTTTTACGCTTAACGGCGTTAAATTTTTATGTTTCAGGCAGCCAATGGATAACGGCTGGCTTCTTTCAATTCAAATTCCTGAGGACGATATTTTTGACGAAATAGAAAACCGCAGTGAAATATTTTCCATCCGCGTTGCCATTGCTTCTGTAGTAATGCTTTTCTTCGCCTTCCTTTTAATTTCAAGGTTAGTAAACGCGCCGATAAAACAGCTGACAAACGATGTTTCAAAAATCGCGCTTGGCAGTCTTGATGAAGAAATAAATATAGATTCAAGAGACGAGATCGGGCTTCTCGCGAAAGCGTTTAACAAAATGACAAAGGATTTGAAAGAATCCATAGACGAAAAAAACAAGGAACAGACAGAGAACGAGAGGATCGCGACAGAGCTTAATATCGCGTCCCGAATTCAGGCAAGCATGCTGCCGTGTGTGTTTCCGCCGTTCCCCGAAAGAAAAGAATTTGATCTTTACGCTCTGATGGTTCCGGCAAAGGAAGTAGGCGGGGATTTTTACGATTTTTATTTTATAGACAAAGACAATCTCGCCGTTGTCATCGCCGATGTTTCAGGCAAGGGAGTTCCTGCGGCGCTTTTTATGGTCATCTCAAAAACGCTGATAAAATATTCAAGCTCTTCATCAGGCAGTCTAAAAACCGTTTTGGAATCCGTGAATAAAAAGTTATGCGAAGGAAATGATGCGAATATGTTTGTCACGGCGTTTGTTGGTTTTTTAAATATACCGACAGGAAGATTTGTCTATGTAAACGCCGGCCATAATCCGCCGCTCCTTAAAAAACGCGGAAAAAAATATGAGTATTTATTAAACGAACCGTGTCTAATAATGGGATTTTTGGAAAACGCGGAATTTAAAGAGAATGAAATTTTCCTTGAGAGCGGCGATTTATTATATTTGTATACAGACGGCATCACGGAAGCAATGAATAACGAAAAAACCATGTTTGGAGAAGAAAGACTTTTAGATATTCTTAACCGCAATGAAGATATGTTCGCTCAGGAACTTTTAACCGCCGTGATGAATGAGGTTAATGATTTTGCCGAAGGAGCGCAGCAGGCAGACGACATTACGATGCTCGGGCTTCAAATAAACGAGAAAGCTACAAATGTAAAAGGATCGTTTTACGAAATGGAGGTAATCGCGAAAACGCGTTACCTAGACGATGTAATTGAATTTATTTCAGGCGAACTTGATAAAAGCGGCATGGAAGGAGATATTCAAAAGGAAATCTGCATCGCGGCCGAGGAAATTTTTATAAATATCGCGGAGTACGCTTACGGCACGGAAACCGGAAGCGTTTTAATATCGATCTGCGCGGACGATGAAATCACGATTTTATTTGAAGATTCCGGTAAGCCGTATAACCCGCTTGAACAGCCTGCGCCAGACCTTGATAAATCACCCGGCGACCGCCAAATCGGCGGTCTTGGTATCTACATGGTTAAAAATATAATGGATTCTATTGAATATACCCGTAAAAACGGCAAAAATATCCTTAAAATAACTAAAAATCCCCGTAAAAACCAGCTAATGACTCAATTTTAAACACCGATATTTAAAGAGAGGTAGAATCACGAGCGGTGTTTCTCCCGACTTTGAGGTAAAGATGAGGTTGCTATGATTTACGAGAAATGCAGGGATATACTTTTACGGGAATGTGAGCAGATACAGAACGCGGCTTTTATCCAGAAAAAAATCCGTCATGCGGTAACAAATCAGGAATGGAATGAATTTGAAGAGCATATACTCGCGATGAACTCTGTAGAAAGCAAAATTCTGGAACTGGAAACCGAACGCGAGAATATTCTTGAAATTTATAAATCAATCGTTCATCAGGAAGCGTTTTCTCATGTACTGGACGCGAAGGGTCGTTTCTACGCGCTTGTAAGTTACCTTCCCGCCAATCAGCGCAACGAGCTTACATCAATCTACCGGAGCCTTAAAATTGAATCTATAAAATTACGCATGGCGAATGATTCGCTTCTTGCGTATCTTTCCGGCATACAGGAAACGGTAAAAGATTTTTTCGCGCTCGCGTTTCCGGACAGATGCGCAAAGACATATACAAAGAAAGGCATGCAATTTTCGCATGAAATGCGCAGCATGGTTTTAAACACGAGTTTCTAATAATAAGGAGAACGCGATGACATCGACATTTATGGGACTGGAAATCGGCAGAAGGGGCATTCATGCCCACCAGCAGGGGATCGCTACAGTCGGGCATAACCTTGACAATGTAAATACGCCCGGTTACTCAAGGCAGAGAGTTGAGATGAGCGCCTTCAGCCCGATTTATCTTCCCGCTCTTAACCGCGCCGAAACTCCGGGACAGTTAGGGCAGGGTGTTTCCGTTGAGCGCGTTGAACGGATAAGGGATGAACTCCTTGACCGCCGCATTGTCGCGCAGGCTTCCAATGAAGGTTACTGGGAAGTACGCGAAAGATATATTGACGAGATGGAAAGAATGTATCTTGAGACAGGACCCAATTCCGTAAGAGACAAGATGGATAATTTTTGGGACGGCTGGCAGGAGTTATCGCAGCACGCTTCCGAAAATGAATTTCGTCTTGCTGTTATCGAAAGAGGGCGCACTCTTATAGACGGTATTCACAATCATTACAACGGACTTAACCGCCTTCAGGAACAGGCAAACAGCGATATAGAGCTTACTGTCTCGCGCGTAAACGAGATTACGCGTCAGATTGCTTCCCTTAACCACGATATACAACGCATCAAAGCGCAGGGCGATAACCCCAATGATCTTATGGACAGGCGCGATTTATTAGTTGATGAACTTTCCGGGATTATCGATGTAACGGTAACTCAGAGCGACCCTGATGAATATATGCTTCACACATCGGGGCATGTTCTTGTGCAGGGGCAGATTGGCAGGCAGTTCGATCTAAGAAAGGATCAGGACGCGGAAAGTTACGCTTTTACTCACTGGCGCGATACCGGGAAGGAGATGAACTTTACAAGGGGACGGCTCGGCTCGTTGTTTGAGTTACGCGACATTACAATCGAGCAGGAAATTCAGAATCTTGATAACATGACGATGAACTTTACAGACCTTGTAAATGAAATCCACAGCGGAGCCTACGGCGCGAACGGATCAACAGGCGTTAATTTTTTTACCGAGCATCCTTATGTATTAAACGTTAACGGTAATTACGACAGATCCGGGGACGGCATTTTCGACTCGACATATATTTACAGAATGAACGGGCAGAACGCCCTTGAACCGCAGACACAGCCGGGTTTCGAGGGAACAATTACGCTTTCGGGCGCCGACCGTGATGTGCAAATTTCTTATTATTCGACAGATACTGTCATGGATATTATCACAAGGATCAATAACTCAGGAGCGGAAGTTGTCGCGCGGCTGAACAGAGACGGGCAGCTTTCTCTTAAAGGCACACCGGCGCAGCTTATTGACGGACAGAGAGTTAATCCAAACTTTGTTATACGTCATGTCGAAGACTCAGGCCATTTCCTCGCCGGTTACGCCGGGCTTCTTAACGCTTCGGGAGCGGAAGGCGCTTTTGACTGGGGACAGGCAAACGCTGTAACATCACTGCGCGGAGGCGCTGATACTTACGCGGTAGCGCCTATTTCTCATCCATCGGGCTGGATCGAAGTGAATCCCGCGCTTATAAGGGATCATACTTTTGTTGCGGCAGGTTTCGGCGTTAACGGAAGACCGGCTAATCCCGGCAACGGAGACGCGGCCGCGGCAATCGCGTCAATCAGAAACAATCAGGTCATGGTAGGAAGCCACGCGACATTTGACGATTATTTCGCGAACTCAACAGGACGCATCGCGCTTTACGGAGAACAGGCGGAAAGAGCGCTTGAAACGGAAAACAGGATAATGAAATACCTGCGCGACTGGAGGCAGTCTATATCAGGCGTAAATATTGACGAGGAACTTACCAACATGATCCGTTTTCAGCACGGCTATAACGCCGCTGCGCGTTATATCACCACAGTGAACTCAATGCTGGACACGTTGATCAACAGAATGGGCGTTTAGTTAGGGGTTAGGGATGATTGATAGATTATTTTGGAGGATGTTATGAGAAGAATATCTAGTGATATGCCGGTTATGGATACTCAGTTTCACATGAGGCGGCAGGAGAGGGCTCTTTCAGAAATTCAGGGGCAGATTGGCGCTCAGACAAGACTTAACAGGTTACGCGACGATCCGATTGCGGCATCTCACGCCGTAAGGTATGAATCCTTCTTAACCCGCCTTAACCGTTTTGAGGAAAACACCCAGTACGCGATGGAGCATTATGACAATACATATAATCTCCTTAACGAGGTAAACTCTGTCGTTCAACGTATGAGAGAATTGTCGGTTCAGGGAGCTAACGGTGTTTATTCACCTGATGATCTTCGCATAATGGCTGTAGAAGTAAATGAACTATTAAAAGAACTTGTTTCAATTTCTAACTCGATTGGCCCTGACACAAGACAGGCTTTCTCAGGCGATAAAGTATTTACAGAGCCGTTCAGAATTGTAGAGGGCAGGGTAGACGGCGGAGATGAGACAATGATTACCCGCGTTGAATACCGCGGGTCCGGCCCTTCAAGAAGGGTAGAAATCGGCGATAATATGTTTGTGGAACTTGATTTGGGCGGAGACGAGGCTTTCTGGGCGGAGCGTATGACAATTTATTCGACTGTCGATGCGACCGATTACCGTGTGCAGGAGAAAGGTTCGTTCTTCATTGACGGCGTTGAGATTCACGTAGATATAGGCGATACGCTGCCGGCGATTGTTGCGAAAATAAATGACAGCGCGGCTCCCGTAAAAGCGTTTATAGATCCAAACTCAAGAGCGCTTGCGCTTGAAGGAACAACGGCTCATCTTATCCGCGTGGAAGACAGCGTATCAGGGGCGGCGACAGTGTTACGCGATCTTGGGATTATAAACGGCAACATGGAAAATAACGCGCCCAACTGGAGTCCGTCTGCGCTTGTTTACGGCGGATCAATTTTTGATATGGCGATAAGATTAAGGGACGCAATGTTAAGGGGAGATCAGGATTTTATCGGCAGCCAGGGTATTGCCGGAATGGATCTTTCCGTTAATAATATAGCATTAAGGATCGCGGATATCGGAAGCAGGAAAGAACGTACGGAAATGTCATGGCAAAGAATTAACAGGCAGATCCCCGACACAACCGCGATGCTTTCCCGCGAAACGGGGCTTGATCTTGCCAACGCCGCGATGGATATGCACATGGCAAGGTTCGCGCATCAGGCGGCTTTGCAGACGGCGGCGAAAGTGCTGCCTCAGACATTGCTTGACTTCCTGAGATAATTACAAGGAGAATTTAATGAAAGTTGATACCAAGGCATTTGGAGTCATAGAAGTAGACGAAAAGGATAAAATAATTTTTCCCCGAGGGCTTTTTGGCTTTGAAGATTATAAAGATTATATAATGTTCAACGCTGAACATGAACCTTTTGTGTGGCTTCAATCAACCGAAGAAATGGAAATCGCATTTATATTGATCGATCCGTTTCTGTTCAGGAAAGATTACGAAGCGAACATTAATGACGAAGAGCTTGCGGATATCGGAATAAAACCCGGCGATAAAGCGGTAATTTATGTAATTGTAACAATCCCCCAGGACGGAGGCGCCATGACAGCTAACCTTCAGGGACCTGTTATTATTAATAAAGACGACAGAAAGGGCATGCAGGCAATCCTTTCAGATGTGAAATGGAAAACAAAGCATGATATAATCGCCGAGTTAAACGGGACGGATAAATAAATGCTTATACTATCAAGAAAGATAGATGAAAAAGTTGTAATAGGAGACGATATTACAGTTTCCATTATAGAAATTAGAGGCGATCAGGTGCGCATCGGAATTGACGCTCCAAAAAAGATCAAAGTTTACAGACAGGAAGTGTATGACGCGATAAAGAGCGAAAACAAAGCAGCGTTAAACTCAGGCTCTGTCATTCCGCAGGTAAATTTTAACAAAGCGTCGTCATAATTTTTTATTTCTGTCATGAAAAATCAACCCTTTGGTTTAATTGAAAACGATGAGCATATAATATCTGTAAATAAATCTTCGGGGTTATCTGTCGGCGGAGACAGATGGGATGAATCAAAGGAAAGGCTTGATAAACTCCTTGAGCGCGAGTATTTAATTTCTAAATTATGGACAGTTCACCGTATAGACAAGGAAACATCAGGTATTGTGGTTTTCGCTAAAGACAGTGAAACGCATAGAAGCCTGTCAATGGCGTTTGAACAGCGGAAAATTAATAAACGTTATACAGCTATTGTACACGGGCGGCCTTCGTGGAAAGAAACTGTGTGCGATCTCGCGCTTGTTCCCAATGGAAATAAGAAACACCTGACGATTATCGACAAATACCGCGGTAAAGAATCGTTAACTCGTTTTGTATGCGTTTTAAGCAGCGGCAATTACAGCGTACTTGAAGTATTCCCGCAAACCGGAAGAATACACCAGATAAGAGTTCACGCCTCTGCGCTGGGACATCCCGTTGTCTGCGATGAACTTTACGGTAAATTATCTCCCGTAAAACTATCATCGTTTAAGCGCGGTTGGAAAGGCGATCCTAAAGAAGAAAAACCTCTGTTATCAAGACTGGCTCTGCACGCGGCGGAACTTACGTTACCTGACAACAAAACGCTGACAGCTCCTCTCCCTAAAGACATGAGAAGTTTGATCAGCCAGTTGGAGAAGAATGTTTAAAATTTTTTTTGCCGCGAACCACACTAACATTTGAATATAACAAACGATAACTTCAAATTATTACTGAATCTTCCTTGAACCGGGTTTAACAACGGGGATTCCTTGTTTGCATAGCTCACAGTCAGCGGCGTCCCAGTTAGCTGCAATTAATTTAACGGCAGGGTAAAAAGGCCATGGTATGTCCTGTCCTGTCGCTTCATTTGAAACGACAGCCCTTCTGTCCACTACACAGGCTAGAGCGGCAATTTTCCCTCCGGCGGCGGTTAGCGCGGCGGCGCACTCCAGAGAAGATTTTCCTGTTGTAACAACATCTTCCACTATTAAAATATTCATGCCTTCTTTGATTTCAAAACCGCGGCGGAGAGTCATTACGCCGTTTTCGTCACGCTCTGTAAAAATTGCCGGCAGGGACAACTGACGCGCGGCTTCCCACGCGGCGATGATTCCGCCCATCGCGGGGCCGACGGCAATATCAATTTTTAATTTTCCGCTTTTTATATCAGTTTTTATTTTTTCAACAGTGTGCTCAAAAGCGGCTTTTGCCATGTCCGGGTGCTGTAATAGTTTCGCGCATTGGAAATATTTGTCGGAGTGTCTGCCTGAGCTGAGAAGAAAATGACCTTCCAGCATCGCGCCCGATTCGCGTAACAGTTCAATTACTTTATCCATTATTAATCCTTTTTTAAATTAGATTATAAAAAAAAAAATTTCATTATTTATGCTTGATAGAAATAAATTCCACAGATGACATTTTATTATCCGCCATGTATTTATCAAGTCCGTTTATTATTTCCGATATCGTGTGAGGATTTACAAAAGTTGCGCTGCCTATTTGAATCGCGGCGGCTCCTGCCATCAGGTATTCAAGCGCGTCATTACAGGCGGTTATTCCTCCGATGCCGATTACAGGAACGTGGGATTTCGCGTCTTTAAGCGCGTCAACAAGCTCCCACACCATTCTTAAGGCGATTGGTTTAATCGCGGGGCCGCTTAATCCGGCTGTAACATTATCAAAAACAGGTTTGCGTTTAACAATGTCAATCGCCATCGCCTTGATTGTGTTTACAAGCGAAAGCCCGTCAGCTCCGGCTTTAACGCAGGCAAGCGCGATCGCGTTGATGGAAGGAGCGTTAGGTGAAAGTTTTACGATGAGCGGCTTTTTAGTACAGGCGCGGCGTACGGCGGCGGTAATTCTCGCAGCGGTTCCGGGATCAAGGCCGAATGCCATTCCTCCGGCTTTTATATTAGGGCAGGATATGTTAAGTTCCACCATGTCCACAGATGATTCATTTAAAGCATGAGCGCCGTGCACATATTCAGAAGTCTCCGCGCCGGATAAATTCGCGATAATGACAGGACCTAATTTTCTAAGATTGGGAAGTACATTTTCGATAAAATTCGGGATGCCGGGATTTTCAAGGCCGACAGAATTTAAAAGTCCTGAGGGAGTCTCCCAAAGACGGATGCCGGGATTTCCCTTTCTTGGCGTCATTGTAAGGCCTTTAGTGCAGATGCCTCCCGGGAGAGTTACATCAATTATTTTTGAATATTCATCTCCGTTCCCGAATGTGCCGGATGCTGTTATTATGGGATTTTTAAAATGTACGCCGGCGATTTTTACGGACAGATCGATTGTTTTTTTATCCGCTGAGTTTGTTTCGCCTGAAGAATTATGCATCATTAAAAATTATCTCCTGTGAATCAAAGATAGGTCCGTCCTTGCAGCAGCGGCGGTTTCCGTTTACGGTCTGCACTGTACAGCCGAGGCAGGCGCCGACACCGCAGGCGAATACGGTTTCCATCGATATAAAACACGGCACTTTTTTGGGTTGGCATTTTCTCTTTAAAGCCGCAAGCATGGGTATTGATCCGCACGCGAATATCACATCATAGAATTCGGGATTTTTTATAAAATCCAGAATTTGACCGTATTGCGCGTTCCTTCCATCTTCGGCGGCTACAACAATGTTCTTTGTCTTTAACGCCGATCCTAAAACGGCGTTCTCCTGTCCTTTGTCAAAAAATCCGTTTTTAAATCCGGCGAAAAACTCAAAATAAAAATCAGGTTTTTCAGCGGCAAGCGCGGCCAGCGGAGCGACACCCGCGCTGCCTCCGACAAGAGCGGCTCTTCCGCTTTCCGGTAAAAAATCCGCCCATGCGTTTCCCAGCGGGCCTGTTAAAAGCGTTTTTTCTCCCTGCACTAAATTATAAAGCTCTTCTGTTCCTTTGCCGCGTTTGAATATCAGGAATCTTAACATTTTCGCTTCATTGTCAAATCCGAACACGCTTATAGGTCTTGGAAGAAAAACGCATGAACGCAGAGGCTTTAACATAAAATATTGACCTGCTCTTGGAGCTTCGCCTTCCCAGCGGTATTGAAGAATAAAAAAATCACCATTGATACTGGTGTTGCTTACAAGATCGCAAACAATGCTGGCGGTCATGATTTTTCTCCGGCCGCTGTTCTTATCTCATCGCGCATTTTGACGGCTTCCTGCCGCGCGGCTTCAGCGGCAAATGCGTTATCCGCGTTTTCGCTGCCATGTTTTTTCTGCCATGCGGTTATAATCGAACGGGATGCGTTTACAACGCCGCCGTTTCCGTTACGCAAAAGTAACGCAGCTTCCCGCGCGCCGCCTCCCTGCGCTCCGTAGCCGGGGATTAAAAAAAATAATTCAGGGTAAGTCTGCCTTATTAAAGCGGCTTCGTCCTTTTCCGTGCAGCCTGTAACGACGCCGAACATTCCGTAACCATTTTTTCCCATGTTCTGTTCCGCAAGCCGCGCCATTTTATCTCCTACCGCCTGGTAAAAACGTTTACCGTCCTGAGTCTCAAGATATTCAAAATCTTTCATTCCGGCGTTGCTTGTTCTCATTAATACAAAAGCCCCTTTATACACAGACTCTTTTTTTGCCTGTGATATCCACGGTTCAATTGAATCCATCCCCATATATGGGTTTAAAGTCACAAAATCAGCTTCAAAACCGCCCGTAAAGTGGGCTTTTGCGTACCTGCATGCTGTATCTGCGATATCGCCTCTTTTAATATCGGCAATCACAAGGCATCCTTTTTCGCGGATATATTTTAGCGTCTGCGCATAGGCGTTAAGACCCGCAATTCCCATTTCTTCATAGTAGGCTATCTGTACTTTAAAGCACGCCGCTGTATCAAAAGTGACATCTATCAGCGCTTTATTAAATGCCAGCACCGCTTCCGCGTCGTTTCCTACTTTGCGCCTTTCTGCGGCAGGAACATAGTCAGCACAGGTATCAAGCCCTATGCAGACGTGCCCTCGGGATTCAACACTTTCAAACAACCTGTCTATATTATACATTATACACCTTTTTTACCCGGTAAACACGGATGTTTTATATTATAAATCCCTGAATTTTCAGGGTATATCACTTAAAATCTCCGGCAGAAATTATCTCGTCGCAATACTCGCATCTGTAGGTTCCGGTTTCCGCGTTTTCAATGTGAAAAACATGGGTCAGATATTTTTCCGTGGAACTGATACAGCGCGGGTTTTTGCAAATTAGAACATTTTCTACCTTTTCGGGAAGCGATAATTTTATTTTTTTTGTAATGCGCTCGTTTTCGATGATATTAACCGTGATATCCGGATCGATTAAACCAAGAACATCAAGATTTATGGAAATCGTATTATCAATTTTTATAATATCTTTTTTGCCGCTTCTTTCCGAGCTGGCGTTTGTCACAAACGCGACCGTGTAGGGGACTTTATCAAGCCCGAGCCAGTTAAAAATACGTATTCCAAGACCCGCTTTAATATGATCGATTACAATTCCGTTTTTTATCTCGTCAATATTTAGCATATTAAACAACCCCCAGTATCGATGCAAGGAGCGCCATTCTGGCGTACATGCCGTATTTTGCCTGTTTAAAGTAGGCCGCTCTCGGATCGCTGTCAATCTCCACGGAAATTTCATTAACACGCGGCAGGGGATGAAGAACGATCATGTTTTTTTTGGCAAGAGCGATCTTCCCGCTGTCGAGAACGTAAATATCCTTTAAACGGATATAATCATCTTCGTTAAAAAATCTTTCACGCTGGACGCGCGTCATGTAAAGAACATCAATCTCCGAAATGGATTTATCCAGATTTTCCCTTTCCTCAAAATCTACGTTCGCTTTTTTTAAAATGCTTTTTAGGTAATCGGGAAGCACAAGCTCCGCCGGAGAGATAAATATCATTTTGATATTTTTATAACGCGCAAGGGATTTTGCAAGCGAATGGACTGTGCGCCCGAACCTTAAATCGCCGCAAAAACCTACGGTGAGGTTTTCTATTTTTCCCGACAGGCGTTTTATTGTTAAAAGGTCTGTCAATGTCTGGGTCGGGTGGTGGTGGCCGCCGTCTCCCGCGTTGATCACAGGCACATCGGAGTACCGGGATGCCAAAAGCGCCGCGCCTTCCTTTGGGTTACGCATTACTATCGTGTCGGCGTAACACGCCGCCATGCGTATTGTGTCCGCAAGGCTTTCGCCTTTGGAAGCCGAGCTGGAACCCGGTTCGGCAAAACCGAGGCAGCTTCCCCCGAGGCGCAGCATGGCGGCTTCAAAACTTAAGCGGGTTCTTGTGCTAGGTTCGAAAAAAAGGGTTGCAAGGAGTCTGCCGCGGCAGCTTTCACGCAGGTATTTAACGTCTTTTTCGATTTTTTCCGCCAGCAAAAACAGTGATTCTGTTTCCTCCAGCGTAAAATCGTCCGGTTCTACCAAAGATCGCCCTTTTAAATCAGATAAAGCCATCAATTATTCCTCAAAAAATCTAAAAAAAAATCCGCCTCATAAGGCGGATCAACTGAATATATATATATTTGCTTTATATACGGTATGCATGGGTGTATAATAATAAAAAGAGCCTAATTATTCAAGCAGAATTTGAAAAAAAAAAGTTTTTTTTTCCAAAAACTAGTGATTAAATTTAATTTATTTATTATATTTACTATAAACGGAAGGTTTATTTTAAATTGCCTGTTTTTACTTTCTGAAACCTTTATTATTTGTCGATAATATTGAAATGGAAGGAAAAATGCTAAAAAAGGCCGTATTTATCAGTTTCTTAGTCGCTCTAAGCTGTTCTACGCTTTGGGCAGGCGGTAACAGGGACTCAAACCAATCGCGATCAGCCGAGGACGTTTCCGGTTTTACGGATTCGCTTGATATTTCCGAATTAGATCCCGGTACATACAATTATTACCTCGAAGCCAGGGATAGGGCGGGCAACATAACCCTTTCGGGACCAGAAAATATCAACATCGATCCGGCCTCTGATCTTCCCGGAATCAATATTATTAACCCTGTTGTAAACATGCACGTTCAGGGAAATATTAACATCGTCGGAATCGCTTTTGATGATGATGGTGTCGATCATGTAGAACTTGTCATCACAAGAGGAAACGACACAAGAAGACCGGGCGAAGAAGTTTTCAGAACCAGAGCGGAGGGGACCGATTACTGGTCATATTTTCTTGATACATCAAACAGCGATATTTGGACAGACGGTATTTATACCATCACCGCGTGGGCTGTCGATATAAACGGTTTGTCAGGCATTTCCGAACGGTTCAACGCAAGACAACACAGGAAAAGCGCTGTCTACTGGCGGCTCGACCGTAAAAAACCTGAAACCATTGTAACAAGCCATGAAATCGGCGCTCTTGTTTCCGGGAATATCAAGCTAAGGGGTACTGTCGCGGACGGAAACGGAATAAACGCGTTTGGTTATTCCATTGACGGCGGAAATCGTTATTCAAGCGTCAGAACAAGATATGACAGGAGCTCAGGGCTATATAACTGGGAAATAAATTTAAACACAAGACGGTTCGATGACGGTCCTGTGGTTATCTGGCTGCAGGGACAGGACGAGAACGGCACAAGGGGAGTAGCGACCCATCTGTTATTTGTAAATAACGCGGGCCCGCAGGTGACAATTGTCCACCCGTCTCCCGACACGGTAGTAAACGGTCTTTTTACAATTGCGGGTTTTGCGCGGCATCCTGTCGGGTTAAGCAGAGTAACATGGAAAGCCGGTAATATCGCGAACGGCGAGTTTGAACTTTTACCCGGGAACCCGTGGTGGTCGGCAAATGTTGATCTCCGGGGGCAGAGATTATCGAATATAGATATTGAAATTCGCGCTGTGGATATTTCAGGTAACGTAACTACATCAAAGCAGCGTTACAGGGTTAATCAGGCTGATGATTTACCGGTTGTTACGCTCATTGAACCTGCGGCAGGTGTCATTGACGGAAGAGAAGCGCTTACTGTCAGGGGAAATGTAAGCGACGATGACGGAGTATCATCAATTTTTTATTCGCTTAACGGAGCGGCTCCCGTAGAGATGCCGTGTAACGGATATTTTCAATTTCAAATAGCGCAGGTACCGGAAGGTACAAATACACTGGAAGTATGGGCAAAAGATATAACAGGCGTAACCGGCAGTAAAGTTCAGGTAAGGGGAATTATAGTTCCTCAGGCTCTTCCCGTACCGTCGATTTTCTCATTTGTTTCAGGCACCGGGCGCAATCAGGTAATCAATAATTTCCATACTGGAATGACGCTTACAGTCAGCCCGAGAACCGTAATGCATCTCAGCGTCGCATCAAGCGCGCCTGTGGCATCGTTTAACGTTTCCTTTGGAGATTTGCCGCCTTTCGCGGTACGCCTCAGCGGTTCAAGAGACGCTTTTACAGGGACGATGCCGCTTCCGGCGGAACTGCATGACGGCCTTACAAGAATTCGGTTGTCGGTTACGGACAGATTGGGGCGGGAAGTAACTTTTAATGAATATATCTATGTTGCGAATCCTGTGCCGGTACATGGTACTCTTGAGATGGAACTGCCGGTACTGCCGCCTTCATTTACATGGGTCAGATCTAAAACAATCAATGACGGCAGAATACTTTTAACATCAACAGGCGATACGCTTATGGGAATAGCGTCCTCTCCTATTAGAAGAGTTGATATACAGGGAGAGACAGAAGAAGCGGAACACTCTCTAACAGCGAGGATCGACGAACACGGCAGATTGATTCTCTCGGCGGACAGCGCGGGAGATTCAGGCTATGTTACGCTGCGTATGACAGATGAAAGAAACAGGACATTTGAAAGCGAACGCTTCAGGGTGTTATCTGATTTTTCTGATCCGTCCGTCAGGATAATAAACCCGGTACAGGACAGAAGGGTAATAGGAAGCTCATCCGCAGGTTTCTTAACAGAGGGTACGCATTATCAAGCGGCTGTCCCTGTAAGTTTCGCCCTTGCCTCAGGCGGCAGAATCGCGTCTGTCAGTATGTCAAAGGATATGGGGGTAACTTGGGAGAATCTTCTTACAAACGAGCAGATCGAAGCGTTCACAGGCAGTGTAAACACGCAAATTGAAAGAGAACTGGACATTTCATCGGTAGACGACGGTTTGTTAACCATCTTGATAAGAGCGGTTAACGAATCCGGCAGGGCTTCTACCGCGAGTTTCTCCGTAATCAAAGACTCGCAAGGCCCGCAGGCAAGACTTGTAGTTCCATCCCCGGAAAGCCGCGTAAACGGCGCTGTTTCGATGGGTTTTATAGTTGAAGAAAACTCTGATATTGCTTCAGTTCGATATTACAGGCCTCAGTACACAAGAAACGCGGAAGACGGAACTAACGTAAACGAAGAAGAAATTGACATTGAAATATTTAATTTTTCATCGTGGAGCGGCGATTACAGGACAAGGTTTATAGATACGCTGATGGATCCTGTAAATATGCCTCTTGATGAGAATATGCGTTTTATATTTACGGATATCGCCGGTAACTCGTTTGAATTGTCCTCGTGGCCTTTCGTAATTGATATGGAAATGGATGTGCCTGTGGCGCAGATTATTCTGCCCGAAGAAAATGAAACGATTACATCAGATTTTATCATATCGGGCATTATGTTCGATGATGACAAAATTAGGCGGATTTACTGGCGGATAGACGATGAAGAAGAAACAGAGTTTGAAGCCGAATACGGTTTCTCCGTTCCCATACTTCTTTCTACGCTGACAGATAACGAACATTCCGTTACGGTGGTAGCGGAAGATATTTACGGCGTAAAAAGCGCTCCCGTTACGCGTAATTTCCGCGTATCGCTTGCCGAACCTGCCGCGGAAGTGACGTTCCCTAATTACGACACCGTTTTAAACAATACGATAGAAATAACCGGTACCGCGTATGACGAGAACGGAATTCACGAGCTTCAGGTTTCTATTGATAACGGCATTACATATAACCGCGTTCACAGCGGAGGATTTGACACAGGGGAAACAACGATAGACTGGACGTATCAGTTTAATACTAAAATTTTACAGGACGGCCCTCATGTTGTGTTCATTCGTGTTTGGGACGGCTATGGCAGCATCGCGACTTACGCGAACATGATAAATATTGACAACACTCCTCCTTCGATAGCTCTGGACAGCCCGCGTGACGGTTCTGTCACCGTTTCCGGCATTTCCGTTATGGGAAGGGTGATAGATCCCAACCTCGAAAGCATATTCTTTGAAATTAGAAGCCTTGACGGACTGGAAGTAATTCCCGAGTTAAGATCCCGGCAGATTAACGCTGAGGACATCATAAGGGAAGTAATCGATCTCGGCGGACAGGCAGACGGACATTACAACATCGCCGTAGTGGCAACGGACAAAGCCGGTAACATTACGCGCAATTCCAGAAACTTCGAGCTTGCAAGAGCCACACATCAGAACTATATAGAGATCCTTTATCCGCTTGATAACGAAAATGTGAACGGAGAGTTTTATATGTACGGTTACGCCGGAGGCTCGGGACGCGCCGGAACCGTTACAATCAGGATTAATGAAAGGGATTTGGAAACAAACGAAGTGGACGCATCAGGTTACTTCCGCTTTAACCTGAATAACGAAATGTTCACGCACGGCGATAACACCGTAACAGTTCACAGCAACTTCGGCGGGGGCGAACAGGTATTTTCAAGAGAACATAATCTTGTGTACAGCCACACCGGCCCCTGGGTTACGATTGACAGTTTCTCTTTTGGATCATTTGCGTATAACAGGCCGTATGTTTACGGAAGAACCGGCTACACGCTGAGCCCGCAGGACACTGTACTGTTAGCCGACAGAAACACAGAAAGGCGCGTCCGCGACGAAATAAACCAAAAAAGCGTTGATTACACGGAAATAAGTTTCGACAACGGAAGGTCTTTTGTAAGAACATCATCAAACCCGGAAAGAGGATTCGATTACCGCTACAGGCTTGAAACAGGCTTTATGACAGAAGGTCCGCATTATATAATCGTAAGGGCAACAATGAAAAACGGTGAGACAGCTGTTACCAGAATGTTAGTTCAGGTTGACAAAACTCCACCCGTTATACAGCTAATCTCCCCTGAATCAGGCGGAAGGTACAATGAAGAAATAGTGTACTCGGCGACAGCAAGCGACGATGTGGAACTTGTCAGTTTAACCTACCATTTAAGAGCCGGAGACAAGGCTGCATATGAGATTCCGGGATTCCTGCAAGGGTTGTACATAGAAGGAGTAATTCCTCCGTTCCTAAGGCAGATTGACAATGAGATAATCCCGACATTATTTGCCGGAGGCGTTACATATACGGATTTTGGCATCGGATTAAGCTTCTTCGATGACAATGTAAAGCTGCAGGTTCAGTACGGTTTTATGACGCAGGACATATACGAATCCTTAGGCGGAGTAGGGCTTCTCAGGTACGGAGGCCATGTTTTGGGTTTAAAACTGCTTGCCAGCATTTACAGCCTTCCTTTTGGATCGTTCTTGGGGCCGGACTGGGACTGGCTCTCCGCTTCCTTCGCGATAGGCGCGAATTTCTCGCTATTTGACGTAGCGTCAGAAGGCTACACGCAAAGCGGAACGCCCACATGGATGAGCGCTCTTTTACTGCAGATAGAGTTCCCAAGGGTGACGCTCCCTGACAGGACATTTCTTAGAACATTCAGTTTATTCACAGAGGGGCAGTTGTGGTTTGTGCCGACAGATGTTGACGCTGCTTTAAATAATATTCCAACCATAATTCCGCATGTGATTATTGGATTAAGACTGTATATTTTTTAATCCGGAGGTAAAGATGTTAGGTGTAAGGAAAACAAAAAATCTCTTTAAAGGGACAGTCGTCGTCTTTATACTGTTATCACTCTGCGGATTTATTACGACCTGTGACATGCCGCTTGGGCTTGGGGAACCTGTAGACACAGTAGCTCCGACAATTAATATCATGGTGCCGAAACTGAATCAGTCATTCGGCACGATGGTAATAACAACTCCCGTTAATGTATCCGGCGTATGGGATGACAATATGCACATTGTTAGGCTCACCGTTGTAATAACGGACACAAGACGGAATGTTGTGTATACCGACATAGATTTTAATTACACGATAAATGAGGATAAGACTTGGAGCGGCACCCTGTTTCTGCCCGATGTTGAAGGTCTTGGAGAAATGGAACTTGAAATTAAGATTTTCGCGTTTGACAATTTCGGCAATCAGGGCGCGGACACCGTCACAATAAGGGTGGATGTCGTGGCTCCGTGGGTCGAGGAAGCGAAGATTGCGCGTCATTCCAATAGTTATTGGGAGCAGAGTGAACTTCAATATCTGGATTTTTACCGGGAAATAATCAATTTTAACGACCCTGCTTCTTACAGGAACATTCAGTCCCATGACATTGATTATTTTCAAAATGAATCATTTACGCTTAAATTAAGGCTTGATTCCAACTGGACCGATGTTGCAACAAGCAGACTGCAGGTTTTTAACGATAGGGGAGAGAGGATTGTCATTGAAAGCGGAGGAGTTGACCTTAACAGCGAGGAAGGGTGGGGATTAATACCAAGCAGGCAGGTCGAAGGTCCAAAAAATCCGCAGTGGGATTTTAACACCGAGATGCTCTCATCGCTGTTATCAAGCGGTCCATCGTATCTGGAATTTGAAGTGTGGGCTTGGAATATAAATGAATGGGTCGGCGACTGGGATACAGGCCATCCGCGCGAGGTATACAATCAGGTAACATACAGAAAGCAAAACATCGCCGGAACCTGCTGGTACCCCGAAACCGACGTGCCGCTTTTTAATATTGAAAGAGACTCGGGGAGCGGACAGATAGTTGTTTCGCAGGGAGAGCCGCTTCAAATCCAGGTAACGGATGACGACAAATTAAAGATGGTTTACGCGGCTTTAATTGATAAAGAAGTTTACCTTGCCAAACGCGGAACCGATACGGAAGATCAGTTCCATGAGAAAATAAGAACAAATCAGGACGGCTTGCGGGATAATATTATTTCCACCTGGAGTCTTACCAACTTTATTACTTCTGATACCCGAAACACCACAGTTCCCTTGACGCAGAATAATGCCGGTGAATACCGCCTTATATTATTCGCCTGTGACGATAAATTAACTCCCATGTTTGAAACGGAAGGAACTCCCGTCTGGAGCATATATCCTCCGCTGATGGTTGATGTGCAGAATCCCAATTCGCCGATCATTATTATCGAAAGTCCCGCGATGGAAAATAATTTTCCCGATCTGCAAAGCGGCAGAAATTTTAACATGTCCGGTTATACAATAGACAAGAGCGGTACACAGTTTGTCCAGATTGCATGGCTTCCGGCAGGCTTTGATAAATCGCGATCAGAGGCGCTGAGCGCGTTCCAAAAAACGATAGGAAACGCCTATAACGCAAACGGAACGCCGTACGTTGAAGACGGTTTTAGAATCTGGAAAATACCTGTCGGCAGTAATACGCAATATATTCTAAACAATCAGTCATTTGTTTCAAATTCATTTTTAAAACAGTTTGACATCATAAATGATTTTATGATCGACGGCGTTGTGGAAAATAATACAAAACTGTTTTTTATACACACAAGAAACATTTCAAGCGACGAAATAAAAACATTCAGACTGACGGCTTACACGGAATTGCCGGCAGTCACCGTTAATTATCCCGTTCGTGATAACATGATTCACAGCATTGACGCCGATTTACAGTTAAGCATGACTGTAACTCCGGGAAAAGTCGGATTAAAATCCGGATGGCAGGGAATAAGAATAAGGGATATAACGAATTTTTCAGGTGATGAAGTAATCGCCGATATAAACAAACAGAATAATTATCAATTTTTGGGGGATATAGTCGAATCTCCTCCCTATGGTCTCGCCCGTGATTACACAAGAACATTTACAAGAAATAAAAATAACGCGGCAAATAACGATTATTTCGCGGAAGGCTCCAGAAAGGTATATCTCTTTGAAGCGGAAGACATTCTTGGAAATAAAAGGCTTATAGAACTAAAAGTAATCATGTCAAGCGCTCCATCTCTTATGTACATTAATAGTACATTCGCGGACAACACTTACGGAGCCGGAACTGAAATACTGTTTAACGCCGGTTTCTCCATGCCTGTAAATGTTGATAAACAAGGGGGGACAGGGCCGCGTCTAAAATTATTCTTTACCGAGCAGGGTAATACAGCAGGCGCCGCGCAGAACCGTTATGCCGATTTTGTGCAATCAGCCGGAACCATTGTTACATTCCGTTATACGGTTCAAAATAATGATCTTGCGGACAAGTTATACACGGCGGTGGATTCAATTGTGCTCAACGGCAGTTCCATTAATTTTACGAACACTCAGGGCGAGATGGGAATAGCAATCATTCAGATGACAGCCGCCAACCAGGCATCGGGGAGTTTACAGGCGTTAAAATCAATCGGCATTAACGGCGTAAGACCAAGGGTAACAAGAGCCGCGTTTACGCAGATTTCGCCTTTATACGAAAATTTAAATCACTCGGGTGAATCATTCTTCAACGCCGGAAAAACCTTGACGCTGGAACTGACTGTTGACAAAGAAGTTAGAATATCTGGAACTCCGCAGGCTTTATTAAGCTGGGGAACGACAGCGACCGCTTATGCGCAATTTTCATCGATAGAGCCGGGAAACAGAGTAATTAAATTTACGTGGGATGTTTCGACAAATCCAAATGTCGGTTTAAGCCAAGTAAGATGGGGAACCGGAACTACATCCGCCGCGGTAACTCCGTGGATTCAGACAACAAACGGAACTATTACGGACAATTTTGGAAATCCAATCGATCTTAATACCTTGCCAACGGGTAATAATCTAAACGGCAGTTCCGCGCCTGTTTCAAGAGCTTTCATAATTACGACAAATCCGCCCGAAGCGGCACTGGAACTTTACAGAACAAACTCATTGGGTACGCAGGACAGGATAACGGGAAATGACGACATTCTGACCAATAGGGCAATATACATTAAAAATACGCATCCAAACGCGAATACAGTGTTTTGGTATTCGCTCGCCGGAGGCGGTTCTCCCGTAAGATTGGTTCCGGCAGCCGCAAGCGGAACTCTCGAAGATATTAACGCGGCGAATAGTAATTCGACGGCTTACCAGCCGTCAACTTACGCTGTAATCGCATGGCTGGAGGATTTTGCCGGAAACTCGGGAGACAGACCTAAAGACAATGGCGGGAATGAGATAATAAGAAATGTTACTATCAACTCGCGCGCGCCAGAGCTTGTGGCGATAAATTGCCTTGAACCAAACGGCAGATACAGTTACGGAAGATCACTTACATTTAATCTTGTTTTCTCAAGGCAGTTTATCGCAAACATCAACGCCAGAGTAGTAATGGATCTGGCAGGTGACGGAAGCGCAGAGTCAAACAGGATATCAACTATAACGCAGGCGGTAACCCTGAACTCGTCGGGAACCACAATCGCTGTTACCTTTACAGTCCCGAATAACAAATTATTAACAAACATTAAGGCGACCCGCATTACATTTCAGAACATAACGGACGAGTACGGCAATTCATTCAAGGATTATAGTAATGCCGTAACCACGGAGAACGCCGATTGGAGGCCGTTATTAAGCGGCTCCTCGTACAATTTCTCACGCTCCGGTTTAATAATTGATTCCATGGGGCCGCAGGTAACCGGATGGTCTCCGGGAGCCGGACCTGCTTATGGTACGCGTTATCCAAATGGAATTGACGCATCGGGTGAATACGTCAATGGCGGCGTAATGTCTGTCGGTTCAAATCAAATCACTCTTCAATTTAACAAGGAAGTGTTCGCGCAGGCCGGAAAGGCGATTATAGTGCGCCCTTACGGAAACTGGGGCGTTCCTCCGATTTTAAGTAACGAAGATTTTAATACGCTTTACAATTCCGGTTTTGTGAATCATGTAAACGCAAGCAATCAAAATATAAGCATTTTTAACACGGAGCCTGTAACGTCAGCGCAGAGAGAAATATTTCAAAGACGGTTAAAGTGGCTTGATCCGAACGGCATACCGGAAACGAATCAAACCATTAGATCAACTTATACCGCTGATCAGGCAAACGCGATGCTTGCGGAAAGACATCAGAATAATTACTATACCTACACAACAAGAGGCATCGTTCAGTCGGCCGGCGGACTTGCAAGGCCGGATGTAACCGCTCAATGGGTACTCGCCTTCCGCCATGATATTTACGAAGGCATAGGCTCGTTACGCGAAGTTTTTAACGCGGCGGAATGGAAGTGGCAAAGATTACTGTCAACTTCCACAGCGATAAGCAATAACACCGCGTCAAGCACGTACACCGTTACGATTACCGTTCCCCAGACGCTTCAGAAAGGAAGAATATGGGAAGTGATTATAGAAGAAGGCGCGTTCAGGGATGCCGCGGGAAATGAGTCCGCTCCAATCTCCGAAGGTCAGTACAGGTTCTGGTCAGGCGGAACGGAAACGCCCGTGATTCGCGTTGACAGATATTCCCAAAGCGATCATTTCCACGGTCTTTTTGACGCGGACAGCAATATGTTCGGCGCGTTCGGCGCGGCAAACAGACCGAAAGTCGATACAAGGATCAGAATAGACTGTGAAACGCCGGGAGCGTCGATTTATTACGACACGATAAGAACTCACTTTACTCCAGCCGCCGCCGGAACCGGAACAAATACGAGTACGGTTTTCACATCAACAACCTTAAACACAGGCGACAATTTCTTTAATCACCCGAATATAAACGCGGGTACAGTACATACTAGTAATACAACGCCGAATCATACTATTCCCACCGCCAATCTGGGTAATAATGCGGTCAATACAGCTAATAATACTTATGCCTTGCGCGGAGCTAATCCCGGTTTCGCAAACGCGTGGATCGGAAATATCGGACATCATTGGGGTATGACTCAGGCGGAATCGGCTGCCGTTCCGATTACGAAGACCGACGGATACTGGACATCGCTTCTGGTTCCTTCTGTTTCGCAGACAAGTGGCGTAAACGTGCCGATTTCCCAAAACGGCGCGATATTGATGTCAAGTCTTAACGCAGCGGGAAACGCGGTGCTTACAAGCGGAAGGAATTACAAAACGGTTCCGGCTACAGGCGTTGCCGAGTACCACGCGTCTGTATTCCCGGCTTACACAAATAACACTACCGGAAGGATTTATGCCTCCACCGCGAACGCCGGAACCGATCGCACAGAAGGACATTTCTTCTACGCCGGAGACGCGTACTGGGAGTCGGGAGCGAACGCGGCGATGAATAACCGCGATGCTTCAGGTGATACGGACTCAAGGCTCTTCTCCGGAAGAAGGGATTATATTGTAGCCGCGGCAAGAAAAAATCAAGTCAGTGCGGGAGCCGCCGCTCAGATAGGCCCATCTCTTGCAGCCTCAGGATGGGACAGGGACGGCGTTTTTAAAACAACAGTTCTTCACAGAAACCCGAACGGAAGGACAGCGGCTAACACCACGTTCCCAGGGACATCAAGCGGCACCGCACGCATGTATTTGCAGGGTTTTGATTTGCCTGTTAATACTTCGATTGCCGGATTCCCGTTGAATGAGGCAACAGCTCCATTTCCTGTCAGCGGATACCAGTGGCTGGATTATTTTACTAGACAGGCATGGCGCGTTAATACGGAAGCGGTTCCGGCCAATGAAGCGGCAAGAAGAGCGGATAATAATTATATATGGGTAACATGGGATATTGTGACGGACTGGTACCAGAAAGGAAGAACATGGACCAGTGATAACGGGACAGGAACCGGCGGCTCGTTGTTCAGGGACGAAAAAAATTACGGTTCAATTCTTTGTACTTACGGAGCCGTAAATTATCGTTTTGAACAGACATATTGGTCTAACTCAGGCACGGGATTCAGATAGGGGGCAAATAATGAAAAATAAAATATTAGAAATGACGGTTTTCGCGTTTGTTTTTCTTTCTCTTTGTCTGACTGCCTGTGATGTCTCTTTAGGATCGCAGATCAATATAAAAGGTCCTGTCGTAAGGATTACAAGCCCTGTCCTAATTGAAGAGCAAGAAGACATTCCCGTAAGAGAATCATTTAATGTCGCCGGAACCGCGCAGAGCGCTAACGGCGTCGCGCGGATGGAAATAAAACTTGATTTTTATGACAGATATTCAAGATCGACACTGCGTCTTGGAAGAGAATGGAAATTTGAATCTAATAAATGGCACTACAAGAAAGATACCAATATGGAGTGGTGCGAATATCTTATTGACGAATATCAGGGCGAAGAAGATATAGAAGAGCATTATTGGAGAGCAGAGAACGATACCGTTTACTGGAACATACCGGTTCTCCTTGACGGATTGCATCTAAGCACAGGGGATGTGTTTATCACGGTAAGCGCGTGGGATCGGCCCGGAAATCATGATTCCGGATCAACAGATAAAATAAAAGTTTATTATATTAACAACGAACCCAGTTTCTTTATTCTATCCCCCGGCGAACCTGTTTTTAGAACCGACATGGAAGGAGATTTCAGAAATCCGGATGTGCCGCAGGAATTTTATAACTATGTCTATGATCCTTTAAATAATCCGGATGCCACAATGACTTATATCAGAAACTGGATTACCGACGAACCGTGGCAGATTAGATACTTGATAGACGATGAAGCAACCCTGCCTTTGACTCTAAAAATTGAGTTTACGAATAAACATCACATTGATCTTCAAGACGATAAGATCACTTACTACGAAGATTCGATAATAATAGATTATAGAACCGGGTATATTAATATAGGCGCCATCGCGCAGGGAATGAACCTGAATAAAGACGAGCCTACCTATATGCAGATTGTTACGCGCCTTTCAGACTCCGTCGGCAACGAACAGTTCAGATCCCACGGATATTTCGCGTATCTTCCCGACGCGGTAAAACCGTGGACGGTAATTAATTTCGCCTACATGCCTGACGAGAACAATCCCCCGGAGAATTTGGCTCCGGAAAATTATCCTTCGCAGGCATTTATTTTAAAAAATTCCACAAACAGGGGAAGCATTGCGTACGGCAAACATTTCCTTGAATCTGTTTCATGGACTATCTACGGACTTTTTGAAGACTCTCTTGAAGAGACGGGATTTACAAGAAGCGGTTCGGTTCCTTACAGCGGGGATAGATATACACAGGGTTGGGATTTTGAGTCCATAGAAGATTACGGAACCGGACCGTTCAGAATGGAAGTCACGGTAAAGGATAAAAATAATAACGAGGGAACATATTTCGGTTACTTTAATATCGAAAGCAATGCCACTCCCAAAGTGCAGAAAATACTGACCGACCTTGATAACCCGTTATTCGGAAGCAATACGGGAGTTATAACAATAAAAGGCATAGCGGAGATCGAAAGCGACCTTTATGGCCAGGTAAATATTAATAGGGTAACACTTGCATGGATTAGGCCTGACTCGCCTAATTCCGCAAGCGCGAGGGTGACCTATACCGACAGAACATTCTCAAACTGGAACAACGCGACGCCGGGAGGATATCATGATACCGCAAACGGAGTCGTTATTTGGGAACTGGCTTCAAATGAAATAATATCTTTAGGTAAAAACGACTCTACGCAGCTTGATGAATATGAGTTCAGCAAAGATTTAAATCTTTTCAGTCAGCTAAATATTGGAATAGGCGCGGGAAAGTTCCCGATATCGCAGATGGATTTTATTGTCCGTGTCGCGAGCAGCGCGGAAACTCCGTCTTCTCCTAAGTCCTCAACGTTTCAGTTCACGACATTCGGTGATATTCAATCTCCTTCCATCGTTCTTACAAAAATACACATTCACAGAGACGGAAGTGCCGTCGCGGATGAGCTTTCGTATCCGCTCGCGGATTCAATGATATCCACAATCAAAAAGGATGACACAATCTGGTTTGAAGGAACGTGGAATGACAATTCAAGGACCAGCTGGTCAGGGCTTTCTGAGCAGGCGCTTAGAAACTGTTTTGGCAGCATGACCGTAATCTGGAAAGGAGAGACGGAAATCCCATTTACGATATCCGCGCTTTACGCCAATCCCGGCGGAGCTTCAGGCACATGGGTAACATCACAGCGGCATTTTACCGAGAATAACACGGACCCGATTGTTTTTCTTAATGTATCTCTTTCAGATCTCAGCAATAACCACGGAAGCATAAACCCATCATTTATGATAGAAACCGATAACCCCACCCTTGTTCTTATTTCGTCAACGACAAGCGACGGCATTTACGGAAACAACAAGGAAACCGATCTTATGTGGAACCCCAGACGCCCGGTATTTATCAATCTGGTATTTAATAAGCCTGTAAAATTCTTTGACAATGTACCTCCGACAGCGGCAAACGCTCCAAGGCTGATGCTTAACAATAACGGAAGAGCATTTTATTACGAAGGCAATAATACCTCTACATTTACATTCATTTATTATGTAGACGGGCAAAGCGGACACTCCCTTGGAGTAAACGGGCTAGGAGGAGGTTCTTCCGACGGCAGACTAAATGTAATAGGCATAGAGGAAAACGACTTTCCTCTTACGGCTTGGGTCAGTGTCGAAGCTGAAACCAGGGTAAATATTCCGGCCGGTGTTTTTGATCCAGGTGTCTCCACATCGCTTGCCGGAAATAAAAATATTGTTATAGATAAAGGCGCTCCCGCGATTATCAATTTCACGTCAACAACCGCGGCGGCAAGGGAGCACGGCAAGGGAAGTTCCATAAATATCAATGTTAACTTTAATGAACCTGTCATAGTAAATGGAGCGACCGCCGAAAATTTAAGGTTGAATTTATCAGGCATTACGGGAAGCCCCGCCGCTATCGCGCATTACACAAATGTCACGGGCCCTACCAGCATAGGTTTTACATATACCGTAGCCAATGCGGATAACAGTCAAAACACAGGAACCGGATTTGTTGGTGTCGCGGGCGTTACAATGGGTTCAGGCGTTACAATAAGGGACGAGGCGCTTAATGATTTTACCGTTACGGCGGTTGCGGACGGCACGATTTACAATAACCAGACGCCAGCGCATCTTCAGGTAAAAACAAGCCTGCCGCAGGCTCCTTCCATAGACACTGCCGTAGCTGGAACTCATTACGGGAACACGAGTTTTCATATAAACGATATTTTATCAAGTAACGCGGCGGTCGAGTATACATTAAACTACACCGGAGCCGGATCTGTATGGACGACTTTGACGCAGGCAATTCACGGCACAGTCGGCAATTACTACGCGATAATTCCGCTTTCGGTTAACGGCGGCAATCAAATCGCGGCAAGGCAGTACGATAACGCGAATCCCAGAAACCTGTCCGGTATTTCAAATGTCGTAAGTGTAACGCTTGACAAGGGAAATCTTCTGGAAAGAATCACGTCAAGCACGCCCGACGGCATTTATGGAACCGGAACCGCAATCAGCATTGATCTTGTTTTTAGAAAAGCCGTGTATTTCTCCGGGATGCCCTCGAACGCTACTTTAACACTTAATAACGGGCAGACGGCGTCGCTTCCAAACGCGAACAGCCATTCGGCGGACTACAAGACATGGACATTTACATTTAACTCGGCAGCCGCGACGCCGACCGCGATTAATAATGACAGGCTTGATGTTACGGCAATAAATATTAGTACGGTGACATTTTCCGACGCGCAGAGCGGAGGTACAAATGTAAACAGTAATATAAGTCTTGCGGAACTGTCCGCGGATAACAGGCTTAGAAACCAGAAATCCATAAAGATACTTACCGGAAATCCAGAAATCGCGACTCCGACTCTTGGCGGCGGAATTATTTACAGTTCCGCGAATAACACGCTCAGGTTTACATTTAACAGGGACATCTATGCCGGTGATACAAATAACAAGGCTGTTATAAGGCAGGTAGCGGCAAACTTCAGAATACCCGCTGTTCTTACGGTAGAACAATATAACGCGCTATTCACGGGCAGAAGCGATTTAAATGACGTGGCGGAGTTTACAGGACGTCCCGGCGGTTACGCGTCAAACGCCGCCTGGTGGCAGTGGATTGGACAGCAGTTATACCAGGAGGGAACAAACGGAGCCACATCCGCTTATGTTTCCGATACGTCTGTAAAGTATATTCTGCGCTACGATATATCAACATCATCCGATACATTGCCGGCGATACATGCCGACATGCCGGCTTATGCCGCGCTTAAAACGCTGTTCCGCGAAGCGGAAGCTCTCAGGTTTGATGTTAATGACAGGGAAGTGACCATTGCGGGGCAGATTATTACATTGAATCTGACAGGCGCAAAAGCGCTGCCCGTAAAGGGAGTGACATATCAGGTAAAATTTCCAAACGGATTTGTTAAAGATTTTCTTGAAAATCCGAACGGCGGATACATAACGGGAGATTATGTAGATTTAAGCACTTTGGTATCGGGCGGAGTTGAGACTCCTTTTATAAGGATCAACAAGGGCGAAAACAGGGAAGTAATTACGGGAACGGGAAATAACAGACAGGCTGTTCAGCCGCTTACATCAACCGCGAAAATCGACTGCCGCACTCCGACGGCAACGCTGACATATAGAATACAGCAGACGACGGATAATATCGGGCGTTTGATCTGGCGCGCCAATCCCACTTGGTTTGTGAACGCAGCCGGAACCAGTACGACAAATCAGACTCCAACCGCCGCTAATGGTGGTACAATGAGATCAAACCGCCTCCCCAATCTTGGAAGCCAGGTAAACAGCGAATATGAATCATTTAACGCTACAAAAAACAGGCCGCAGACCGGTGAAAGCACAAACGGAACAACAGACCTTTATACAGGAAGATACCCCAACGGCTATAATATGTGGATTCCGATGGCGGCAATGCCGGGTAATTACGAGAATTATACTGTAGATCAAACAACGATTACCGTTGGAACAAATAATTATAATGACGGCGGAATGATAATACACCTTGAAGCAAGAGCCGTGATCGCCGCCGCGACCGCATATTATTATGAGGCGGCATACCGTTCGGTATTTGTATTCAACAATGTGGCAATTAATGGTAATGCTCATTCGAACCAATATACCAATGTCGGAACATTCGCGGAAGGCGGAAGTTTCTCTTCCGCTAACGGGGTATTGGCGCGAATGTGGATAAGAGGCGGAGACAATACAATGGGTAACCCGTCGGTTCCCGATTTTCCGATAAACAGGGACAGGTCACAGCCGCGCATGGCAAGACTATTAACGCCGATTCAGGTAAATACAGGCGCAACTCCTGTTACCATAGGTCCGACGGGAAACACGGTTAATTTTAACAATCTAGCGAACGCGACAAGCGCGGAAATCAATAATAATCATATACCGGCCGCTTATGGTACTGACGGTTATTATCTTTGGTTTTGGGTAACATGGAAGCTTAATGTAAACGCGTACATCGACCTATTCGCGGGCGAGCTTCCCGTTTCTGATAACGCGGCGCAGGTTCCGCAAAACCAGAAGGATATGTATTACTCGTATATAATGGCAAAGGAACATTTCCCGGTAATCCCCGGAAGAACAACTGTTGTCGGAGTTGGGACTACATGGGATAATTATGTAGACGGCGGACACGGCGCATTAAGATTCGGAAGCGTAACGGCTGTTCCGGTCACAACGGATTAATAATTAAAAGCCGCTGTCTTTGGACGGCGGTTTTTATTATATATATAATATTTTCTTGACATAAATTAATGAAGTATATACGATATTTATGTGGAGAAAGAAGAAATAATAATATTAAAGAATATTGACATTACGCTTGATAAGTTGTACAAGTATTTGACGAAACAACCCAGCAGATGGGTGCGGATATTTAATGCTGTAGTAGCAGTTGTAGGTGTACTTGGGGTTATTGCAATTATTGATGTAATTATTAACTGGATTGCCGGTTGATGGGAGGTAAAGATGTTGTTTCAGCTTATCGTAGGTATTTCTTTAGTACTGATAAGTATTTGTCTTTTTATTCTTGGCCGCCAAATTAGAAAGAATCCATAGGTTTCATAAATAAATGGTTAGAGTCAAACAGGCAGTTTTTTATAACGATAATGAATTACAATCAAACAAAATTGTTAAAAAACATTACAATCCTTAATTTATAGTATTAAATGGACAACGCCTACGAAAAAATAATCACGTCCCTTAAACGCCGCGTGAATAGCGCGGCCTTGGGCGCGACCGCTGCGGATGTCTGCGCCGATACAGCCCTTCCTCTTGCGGTTGTGCGCGAGCTGCTGCCTAAAGCCGCCGATGAATATTCCGCGGGTTTGCGCGTAACAGAATCGGGAGAAATTTTATACGATTTTCCGCACGGGTTTAAAAGCCGTTACCGCGGATTCAGCGCGTTTGTAAAAAAAACCGCGAAAAAATGTTTTTCATTTCTTAAAAAGGCTTCTTCTTTATTTTTCAAGATATGGATCATGGTAATGTTGATCGGATATTTTATTTTTTTTCTTGCTCTCGCCGCCGCGAGCGTAGTTATTTCGATTGCGGCAAGATCGTCTAACAATAATACTTCCTCTGACAGCGGTTTTGGGGGATTGAATCTTTTTGGGATTATGTGGCATCTGTGGTTTTATTCGGAGATAACGCGCCCAAGCGGCGATTATGGTTATGAAAGAATTAAAAAACCCGCAAAAGAGAAAAGACCGATCCACAAAGCGATTTTTTCTTTTGTTTTGGGTGATGAAGATCCAAATAAAAACTGGGAAGATCAGGAAAACAAGGCATTTATCGCATTCCTTCAGGCAAACAGGGGAGTGTGTTCACTGTTTGAATACATGGCGTACTCAGGCAGGAACAGTACGGAAGCGCAAGAAGGTATATTGTCATTCTGTTCAAAGTACGGCGGAAGCCCTGAAGTAACGGAAGAAGGTACCATCGTTTACAGGTTTGACGAGCTTTTATTAAAATCAGATAACGCCGGTTTTTCCGCGCTCTCTCCTCCGATACAATACCTTAAAACATTTTCTACTAACAAGAAATCTAAAAATATAATCTTTGCGCTCATTAACGCCGTAAACCTTGCATTTGGATCTTATTTTCTTTTTAATTCGGTTTCAGCAGGTAATCTTATAGCGGAAGCTCAATATCAGGCGTCTTCCTACCTTTACGCGTTTACCCATTTAATAATGGATATACTCGGTATGGCGAACCCGCAAATTTTTATCATGACGGTTCTTGGTATCGTTCCGCTTTTATTCTCAGTTTTTTTCTGGCTTGTTCCTGCGGTCAGGTTTTTTCTTGAAAAAAATGAGAACGAAAAAATTAAACTTAAAAATTTTAAACGTTTTGGTTTTAGTAAGATCTGGTTTAATCCATTTAAAGTCGATATAGAAGAAATAAAGCATCCTTCCCCTGTGTGCAATCCGAAAAAACCTGCTGACGACAGATTGATAAAAGAAATAGGAGCCGTCTCAATGCCGGAAATTGAAACGGGCGAAAACGGAAAATTAATTTATTCATTCAACGAACTTGATGCAGAAAAAAAAGCCTTAAAAAAATACCGTTCTTTAATTGATTTATCAAAAATGGAACTTGGAAAAACGGTATTTGACAGCAGTAAATAAAACACAGCCCGTACAAGATTGACGCTTAGCGTAAATTACTGTAAATTATAAAAAGACAGACTAGCTCATTTGGATAGAGCGTCAGCCTCCGGAGCTGAAGGCGGTGGGTTCAAATCCCGCGTCTGTCATGGAAAAAATGGGTATTATTTTTTATTATAAATTACATGGTAATTGTTAAAAGTTACGGGATTTGAAACTTTTTTGCGGCCTGGAGGAGCCGTCGCAAACAACGTTTGCGGGGGTTCCGCAGGGTAAACCGGCAGGGAGGCCGGTTTAGCAAAAAAGACGGCCCGGAAAGCCGAGACAGGAGTCGAGGCTTGGAGGGCAAATCCCGCGTCTGTCAAAAAAATGGAGGATGATATGCATTGCGTAAGAAAAATTAAAGATGATCTATTTTGGGTAGGCGCGAACGACAGGCGTTTGGCGATGTTTGAAGGCGTCTATTCGGTCTCGGGCGGCGTGTCGTACAATTCGTATCTTATAACAGACGAGAAAACCGTGTTATTCGACACGGCGGACAAGGCGGTTACGCACAGGTTCCTTGAGAATGTGGATTTCGCACTCGGCGGAAGAAAACTCGATTATCTTGTAGTGCAGCACATGGAGCCGGATCATTCATTCTCGCTTAAAGAAATAATCGGGAAATATCCCGGCGTGAAGATTGTATGCAGCGCGTTAACATTAGAATTTATAAAACAGTTCTTTGAACTTGATATTAAGACTGAAAGAGAAGTTGTAATTGTAACGGAAAAAGATACGCTTAATACAGGAAGGCATGTCCTTCACTTTATTATGGCGCCTATGGTTCACTGGCCGGAAGTCATGGTCACCTATGATGCGGCGGATAAAATTCTTTTTTCAGCTGATGCGTTTGGAACCTTCGGCGCGTTAAACGGAGCGCTTTACGCTGACGAAGTTGATATTGAAAAAGATTACATGAACGAATACCGCCGTTACTACGCAAATATTGTCGGTAAGTACGGCGATCAGGTTCAATCGCTTTTACAAAAAGCCTCCGCTGTTCCCATTGATATGATTCTTCCGCTGCATGGCTTTGTATGGAGAAACAACCTTTCCGCTATTCTTTCCAAATACACGCTTTGGAGCGGCTACGAACCTGAGGAAAAAGGCGTGATGATCGCTTACGCATCTGTTTACGGTAATACCGAGAACGCCGCGGAAATTCTCGCATGCAGCCTTCGCGGCAAAGGCATAAAAACCGTGATGTTTGATGTCTCAGTTACACACTCATCCGAAATAATAGCGGCTGTTTTTAAATGGAGCCACCTTGTCTTCGCCTCCACAACATACAACGCAGGTATTTTTATTTCTATGGAAGAACTTATAAATGATCTTGTTGCGCATAACATTCAAAACCGCACTGCAGCCATAATCGAAAACGGCTCATGGGCGGCGGCAAGCGGGGGGTTAATCCGGGAGAAGCTTGAGCAGTGTAAGAATATAAAAATTATTAATCAAACCCTTAGTCTCAAATCAAGTCTTAAAAAAGAGCAGTTACCGGAAATAGAAGAAATCGCACTGGCAATTGCCGCCGATTTCCCGAAAGCCGCGGATATTCCAAAAGCGGAATCTTCATCAAATGAAATAAAACCCGCTTCTGTAGATCCAAACGCCATGTTCAAGCTGTCTTACGGACTTTTTGTGCTTACGGCAAAAGACGGCGCAAAGGATAACGGCTGTATCATAAATACGGTTATGCAGATAACGGTGTCGCCGCTTAGAATTATCATCGCTGTAAATAAAGCAAATTACACACATGACATGATTGTTAAAACAAAAACTTTTAACCTTTCAGTTTTATCAGAAAGCGCACCCTTTGATATTTTCCAGCGATTCGGTTTTTCCAGCGGAAAGGAAAAAGATAAATTTGAAGGTCTTGACAACAGCCGCGCAGCCAACGGCATAAGGTATATAAGCGGAAATACAAACTGCGTAATTACAGCGGCTGTCGCCGATTCGTATGATTACGGCACACACACAATTTTTATTGCCGATGTTACGCAGACAATTATTTTATCAAACGAGAAGAGCGTTACTTATCAATATTATTTTGACAACATCAAACCAAAACCTCAGCCTCCCAAAGAAAGCAAAAAGGGTTATGTTTGTAAAATCTGCGGCTACTTTCACGAAGGAGATCTGCCCGAAGGCTTTGTATGCCCGCTTTGCAAGCATGGAGCGGATGATTTTGAAAGAGTATAAGAAACTTTAATTTCCCGTATATTCTTCCTTATTTTTGTCAGTTTTTGTGCCGAAAATGGAAGTAATATACCAATTTCCGGAGTTTTTTATGCCAAATGTGCCAGTTTCAAAAATCACGCTTTTTTCCTCAGGAGTCGGTTTTTTTGAACATAGCGGCTGTGTTTCGGGGACAAAAGAAATAACGCTGCCGTTTAACACAAATGCTGTTAATGACGCGTTAAAATCTCTTGTTATAAGCGATCCTGAAGGATGCCCCGCGGTTTCATATCCGTCGGAAGAAACATTCAGCCGGACATTGATGAGCCTTTCAATCAATTTGAACGGTTCAAGCATACAGAGCATGCTGCAAAGTCTTAAGGGCGCGGAAATTGAAGTGTTCGCTCCAAAATCAATAAAAGGAAGAATTATATTCGCCGAAAGACGCACGATAAACGAAGCGGATAAGCAAAAACTACCCGGTTCAGAAAGCGTAAACGGCTCCAGGGATTATCTTTCACTTTTTACGAGTAACGGTATTAAAACAGTTTGCATTGACGAAATTAGTCATTTTACTTTTAGTGATCCAAAAATAACAGAAGATCTAAACCGCGCTCTTGATCTTGCAATGAAATCTCAGGATGACAAGACGCGCAACCTTACAATAGAACTTGCCGGTAACAGCGAGCGCCGTATTTCATTCGGCTATGTAATCCCCGCCGCTGTCTGGAAGGCATCTTACCGCTTGAATATTAATTTAAAAAATTCTTTTCTGCAAGGCTGGGCGATTGTTGATAATAACAGCGATAATGACTGGAATAATATTGAGCTTGCGCTTGTTACGGGAAAACCTGTTTCGTTTATTCAGGATTTATATAAAATTCATAATCCTACACGCCCGATAATTCCTCTTTTAACAGAAGGAATCGCGGACGCGAAAACTTATGATTCGGGAAGCAGTAAAAGTTCTACACTCGGACAATCATTGAAGCGCAGTATAGAGAAAAAAATGCAAAGCGTATCATTAAGCCAGGATGATATAGATGCGATATTGTCCCCGATAAGCGGCACACATGAAGCTGCAAATGAAGATGATAATTCGCAGATAGGATCTCTTATCAATACTGCCGCATCACGTCCTGCGGGCGATCAATTTGAGTACACAATCAAAAAACCTGTAAGCCTTTCAAGGCAGCAAAGCGCAATGCTGCCGCTTGTTGAAGGAATCATAGAAGCTAATAAATACCTTGTATTTTCAAGGGAAGAGAAAAATGCAAACTGCGCGTATAATCCAGCCATTTGCGTGGAACTTACAAACAATACGGGAATGAAACTTCCGGCAGGTCCAATAACAGTATATGACGGAATGTCTTACGCGGGAGACGCACTAATTAAATTCTTCCCGATTGACGAAAAACGTCTTATATCCTACGGCGAGGATCTTTCTGTAACATGCAGTTTTATTACCACGGTTTCAGAGAAAGTCTCCTTAATAAAAATTGAAAACGGTTTAATGAAGCAAAACAGAAAAACAATTTATCAGTCTGTTTACACTTTCAGGAATGCCGGAAATGAAACAAAAAAAATTATTATCGAACATCCGCTTACGCCTAGAGCTGATTTAATAAGTCCTGTCCAATACAGCGAAAAAACCCATAATCTGTACCGTTTTACCGAAACTCTGCCGTCTTCTGACGATTTTATACATTTTTCTGTTACCGAAGAAAAAGTGTTATGCGAAGAACTTGAGATTATAAATTTCCATTATGAAAAACTCGCCAGTTTTCTTTCTGACAAAGCTGTTACGCAAAAGAAGGTACAGGAAGTTTTGAATAACGTTTCTTCTTTAAATCAAAAAATTATAAAAGCGGGAGATACGCACAAGGATTTAAAGGATAAACTCAAGCAAATGCTGGATAAGCAGGAAAGGACGCGCAAAAATATTGATGCCGCCGGAAACCAGAGCCAGCAGGGAAAAGAATACCTTCAGCGACTTGCCAGGGAAGATTCGGAAATTGACGCTCTTGAAGAAAAGATAAACACCGCAATGAATGCGATTGAAGAAGCTAACAAAGAGTATGAAAAATATCTTTTGGGAATTAAGCTTGAGTAATATTTTAAATCCATGAGAAACATTTTAACAGTTTTCATTTTAACATTTATCATTATTATCATAACAGCGCTTTCATGTACAAGCTCGCCTTCAGAAAGCGAAGTTGTAAGACCAAGGTATTTATTCCCCGGCGATTATATGGCTGATCCGGCTGCGCATGTATTTAACGGCAGGCTGTATATTTATCCGTCGCACGACAGGGTATCTTCGGCTGGCTCAGGCGGTATGGACGGCGGCGCGTATGACATGATCGATTATCATGTGTTTTCGTTAGACGACATTTTTTACGGGGATGTTACGGATCACGGTGTGGTTTTATCTCTCCGTGATATTCCCTGGGCAAGAAGCCAGTTATGGGATAACGATGTCGCTTGCAAAGACGATATATATTATATGTACTTTCCCGCTAAGGATCATAATGGAATTTTTCGCATCGGCGCAGCCATTGCGTCTCGTCCCGAAGGTCCTTTTATTCCGCAACCAGAGCCAATTCCAGGAAGTTACAGTATTGATCCATGCGTGTTTGAAGATGACGGAAATTATTATATGTATTTCGGCGGGATATGGGGCGGACAGCTTCAGCAATATAACGGCAACACATACGCTGGGACGTCAAACCGTCCTAACAATAGCGGCAGAGCCATATCGCCGCGCGTTGCTAAATTAAGCGGTGATATGCTGCGGTTCGCGGAAGAACCGCGTGAACTTTTAATCACTGACAGAAACGGAAACCCGCTCATGAGCGCGGATAACTCAAGACGTTTTTTTGAAGCCTCATGGATGCACAAGTATAACGGCGTATATTATTTTTCCTATTCAACAGGCGACACTCATTATTTGTGTTACGCAACAGGCGATAATCCCTACGGGCCTTTTATTTATCAAGGGATTATATTAACGCCTGTTATCGGCTGGACGACCCATCACTCAATTGTAGAGTTTAAGGAGAAATGGTATTTATTTTATCATGACGCGCGGCCGTCAGGCGGAACAGATCATCTGCGCAGCATGAAAGTAACAGAGTTGACGCACCTTCCCGATGGATCGATACAGAGAATAAACGGAATGAGATAGTTTTTAACGCCTTCCCACTTTTATTTTAAAATGGTATAAATGACTCATGAAGAAAGCTGCGGTTGTTATGGGAAGCGACAGCGATTTGCCTGTCCTTGAAAAAACGTTTAAAAGATTGAAAGATTTTGATATTCCTTTTGAGGCTCATGTGATGAGCGCCCACCGCACTCCAGCAAGAGCGGCGGAATTCGCTTCAAACGCGGCAAAAAACGGCTTCGGCGTAATCATCGCGGCGGCCGGGATGGCGGCGCATCTTGCAGGAGTAATGGCGGCGCATACCACACTGCCTGTAATCGGTATTCCGATTAAATCCTCGCTTGACGGCCTTGACGCGCTGCTTGCGACTGTACAGATGCCTCCGGGAATCCCTGTGGCCGCGGTGGCAATAGACGGCGCTGATAATGCGGCGATTCTCGCGGCACAGATTCTGGCAACAGGCGACAATGCCCTTGCGGATAAACTCACCGCTTTTAAAACAGACATGGCAAACAAAGTAACGGAAAAAGATAATCAATTACAGGAAAAATTTAAATAAGACTCTAATCAGGATAAAATATGCAGGAAAATTGCGGAGTATTCGGAATATTCACTTCAAGTTATAACACGGATGTCGCTTCTCAAGCGTACCTCGCGCTTTTCGCTTTGCAGCACAGAGGACAGGAAAGCTGCGGGATTGCAGTATGCTCAGACGGGCTTATGCAGTATCACAGCGATCTCGGCCTTGTGCCTGAAGTTTTTTCAAGAGAAACGCTTGATAAACTTGGAAGGGGAAACATGGCGGTCGGTCACGTACGTTATTCGCCGATGGATCAAAAAAGCAGATCGAACGCGCAGCCTCTCGTTGTGCGCCATATCAAAGGTTCAATGGCGATTGCGCATAACGGAAGCATCACAAACGCGAACAGCCTCCGCGAAAAACTTCAGATGGAAGGCGCTGTATTTCACACATCGAATGACAGCGAGATCATTATAAGCATTATCACAAAAAAAAGAATTCAAACAAAAACAATAGAAGACGCCATAGATATGGCGATGCACGAGATCGAAGGCGCGTATTCACTTGTAATTATGTCTCCCAGTAAGCTGATAGCGGCGCGTGACCCGTACGGTTTCCGTCCGCTCTGCATGGGTTCTCTTAACGGCGGTATTGTGTTTGCATCGGAAAGCTGCGCTCTTGACAGTATAGGCGCTGATTTTATACGGGACATCGAACCCGGCGAGATCGTTGTGGCGGATAAAGACGGAACCCGCAGCATTAAAACACATTGCGGAAAAAAAAGCGGTATGTGCGTTTTTGAATATATTTACTTCGCGCGTCCCGATTCCGTTATAGAAGGATCATGTGTGCATAACGCGCGTCAGAGAGCCGGTTCTTTTCTCGCGCTGGAACATCCCGTTCAGGCGGATGTTGTTTTCGGTGTTCCCGATTCAGGTCTCGATGCCGCTCTAGGTTACTCGCGCCAGTCCGGTATTCCGTACGGAGTCGGATTTATTAAAAACCGCTATATCGGACGCACATTTATTCAGCCGACTCAGGAAGAACGTGATCGTGCGGTGCGGATAAAATTGAATACAATCGAATCAACCATAAAAAATAAAAGAGTAGTATTGATTGATGATTCAATTGTGCGCGGAACAACCATGCGCCGTATTGTAAAACTGGTGCGTGAAACAGGAGCGAAAGAAGTGCATTTACGCATATCGTCTCCGCCTTTTATAAATCCGTGTTACTTCGGCACTGATATCGATTCAAGGGAGAATCTCATTGCTTGTAAAATGAGCATAACGGAAATCCGCGAATACCTCGGCGCTGACAGTCTTGGATATTTATCAATCGATCATGTTCCCAAAATCGCCGAAAACGCCAAATGCGGTTTTTGCGACGGCTGCTTTACCGGGAAATATCCTGTCCCGGAACCTGCAATCATTCCAAAAAGTAAATATGATCAAAAAATCGGAGAATCAAATTGATGCCGCATTTGAACACGCAAATGCGAACGCATTTGTATTTCTTCGCGGCTAAAATATAAGGTTACAGTAATGAATAATAGTTACAGCGAAAGTTATAAAGCAGCCGGTGTTGACGTAACGGCAGGTTATCGTTCTGTCGCGTTAATAAAAAAACATGTTGAACGAACAAAAATCAACGGAGTGCTGGAAGGTATAGGCGGTTTCGGAGGATTGTTTGCGCTTGATAAAAATAGTTTTTCAGAACCTGTGCTTGTTTCCGGCACAGACGGGGTCGGAACAAAATTAAAAATCGCGATGCTGCTTGATAAACACGATACAATCGGGATTGACTGCGTTGCCATGTGCGTAAACGATATTATCTGCGCCGGAGCGAAACCTCTATTTTTTCTCGATTATCTTGCGATGGGAAAAAATAAACCTGAAAAAGTAGAAAAAATTGTCGCAGGAATCGCAGAAGGCTGTGTACAGGCAGGATGCGCTTTAATCGGAGGAGAAACCGCCGAGCATCCCGGCATGATGGGCGAAGATGAGTATGATGTAGCGGGTTTTTCTGTTGGTATCGCGGAAAAATCTAAAATACCGGATAAGTTAAGCGTAAAAAAAGGAGACGTTGTTATCGCCGCGGCATCATCCGGTGTACATTCAAACGCTTTTTCGCTGACGCGGAAAGTTTTTAACATTGATAATAACTCAAGCATCCTTGAACAGCGTTTTTCAGAACTAGGCAAAACACTAGGCGAAGAACTTTTAACGCCTACAAGAATATATGTTAAATCTATAATGGAACTGCTTAGTAAAATAAATATTAAATCAATATGTCACATAACAGGAGGCGGCTTTTACGAGAATCTGCCCAGGGCGTTCGGCGATGATGTCGGCGCGTTAATTTTTAAAAGTAAACTGGATATCCCGCCTGTTTTTAACCTGATTTCCAAAACAGGAAACATCCCGGAGCGCGATATGTTTAATACCTACAACATGGGCGCCGGAATGTGCGTCATCACATCACCTGAAAACGCGCAAGGAGCAGTAAATCTGTTACGCGCAAACGGAGAAAAAGCAGAAATAATAGGCGAAATAATAAAAGGAAGCGGAGTAAAAATAGAATAAAAACCCGCATCACCAACCAAAAAGTTAGTGTGGTTCGCGGCAAAAAAATTATGGTTCGTCGCAAAAATTAATAATACGTAGCAAAAAAAGGATAAAAACTTGATAAAAATAGCGGTTCTAGTAAGCGGCGGAGGAACTAACCTTCAAAACCTGATTGACGCGTGGAAAGAAGAAAAACTCTCAGGCGGAGAACTGTCCCTTGTCATTTCGTCTGCAAAGGGAGCATTTGCCCTTGAACGCGCGAAAGAAGCCGGTATCAAAACAGCCGTGATAGAAAGAAAAAAATTTGCATGTATGGAAGACGCAGACAATGAATACAGCTCGGTGTTAGCTGAAAATAATATTGATTTTATTGTCCTTGCGGGATTTCTTTCAATACTGGGACCAAAAGTTATAAAAAATTGGGAGAACAGAATTATTAATGTTCATCCGGCGCTTATTCCATCTTTTTGCGGAAAAGGTTTTTACGGGCTTAAAGTTCACAAAGCTGTACTTGAATCAGGCGTAAAAGAAACCGGCGCGACTGTTCATTTTGTAAACGAAATTGTGGACGGGGGAAAAATAATTTTACAAAAAACGGTGGATGTACTTGAGGACGACACACCCGAATCATTACAACAGCGCGTTATGCGGGAAGGCGAGTGGGTTTTACTGCCGAAAGCTGTAGCAATGTACTGTAGAGGGGAGTTGGGGGTTAGGGATTAGGAGTTAGGGAATAGGGGTTAGTTTTTTGGAAAGAGGTATGAGGTGAATGTATTAGTTATTGGTAGCGGGGGGAGGGAACACGCTATTATAAAAGCGCTTAAGAAAAATAAGCGTATTAGTAAATTGTTCGCAGCTCCGGGGAACGGCGGTATCGGCATGGATGCTCAATGCTTGCCTGTAAAGGCTGTCGATATTCCCGCGATGCTCGATCTTGTTAAAACAAAAAAGATTGATTATGTTGTTGTAGCGCCTGATGATCCGCTGGCTGCCGGAATGGTTGACGCTCTTGAAGAAAAGGGAGTGCGCTGTTTCGGGCCGTCAAAAGCGGCGGCGCGTATTGAAAGCAGCAAAGTTTTTTCAAAAAACCTGATGAAAAAATACGGTATTCCGACAGCGGCGTATGAAGTATTCTCGGATTCGGATTCCGCGTCGTGTTATGTGAAATCAATAAACATTAAATATCCTCTTGTGATAAAAGCTGACGGCCTCGCTCTTGGCAAGGGTGTTGTTATAGCTCAAAACTGCGCCGAAGCACTTGAAACAATTGTATCATTCATGATGGAAAAAAAATTCGGAGCAAGCGGATCAAATATTGTAATAGAAGAATTTTTAAAAGGTCCTGAAGTTACAGTCCTTGCGTTTACCGACGGAAAAACAATTGCTCCTATGATTTCTTCAATGGATCACAAGCAGATTTACGACGGCAACAAGGGACCCAACACAGGCGGCATGGGTGTAATCGCTCCAAATTTTCATTACACAAAAATAATAGCGCAGCTATGCATGGAAAAAATATTTTTGCCGACTATCAATGCAATGAATGAAGAAGGCTGTCCGTTTAAAGGCTGTCTTTATTTCGGATTGATGCTTACAGATAACGGTCCTGTAGTAATCGAATACAACAGCCGTTTCGGTGATCCTGAGACCCAGGCGGTTTTGCCGCTTTTAGAAACAGATCTCTTTGATATAATGCAGGCAGTGACTGACGAAAGGCTCTCAAGTCTTGATATTAAATGGTCGAATAAAAATAGTGCATGCGTGGTACTCGCAAGCGGAGGATATCCGCAGAATTACAAAACAGGATTCGCTGTAAAAGGACTGGATGGAAACGGATGCGCGGTAAATAAAGATGTAACTGTTTACCATGCCGGAACTGAATATAATGACGGCGGCTTTTTCACATCAGGGGGCAGAGTGCTTGGAATCAGCGCGGCGGGAGCATCGCTTGATGCGGCTCTTGAAAAAGCATACAGAGCGGCGGAGAATATTTGCTTTGATGGCGTGCATTACCGCAGAGATATCGGGAAATATTGATGATAGGGGATAGGGATTAGGGGTTAGGGGATAGTATTAGGAAATAGGATTTATGGGTTAGGTTTTTGTGTAGTGTTATTAAGAATTATTGTGTTTCCTTTTAATGTCTGGTGTGTTAATATATTTATAAGGAGATGCTATGCTGAGAGCGGCGGGATTTAAAAAACGGTTTTTTTTATCGGTCATTTTATTAAATATTTTTATTTTAATTCCGCAAGCTTATCCGCAGGATAATCATTACGCTCTTCAATATTTAAGGCGCAGTTTAGAATGTCTGGCTCTGGGGGATTTTACAAACGCGATCATAAATTCTAACCAGGTGCTTAGAATCGATCCAAACTCGGCGCTTTCTCTTGTAGTAAGAGCGCGGGCGTATTACGAGCTTAATTACTACACAAACGCAATTGCCGATTGTACACAGGCGCTGAGGATTGACAGGGGAAGCTCGGCAGCCTATCTTATACGCGGCAACGCTTACGGGCAGAACGGCGACTACAACAGAGCGATTTCTGACTGGCAGGCAGCTTTACGGATTAATCCTGAGCTGGAGGAAGCCGCGCACAATATCGAGGTAGCCCGGAGACAGATGAACCAATAGCGTCTAATATTGATATTTATCAAAAAAAATGATATAATCTCACTAGAAATGACAAAAATCCCATTTTATGCAGATGGACTTAAGTTCACCTGCAAGCGGTGTTCCGTTTGCTGCCGTCATGAATCAGGTTATGTGTTTCTTTCGCAAAAAGACCTTGATAACCTTGCTGATGAGCTTAATATGGACATAAAAAGTTTTACCGCCGCCTATTGCCGCTGGGTGTCAAGCCGCAACGGAGGAGAGACTCTTTCATTAAAGGAAAAACCGAATAAAGACTGTATTTTGTGGGATCAAGGCTGCACTGTATATTCCTCCCGCCCTGTTCAATGTATTTCTTTTCCGTTTTGGGATTCAATTTTAACATCTAAAGAAAGCTGGAAGATTGCGGCTTCCGACTGCCCCGGCATGAATAATGGCGAGTTAAAATCAATAGAAACAATAGAGCAATATAAAAACATGCGTATTATGCCTGTTAAAAGGGGTGAAATATGAAAATACATTTTTGGGGAGTCCGCGGTTCAATTCCTACGCCGACCGCGCCGTCGCGGATAAAAAGCAAGATTTCAGCGATTGTAGAGCAGATTACGCCCGAAGACCTCCAAAGCGCGGAAACCCGCGAAAGATTTCTTGCGGAACTGCCGCCCTGGTTATTCGGCACTGTCGGCGGCAACAGCCCCTGCGTCAGCGTTGTGTTCGAGGATATCGAAGAGTGCATTGTGTTTGACTGCGGCTCCGGACTCCGCGAACTCGGTATGGCTCAGATACAGGAAAAGAAAAAAATAAGCCAATATCATATTTTCCTTTCTCATTTTCATTGGGATCATTTACAGGGGCTGCCGTTCTTCGGCCCGGGCTACAACCCTGCTGTTAAGCTAGATTTTTACTCGCCTGTAGGAGGGCTTGAGGGGATTTTAAGCGGGCAGATGGTTCATCCGTATTTTCCGGTATCTCTCGATGTAATGGGTTCAAAGAAAACGTATCACTTTATGGACAAAGAAATTGAAGCGTGCGGAAGAGTGATCACCGCGAAGAAGATGAATCATCCGGGAGACTCTTACGCTTTTTGCGTAAATGAAAAAGGGAAAAGAATTATCTACGCGACAGACACAGAACTCACCTCAGGCGATTTTCAAAAGACCGAGGAAAATACAGCCTTTTTCAAAGATGCCGATTTGATTATCATCGACTGTCAATATACACTTGGTGAAGCAATCGAAAAATACAATTGGGGGCACAGCGCGTTCAGTCTCGCTGTGGATTTCGCGGCAAACTGGGGTATCAAACATATGGTTATGTTCCATCATGATCCGACATATGATGATCATAAGCTTTACGGAATTCTTCAGTCCGCTAAATGGTATCTTGAAAGGATGAACTTAAAAGGAATTGAGTTAACCCTCGCGTATGAGGGTCTTGAAATTTCAATTTAAAACTTCCGGGAGTCTACTTGTCAGATCAAAAAAAGAAAAAATTTAATGTCTTGTTATTTATTTTAAAATTCTTCGCGTTTCTTACCGCGGCAATCTGCGTTATTGTACCTGTGTCGATAGGAACATTAATGTATCTTAACGCTCCGTACAGGCAGGTGCGGATTTCTGAAACAGAGGGAATTACTGTTCAGGATGACGGCAGTTACTTTGTATGGGTACGCAGGGGAGAGACATCGCAGTCAGTCGGAAGCCGCCTTAAACAGGCGGGGCTTATAAAAAGCAGGCTTTTTTGGAACCTGCTTTGCAGGCGGGAAGAAGGACTTATTAAAGCCGGAACATTCAGGGTGGAAATGCCTAAAACTCAGCTTTCCATTTTAAAGGAATTGATACAAGGAGAGCCGATTATAAAGCGCATAACAATTCCCGAAGGAGTTACGTTAAGAAGAGCGGCGAGAATCTTAGAAAACGCCGGCATCTGCAAAATTGAAGATTTTATTGAAGCCGCAGGAAACCCCGGTATCGTAGATCATTATAATATACCCAACAGGACAATGGAAGGCTATCTTTTCCCGGACACATATCTTTTTCCAGTTAATTATCAGCCGGAAGAGATTGTAAGAGAAATGGCGGATAACTTTTTTAAAAGGATTGCCGCAGTCAATCCCGGCGCGCTTGATATGAGTCCTCAGGAGTTAAACGAAAAAGTTATAATCGCGTCTATCATCGAACGTGAATATATTTTACCGTCGGAAGCTCCTTTAATGGCGGGAGTTTTTTTTAACCGCCTGCGCGTAAGAATGGCTTTACAGTCATGCGCGACAGTCGAATATATCATTACGGAAATACAAGGAAAACCTCATCCCACAAGATTGTTCTACCGTGATCTTGAAATTGAAAATCCGTACAACACATACATAAGGCCGGGACTTCCACCCGGTCCTGTATCATCTCCGGGAACCGTAGCTTTAAGAGCCGCCATGTTTCCGCAGGCAACGGATTTTTTTTACTTCCGGCTTGTCGATCCTTCAAGCGGGATTCACTATTTTTCGCGCACTCTTGACGATCATAATAGAGCCGAATGGCTTTATCTAAAAGGTCTTTAACGGATGCTTTCATGGCTCTGATTTCAAAAGATACAATCTCGAAAGTAAACAGCATGATGGACGCTGTCAGCATTGTGGGAGACTATGTACGCCTTGAAAAAAAAGGCGGACGCTGGTGGGGTAAATGCCCCTTCCACGGCGGCGGACAGGAAAAAACCGCGTCATTCAAGGTAGAACCCGACTCGAAATTGTACCATTGCTTTGGATGTAAAAAAGGCGGAAGCGTAATCAGTTTTGTAATGGAGATGGACAATCTTTCTTACCCGGAAGCGGTAAAAAACATCGCACAAAAAACCGGCATAGAAATTGTTTACGAAGAAGGTTCAGGCGAAGATGAGAGCAACACTTCTGTCAAAGAAGAACTTTACGAGTTATACCGCAGGGTAACAGGTACCTTTCAACATTTTTTAAAGGAAAAAGAAGAAGGTAAGGCAGCCGTGGATTATCTGTCGCAAAGGGGAATAAGCCAGGAAATGATCGATGAATTTAAACTGGGTTACGCGCCTTTTGACAGGGATTTTTTATATAATTTTTTAAGAAAAAAGAGCTATTCGGAAGAATTTCTAGGTAAATCAGGTCTATTTTTGGCAAATTACAAAACCCTTCCCTTATTTTCGGGAAGACTCATGTTCCCTATTACGGACAGGCAGGGAAAGATCGTGGCCTTCAGCGGCAGAGCGCTTCCCGGAACGCCGCAAATCGGCGGAAGGGAACCACCCAAATATATCAATTCGCCGGAAACTGAAATCTATAAAAAAGGACAGACTCTATTCGCGATTGATAACGCTAAACCCGCGATGCGCTCGACTAAAACCGCGTGTTTAGCGGAGGGCAATCTTGATGTTATCGCGCTTCATCAGGCGGGTGTCACAAACACGGTCGCGCCTCTCGGAACCGCTTTTACAGAGGAACAGGCATCGTGGCTCCGCCGCTGGGTGGATAATGTCATCCTTATTTTTGATAATGACGAAGCAGGGCAGAAGGCGGCTTATAAAGGAATTGTCACTTGCAAAAAAAACGGTATTAACTGCTCCCTTGCCGCGTTAAACGAAGGATTGAAAAACGAAACCGGCGCTGATAATTACATGGATTTTAAAGATCCCGCGGAAATTTTACAAAAATTCGGCTCTGAGATATTGAAAAATGTTTTAAAATTTACTATAAATGACTTTGAGTACCTAATTGGGCGCGGCAAGCTTTTATTTGCGGCTAAAGGTGACATTAAAGGCGCGGCGGAACATATGTATCCCTTTGTGGATGCGCTGGATTCCGAAATTGAACGCGACGACAGCATCACCAGAATTGCCGATATTTTTAAAATTGAGCGGAGCGCGGTTCAAAAGGATTACTCGCAGTGGAAAGCAGGTTTACATCCGCGTAAAGAGCAGGAAGCTCCTATAGCGAAACTTAAAGTGCGCAGAAATGCCGAGCTTAGCCTGCTTGCGATTGTGGCGGTTAATCTTGAGTTGTATCAGGATTTCCGTGCCGCCGTAGAGATTAAGGAGATAGATGATCCGGCCGCGAAGGAAATTTTCATCGCACTGGAGGAATGTTTTAAACACGATGAAAGCGGTATAGATTCTCTGCTCGCGAGGATTAAAGACGAGTCCCTGCGCGATTTTGTGGCGGACTGCGGCACCTCAGGCGAGTTTAAGGGATCTTCTGCTCAGGGCCCAAGGCGGTTGATGGAGGATGGAATAAAAAAAATCAGGATAAAGAGACTTGAAAAAAGAATTATCCAAATTAATGCGCAAATACGCGAAAGCGAACGGAACCCCGACGCCGGAGGCATACCGGGCGGTCAGGGTATTATCATAAATATTGATGAATTACTCGAAGAAAAAAAGATCATAGATTCTCAAATTCGTGATTTAGAAGGAAGGTAGAATGTTAAACAAAATATATTTTAAAGTAAAAAAGTTATCTCCTTTAGTTAATTATTTTCATAATAAACCGCGGCGCAAGGTTTTTATTCCAAAAAAACCGGAAGCCGTACAGAGCGATACGCAGATAACGGACGCGTCGCTTCTTGAACTGGATTTTGATCCCGCGATTATAAAACTTCTTGAATACGCAAGGGTAAAGAAAACTCTTTCCTACGAGGAGCTTTCGGATTTTCTGCCTGAGCATATAACAAACTCAGATAAAATCGAACAGGTTTTAGCTCTTTTAGAAACCAACAATGTCCAGCTTGTGGAAGAGGAAAATTCCGCGGAAGAAGAAGAAAGTGAAAACCGTAAAAGCCAGGAAAGCGCGAAGAAAAGATCGTCAGCGGGCAGCGATAAGGATTCATCTCTTGTCGATGATCCGATAAGGCTGTACCTCCGCGAAATTGGAAGGGAGCATCTTTTAACGGCGGAACAGGAAATTGAACTTTCCAAGCAGATGGAAGAAGGCGAGAACATAGTTAAAAATGTTATAAAAAGATCCGGGATGGTTATTCCAGAGTTTCATAATATCGCGCTAAAAGCGTTCTCCAAAAAAGATATGAGGGAACTCAATCTTTCCAAAAAAGAAATAACAGAACACATGACCGAGTACCGAAGGCTCAATCAATTTTACAAAGATACTCTGCGCACAATTCAGACTGATTTAAAAAACTACATGGAGACCAAAAAGCAGCTTATTTCTAAGGACGAGGATTACAAGGAAGACAAGGACTGCGTTATCATAAGAAGGCGCATCATGAAGGCGTTAAAAAATACGAACCTTCATCCTGATGAAATCCAGGCGTTCTCCGATAAATTTATCATCGCCTCAAGAAAAATAAAAAAATATATAAAAGAGCAGGAGAGGCTTGAAAAACATTTAAAGGTCGCTTCATTAAAAGAGCTCCGCACGCTTGGAAGGTTTTTAACGATAAGGGATGAGCGTGAGAAACTGGAAAAAGACCTTGGTCTTTCCGCTGACGAAATAAAAGAAAAAATCAGGCTTATTCAGGTAACGGAAAAAAACTTAAATTCGCTTGAAGCAGAATTTGAAGAGTCCATCGACAACATCAATCAAATGGCGAATGAGATATTTCACGGCAGGCTGATGATGAAAAACGCGAAAGATAAACTTATAAGGGCGAACCTGCGCCTTGTGGTTTCAATCGCGAAAAAATATACCAACAGGGGTCTTCATTTCTTCGATCTTGTACAGGAAGGAAACATCGGTCTTATAAAAGCTGTAGAAAAGTTCGAGTATCAGAAGGGATTCAAATTCTCGACATACGCGACATGGTGGATAAGGCAGGCTATAACGCGCTCCATTTCGGATCAGGCGCGTACTATCCGCGTACCTGTCCACATGATAGAGCAGATCAACAAGGTAGTCCGCGAATCAAGGCAGCTTTTACAGGCTTTAGGACGCGAGCCGACCGATGAGGAAATCGCCGAAAAACTCGGCTGGACAGCGTTAAGGGTAAAATCCGTTAAAAATGTAGCCCGCGAGCCAATCAGCCTTGAAACGCCGATCGGCGAGGAAGAAGACTCCCTTTTGGGCGACTTTATCGAAGACAAGGACGTTGAAAACCCGGCGAATCAGACAGCGTTTAAAGTGCTTCAGGAGCAGCTCGGAGGGGTTCTTTCCACGCTGCCGGCGCGAGAGCAGGAAGTCTTAAAGATGCGTTTCGGCCTTGACGACGGTTATTCGCTTACGCTGGAAGAAGTTGGGCTTTATTTCAATGTAACGCGCGAGAGGATAAGGCAGATTGAGGCGAAAGCCCTGCGCCGCCTGCGGCACCCGAAAAGAAGCCGCAGGTTAAAGGATTATTTAGACCATTGACAGTGAAGAGCGGTTATTGTAAAAAGAATGGGGGACACGAATTATGGTGACGGAAAACGATTTAGATAAACTGAGAAAATTGCAGGATATTATCCATGAGAAACTCGGTCTTGAAAAGAATATACAGGAAATTCCTAAGCTTCTTGGGACGCAGGAAGAACTTTTAAACAGGCTTAAGAAAACCTTTATCGAAAGAAATTCCGAATTTGAAAAAGTCAAAAACGAGGAAGTTGATCTTAGAAACAAGCTCGCCATCACGGAAGCCGCGAGGGAAAAATCCGAAAAAAACATGGATGCCGTAAGCACGCAGCGCGAGTATGAACTTTTAGACAAGGAAATAAAAGACGCCTCGGAAAAAGAACATCAGTACCGCAAGGATTTACAGCAGAAGGAAAAAACGCTTGCCGAGCTTGACGATCAAATAAAAAGACAGGCTTCCATGATCGAACAGCAGGAAAAAGAGCTTGAAGATCGCAGAAAGAAAATTGAAGCAGAAATAAGCGATAAACAAAAGCAGATTGATGTGTTAAAGAAAAAAGAGAACAAGTTAACGGAGAACCTTGACTCCGAAGTTGTTTTTAAATTTGAAAGAATTATCAAAAATAAAAAAGGCATCGGTATTGTCGCCATCAAACGTAATGTGTGCATGGGATGCCACATGATTCTGCCGGTGCAGTTCGCCAACGAAGTACGCATCGGAGAGGAATTTGTTTTCTGCCCATATTGCTCAAGAATTCTTTTTTACGAGGAATCTCAAGAGGGAGAAGAGGATTACTTCAACACCGAAGACACCGGCGCTCTTTCCGATCTTGACGACATCGAAGAAGAATACGAAGATGACGAGGAAGAAGAGGAAATCGTTAATATTGATTCTGAAGAGTAAATAAAAGCGATGAACCATAAGCCGGGTTCTGTTTCCACCTTTGCGGATGGATGCCGCCATCTGTCTTAAAAAACCGTTTCCGGCTCTTTTTTTGCAGTCTACCTGCGTTGAACCGGCGGGCAGCCGGCATAAAAGAATGTTTGCACATTGTGCGCACGCTCTTTTACTAACGCCGCTTAACTTTGCTCCTGATGAGGCTTGCCAATTTCCAGCGAAGCCGGATCTTTCCGGCGGCATTGCTGCCGCCGAGGCGGGCTCTTACCCCGCCATTTCACCCTTACCTGGCCACTAAATATACTCATACACGCTATTTTTCAACATTGTGTTACAAGTATATTTAGTGGTCAGGCGGTATACTTTCTGTTGCGCTGTCTGTCCTGACCGTTAAATATACTCATTAAATGCAATCATAAAATTGTATCTGTTTGAATATATTTAGCGGTCAGTCCCGGGGATTACCCGGCATCATGCCCTGCGGAGCCCGGACTTTCCTCCCTGTCCGGCCGTTAAATGCGCCTGTTAGACTCTAATGTTAAAAAATCGTATTCAGGCATATTTAACGGCTGGGCAAAGCGGCAGCCTGGTTCATCACTTTGTAAAATATATATAATATTATGCTGTTTTTCAAGCCGTTTTTATCTGCATAATTGACACTTTATTAAAATTTATATAGAATTCTCAACAGCAAAATGTTAGCCGACAGTACATGGTCCAGATACGGGCGCAAAGTGTATTTACTCAAAAGAATTCGCGCAATTGTTATTGTTATTGCCGTAATTTCGGTAGTTATTGTCGGTGTACTGGCCGCTTCAAGATTCCAGAATGATGTTGTCAGCGAAAAGAGAGAACTTTTGCGGGTCTGGAACGAAGGCGGTTATGAACAAGCGCGTGAAATCAGCAAAAACGCCCTTTTAAACGACCCTGTAGATTATTTTATGCTCACAATTAATGGTTTTTCCGCGTATCAGCTTGGGATCTCACAGATTAATAATCAAAATACCATTCATTTTATTGATGAGTGTATATTTTCCCTTAGAAAAGCTCTGATTCAGAACAACAGCGCTTCAGTTGACGGGCGCGTTTGTTATGTTCTTGGAAAAGCATACGGTTATAAAGGCGTTGAGTATTCGGATCTCGCGGTTAAGTATCTGGAAATGGCGGATAATGTTTCTTATGACGCTTCCGATATCCCCGAATATCTGGGGCTCGCTTACGCGGCTTACGGCGATTACAGAAGCAGCGTAGAGGCGTTTTCCCGCGCGTTTGTTCCCGGCTCGCATCCTTCCGATAATTTACTTTTGTCTATAGCAAGATCATACATGGCGATGGAAGATTACGACATGGCTATAAGTTATTTAAGAAGGTGTATTGACGTGTCTTTTGATTCAAGGACAGTCGTTCTTTCGCGCCTTATGTTAGCTGAAATATATGTCGCGGTGAATGATTATGATAACGCAGAGGCGCAATATTTAAGCATAATAAGCGATACAGGCGACAGCGCCAATGTAAATTTTCTGTTAGGTGAACTTTACAGCCTTAGAGGCGATGCGACGCGCGCTCGTTCACAATGGCGCCTTGCATATAGACAGGACCCGGCTCACGCGGGAGCAAGAGCCAGGCTTAATATTTAAGGAGGATGCAATGTTTGGCAATTTTTCATCGGATTTCGGCATAGATTTAGGAACCTGCAATACGCTTATATATATAAAAGGCAAGGGTATTGTGCTTAACGAACCGTCTGTTGTAGCGGTTGAGCGCGGTACAAAAAAAATCGTGGCGGTCGGCACAGACGCGAAACGAATGCTCTGGAAAACACCGGAAAATATTATTGCGATAAGACCGATGCGCGACGGAGTGATTGCGGATATAGAATCAACGGAAAAAATGATCCGTTTTTTTATTCTCAGAGTATTTCCGCGGTACAAGTTTTTAAAACCGCGCATGGTAATCGGGGTTCCTTCGTGCATCACAGAAGTTGAAAGACGCGCGGTTGAAGAAAGCGCGTATAAATCCGGAGCAAGGGAAGTTCATGTTATCGAGGAAAGCCTCGCCGCCGCGATTGGCGCCGATATTCCTATACGCGAACCTGCCGGGCACATGATATGCGATATCGGCGGCGGCACTTCGGAAATTTCCGTTATATCACTGGGAGGAATGGTTGTAACCCGCGCCATCCGCGTCGGCGGCGATGAGTTCGATGAATCAATAATTAAACACATAAGAAGCGTCCACAACCTCATTATAGGCGAGCAGATGGCGGAGAAACTAAAAATTGAAATCGGTAACGCGTCTCCTGACAAAACAATTGAAAAACTTGAGGTAAAAGGCAATGACGCGATCACTGGTCTTCCGCGCCGTCTTGAAATCGATTCCATCGAAGTAAGAGAGGCTTTAAAAGATCCGATCACTCAAATTGTCGATGAAATAAAATCAGTTCTGGGAAAAACGCCGCCTGAGCTTGCGGCGGATATTGTTGACAGGGGAATTGTCATGACAGGCGGCGGCTCTCTGTTAAAAGGACTTGATAAACTGATTCAAAAAGAAACCGGTGTACCGGCAATAATAGCCGAGCAGCCTGAATTGTGCGTCGCTCTCGGCGCTGGAAAATATTTTGATTACATTAAAGGTTCTGATCTTACAAAGAATATATATGACAGATTGAATGGATAATGGCAATGAAGCAGAAGATCTCCGGTAAACTTTCGCGGAAGAGAAGCGGCAAGTCACCGGGGAAAGCGCCCAATTTTAATCTTACTGTTTTTGTATTTGTATTTCTTGTAATAGCGTCTTCTGTAATGCTTCTCATTTCAAGCCAGGAATTTATTTTCGGAGTCAAGAACGCCGGTCTTTCAATTTTTTCCGGGATAAGAAACGGAATACATGAAGTTTCCTCATTTGCGGAAAGAACGGTTCTTTCAATAAGCGAGCTAGCGAATTTAAGAAAGGAGCATGCCGATCTTCTAAGACAGTTGGATCGTTTTGAAGAACTGGAACGCAGTAACGCGGAAATCTATCAGGAAAATATCCGGTTAAGAGAACAGCTTGATTTTGCAAGAACTCTCCGTTACAGGCGTATTCCCGCTCAAATCTCAGGAAGGGATCCTAATAATCTTTTTTCGGCAATCGTTATAAATAAAGGCAGTTATTCGGGAGTTTCGAATAATATGTCAGTCGTCGCGTGGCAGAACGGCACGCAGGCTCTTGTCGGCAAGGTGATTCAAACAGGCGTTTTTGAAAGCCTTGTCATGCCTGTTTTTGACATTAATTCCCTTGTTTCAAGCCGTTTTTCGGTTTCACGTTTTGAAGGAATAATGGAAGGTCAGGGAAACGACGAACTTCCGTTATTAATGCGTTTTGTTCCAAGACGCGCAAGGGATGAAATTAATATCGGCGATATTATAATTTCAAGCGGTATGGGAGGGATTTTTCCCGAAGGTATTAATATAGGACGAGTAAGCGGCGTTAATGTACTTGAATATGAAACAACGCTGGAAGTGGATGTTATTCCATTGATCGATTTTTCAAGGCTTGAATATGTCTTTGTAATTGAAGCTGAAAGCCACGAGACACCCGGAACGTACAATGATTAGAAGCTCTGTTTTTACGGTTTTATTCTGCCTGGTCGCGGCGATTTTACAATCCGCGCTGATTGGCAGAATTTCATTTTTGAAAGTTATTCCCGACTTGGCTCTGTGCGTACTTGTTTTCTCTGCCTATGTAAACGGAACCATGACAGGACAGGTATCGGGATTTTTCTCTGGGCTTTTGATTGATTTTATTTCTATGGCTCCTATGGGGCTTAACTGCCTTATACGCACTTTAATAGGTGCGCTTGCGGGAATTTTTAAAGGCGCTTTTTTTCTTGATATATTTTTCATGCCGGTTATTCTTTGTACACTTGCGACGATTTTAAAAGCTGTCTTAATGTTTATTCTGCATTTAATTATGGGTTCTGAAGTGCCAACCTATTCAATATTCAATTCGGTGCTTTGGATTGAGCTTGGCTTTAATGCGCTTTGCGCGCCCCCCCTGTTTTTGCTGTTAAGGAATTTTAAACCAATCCTTGTGGGAGAGAGGAGATAGTAATGGCGGAAGATCAGGGACTTCGCATTAATATATTTAAAATCTTCATTGTTTTTATTTTTTTAACATACGCTGTACGGCTTTTCAGTATGCAGATACTCTCCGGGGATGTTTACCTTACAAGAGCCATGGATATATCGCGCAGAACATACACAATACCGGCGCAGAGGGGAGAGATTTACGATCGCAATTATGATCAGCCTCTTGCCATTAACAGGGATTCATACGCTGTAAGCATTACCCCCGCGGAAGTGCCGCGCGGAAGAATGGAAGAGGTTGCCGCTTCCATTTCCGCGATTATGGGTATTCCCGTTTCTGATATAATGTCAAGGCTTCCAAGCCAGTATCTTCAGCTTTACCAGCCTGTAGAAATTGCGTCTAACGTTCCTTTCAGAACAATCGCGTCCCTCGCTGAAAGAAAAAATACACTGCCGGGTGTCTCATGGAATATAAAACCATTGCGTAATTATGTAAATGTCGGCAGTTTATCCCATATAGTAGGCTATGTCGGCGATATAACCCGCGACGAGCTTACAACGCTTTACAATCTTGGTTATCAGCTTGGAGATGTAATCGGTAAATCCGGGATAGAAAAGCAGTATGACGAGCTTTTAAAGGGAAGGCCTGGCTGGGAAACAAGAACCGTAGATTCTAGAGGCAGAAGAATTTCCGGGCGCGAAAATATCATGCGCGTTTCGCCTGAAATGGGAAGAAATTTGATTCTGTCAATCGATGCCAATCTTCAAAGACTCGTGGAAAGAGCGCTTGGAACGCAGATTGGAGCGGCTATTGTAATGAAACCTTCAACCGGGGAAATTCTTGCTATGGTTTCATATCCCTGGTATGACCCGAATATTTTCACAGGCGGACAGAGCGGCGAATACCGCGCTTTAACGGAAGACCCTAATAAACCATTATTTAACCGCGCGATCCAGTCAAATTATCCTCCGGCTTCAACTTTTAAAATAATAATGACTACCGCCAATCTTTGCGAAAGTGTTTTCTCCCCCGATCAACATATTCTATGCCCCGGAGTTATAAGATACGGCAACCGCGACTGGAACTGCCACATCCGCGTTCCGGGTCACGGCAGGTTGAACATGAGGGGCGCTCTTGCCCAATCCTGCAATATTTATTATATGACGCTTGGAAGGGATTATCTGGGAGTTGAAAGAATCGTTTCATACGCTATGGAATACGGTTACGGCGAGATCAGCGGAATAGATCTCCCCGGTGAGATTCCCGGGTTCATTCCGACTCCTCAGTGGAAAGAACGCCAGTACCATGAAAGATGGGTGTTAGGTGATACAATGAATATGTCCATAGGACAGGGGTTCACGCTTGTTACTCCGCTTCAGATGTGTAACATGGTCAGTATGATTGTGAATAACGGAACAATTTACAGACCTCATGTTCTTAAGGAAGTGCGCGATCCTGTTACAAACGCGATTGAAAGAGTCACAATGCCTGAAATTATACATGAAAGTTCCATAAGCTCCGCGATATTTGAGGAAGTAAGGCAGGATATGAGAGGAGTTGTAAGCCAGGGAACGGCTCAATATCCCTTGAATATCAGAGCTGTGCAGATTGCCGGAAAGTCCGGAACAGCGGAAATCGGGCTTGCGGACAGATGGCATTCATGGTTTACAGCGTACGCTCCTTTTAACAGCACAGATCCCGATGAACAAATTGTGGTTACTGTAATTATTGAGGCATCGAATTATCAGGTCTGGAGAGCGTCCGCCGCGTCCGCAATTATTTTTCAAGGTTATTTCGCCAATCAAAATTACGAGGCCGCGATTAGGTCTCTTGGATTTCAATATATGTTAGCGAGCGAGGTGCAGCAATGAGATTTCGCGACATTCTTGAAATTGATTATCTATTGCTTCTGCCTGTAATAGTGTTGATTGTTTTCGGCGTGCTTTTTATTTATTCATCCGGGGTTACATCAGCGGGAGTGCAGGTTTCCAGCGAATACATAAGGCAGATTATTTGGGCATCTGCGGGGTTTATAATTACAATTGCGCTTTCCATGTTTAATTACCGCAGGCTTTACAACATATCGCTTTATATATATTTAATTTCGCTGATTCCGTTAATATATACATTGCTGTTCGGTTACGTTATTTCAAACGCATCCCGCTGGATTAGGATCGGTTCGATCGGTATTCAAATGTCGGAACTGGTGAAAATATCGGTGATCATTTTACTCGCCCGCTATCTCGCTGATACCGATCACAACAAAGGAACATTCTCGCGTTTTTTTGTAAGCTGCCTGATTGTATTTGTGCCTACAGGTATAGTTTTGCTTCAGCCGGATTTGGGAACAGCGCTTGTTTATATAGCAATCCTTCTTACAATGATTTTTCTCGCGGGAGTGTCAATGCGTTATGTGTCATTCATGGTTTCTTGCATCGCGCTTACCGGTTTTTTTCTTGTTTTACCGCTTTGGCAGTCGCATATATACAGGCGGTCAATTCCTTTTATGGCTGTTCTTACCAACTCAAGAATTGTGGCTATCGCTGTGCTTTTTTTTCTGCTTATTGCGGCTATCGCTCTTTTCGGTTATTTAAGATATAAAAAGAATTATTTTTTCTGGCTTGTATACTCTTCCGCGATAATTGTAATATCGCTTGGAGTATCCTACGCCGCGCGGATAGTTTTAAAGAGCTACCAGCTTATGCGTCTTATTGTTTTTCTTGATCCGAATGTCGATCCGCGCGGCGCGGGCTGGAATATAATTCAGTCCATTACGGCAATAGGCGCAGGCGGATTGACAGGAAGGGGATATCTTCAGGGTACGCAGAGTCATTACAGGTTCCTTCCTGAGCAAAGTACGGATTTTATTTTTTCAATTTTTTCGGAAGAAGCCGGTTTCATAGGCGGCCTTCTTGTTTTCGCGCTCTTTCTTTTTATCTGCTACAGACTCCTTGTTATAATGAAAGCTGTTACAGATCCTTTCGGGAAATATATCTGCGCCGGGTTTGCGGGAATGTTCACTTTTCACTTTGTTGTAAATGTCGGTATGACAATGGGTATCATGCCGATTACAGGTCTTCCGCTTTTATTTATGTCGTACGGCGGCTCGTCTTTATTGTCGACAATGGTCGGAGTCGGTCTTTGCATAAGTACATACATCAGAAGGTATAATCGTTGACAACCCGGTATGTTGATCCGTTAGCTGAAATCGGCGAGTGTTTTTTAAAAATTGATAAACCCGCCCGTTATACAGGCGGCGAAGCCGGTATACTGGCGGATAAAAACGCTTTTTTTCAAACCTTAATCGCGTTCCCCGACCTGTATGAAATCGGCATGGGAAATCACGCTCTGCGCGTTATATATAATAATCTAAATTTAATTGACAACATCTCCTGCGATCGCGCATTCGCGCCAGCTCCTGATTTTGAAAACCTGTTACGTGAAAAAAAAATACCGCTTTACGGGCTTGATACAGGCATCAGTTTAAAAAGCCTTGATATGCTGATGTTTACGCTCGGTTACGAACCCGGTTTAAACGGCATATTTACGATGCTTGATGTTTCGGGAATTCCGCTTCGCCGGGAAGATAGAAAAGCCTCACCCGGTGAATATCCTTTAATTATCGCGGGCGGCCCCGCTGTATCAAATCCAATGCCGTATTCGCCCTACATTGACGCGTTTTGGATCGGGGAAGCCGAAGCTGGTTTTTTTACTCTAGTTCATGAACTAGCGGAATTAAAGAAAACGAGGAAGGGAAGGGGAGCGCTTCTTGAAAAAATATCTTCGCATCCTGCTGTGTGGGTAAAGGGAAAAGAAAGGGCAGTACGCGCGGTACACAGCGGTTTTACGCGCGGAGAAAAACCTGCCAAAGATATATCCCTTGTTTATCCCGTTCCAAGCATGAAGATTGTGCAGAACCACGGCACTGTGGAAATTATGCGCGGATGTCCAAACGGCTGCCGCTTTTGCCACGCGGGTTTTTGGTATAAACCGGCAAGGCAAAAAAGCCGGGAACAGATTTGTTTTGAGGTTGATGAGCTTGTAAAAAAAGGCGGCTGGCATGAGATAAGTCTTTCTTCGCTTTCATCGGGTGATTATCTGGGAATCGGAGAGCTTATAGAAAAATTAAATAATGAATACGGCTGTCTGCATGTTTCATTTCAACTTCCGTCTCTTAAAGTTGACAGTTTCTCCCTTGATCTTCTTGAAAAAATATCCGTTACGCGAAAAAGCGGCCTGACATTTGCCGTTGAAACCCCGCGCGATATGCACCAGATAGCTGTTAATAAAGCCGTTACGCGCGATTCCATTGCAGCAATTTTAAATGAAGCCAAAAAACGCGGATGGAAAAGCGCGAAGTTTTATTTCATGATAGGGCTTCCGCTTGAGGGAACAAGCGGCGGAGATCGGGGATCGGGGATTGGAGATCGGGGTTCAGTGTTTGAGACAGTAAAATGTTCATATCGTGAAGAAGAGGAAATTGTTGAGTTTATTATTGATATCGCAAGAAGATCGCGTATGCATTTTAATATTAACATCGGGATTTTTATTCCAAAACCGCATACGCCGTATCAGTGGGCTTCCCAGATTGACGGTGAAACAGCGTTTGAAAAATTATCTTTTATCCGCTCCAAATTAAAACCCTTGGGACACAAGGTCAGTTTCTCCGATCCTCTGATATCAAGAATCGAAGGTATGATGAGCAGGGGAGACGAACGATCCGGTTTTCTATGCGAGGAAGCATGGCGGGAAGGAAGCCGTCTTGACGCGTGGGATGAATTTATTAACAGGGAAAAATGGCGTGAAATACTTGATAGAAACGCGGACTATTGCAGCCTGATTTTTTCAGGGAAAATCGATCCGTTGCCCTGGTCAAGTATTGATTCCCGCGTTACTTTGGAATATTTAAAAAGGGAACTTGAAAGGTCAAACAATCCCTGCCGTACAGAATCGTGCAGAGATAAGTGCAGCCAATGCGGAGTGTGTACGGCAGGGATTTCACCGCGAAGCTGTTTCCCGGAAACTTGCACAAATCAATATGAACAGAATTTAAAAGTGAAACAGCCGGAAATTCCCGGCACGACCGTTAACCACGGCGAATCTGTGGTTAACGGCATCTCAGGAAAACAAGATCCATCGGTATTCAGGATGTTGCTCAGTTTCAGTAAAAAAGGAAGCGCCGTTCTTCACGGACATCTGAGCCTTATCGAGATCTTTTCGATGTCGCTAAGAAGAGCTGGTATTCCGGTACTTTATACTCAGGGGTTTAATCCGCTTGCGAAGATGGAGTTTGCGTCTCCCTTATCAACCGGAATAAGCGCGGATAATGAAACCGCGGTTGTTAATTTTCACGATTATTACGTTCCGAATGACTTTATCCAAAAATTGAATTTGCATTTACCGCAAGGAATTGAAATTAAAAAGGCCGAATGTTTTTTGATAAAATCGAGAATGAAGAAACATTCCTTATCATCGCTTTTATGGGGATCTGTTTACGCCCGTTATGAAGGCATGGATTATATTAACTCTAGTGATGAAAAGGCATACAGGCAGAGCCGGCTAGAAAAAGATTGTGCATCGGTTTTTCACTTAAGGCGTGTCGATGTCCTTGCGCGGAATATAACCGGCGGCGCAGATGAATGGGCTTCATATTTTGACATATACAGGCATTTATATCCGCATCAACCGTGTAAATAAAGTATTTATAACCAGAAATGACTATATCATTTGGTAGACAGAATATACATTATGAATAGCAGTCTATACTGCTCAAAGAGAGAGTAATTCTCTTTATAGGACAGTTCAACGTTAATTAGAGGCAGGAAGTTTAAAAATATTGATGAATGTCGGCTTACTATAAACGGGCGTAAAGTTAGCGGGATTTTGCCCTACGGTGACAATATACATTAATGCGTATGCGTACTGTGAATCTGAACGTGAGGAAACATCAAGATTTATATTGGTACCGGATGAATTCAATTCTGATGAGTTGATAAAATTTTTATCTTCAGGAACAAAATCAAAAATCCTTGTTACAATTCCTGATACGTTTGATCTTTGCAGCGCGTATGAGTCTCCGCCATTTGTGTTAATTACAGGAGGCCATCCGGGACTGTCCGTGAACTGAATCGTAAATGTTGTACCTGATTTTGATAATAAATTGTTTATATCAAAATCCTGAAGTCTTAACTCATAAAAATTACGACCTGAAAAAGTTGTCGATGTTGTGACTGTTGTTTGATTTGCCGGGTCTGTAAGATTTCTGAATGCGTTAAAATCACTTCTTAGAGTCTGGCTCGTAGGATCTGTCGTGTCTACCAGCGGATCTAATATATTACTTAAAGCCGTATAATAAATTTTATAGAAAATTCTATAACCAAGTGCGTAATAATATTCGGATGAAATGGACGGTACTGTAACATCGGCGCTCGTGTTGTCATATCCGCGGATATAACCTTCATAAACCTGCGGAAGGTAATAATACTCCTCTATTCCGCAGGAAGTAAAAATAAGCGTTACCGCATATGTTAAAAGCAGTGCGGTAAGTGCGATAAACTTTGATACAGTCAGCTTACGTCTCATTGAGTTTCGATTGTGGCTATCCGGCTCCTTGCAAGCTGCGGCCATACCGGCAAGTCAGGCCAGTTAATTAAAAGAGCGCGGTAACTTTCGGATGCGGCAGAAAAATTACCCAGTTGTTCATTGAGCCTTCCAACCGAAAACTGCGCGCGGGGAGCCGCCGGAAATTCGAATTTATGAGAAAGACACTGTTGTAACAGATCAATTGCCTGCTCCAGCCTGCCCTGTTCCTCTGCGGCGGCCGAAGCGTTAAATAACGCGATTGGAGCCAGAAATGTATTGTTACCAGCCTTTGCCGCTTTTAACCAGGCTTCTTCCGCTTGAGGCCACCATTCTCTTGATGAATATATTTCAGCGATTATCGACCATGCTTTACCGGCAGGATAACCTGATTTTGTTCCGGCAAACGCTTCAAGCTCAGAAATTAGATTGTCCGCTTCACCTTCATTTGCTTCGGTGTTGTACTTTACTGTTTCATACCTGCGGTTTAGATCGTCTATCCTCGCCAGCTCCTTTTTATCAAGGGTGTCTTTAACGGCGAGAAACACAACGGCTCCGATAAAAGCGGCCGCGATAACGCACGTTACCGTCAGGATAATTTTTCTGTTTCTCTGGATAAAATCATTAATTTTATCCTTGAAGCTTACATTACCGGAATCGGTTTTTTCATTACTCTGCATTACTATACTCCTTAAGGGTTTATTTGTAGATCCTTTATCAATCTTGATAAATATGTCCGTTGTATGGCAAGTTCTTTCGCGGCTTCTGTCTGATTCCAGTCATTGTCTTCAAGAACCTTGCGTATAAAGTTTGTTTTAAATACATTTAACGCTGTTTTTAAATCGTATGCCAAATTTTCCTCTTCATGCACCGCCTGAGTGTGCGGTTTCAGGAAAAGGTCTTCGCAGCCTATTAATTTGTTTTTTCCGATAACGCATGCCCGTTCTATGCAGTTCTGCAGCTCGCGTATGTTACCCGGCCATGAGTAGGTAAGCATTCTATCAAGCGCTTCATTGGAAAAACCGTCAAAATGTTTTTTGGTTTCCTGCATATATTTTTTTAAAAAGAAGGCCGCCAGTTCATGTATATCCTCCGGCCGCTTGCGGAGCGGCGGAATGTAAATAGGCAGAACATTGAGCCTGTAATAAAGATCCTGACGGAAAAGACCATTTTTAACCTGTTCGTCAAGGTCTTTGTTCGTTGCCGCGACAATCCTTACATTCACATTAACAGTTAAATCGGAACCTACTTTCTCAAATTTTCTTTCCTGAATAACGCGCAGAATTTTAGCTTGTAAAGGAAGGGGAAGGTCGCCGATTTCGTCAAGAAAAATTGTTCCTCCGTCCGCGGCTTCAAATCTTCCCTGCCTTGTTGATACCGCGCTTGTAAAAGCGCCTTTCACATGGCCGAAAAGCTCGCTTTCTAAAAGTCCTTCGGGAAGAGCCGCGCAGTTTACCCTAATAAAAGCGTTGTTTTTTCTCGCGCTTCTTAAATGTATCTGCTCCGCGAATAATTCCTTGCCAACCCCGCTTTCTCCTAAAAGCAAAACAGATGAATCGGTTTTTGCGGCTCTGTCAACCATATCCAGTTTTTCCAGTATTGCCGGGCTTTTTGTAATTACCGTATGGTAATGATCGACCATTAACTGATCATGAAGCTGTTTTATTTCACTGTTCGCTTCTTCCATGCTCCGCGCGTTGATAATCGCAAGCGCCGCCTGATTGGCAAAAATTTCCAGCCATTCAACATCATCCTGCGTAAAACCATTTTCAACTTTGCCGGAAGAAGAGGTTATTTTTTTGTTAATCAATTCTAAAACGCCGATACATTCATCCTTGATTCTCATGGGGACTGCCAGTATTGTCTGGCAGGTATAATTTATCTCTTCTCCGATATTTGACAAATGGCGTTTATCGCTTGCCGCGTCGTTTACAATAAGGGACTTGTTGTTCTGCGCTACCCAGCCAGCTATACCTTCTCCGAGTTTTACAATGAACTTTTTTACCTCTGTACCCTTAGAACCGAGCGCTACCTCAAAATAAAGATTTAATTTTTCCTTATCCATTAGCAGGAGGCTTGATGCCTCCGCTTCGGAAAGCCTTGTCGCTGATTCCACGATCTGCTCTAAAAGGCTGTTTAAATTCCCATAATTTGAATTGATAAGGGAGTTTATCTCGATTAGAGTATGAAATTTATTGGCATCGATCTTTGACAGCATCGCCGCCGGCTCCGTTAGTAAGCCTTATCCGGCATCTGAAGAATCAGACGCTTTTGATTTAAAAACAGCGCCAAGCGTATATGTTGAATCGGATGACTCTTCCTTGGCCATGTAACGCGACATTTCATCACGCTGCATTTTCTTCTGGTAATCACGGATCGAAAAAGCAACCTTTTGTTTATCGCTCTGTATTTCCAGAACAACCGCTTTTATTCTGTCTCCGACCTTGTATTTCTTCAGAGCCTCATCCGGATCATCATCGCGGTTCTCAACCAGATTGGTCTTATGAATAAGTCCCTCTATGCCGCCCGGTACCCGCACAAACACGCCGAAGTCCGTAACTGACGAAACCTCTCCTTCAACGGGAGATCCGCTTCTGTAATTCTCGCAGAAATCCTTCCACGGATCTTCGGAAAGCTGTTTTATACCGAGTTTGATATTGCGGTTCTCAGCGTCTACGGAAATGATCATGACTTCCACTTCCTGCCCCGCAGTAAGACCTGTGTTCTTGCTCTTCCTTGTCCACGAAATATCGTCAAGATGAAGGAACCCGTCGATGCCTTCGCCAAGTTCGATGAACGCGCCGGCGTTAGTCACCTTAACAACTTTTCTCATTATTCTCGCGCCAACGGGATATTTTTCATTGATGCTGGTCCATGGATTATCCTGAACCTGCTTTAATCCGAGCGAAACGCGTCCCGCCTGAAGATCGTAGCCGAGGATCATACATTCCACAAGATCACCTGGTTTTAAAAGATCCTGAGGCTTTTGAACTTTTTTGAGCCATGAAAATTCCGATATATGCGCGAGGCCTTCGATGCCTTCCTCAAGTTCGATGAACGCGCCGAAATCGGTCAGCTTTGTTACTTTGCCTTTGATTACATCATTAACATGGTATTTCTCTTCAAAGTGAACCCACGGATCATCTGTATAATGTTTGAGAGAAAGATTGATGCGTTTTTCCTGACGGTCTATGCGTATAACTTTTAAACGGATTTCCTGTCCTTTTTTTACAAAATCTTTTGGGCGCGTAACGTGCCCCCAGCTCATATCGTTTATGTGAAGAAGCCCGTCAAAACCTCCAAGGTCGATGAACGCGCCGAACGATGTAAAACTTTTTACAACGCCTGTTACATCTGTGCCGATCGGAGTATTTTCAAAGAAGTCGCGCCTTTTTTTATCAAGCTCTTCTTCCATGCATTTACGCCTGTTAACGACAATATTAATCTTGCCGTCCGAGTAAAGACGCTCCACATAAACATTGATTTTTAAATTTAATATTTTTTCTGGTTTTTCCAGTTTTTGTACATCAGCCTGACTGACAGGAAGAAACGCATGTACTCCCGCGCCGAGGTTTACGTCATAACCGCCTTTAACCAGTTTTTCAATGGTGCCTTCCACCGCCTTTTTATCCGTAAAAGCGGCTCTCAGGTTTTTCCAGAAAATTTTCGCGTCAGCTTTTTGCTTGGAGACGATCACTTCACCGTGTTTGTTTTCCTTTGCGATAAGGATAACAGGCACACAGTCGCCGATATTCGGAACCTGCGTGAATTCCGAAATCGGGATTTTTCCCTCTGACTTGTATCCTACATCGATAAATACCTGATCGGTTGTAACCTGTACAACCTTACCCTCGACAAGCTGGCCTTCTTCAAGCTGCTCGAGAGTTTTAAGGTATTCCTCCTGCAATTGGGTTTGAATGTTTTCTCCGTCCTTAGCAGGGCTTGTGTCCTGGCCCACTTCCTTCTCTTCAACCATGTTCTTTTCTTTCCTTGATTATTAGTCTATTCCCTCTATCAATTTCTCATAAACTTGAATTATCGTCAAGTCACTGGTATCTAAATACTGCACTCCATGCGAAATTTTGAGACTTCCTTCTGTTTTATTTTTATCAATTTCGTCCCGTTCGATAATCGCTTTTTTTATCTCCTCAAGGCTCAAATTTGAGACTCCCTGATCATGCCTTCTTTTTGCCCTGCAATCCGCGGACGCGTCAAGGTAGTAACGCCGCTCGGCATTTGGGAATACAACGGTTGTCATATCTCTTCCCTCAACAACAATATTCTGCCCCAAAGACAGAGATCTGACAAGATCGTTTACGATATGCCTGACAGGGACTATTGCGGATAATGGCGCTGAAAACCTGTCAATTTCGTCGTTATGAAGGAGGTCTGTTACGTTTTTACCGTCAAGAAAAACATCGGTTTTATGATACTCAATTTTAACATTTTTGGCGTATTCTATGATTTTTTCACTGTCGGATATATCGATTTTTTCCCTCAAACAGCCAAGCGTAATCGCTCTGTAAAGATTCCCGGAATTGATGTAGGTAAACTCCCCGCCTTTTTTTTCCGTCAATTTTTGTGCAAGAAGTTTGGCTATAGTGCTTTTTCCCGATCCTGCGGGTCCGTCAATTGCTATTACCATATTTACCTCTATTCAGTTTTTTAAGCTCGGCATCAGTTAAAGGGCGTGATGTTCCTTCGGGGAGATTGCCTAAATTTACAGGACCGATGCGGACTCTGCGAAGGACGACCGGATGCAGGTGAAAATGTGAAAAAACGCGCCTGATTTCGCGGTTTTTGCCCTCGATGAGTATTATTCTCATGGAATTACGGCTTATTTTTTCGGCCAGTTTCGCTTTATAGTGCTCCCCTTCTATCGTTATACCATCTAAAAAAGCCTCGATAGCTGCATCGGAAATTGGACCGGCAGCTTCGACCAAATATTCCTTTTCAAGTTCAGATCTGGGATGCCCCAGACGGTTCGCAAAATCTCCGTCATTTGTAAAAAAAATCAATCCGCAGGACATATAATCAAGCCTTCCTACGCTGTAAAGCCGCTCTTTAATATTTTTAGGAAGCAGGCTCAACGCCAGCGGACGGCCTTGCGGATCGGAAGAACTGCATAAAAAACCGGGAGGCTTATTTAAAGCAAAATGTAAAAGGCGGCTTTCGGGCGTTATTTGCCTGCCGTCAAGAAGGACGATATCGCCCTCCTCTACTCTGGTTCCGGGAATTGTTACTGTGGAGCCGTTAACCGTAACCCTGCCTTGGGCGATTATTTCCTCCGCGGTTCTTCTTGAAGCCGCACCGGCATGCGACATGAATACTTGAAGCCTCATGCCGGTTTTTTTTGTTTCCTGGATATCCGCAGCGATACTCATCCTCCCGTAAGCTCAAACTTATCAATATCGCTTTCTCCTAATTTTGGAAGTTCCGCGATTGAATTTAAATGAAATTGTTTCAAAAACTCTTTTGTGGTGCCGTACATAACAGGCCGTCCCGGTATGTCTTTTTTTCCGGATTCTTTTACAAAGCCTTTTTCCAGAAGAAGCCTGATCATATTATCCGCCGAAACGCCTCTAATTTTTTCAATTTCCGCGCGGGTAACAGGCTGTTGATACGCGACAATCGCGAGCGTTTCCATAGCGGCGCGGGAGATTTTCCCTTCGCTTTTTTTACCGTAACGCTCTTTTAAAATATCCCAGTATTCACGCTTTGCGCAGATCATTATTCCGCCGCCGATGTGTGATAACTCAAGTCCGCAGCCGTTTTCAGAGTATTTTTCGCGCAGATTATCAAGCGCCGCCGTCACTGTATCGTTTGATATAGAGCCGATTTTCGCAATCATGCTTACATCAATAGGTTCAGCCTCCATATAAAGAATCGCTTCTACTAGCGCGGTTTCTTTTTCAATATTTTCCGTCACAATAACTCTCCGATAAATTAGTGGATATGGGATAAGGTAAAATATTATTAATTGCAAATTAAGCGCAAGGTATCATGCGGCGCTTTTTTCTTCGCTTTCTAACCCCTAATCCCTGACCCCTGACTTCTAATTAAGATATCACCAAAGAGGCGGTTTTGAAAGAGGACGATTAAACGCATTTTCGCGGCTTCCAGTACGGCAAGAAACGCGCATACAATTTCCATTACTCCGGCTCTGATGATTAAATCTGTCAATCTACATTCGCCTTTATTTTCTAAAAGTTCATTGAGAAGAGTTGTTTTTTCGTTTACCGAAACTTCCTCATAAAGGTCGATAATTCGTTCCGCAGGTAAGTTGGAAGTTAATGATGAAAATGATTTTAATAGATCCCATATATCAACCTGTTCCCATATAGCATCATCCGCAAACGGCAGATTGTGTTGAAGCCTGCGCCTCTCTACGACCCATTCATCTCCATTTTCTTTGTCTTCCATCAGCTCTGATAATTTTTTATATTTTTGATATTCAATCAGGCGGTCAACAAGATCCGCTCTTGGATCTTCCCTGTCGTCATCATCCATTTCCACCGGCAGTAAAGTACGGCTTTTTAAGTACAGCAAATAGGTCGCCATTGAATGAAAGCTGGTAAGATCTTCCAGATCCATCGCCTCGGCATTGCGCAGATAATCAACGTACTGTTCTGTTATTTGCGCGATTGGTATATCATAAATATTTATTTCGTTTTTGCGGATCATGTATAGTAAAAGATCGAGCGGACCTTCAAATTCGCTGAGCCTAAAACTGTGCGCATCTGTTTTTTGTTCCATTTTCTTTTTTTAACCTTGGAGCGGCACGGAGTTTGGTTAATTTTTAAGTAGATTCTCCGTGCTCTCTTTGGTTTATTATTCCTCTGCTTTAACTTCTTCCTTTGCCTGTCTTGATGCCTTGGCGGGCTTCTCTGCAGGTTTTTCTGCTGCGGCAGTTTTATCCGCCGGTTTTCCTCCCGGCGCCTCTCTGCCGGGGAAAATTTGGGCGCGGAGCTTGGTTTCCAGCTCTTTCATAAAGGCGGGATTCTGTTCAAGATAGTCTTTTGTGTTCTCTTTGCCTTGCCCGATTTTTTCATCGTTGTAGGAATACCATGCTCCGCTTTTTTTGATAAGCTCGTATTTTACCGCGCAGTCCAAGAGGCTTGCCGTCGCAGAAATGCCTTTTCCGAACATTAATTCAATCTCGGTCTTTCTGAACGGCGGAGCGACCTTGTTTTTTACAACTTTGACGCGCACCCTGTTGCCGATAGCGTCCGCGTCCTTGCTCACCTCGATTGTTTCGGTTTTACGGACTTCTAGGCGCACTGATGAATAGAATTTGAGCGCGTTTCCGCCTGTCGTGGTCTCCGGGTTTCCGAAGAAAACGCCTATTTTCATGCGGATTTGGTTGATAAAAACCAAGATTGTCCTTGATTTTCCGATTGTGGCGGTTAGTTTACGCAATGCCTGGCTCATAAGACGCGCCTGAGCGCCCATCTGAGCGTCTCCCATCTCACCCTCAATTTCTGATTGGGGGGTAAGAGCGGCTACCGAGTCCACGACAATCACATCCACCGCGCCTGAGCGGACGAGGCTTTCTGTGATTTCCATCGCCTGTTCGCCGTTATCGGGCTGTGAAACCCATAATTCGTCGATGTTAACCCCTAAATTTTTAGCGTAAACGGGGTCAAGAGCGTGTTCCGCGTCGACGAATGCCGCGTTTCCGCCCAATTTCTGCGCTTCAGCGATTGCGTGTAACGCCAAAGTGGTTTTGCCCGACGATTCAGGGCCGAAAATCTCGATAATGCGCCCGCGCGGATAGCCGCCTATCCCCAGCGCCTCGTCCAGAAGGATGGAACCTGAAGGCACTGTTTCAATACCGGAAGCCGCATTGTGCGTTCCCAGTTTGATTAATGATCCCGCGCCAAATTGCTTTTCAATCTGTAATCGGGCCGCTTCCAGGGCTTTCGCTTTTTCCTCGCTTGACGCGTTAGGATTGACCCTGGTTTTTTCTGTCTCACTTGACTTAGCCATAATTATCTCCTCCCTATTAATGGCGCGCAGAATGCATGGCGCTTGCGCAAAACTGAATAATTCTATCACTTTTAAAAAAAATTGTCTATAGATTACTATATGTTTGTAAAGCTGTTTGGGAGTTAGGGATTAGGAGTTAAGGGTTAGGGGATAGGAGTTAGGGGATAGGGGTTAGATGATAGGGACTAGGGATCAGGGTTGTTGTTTGCAATCTTTGAGTGATAGTTTCACTCGTTATATTAGAACAAGAACCCTAGTCCCTGATCCCTAAACCTTATCCGCTATCCCCTAAATCCTAACCCCTATACCCTATTCTATCAAACAGTTGATTAATTGCGGCATATCGTAAATAATTAAACAGTTATGAATCCATTTATAGTCTGTGCTACCCGTTCAATGCGCGGTTATGCTTCGCAGGTTATAGAGTGCCTGTCGAAGTACCTGAGCTTTTCCAAGATTGCGAATCAAATTAACGGACTTGACCTTCTTAACACCGATTGTTTCGCCAATGGAGAGATGGAAGTATCAGTTAACTATTCGATCCGCGGAAGGGATGTTATTCTTTTTTCATCAAGCGCGCGGAATGAAGCGGGTATCAACACTGAAGAATCTAAAATTGAATTGTATCATGCTGTGGACGCGTTAATCCGCTGTCAGGCAAACAGGATTTTGGTATTTGAACCGTATATTACCTGTTCGCGCTCAGATCGTACAACAAGAAGGAGCTCGGTGGGTTTATGGGTTCATTTTAAAACGCTTACAAGCCTCGGGGTAAAGCACGTCGTTACATTCCAGCTTCATTCCGATAAATCAAAAACAATGCTTGACCCGGCAATTTGCGCGATAGATGATATTCCGGCGTTAACTCTGCTTAAAAAATATATATGCGATAACTATATTAAAACTCATGAAAGACTGGAAACAGAAGTTAAAAACAACTGGGCTTTTTGTTCCGTTGATGCCGGCGGAGAAAAGCTGGCGCGTGTATTCGCGAACTCGTTCGGCGCGGCGCTTGTTGTCGCGCATAAGCAGCGTGATTACTCAAAACCTAATACAGTAGAATCGATCAATATACTTTCCGCTGAACCTGTCGAGGGAAAAAGTCTTTGGATAGTTGACGACATGGTTGATACCGGCGGTTCTGTGGAAAAACTGATCCGCGTTCTTTCGGGTATGAATCCAAAGGAAATAAATATCGTTGCCGTGCATCCTGTTTTCTCTTCTCCCGCGGCGGAAAAACTGGAAGCCCTTACGCGTGAAGGCTTATTAAATCGAATGATTGTTACCGATACTGTTAGCTGCTCAAATTATAAACAAAATATAAGCGGGCTTGAAATTGTACAGTCATCGGAGCTTGCCTCCCAAATAATTAAAGCCATTATAAATAATGAATCGATGAGTAAACTCCTGCGTCCGTTCAGCGCGGATATTTATTTAAGCGGGAAATAGGATAATGCCTAATATAAAAAATTAAATGTTTTTTATCTCCTGACAACATTCATTATATACATTAAACTTCAGTATCTAAAATAATAGTAACAGGTCCGTCATTGGTATACGTTACTTTCATATGCGCTTGGAATTCCCCGCATTCGCAGATAAAACCTTGTTTTTTAACCAATTCTATAAAGAATTCGTAGAATTTTTTAGCTTTTTCAGGCGGAGCCGCCGCGTTCCATGACGGACGCCTTCCCTTCCTCGCATCGGCAAGCAATGTAAACTGTGACACCGCCAACATTCCGGCATTAAGACCTGATTCTTTTAAATCGTTAAGCGATAGATTCATCACGCCTTCCGGATCGTTAAAAATTCTTAAGTTAACTATTTTATCGCAGAGCCAGACGGCATCCTTTTCACTGTCGTTATGCGCAACACCCAGATACACCAAAAGCCCGCAGTCAATTTTCCCGATTATTCTATCATCAATACTAACAGAAGCGTCCGTTACGCGCTGAACAACCGCCTTCATAACCAATTACTCCTTATCTATATACTAAATAATTTTCATTCTACCACAAAAACCCTAAAGGCGCATAAGGAAAAACGTTTTATTATATAGAATAATGAAAATATTAAATCATATATCTCATTTACCGCAGCCTGCCGGCTGCTGTTAATGCGGCATTGATAATAATTAATTATCCAATCTTCCCGACTGATGTATCGCCACACCTTCCAGACTAATATCCGTATATGAAGGCGCTATAACAATTCTGCCAAGCACTTCAAGAGGGCGTTCCGTGTTTATGCTGACAGGGCTGTTGAAGATTACAGGAACAATACCTTCCAGTGTTCTTCTTGTATCATATCCGACAAGCAAATCAAAACGTGTATGTTCATCAGTTACTTCAACGTTAGTCGCCATGCCTGTCCAGATCACGTGGACATTCCTGTAAACAGCGGGTTCATTCCTTACATCGGAATAAGAGATGTTGTCCGCTCTGTTAAAATTGTCAAAACCGGGAACTTCCATATTTTCAATTATAAGGCGCGCTCTGTTTTTTATGCTTTGGGAAGCGTTAGATTCAAGAATACGGTTAAGGTGTATCTTCGCGCTCTCGTCGCGGCGGGAGGTAAATAACGATAACGCTCTGTCATACAGGTTTGCAGCCTGATCCCGGGTCAGGATATACCTGTAGTAACCGTCTACCTGCACCGGCTCTCTTCTTTCCTGGTCTGTAAGGATATACTCCGCTTTTGAGCGATGTTCCTTAATAAAAGGATTCGGCGCTATTTTTAATAACGCGAGTATACCATAAATTAATAAAACAGCCGTAACGGAAATTACGGCAATTTTGAATATTCCTACGGGAGTAAATGCCGGAGCGGGAACCGGCGGAAATAATTTTGATAGCCTGTCAAATGTAAGCCAGTCGGAAAGATCTTCAGACGATGAATATTTGCGTATAACAAGAAGCGCTTTTTTTGCAATATTGTTTTTAGGTTCCTTCTCCTGCACATTCAGGTAATATTCCACCGCCTGGCTTGTATTCATGCGTTTCATGTAAAGCACGGCATGCCCCAGCATTGTGGGAATATCATTCATTTTCTGCTTTCTTGCAAGATCGAAGTTGGTTTTTGCTTCCGCGAAACTGCCGGAATGAAGGCAAATGACCGCGTACAGGTAATAGTACTTGAACGAACCGTAATATTTATCTTCTTCGTCCTTCAGGATTCTCAGCGCTTCTTCATATTTTTTTTTTCTCGCCAGAATGGCGGCTTTATTCAATATAGGATCGGCTTTCATTTTTTAACAACTGTTAGTTCCTGTCCCTGAGCCTGTTTATGGCGCTTTCAATTTCCGCCATATCTCTTTCGTTCAGTTCAATCTCGCCGGCTATAAATTGATTTAATATTTCCTGCAGTCTTAAAAGAGTGACCATTTCGGGATCTTCATTATTTTGCTCAGCTTCAATTCTTGCGGCTTCCTCTATGGACGCGATATCAATCGACGGAGCAAAAGAAATTATTTCAACAGATTCCGTTTCGCTTTCTGTTTCTATTTCAGTTTCAATGTTTGTATCAGTATCAATTTCAACGGGAGTTTGTACCCTAACCGTTCTGACCGCGCTGTTATACCACGCGACATCTTCCGTTGATAGAATTACTGTATAAGTTACGGATCTTTCGCTGTCAAGCGGCGAAGGTTCAAAATAATAGCATACCGCAGAATCGCCGATTGAATAAGGCACATTGTTAAATGATCTTCCTTCGTAATACCGCAGCCGCCAGGGGACATCGTTAAAACGTTTCCAGTTGGCTATATGAACAAAATCGGGAACGTTTGAATCAGGGCTAAAAGGATTTATTATACTTCCCATCAGCGACGCATTACTGCCGCGCGATATCCAGAACCGCTCGTTTGACGATCCTTCTATAAGCGTTTCGCCTGTAAGGATTTGGCCGCTTGTAAGGAATTGGATTTCATCCTGTTCTTCTTCAAGATCAGTATCGATAAGCAGCCTGAAACCGACATTTGCGCGTCTTTCTCCTGTATTTTGGGCTGTGATTGTAATCATTACGCCGTTAGCGTGATCTGAGTTCGCGGTTTTTATAGGAGTAAAAACCTGGGTTACAGTTATGTGCGAAGACTCAAATACAAAAGCGGGATTTCCGTCGATTCTCTGAAGACTGGTTCTGTATGCGCCTGATCTGCCTAAGCGGTGAACATTTCCGTTGACGCTGATTGAAAGATATGACGCGGAAGGCTGGCGGCTGTTGAATAAAGGCACATAACGCATGGCTCTGGGCTGCGCCAGATAATATAAAGAAAAGCCGCCTGTGTTTTCGTTTAAAATGATACGGATGAATCCGTCAGGCGTTTGCGGAGCGTCAGCCGAATCGTTAGGTGAAACTGCTGAAGCGCTTTGAGACCGCTCTGTTGTCGATGCGCAGCCGCCTGATAAAATTAAAACAACCGGGAATAATAAGATTAAAAACCTGCGTAGAATCACCAGGCTCCCCCTCCTCTATGACCTTCTCTTAATATATCTTCAACATTGCTTCCCAATAATCTTGCTCTGTCGATAAGGCTTTCATTAAGCTGCGGAGGCTGTGCAGTTGTGATGCCGCTGTTGGGAGGCTGTTCCGCGATAACGTTTATATTTTCCGGAATGTTGATTGTCTGCCTTGGCTCTTGGACACTGACTGTCTGCCGGGGTTCCGGGATATTAACTATCTGTCTGGGCTGAGGCTCAGGGATATCCTGTCCATTATGATTTAAAGAGCTTATCTGATTTGTAAGTTCCGCAATCCTTCTTTGGTATATATTGAGCGTATATTCATAAGTCCTGATTGTTCTCTGATGCTCTTCGCTTGTTCTTAAAGATTCCTCATGGCTTAACTGTAAAAGCCTTAATAACTCAGCCTCGATTTTTTTTTGCGTAATTAAATCAAGGCGGTACGCCGAGGCTTCTACCTTTGGGCTTTGAGGATAACGCGCGACCACCCACGCGTAAAATTTTTCGGCTTCATCGTACTGCCCCATTGAATAAAGGCACTCGCCCATCCAGAAATAGGAGGCGGCGCGTCGATCCGCTGATACACGATCGCTGTCTCCGATTAATCCGCAGAAACGGTTAAACAAAAGAAGAGCGTCTTCAAAAAAACCTTGAAGGTAATACACTCTCGCGCGGTGATAAATCATATCTCTTGTATATGTCGAGGAAGGAGCCGCTCTTTCCAGCTCTTCCATATCCCTTAATGCCGATCCGTAATCGGAGTTGGCGAGTTCGCTTAAAATAACCCAGTAGAGAGCCTGCGACCAGTCATTGGGATTTACGGCAATTTCCTGAGCGCGGCGGAACTCGACAGCGGCTTCATTCCAGCGTGTAAGTCCGTATAATTGAGCGCCGTTTTGAAATCTTCGTACATAATCCGTTTGATTCTGCGCAAAACCGGTCTGTACCAATATAAAACCTGCGAAGACAAGCCAAAAAAAGCGCCTTTTATTCACCATACACATATTATATAGAATTTCGGCAAAAATTTCAAATGAATTGAGTTGGGGGTTAGTAGGGATTAGGGATCGGGGATTGGGGATCGGGGACTAGGGACTAGGGACTGGGGATCAGGGACTGGGGATCGGGGACTGGGGGTATTTACCCCGAGGGCGCGAATAGCGCCCGTAGCGCATACTGTTTGTTATATGCAGTACCGCCCGTACTCTATTTTTTCTATTTATTATGTTATAGAAATTTTTTAACGATTCTTTAAAAAAACGCTTTTACAAATTCTGCAAAACTTCCAGGTTTAGCGCTAAGAGTTTTTTCTATAATATCCAAAAATGCTGATGTTTTCTTTGTTTTTTCCTCATCAGTCCATTGAAAAAAATCATCGTCAAAAAGCACAATAGCAGCAGCCAGAAGAATCTGTGCACTTTCCAATGGGAAAGGAGTTTTATATAACCCTGCTTCAATACCTTCTTTTATTACTTGGGCAATACATGGGCTCAGATGAATAACTGTTTGGGTTAACGATTTTACATGCATTTTGGAATTGTCTTTTTCGTGCAGCGCGGAAATAAGTTCTTCTTGTGTTGTACTCGATGGTTTTTGCGCTATAACTATAGCTAAAAGTTTTTGTAAGGGTGAAAGAACTGAAGCGATAATTTCATTTGCTCTTGTAACGCCGATATTTACATGTCTTTCTATCAGGGCGTCAAGCACATCTTCTTTAGACTTAAAATGATAATAAAAAGTACCCTTTGCGATTTTTACCGCTTCCAGAATATCATTTACTGTTGCCGCTTCATAACCCTTTTTCGCAAAAAGCCTCTCTGCCGTATCAAGGATTTCATTTTTTCGTTCTTGTGCTTCCTTGGTAATCCTCATATTTTCATTGTATCACCTTCTTGGAATATTAGGAACTATTGAATTAGGCTCAGGGATTGTAACACCTAAAGGAAGACTATCCGCTGTTACCTGTAAAAATGACAAACTTATGCCTATAAAACCTAACACTCCCCGTAACGAAGCACGCACAATCAGCCTGTCGCCTTCACGCCGGATTGTACAGTTATGAAATTTTCCACCCGGTAAAGATACAATAGTCCCTCTCCATTCTCTTCCCCTGTTCTCCATATTAAATATAAAATCAAGTCCGCACACCGGAGGATTTCCCGCAAGATTATTTTCTCGCACTGTTTGCGTATTGATTGTATCCTCAATTAAACCTGTATCAGAATTATATAATACTAATATGCGTCCATACAATTTCCCTTCGTATATATACATAAAAACAATAGCTGATGGAGGATTGTTCGGTTTATCGTCCGGCATTAACCAAAGACCTGTAACATTGTCTTGCGCGTAGACTGACAATACTCCTGTAAAAAGAAAAATCGTTAATAGAAACCAAAAACGTAATTTTTTCATAGACCTTTTCCTTGTTTAGTGTTGAATGGGAATAATCCCCTGAACAGAAATATAAAAACCCCTGCCGGGTCTGTCTGTTATCTTCCCATCTATCATATAACGGCTGTCAAAAATCCAGCCGCCTTGAATATTTATTATCGATAAATCCAAAACCGCAAAAATTGCATTATATTGATATTCAAAATCAATTTTTTTTGTTGAAGACATTCCTGTAATTACAAAAGCGGTTGACTCGTTTTTAACACCAATACCAATTCCGGCGAAATCATCAAAGCGGTGGTTCTCGTCAAAAAGCCTGTACCATAATGTACATTCATAAATTAAATCGTAAATACTGCGGTAATAATCCATTCGCATATCAGCGATAAAACGTATTCTTTCTTTAGGCGCAATGGTAATTTCCAAATTTGGTCCAGAAAGAAAATCGAATGATGAAGCAAACCACCTTGTATTAACATTAAACCGAATTAATGGTAAGGGCATAACAGGTAATGGCTCGCCATTCGGCAGAGTAATTCCAAAATCACCAACACATAAAACAGCACCAAGAATGAGTGATATTTTGGGTTTTCTAACCACTTCATATCCCCAACCTGCACCGCTTTGGATTGTACTAAGACCGCCTGCTATTGGATTATCTGAAGCAGATTTAAAAATGACCAACAACTGATGTCGCCTTATACGCCAATCAAGTAAAAAATCAATTTGATGTAAAAATGTCTCCATACCTGAATATGGCGCTTCGGAAAAAATTATCGGTTGATACAACGCAAAGCCAAAAAAGCGGTGTTCTACTTCATCAAATGGTAAATCCTGTTCACCCTGTAAATACCCAAAACCCAAAGCAGGAGAATGTATGTTTAATTCACCTAACCTGATAAAATCATAGCCAATAGGTAGAAGGAAAAACGAATGTTGTCTTAGCTGCGAGTTTTCATCATCAATTTCAAATGAAAAAATATTAGGTATTATAAATAAACAGAGAAGCGCAGAAAAAACATTTTTCATTACATGCTCTCCAAATCAAATTTCTTGTCAAAAAAGAATTTGCGATCTTTTATTAAAATAAAAACGCAAAAAATAATTAGGATAGCGGTATGAATCAATTTACTGTCAGGGTGTGTATTAAACATTTCCATTGAAACATTCCATGTAAAATGGGTTGCAAGCTGTATAGGCATATTTCTTTTACTTTTGTAATAAACCCAGCCGTCAATTATAAGATAGGGAATGAGACTGACCGAATAATTAAGCGAATAAATCGCGCCTGTTTCAACCAAGTTGCTGTGATAATAACCATTAATGAAAGAAAGAGGCATATGCCAGATCGCCCACAGTACACCGAAAATAATACTTGTTACAAACAAATTATATTTTCTTCTGATACAATGAGTGCCGTAAGTGCGCCAGCCAAATTCTTCGATAACGGGAACAATTATAAATAAAACCCAAACAGGAAAAATCCCTGCGCTGAATGAAAATTGCTCTACCACTTTGAATTGAGCGGCACTATGTCCGAAGAGCAGTGAGATTGCCTGTGCCAAAAGAATGACCGCAAAAGGAAAAAGAAGAGTGTATGCAAACCAAATCCAATGGACACCCTTAAAACTAAATGTGGCGCTCTTTAGCTCGTCGCGCATTTCCTTGTCTGGCAGGATTAAAACAAAAGCTGTTACCGTAGGAGCAAGGAGCCCTAAAAACGCTAAAATACTTCCAAAAATCACCCAATTGTAATTTTCCCAAAGCCCTGAATGGGAGATAACACCCGTAATTGACCACACTACCCAAGGGACTCCAATGGCAAACCCAAAGAAGACAAAGGGACGGCGATATTTATCCAAATTCATAAAAATTCTCCTTTATCAAATATATTCCTGTTTTTTATATAGACCGACTGTCAGTCTATATAAAAATATATACTATGAGATTAATTATGTCAACGGTAATTAATTAAAAATATAGCTTGTAAAGGTGGAGTCTACTGATTAAAAATTATAATGTTTTATCTTCTATTTCGTATATTAGTAAATTTCCCATTAATTTAGAGCGGTTTTGCATATAGCAGTACGTGTGTAAAGGTTAATGATAGGATTTTTAATATTTAAATGGGTCTGAAGAAAATTATTAATTCAAAAACTCATCTTTAGTATTCACATCCAGTACCAATACCCCAATCCCTAGTCTCTATACCCTAATCCCTAATCCCTAACCCCTATCCCCTAACTAACCCTGTAAGGTTGTGATCAAACCTTTCTGGTCGCTGCTGGCGAAGAAGGCTGAGCCAATTACAAGGGTGTCGGCGCCGGAATTTACGGCTTTTTGGGCGGTTTGCTCATTTATTCCGCCGTCTACGGAAATTCGGAAATTTAAACCGGCTTTTTCCCTTAATTTTGCGAGTTTTGATACCTTTTCAAGGCATTGAGGGATTAAAGTTTGTCCGCCGAAGCCCGGGTTGACGGTCATGATCAATGCGATATCAATAAAGGGGAGTATTTCTTCAAGAACGGAACAGGGAGTCGAGGGGACAATGGCGATACCCGCTTTTAAACCAAGAGAGCGAATCTCGGCGAGATATTTCTGGGAATGAACTTCCGCCTCATAATGAAATGTGATTGCGTCGGCTCCGGCTTTGGAAAATTTTTCAATAACGCGGCCGGGCTGCACAATCATCAGATGAACATCAAAAAATGCCTTTGTTTTACCGCGCAGCGCCTTTATTAGAGGCGTTCCGAAGGTTAAATTCGGCACAAACGACCCGTCCATAATATCCATATGAATCCAGCCCGCTCCTGATGAGTCAATTTCCCTGATTGCGCCGCCGAATTCCGCAAAATCCGCTGATAAAATGGATGGAGAAACAATGATTTTATTCATTCGATTCATAATACAACCTGCGGGTAGTATTGTCAAACCATGAAAAAATGATATAATCAGATAGGAAAAATGGATAATGGGCGGGCTGCGGGGTTGTTGAAAACAGCCTATGACAAACTGAAAGTATCTGACGCGGTTTCTGCTTGCACCCTCATGGAACAGGCTCTGGATATTGATTATGAGAACGGGGAAATTATACATGCGCTCAAATGCGTCCATTGGTGGCTTGAACATACAAGGAGGATCGACGAGATAAAAACCCCGTATGAAAAAGGCGCTTTTCTTTTTTCTCTGTTTAAACAATACAATATTTTTTTAAAGCAGTTTACCGAGACTTTTGAACAGTGCCAGTACGCGGTGCGTTTTTTTGTTTTTTCTAAAGCGCTCATTTTTTTTGAAGGATTACTAAGCAGTACGAACCATCATGATCCGGGGCTTTTACTTTTGACAGGCAGGTGCCATAAGGGAATCGGTAATTATGATGATGCGCTTGAGTACCTTGAACACGCGGCCAGGCTGAAAAGGGAGGACGCTGAAATTCTGGCGGAGGTTGCGGATGTAAACGCGCTGTTGTCGAATGTTAAAATCGCCAAGACATTGTTCAAGGAAGCGTTTTTTATCGATCCTTCAAAAATTGATTTGATGTTTCTGGAATCGGCTTTAATCCAGAAACTCGCCGAAAAAGTTTCGGCGCTTGGTTATAAAAGCGAAGTGTTATGCGAATGGATTCCGGTTTATGGTTATTTATGGGGGGTGTTTTCCATAAGACGTGAATTAAAGCAAATGGAAGCGGGCAGGTTAAAACAATCTGTCTTTTCACTTGAAGCCGAATATGAATCGAATCCCCTGACGCGGGAATACCTTAAACCGAGGCTTCTGAATCATTATTTCTGGCTGATTGATTATTACGAGATTAATCATGAGGATACTTCGCTTATCGAAGAGATCCTGTTAAAAATAAAAGTTACCGATCCGGATATATATAATTTCTATTCCGGATAAGGACAGGAGTGAAAAATTTATGAGTAATGCAGAAACAACAGCAGTCAAAGAACAGTCAGCTGGAGCTCAGACGCTGTTGAAAAATTTACAGGAAACGTTGAACGAGGAAAAATGGACCAGAGCGAGTCTTGGTAATTATTCAACTAATCAGTTCAAGGAACTTGACGTAATCCTTAAAACCGCCCGCGATGAAAAAGTCGTTGATGAGCTTAAAAAGAACTGCGACGATCATCTTTCGCATACAAGGAACAGCCTTATCGCGCTTTATCTGTCGGGGATGATCGCCCTGTCCCGCCAGATCATTGACGATTCGGCGATTATCAATCTTGTGTCGATCTTTCTTGATAACCACAAATGGAATATCGTTAAATATTTATGCGAAAGAATTCTTGATCACGGCGAATCAAAATACGCGCTGCGTACACTCGCCGATTGTTATAAAAACGACAATGAAGAAGATAAAATTTTTGATATCTGGGAGAGGCTTGTTAAGGTTGATCCTGAAGAAGCGGATATCGCTAAATCGCTTGCCGAACATTATGAGAAACAGGGGAACAGGGATGCCTCGGTTGATTATTTCAAAAAAGCGCTGCACCGCTATGTCAATAAGGGGAACTTCGCCAACATCAGGGAAATATGGGAGAAGTTGATCAATATTAACGCGGAAGATATCGAGTTCTTTCTGCACATTCAGAAAAAAATCGCCAAATCCGTCAGCGAAGATAAAGCGGTTACGCTTCTTAACGAGTTATACGCAAAGTACAAAGATATCGATATTGATATCGCGATAAATATTTTAAAAATCATTCTTGAGTATGACGAAAGAGACATGCACGGACGCAAAGAAATTATTGAGTGTTACAGAAAGAAATACGCCGCCCACAGCCAGCTTGAAGAGTATATACGCATCTCAAATCTTTCGCAGAACTACCGCGCCGTTCATCAGGCTATTGCCGATTTTGAAAAACACATCGCCTTTGATAAAAAGAATTTCGTTTATCACCGTACATGGGGCGTTGGCCGCATTTCAAGCATTGTAGGCGACGAAATCTGCATTGATTTCTCGAAAAAACGAAATCATTCCATGGCATTGAAAATGGCTGTTGATTCGCTTCAAACGCTTTCTAAAGATCATATCTGGGTATTAAAAGCGACAGGTAAAAAAGAAGAACTGCGCGAGAAAATCAAAGATAAAGATGAAAATATCATATGGGCGCTGAAAATTATTATTAAAAGTTTCGGCAACGCGTGCGACATGAAAAGAATTAAAGCGGAACTCTCCCCCGCTCTTCTGACAGCAGGCGAGTGGGCAACATGGAACTCGCGCGCGAGGGATATATTAAAATCAAATCCTGATTTCGGCGTAAGCGCGCAGGACAGCGATATATACATTGTCCGCGACGGATCTGTCAGCGTTACGGAAAAACTTTATCATGCATTTTTCGCAATCAAAAATTTCTATGATCGCGTAACGGCTGCCAGAGATTACGCGTATAATAAAGAAGCGGCCCCCAAATCCGATCAGTTCGCGGAAATTATATCTTACTTTACTTCCTTTTTAAAATCGAATCAGAATATTGAATATACCGCCGCATCTTATCTTTTATTAAACGAACTTGCCGGTGTCAAGAATTACACGTATATTAAATCTTCAATAACCGTTGGTTTCGCGGATATCTTTAATAACATAAAAGACTCAGGCGCTGTCTTCAGAAATATGAAAGACGCAAAATTGAAAAATGAATTTCTTGAGAATATTAAAGCGCACATAAGCGGCTGGCCTGATATTTATATCAAACTCTTCCCTGTCTCACAGTTAAGCGCAATTACGGAGCAGCTTGAAGAAGGAGGATTTCAGGACAAGCTCATTCTGCTTTGCAATGATTGTTTTGAACATCACCGCGAGTGCCGCGAAGCTGTTGTCTGGCTGTATAAAAATTCAAGGGAGAAAGAATGGTTTAAAGCCGCCGGTATCGGCATAGAAAAACAGCTTATCACACTTATTCATATTCTTGACAGCACCTACCGCGATATTGAAAATCATAAAGAAACAGTAGAAAACAGGAAAATAAATAAACTAGTATATAATATATTAATCAAGGACGGAGAGATCGCGTCGTTTATCGACAGTGCCGATGAAGACGCCATCATTAGGGTATTCACATTTATTAATGGAGTGAAAGATCTTGATCCTCAGGATAAGATGAACTTGAAGTCCCGCATCCTTGACAAGTATCCAAGTTTTAAATTTTTCGGCGATACGGAAAAGAAAGTTTCTACAAGACTTTTTCTTACAACCCTTGTTATGTCCGAAGAGAAAAAGAGACAGCTTATGCATATCATGGATGTTGAAGTCCCTGCCAACTCCAAGGAAATTGAATACGCGTTGTCGCTCGGCGACCTTAGAGAAAACGCGGAGTACAAAGCCGCAAAAGAGAAACAAGAGCAGCTTAACTCCCAGATGGCAAGACTTAAAGACGAGATCGACAGAGCGCAAATTTTTGATCCCAATTCTGTAAATCCTTCCAGAGTTTCGTTCAGTACAAAAGTAATTCTCTTTAATGAGACAACAGGTAAACAGGAAGGATATACCATTTTAGGACCGTGGGAATCCGACCCGAATAACAATATAATTTCCTATCTTTCTCCGTTTGGAAGTGCTATACTTAATAGGTCTGAAGGTGAGAGGTTTGAGTTTGCCATAAATGAAGAAAGGAATACATATCTGGTAGAAAAAGTCGTACCAGCCGAGATTTAATTTTTTTCAAGCTTCTTTAAAATTAATTTTTAGGAGCTTAAGGGGTGATTATGAAAAAGACCATTCTGGCGATACTTCTTGTAATGTGCATCTTTACGCATCTTTACGGGCAAAGCTCATCTCCTATTGATCTTATTCTTGTTCTGGACACATCGTCCGCGATGAGTTCATCCTATGCGAATGTAACAAATTATTTATCAGGACCTTTCCTTACGGAATTTTTAAGAACAGGCGATACATTTCATTTGATTCCTTTTTCGGGAACTCCAAGGCTTGATGCCGCAAGGCGTATATCCGGGGTAGGAGATGTTGAGACAATTATCGGACGTATGCTTCTTCAGTACCCTGTGGAGAACGCAAGTAATCCGGCGGCGGCTTTATCATACGCCGAACAGTATGCTTCTACCCTTCCCGACCGCCGGAAAAAAATCGTTCTAATAAGCACCGGCAGTCCTGATATCGCGAATCTTCTTAACACTTCAAGACAACGCATAGGTTCGAATAATACGCTGGATTTTATTCTTGTAACTCCGGGGCAGCCTCTTACTGATCTTCCGTCTTCAGGACGCCCTCCTGCAGCGCGTATAAGCGATTCGGGGCAAGCGGCTATTTCATCAGCTTCTGCGCCGCAAGCAACCGCTTCACAGACGCAGAGGCCGCAAACCAGCGCAACTCCGGCACAGAGTACGGCACCGTCAAGCGCATCTCCGGCACAGAGTACAACGCAGTCAAGCACATCATCAGCGCAGAGTACAACACCGTCAAGCGCATCTCCAGCGCAGAGTACAACGCAGTCAAGCACATCTCCGGCACAGAGTACAACACCGTCAAGCACATCACCGGCGCAGAGTACGGCGCAGACAACTCCGGCACAGAGTGCAACGCAAACGACTCCGTCGCAGAATACAACACCGTCAAGCGCATCTCCGGCACAGAGTACAGTACCGTCAAGCACAACTCCGGCACAGAGTACAACGCAGTCAAGCACAACTCCGGCGCAGAGTACAACACCGTCAAGCGCATCACCGGCACAGAATACAGCGCAATCAAGCGCATCTCCGGCGCAGAGTACAACGCAGTCAAGCACATCTCCGGCGCAGAGTACGGCAAGTCAATCATCTTCACAGGCTCCTTCTGCAGGTTCATCCGCGGCCAAAACAGGCGATTCCGGGTCCGGGTTTTCGGATTCTATGCCCTTAATTATCGCGCTGATTGTTCTGGCTATTTTGATTCTTGGATTGATTATTTTTTTCGCGACAAGGAAGCTTGGATCAAGCCCTAACCGCGTTATGTCCGAAGCAGCATCTAAAACAGATACATCAAACGTAAAAGATGCGCAAAAGGAAAAATTTTCAGATCACAGCAGCGATCTTGCCGCATACGCGGCGGGTCAGGCGAAACGCTCTACTCCTTATGCAAACCGCGCCGCAAAAACCGACAACACAAAATCGGTGGTTATAAATCCGTCGGGACCTCTTCTTTTAAATCTTCATGTTGAAGATCAAAATACCGCAATCGGCAAACGCAATATTCATTCCCTTAAATCGGGATACAGTCTGACAGTCGGCGGCGGGAAATCCGATGACTATCTCATTTTCCTTGTTCCAATGCCGGCGCATATCGGCGATATAAGAAGAAACGGCAGCCAGCTTATATTTACTCCGAGGAAACCGAAATATTTCCCCGACATCGGCTCAAGCGAAGTAAGAGACTGTATCAACAAGACAATCCGCGTTATTTCGGATAAGAACTACGAGATGAGTTTCAGGTTTGAAATGTACGAAGATCCGCTTGTAGCTTTAAACAGGATGCTGATGTCTGTCAGAGTGCCGGGCTGACAAGACGCCCGAAACCTTTATTGCCTGTGAATACATTATCCTTCATTACAAACTCCCCTCTGACAATCGCGGCAACTGGGAAGCCTTGCACTTCCATTCCGTCATAAGGGCTTGTCTTGCTTTTTGAGTTAAGCTCATCCACAGATATTTCTTTTTTCATATTCATATCGACAATTGTAAAATCAGCGTCCGAGTCCGGAAGCAGGCTTCCCTTTTGCGGATATATACCCCATATTTTAGCGGGCGCTTCGCTTGCAATCCGCGCGAAATCGTTAAGTGTAATAGAACCGCTGTTTACTTCGTTAAGCATTAGCGGAACAAGCGTTTCCACGCCGCACAACCCGGCGGGCGCTTCCCGCAGAGGAAGCGATTTTTCGCTTGCCGTATGCGGCGCGTGATCGCTTGCAATCATGTCAATAATGCCGTCTTGAATTGCATCCCACAAACATCCGCGGTGGTCCCCGTCACGGATTGGCGGGTATACCTTATGCGTATAATTATCGCAGTCTAATAATAGATAATGAGGGCAGGTTTCCGCGCTTATATCGATTCCTTTCTTTTTCGCTTCCGCCAGTAAAATAACGCTGTCAAGGGATGTGACATGGTGAATGTGAATTTTCGCGTTTGTCCGCCGCGCGAAGAAAACTGCGTTGTTAAGCGCGTATGCCTCTGAAACTACAGGTCTTGCCTGCGCGAGCATAATGCCGTCTGTTTCATTGCTTTTTGTTGATAATGCCGATGTATGATATTGATTTATCTCATTTGATTCGCAGTGAAATCCAATGCGTACTCCGTTACCGGCGCAGACTTCCATCTGTTTTAACAATACAGGAAGCGGCGGAGCGGCTATGTCTCCTGTAGAAGTTCCGAGAAATACTTTAAAACCAAATATACCCGATTTTTTTAAATCGTCAATCTCTTCAAGATTTTTATTATTTAGAAGCGCGAATAATCCAAAATCCACGCATGATTTTTCTTTAGCGATAATAAGTTTTTTGTTAAAACTATCAACATTCGATGTTGCCGGAAGCGTATTCGGCATATCGGCAATAGTGGTTACGCCGCCCATCGCCGCCGCTATACTGCCTGTCTCAAAATCCTCTTTTTCTGTAAGCCCCGGATCGCGGAAGTGGACATGGGCGTCTATAATGCCGGGAAGGATGTGTTTACCTTTCGCGTCGTAAATAATATCCGCTGTATCTGACGGAGAAAGAAGCTCTGTTTTTACGATTTTTCCATTTGATACGGCAATATCGCATAACTTGCTTTCCTGTGAGGTTACGATGGTTCCGTTTTTCAGGATTAGACCGTAATGCATTGTATCATTATACAACACAATATTGATTTATAAAACCGTAAAGACGCGCTAAAATATTATGCGTTAATCGTAAAAAAGGCAAAGACCGTAGACTCTTTCCGTTCCGGCTTCTTTTAAAACTTTAGCGCAAGTCTCCATTGTGGAGCCGGTTGTAATAACATCATCGATAATCAGCGCATTTTTTGGAGCTTCGCGGGCAAGGTAGATATTGCCTTTCATGTTTTCCATGCGCTCTCTTCTGTCAAGTTGTTTTTGCACTTTGGATTTTCGCCGCTTAAGGCATCGGTCTACCGGGATGCCTGAAGCGCTCTCAATTTTTTTTACAAGATGTTCCACCTGATCCCAGCCTGTTGTTTTTATTTTTCCCTTTCTTGGCGGGACCGGTACAATAACCACATCTTTTAAAAGATCCTCACAGCGGATTACCTTTTTAACTTCGTCAGAAAAAAAATTAGCGAGTGAAAGATTATTTTTAAATTTATAAGCCGCTAGGAGCTTTCGGTATTTGCCGGTATACGGAAAAAGCACCCACATTCGGTTATATGAACTTTCACCATTATTCCGGCACGGAAGGCAAATTTCAATTTCCGAGATCAACGGCTTTCCGCACATTCTGCATCTTTCCCCGCCGCCGGATGAAATTGAAGAGGCGCAGTCTTCGCAAATGCTTACGCGCATTTCGCTGACCATTAAAAGATTTTTCCCGCAAAGCGCGCAAGTGCCGGGAAAGAGAAGGTTCCTTACCCAAAATAAAGATTTAATTAAATTGTTCATAACTATATATGGCGCGGGGATGCTGTCCTGCTTGCGGATAATTAAAAATTTTTAAATCTTTTTAACCGCGAACCGCACGAACCTTTTTTCTGTCTCAGGTAATATCTAAAAATTTCAGATATCAATCGGACATTCAAATTAAAGGTTTGAGCGGTCCGCGGAATTTATACCGTAACCTTCCGGCTATTCAGGTTTTTTTGTTGCCGGAATAACCAGATTCAGGATAATTCCTACGAGGGTCGCAAGAGCAATACCTGCAAGCTCGAACTGGAGATCCTGTGTGATGTTAAACGCAAGCCTGCCGCCTCCGATGCCGATTACAAGAATAACAGAAGTGATGATTAAGTTGCGTTTATCTTTATAATCAACGCCGCTTTCGACGATTGTGCGGAGTCCGCTTGAGGCGATTATTCCGAAAAGCAGAATGGAAACGCCGCCAAGAACTGGAGTAGGTATTGTCTGTATTATCGCGCCGAACTTTGTAAACAGCGAAAGGAATACCGCAATCACGGCAGCTCCGCCTATTACCCATACCGAGTAAACGCGCGTAATTGCCATTACGCCGACATTTTCGCTGTAGGTTGTGTTAGGAGGCCCTCCCCAAAGCGCCGCCCACGCTGACGCAATACCGTCGCCTGTAAGAGTGCGGTGAAGACCCGGGTCTTTGTAAAAATCCTGTCCGACAATTTTACTTGTAACAAGCATATCACCGAGGTGTTCGCAGATTGTGGCGAACGAGACAATGATGAATATCAATATAGGTACTATGCTGAAACTAGGCATATGGAATCTTGGAAAACCAAACCATGCCGCGTCCTGTACAATCTGGAAATTAATGATCGCGTACGCCGGAAAAATCAAGCCCATTATCCATGTGAAAACATATCCGCCTATAAGCCCGATTAAAACCGGGATGGCGCTGAAAAAACCTTTCAAGAAAATGTTAGCTGCAATTGTGATACAAAGAGTTACAACGGCGATGGAAAGGCAGACAAGGCTGTAATTTCCCTGCGCGTCGTTCATAGCCATACCCATTGCGGTAGGAGCCAGGAAAAGACCGATAACAACGATTACCGATCCTATTACGACAGGGGGCAGAACCTTATCAAGCCAGCCGGTTCCTGTAAAACGCACTATCGCCGCAATAAGGCAGTAGAACAAGCCTGTTACCATAGCGGCTCCAAGCGCGTACGATAAGCCGTAAGTTGCCGAAACGGCAATAAGCGGCGCTATAAAACTGAATGATGAACCCAGGAATGCCGGTACTTTCGCTCCCGTGCATAGGATAAAAAGAAGCGTTCCTGTACCTGCTGTAAAAAGCGCGGTTGCCGGATTTAGTCCCGTTAGAAGGGGGACTAGAACTGTCGCTCCGAACATCGCGAAGACATGTTGAAATGATAGCGGAATCCATGTTGCTATATCGGGTCTGTCTTGCGGCCGGAGAATGTCTTGATTTGTCATAAATTTCCTCCGGGAATTCAGTATATAGAATCATTTAAAAAATGTGAATAGGGTGAAATTGATTAATAAAAATTGAAGTATGAGAGCCGGGCGTTTTATCCTGCCCACGGATTATAAAACCTGCTGCCGTCGTGAAAGGTGTAATAGATACCCGCCGTAAAAAAGATAAAACTTATTACGAGTGATATGAAATCCGCTTTTTTAAAAGGCTTCGCCGAGTACCATGTTCTTTTTTTATTTTTTCCAAAACCGCGAAGCTCCATCGCCCTGCTGATGATATCAATACGTGACAGTGATAAAAAAATTAAAGGCAGTAGAAGCGGCACGATTCGTTTTATACGCATGAACCACGGAGCTTTACCCGACAACTCAAGACCTCGCGCCTGCTGCGCTTGATAAATTGTTTCAAAGTCGCGCTGTACATCGGGAATGTAGCGCAATGTAAGGCTTACAGAATAGGATGCCGTGTAAGGAACGCCGATACGGTTAAGAGAGGCGGCAAACTCGCTCGGATGAGTCGTAACAATTAAAAGGATCGCAGGCGGTATAATAGCCATGTATTTAATGAATATATTAAGCTCATAAAAAAGCTGCTCCCATGTAAGGGTAAAACGCCCGTAACCTTCCCATATAACGTTTCGTGTTTTATAAATCGCAACGCCGTTTTCTGGAGCAAAAAGATAAATCGCTGTGAGGTTAAAAACCATAAAGACACTCATCATAATTAAAATGAATGAAATATCGCGGAGGCGTATTTTGGATATAATAAAAAAAACAATACCGAAAAACATGATACATATCAGCATGGGAGTTTTGAAACTTACCATTACAAGAATCGACCATAAAAGAAAAATGATTAACTTGCTTGCTCCCGTAAGGGAATGAACCGGGGAAGGCCTGTCAATGTAGGATAACATTCTTTTTTTTGTCATTGAGTCTTTTCCCTTTTTTCCCTGTCGTATCTTATGTACCTGTCCGTAAACCCCTGAGCGTCTTTAATGCCCGCTTTTACCGCTAAATCATAAAGGCTTGTCCGTTTTAAGTTTGCTTTTTTAATTATCAAGTCGTCTGTTAATACCTCGAAAGGTTTTTTATCGGCGGCGCACTCCCCGTTTGAAAGAACAACCGCTCTTGCCGTGTATTCAAGCATAAGATGCATATCATGCGTTATTAGTATAAGAGAGATATTGAATTCCCGTTTTAAACCAAAGAGGAATTCCATGAACTCGGTATAAGCTCTAAAATCCTGTCCTGCCGTAGGTTCATCTAGGATTATCAACGCCGGTTTTAATACAAGAATCGATGCGATTGTCAGACGCTTTTTCTGTCCGTAACTTAACGCGCTTACAGGCCAGTTTCTGAATGGATAAAGGCCGCAAGTCTTAAGCGCGTCCATTACTTTCTCTTTTATTTCATTTTCAGCGGTTCCCCTTGTTCTTAAGCCGAACGCGGTTTCGTCAAAAATCATTGGAAAGGAAATCATCTGATTTGGATTTTGCATAACATAACCGATTTTTTCCGCTCTTTGCATAATGGAAAGCTTCGATAAATCTTTTCCATCATAAAAGATCGATCCTGAATCAGGTTTTACAAAACCGCAGATACACTTTGCCATAGTTGATTTTCCCGATCCGTTTCTTCCGACAAGGGCGATGCACTCACCTGCGGACACGGAAAATGATACGCCTTTTAAGGCTTCTTCCCCTTCTTCCGAATACCTGAACCGTACATCCTTCACATCAAGCATTTTTTTAGCGGCATCCGCGATGTCATTTTGGGTTATCACATTTTTATCTAATTCATTATCCCATTTTACTAGCGGCGTTAAATCGCAGGATAGTGTATCAATATGTTGAGCTTGAGTTGACTCATTAATATTTATTTTTGAATATTTTAAAGCGCTAATATACAATGGTTCCCGTATTCCGGTTTCCCTTAGAAGGTTAGACGCGAGAAGTTCCTGCGGTTTCATATCGCAGATGATGCGGCCTTTATCCATCATTATTACGCGATCTACAGGACTGTGAAGCGTGTCTTCAAGGCGGTGTTCAATAATTATAATCGTTTTCCCGGTTTTTTTATGAAGAACGTCGATAAGCTCAACCGCGTCCTTTCCGGCAGCGGGATCAAGGTTCGCAAGCGGCTCGTCGAACAGCAGAATATCCACATCGTCAACAAGAACGCCCGCCATTGATATACGCTGTTTCTGTCCGCCTGAAAGATCCTGAGGGCTTTTACGCAAATGATCCGCCATATCGACAAGAAGAGCTGTCTCTTTAACGCGCCTGTGCATTTCACCTAACGGAACGCAGTCGTTTTCAAGCGCGAACGCGATATCCTCGGCGGCGCTCAATCCCACAAACTGCCCGTCGGTGTCCTGTAAAACCGTTCCAGCCGTTTTTGAGATTTCAAAAATATCAAGTTCTTTTGAATTTCTTCCTGATAAAAAAAGATCGCCTGAACTTTCGCCGCTGTAAGCGTGGGGGATAATTCCGTTTATACAATGTATGAGGGTGGATTTTCCTGAACCTGAAGGTCCAAGGATAAGAATTTTTTCTCCCTTATCGACCTTTAGGTTTATATTAAAAAGAGTCGGCTCGCTTTGAGCTCTGTATCTGAATGTATAATTTTTAAAAATTAATACAGGCTCAGACACAAAGCTCTCTCTTGTTATTCGGCCTTTAAGCTGCCCGATTTCGCGATAGTTTTTGTGTAACCGAAAAGAAGGAGCGTTCCAAGGATAAGCACAACAACGGCGTTAAGCGAACCGGCGACAATTCCCTGAAGGTACACTTTATTAGCAGGTTCGGAATAAATGAGGATGTCAAGAGTCGGCGCGATACCGCCCCAGACAACCGCGTTAGCCAGAATCTGCACTATATTAAAAGTAATGGCTTTCTTAACATTGAATCCGCCTTCTTCGATTTTCATGAATTTCCAGCAGCAGCCGACAGCCAGACCGAAAAGCCCTGATGAAATTACCCATGACCACCAAACGCCGCCCCATGTTAAATCGACCAGCATATGGCCGATAAAACCAATCAGGAATCCGGCGATTGGACCGAAAATTGCCGCGAACACCGCAAGAACCGCGATACCAAGATTTAAGTTGGTGTTGGGAACGCCCGACGGGATTGCGACGAAACGCATCAGAACGAATACTAATGCCGCGCCGATACCGATGGCAACAACTGTCTTTACAGAGATTAGATTTTTATTCATTTTTCTTCTCCTTGAAAGTGATGCTGTATTATCTCATGAATTAAGGCGGATGTACAACAGGGATATTTAATCAAAAAGCGAAGGTTCTGAGTATACCTTTTTCTTTGAGTCTTCGCCGCGATCCCGGCTGCGGGAATCAATGGAAGCCTCATCTTTCTTTAATTGCTCTGTTTTACGTACCGTGCGCTTGTGTGCGTCCTGAAGAGATTCATTACATCCAGCCTCCGCTTCAAGCAGTTTTTTCCACTGGCAAAGCAGATTAAGAGCCTCCACGGGGGTCATCTTGTCAGGATCAATCTCATTTAGTAAATCTTTTAAAAAATGACTTGAACCGCAAGTTGAGACCGGGCTGCCGCTTTGCGAATTATCCCGCGATACGCTGTCTTTACTTTGGTTAACCTTTATTTTTTCTTGGTTTACAGAAAGTACAGCCTCGGTAGGATCGCTTAAAGACGATAATTCCAGATCCACATCCCGCTCTTTTAATAAAGCCATTATTTCCGCGGCTCTTTGGAGAACATTCCGGGAAAGCCCGGCGAGCATCGCGACATGAATACCATATGACTCTCCCGCGGGGCCGTCTTTAATCCTGCGCAGGAAAACGATCTTCTCCCCCTGCTCAAGGACTTCCATTGAACGATTAGCAAGACGCGGATGGGTTAGAAGCGATAATTCATGGAAGTGAGTCGCGAATAACGTTCTGCACTTGACGCGGTTTAAAAGTTCTTCGCTTACAGCCCACGCGATTGAAAGCCCGTCATTTGTCGCGGTTCCTCTTCCAACCTCGTCCATAATGACAAGGCTTTTTTCTGTAGCAGTGTTAAGGATAAATGCGGTCTCATTCATCTCTACAAGAAAAGTGGATTCTCCCCGCGCGAGATTATCGGAAGCTCCCACTCTGCAATAAATACGATCGCAAAGCCCGATACGCGCGTGATCGGCGGGAACAAAACTGCCCATCTGCGCCATGATTGTGATTAGCGCAGCCGAACGCAGGTAAGTAGATTTCCCCGCCATATTAGGCCCGGTTATCATCACAAAAGATGCATCCTGTCCCCTAACCCCTATCCCCTTTTCCCTATCCCCTAACTCGTTAACCCCTAAAAAAATATCATTAGGAATATATTCACCGCGGCTGCTGTGCGCTTCCACAACAGGATGGCGTCCTCCCGTTATTTCCAGTACGCCGCTGTCATCCAGTAATGGTCTTGTCCAGTTTCTGACAGAGGCGGCTTTCGCAAGCGACTGCGCTGTATCAATCTCTGCAAGACGGCGGGCGGCCGCGGTAAGCTCCGGGAGGTTCAATTTTACTTTATCGCGTATTTCAAGAAAAAGTTTCTTTTCAAGTTCCACGATTTTATCCGCGGCTCCGTTTATGTCCGATTCAAGCGAGGCAAGCCGGTCTGTGGTATAGCGTTCACCGCCTATAATGCCCTGCCTTTTTATAAAATGAGACGGAACTCTTGAAAGATGCGTTTTTGTAACTTCAAAAAAATAACCGATTAACCTATTGTAACGGATTTTTAAGCTGGTAATCCCGGTTGCTTGTTTTTCTTCTTCAAGATAATTTTCGAGTATCTGCCTGGAATTATCCTTAACCGCCTTTAGCGCATCCAGCTCTTTGTTATATCTGTCTTTTATTAGATCGCCTTCATTTATAACGATTGAAGGTTCATCGCAAATGCTTTTTTCCAACAGTTCACGGACAGAGATTAAACAATCAAAATCCGCATTTTCATGTTCAAATTGTTCGTGTTGGTTAGCGGCCAAATCCCCCGATTCGTGTTGGTTCGCGGCAGCTAGAACAGAATTAATCTCGATAAATGAAGCAACGGCGTTTTTAATAGCGAGCATATCACGCCCGTGAGCCTTGTCCATTGCGAGTCTGGAACAGAGCCGTTCGAGGTCGGGTGTTCTACCCAGTAATTCGCGCAGTTTGCTCAAACGCCCTTGATCGCGGTAAAGGTACTCTGTTATATCAAGGCGGCGGTTAATTTTATCTATACTCATAAGCGGATGAAGAAGGCGTCTTTTTAAAAGCCGCCGCCCCATCGAACAGCGTGTCTCATCCATTACCTCTAACAGCGAAAAACGAACATCAGCGTCTCTTTGATTGCAGGTTAATTCGAGGTTGCGCTGGGTAGCTTCATCAAGACCAAGATACTCGCTGTCTTTATAAACATTAAGCGTTCTAATATGAACAAGTCTGCTTTTAGAAGTAGTGTCAAGATAATCAAGGAGCGCGCCCGCCGATACAATGTGGGCGCTGTTTTCGTTAAGCCCGAAACTTTTTAAGTTAACAAAACCAAACTGTTTTTCCAGCCTTGCTTTTGCCTGCGCCGGATCAAATATCCAGTCCGCAAGCCTGTTTAAAACAAGAGAAGGACGGTTATATATACAGGAAGCGATATAATTATTTTCTTCAAGAAGCGATTCCTGAATCAACAGTTCTTTTAATTGAAGCCTTTCTAGTTCCTGAGCGAGGATCTCCCCTTCTTTCGCAAACACCGTGGTAAAAAAATCGCCTGTTGATAAATCAATATACGAGAATGATAAAACATCTTTTACGGAAGTAAGGCAGCCGAGATAATTTGAACTTCCCTTATCGAGAAAATCATCATCAACAGTTGTTCCGGGGGTGATAATTTCTACCACGTCGCGGTCAACTATCTTGGTTCCCTTTCCGGGTTGCGTTAATTGCTCGCAGATGGCGATTTTTTTTCCAAGTTTTAAAAGCCGCGCAATGTATGATTTTGCGGCATGATACGGAATACCGCACATCGGAAGCCCGTTCCGGCTGGTTAAAGTAAGATTGATAAGAGCGGAAACTTCAACAGCGTCCTGGGAGAACATTTCATAAAAATCCCCAAGACGGAAAAAAAGTATGCTTCCTTCGTGTTGTTTTTTTATGCGCCTGTACTGTTCCATCATCGGGGTGGTTCTTGACACATCCATGTCTTTACCCTTCAGGCTTAATTTCTTCTTGCTCTTGTTTGCAGGCTTCTTATCAATCTGTCTGTAATATCAACAGAAGGCGAGTACCAGAGTATGCTTGGATTATCCCTTAAATTCAACACCATACTGTACCCTTCGCTTTCCGCGATATAGCGGATTTCATCATGAACTTGATTCAAAAAAGATGAAGACTGCATTAACTGCGCCCGCTGTCTTTCAAGTTCCGCTGTTCTTGTCTGGTAAAATTCGCGAAGATATTCCTGTCTCCTGCTTATCAGATTCTCAAGTCTCAGTATTTCAGTTTGATTTTCTGCAAGAATCGCGTCTGCCATCCTTGATCTTAAATCCTGAATTTCCCTTGACATCCTGTCAATATCGCTTTGAGTTCTTGCGCTTCGTTCCTCAAATTCCCTTACAGCCCGCGAATCCATAAAAAAGGCGGTATAAACACTCGGAAGGTCAACCACGGCAAAACGCGTTATCTGCTGGCTGTACGCAATTCCTGCTAAAAAAACGAAAAATAGCGCGGTTATAATGGTTTTTTTAAACATCTTCAATACCTCTAATATGACATAACAATTGAGAATACAAGATCCATACCTGATGTCGGTCTTGTCGAGTCATGGAAAAGATCCCCTGCCTGCCATAAAACCTGCCCGTCTTCAATGCGGAAACGCTTTGCGAGGCTGAGGCGTATCGGAAACTGCGGTAATGCAAGCCTTAAACTTCCGCCGAAACTGAAACGCAGATTCTCTTCTGTAAAGTTGCCGCCCCAAAAATAGTCTCCTTGTTTTGTTTCAACGCCGGCTGCGTCAAAGAAAAGATCGAGAGCGATGAAATTCTGCACAATCGGGAAGCGCAGTTCAATCCAGCTGTCAAAGAGCATGAAGCCTTTTCTGGAACGGTATTCGCTTCTCCACCCTCTTGCGTTGAACATACCGTCTACAGCGAGTTTATTGGACTCTTCGACAGTAAGCGCATCCGGGCGGAAGGGCTGGCTGAATAAAAACGATACTCCCATATGCAGCGCCAATACGCTTTTAAAACTCCAGCTTTCTGTTACTTGAAAATTAAACAGCGTAAGGAAGTACTGGACTTTTGTATCGCTTCTCATATAATGTTCGCGCTCGTTATTTAAAATGCCGTAAAGACCGAGCCTTTCGTACAGGTAATAACCATTTGAGGGATCATAAAAAATATCGCGTTGATCCAGAGAAAGCGATAACCACAATGAGTTTTTGGGCATCCATGTATTGTTTCCGGCTCTTAACGCCGGATCGAAAGGCCTGTATAAATCATTTTTGTAGATATTCTGAACAATACCAAAACGCATCCCGCCGTTAAGTCCAAAAATGCCAAGGGGTGTCATCCACCTGTACCCGCTTGAGATTCCTGTTGAAATATACCATTGCTCGTAATTCATAAGGTAATCCCTTGTCGGGATTCCGGTGTCTTCATATTCTTCACGGGATGTAAAACCGTCCGGGAAGGCATAGTCTTCATCGCCGTAGAAAAACGGAGGCTGGTTATCCATTAATGCAAGCCGGTTATTGTAGTTAGCGGAAAAATCCACGCCAAGCGAGAAAGGCATTCCTAACAGCCAGCGGTGAAGGTAGTTTATGGAAAAAGTTGACGTGTCTATAACTGATGTGTTTATTTCGGCGCCCAGTTCATTACCGGTTCCGGCAAGATTGCGGTCTGTCCATTTAAAAAGCCCCGATATCGGGAACGTGTCAGGATCGGCTACGCCTGAAAAAGTAAGGCCGAACTGGAGATCGGTCGTCATTTGTTCTTCAAACGTAAACACCAAATCCATGAGGTTTTCTGTGGAACCGGGAAGGGTTTCCGGTATGACCATAGAAAAATATTGAAGGTTGTACAAATTGCGCATTGCTTCCATGATTTTAGTTCTGGAAAAAACATCGCCTGGTTCTAGCGGTATTTCTCTCAGAATTACATTGTCGTTAGTCCTTTGGTTTCCGACGATTGTAATGCTTTCGATGTACGCCCTGCTTCTTTCGGTAATTGTGATGGCAAACGATATTGTATTTGTTTCTGTGTTTCTGGCTTCGACTCTCGAGAATGAATTAAAAATATATCCGTTCTCGTAATAAAGATCCGCTACGCGCTGCATATCGGCTTCGAGTTTTGCCCTGTTGATAATATCGCCTGTTCTGGAAGAAACAAGCCTTTGGAGCTGATCGGAAGAGAAAAGCGAATTGCCGCTGAAAGTAATGCCGCCAAACCTGAACTCGCTCCCCTCGTCTATTAAAAAGGTAAGCACGAGGCTTGAACCGCGTTCCGTTGTTTCCGTTGTCCGCGTCACATCCCTTACAATTGCGTCTATATATCCGCGATCGTGGTAATACCTTGTAATTGTTTCCCTGTCTGCGATAAGACGAGCTTCCTGGAACGCGCCGTTATTTAAAAGAGATTTTGCTTTAAGAGAGAGCTGGCTTCTTAACGTGCTGGCGGTAAACCTTGTGTTTCCCTGAAACTCGATTCTGGAAATTGAAATTTGCTCCCCTTCCGTTATGTGAAAGTTAAGGGTGACGCTTGAATCGCCTGTATTTGTTTCTGAGGATGTTACTCTGACATTTGTAAATCCTTTTTCAAGGTATTTATTGATTATCGCGTCTATATCAAGGCGTACTTTCGCCTGATTGAATATATCGCTTATTCCCGATGTTATTACATCCAATAATTCGCTGCGGCGTAAATTGCTGTTCCCGATGAAATTTATCCTGCCGATTACCGGGCGTTCTGTGACGTTAAACCTGATTATTACCTCATCGCCGGAAGCGTTTGCGGGTCTTGTAGATGGTTCAATGCGGTCGAAATACTCAAGAGCGTAAAGCCTGCCCTGTATATCCCAGAAAACCGCATCGGTAAAAATGCGCCCCCTGTAGGGGTTCATCAGCGCTTCCAGTTCGCTATGTTGTACATTACGAAGCCCGGCAAACTGAATCTCGCGTATCGGTTTACCTTGATACCAGTCGTCGCTTAACGCGGAGCCTTCCTCCTGTGAGAATCCCAAAACCGCTGTAAAAAAAAGAAGAATTACAACTACCCAAAATCTCATTAAAACTCCTAAAACCGGAACTTCCGGCTTAAAATGATTTACTCCAGCTTAGAGTAATTGAATTATCGTTCACCCACCAGTTTTCCGGGTGGCTTGGGAAAAAATCCCAGCGGATATTTACAAAAGGGCTTTGTAATTCGATTCCGATGTCAGGTTCAAACCGTATACCGCCGAAAACAATACTGCTCTCATCATATTTCAATGTAAGCATTCCCTGTACAATCATAAATTGTCCGATATATCTACCTATAGAAACAGTTGTGTTATCAAAATAGTTACCTACGCGGTTATTCCTGTCAACAGGGGTTTGTAAAGCCGATGTTCCGGAAATTAACGCGTTTTGTAAAAATCTTGTCCTTAAGCTGAACATATCCAGCCGCAGGAATTCTCTGGCCTGCCTCTCAAACTGCCTTAAAAAAACAAATTGCGAGAAAAAATCAGAGGAGGCGGCGATTTGCGTAACAATGTCGGTAGTTGAGGAAATCAAAAACCGCTGCGCTGACTCCGCATTATCGTACCCCTGAACGCTGCTTAAATTCTGCCCTAAAATAGAATAAATTTCAAGCTGTGTTAAAGCGGGACTCGCCTCAAAACGCGGTTCAAAACCGTAATCCATATTCAACAGAGGCTGGTTATTGATGATCATGGCTATTGTCACAGGTCCCGAGTCAGAGCGGTCGCGCAATTCCGCTCTTGCGCTTATGCGGGGATCGAACCGGCTTTCATTTTCCCTGAAAACTATATTACCCTGCCGGATATAAAAACTCCTGTCAAAGTAATAAAGCTCTCCGGCTCGTATTCTTATATCGCTGTTTATCGAATATTGCCCTGATTGCGTATCAAGTGAAACGTGTATTACGCTACCCATTTCCGGGTTTGCTCTTAACACCGGGCTTACATTAGGCCATAAAAACTCAACTGAAGGACCTAGGGTAATTTCAAAGTTGGCGGCTGTATTAAAATCCATATTTTCAAACGGCGCTGTGCCGCCCGCCGCTCTCATTACGTCCATATTAAGACCGAGTTCCGTGTTGTTCACAAGAAGCGACCCGTTATATTCCATGAATTGATTAATCGAGTCTACCATGATGTACAGATATCCTGACGCGTTTCCGTTGGCAAGAAACCCGGCTATATTCATCCCGTATGGAATGGGATTTTCCCTCGGAATGTTTATGTCAAAACCCATTGTCAGCGGAACCCAGTTATTAAAAATGAACCAGCCGTCCGCGGTTGCGTATCCGCTTCCTGACGCGGCAATTACATTGGAGAATGTCATTTCATAACCTTGTAAAACAGCGTTGAAAGGGACAATCCTGATATCTTCGCTTACATAACCAGGGACGCTTAATCTTATGCTTGTTCCTCTTACGTTCCCAAAAAATTCGGGATTTATGATGTCTCCCCTTATGTCGATTGCACCCGTTATATATCCGCCCGGAATACTAAAATCCGGTATCGACACGAAAAGCGACCACAAAGCCGCTAAATCGATGTAAACGTTATTGGTACCGGCGTTTAAGATGCCGTTAATGTACGTTCCTGAAAATGATCCCCTGATTGGAAACGGCGCTGAAAGACCCGCGAATAAATTACCCTCATTATCCAAATCGATCCTGAGCATATCTCTGATCCCGCCTGATACCGATACTGAACCTTCGTTAGATGAAAAATTGAATGTTAAATGATCCTGCTCATGATCTCCGTAACGTACATTGCGAATTCTGAGCGCCCCGCTGAAACGATTAAACACATTTTTTATATTAAGCCACGAATCTATCCCCTCGAAGTCCGCTTCCAGCGATATATTGCTTGAAAAATATCTTTTAAAAACATCGCCGTTAATATCAGCGCTTGTCTGCATAACGCCGTGAGCCAAGTTGAGATCGAGCTGCGGTACAACTGCCTGTACGCCTGAATACACAAGCCGCAGATTCTGCACCGTAAGTTCATCGTGGGAAATATGCATATTTAATGAGGCGTTTAAAGGTTCGTTTTGCAGTCTTGCGCTAAACGATAAAAGATTGATATCCGCGCTGAACGACTCGATTGATTCCCATGAGGCGTTTACATCCGCGCTGAGGCGGATTGACGTGTTATTTCCCGTAAAACGGTCAAGTATAATATTTGTAAAGGAGGCATGTAACGAGGTATTGCCGTCTATATAACTGCCTTCCAGAATGTAATTTTCCCCCGCTTCATGGCCGTCCGTCAGGCGGGCAAGACATTCAAGATATGTAAAATTGCTGTCCCATATAAAATCCATGCTTCCTGCGAGTATGCCGAAGTGATCGTTTAGGATTATATTTCTGAAACTGGCACCGTCCTGATCGGCAATCCCCGAAAAACTGAATGATTCCATTGAACCTGAGTTGTTTTGAAAACGTGCGGAAAAGCGGTCGAAATCCACATTCCAGAAATCGTGCGAATTGTATCTTAATGTCGCGTACAGATTCGTATAAACAGGCTTGTAATTAATCGGAAAAGGATATTCCACGGCTTCAATGTAACCCGACATAGCGCCGTTATTCGAAATATTTCCATAAATGTGAAGGCCGTTTTGATCACGCGCAATCAATGTTGACCCGTCAAGAACCTGGCCTTCGATGCGCCATGAAAGATCAATAAATGAAGCGTTAGCTGTAAATGCCAGCTCCGCCGGATTGGAATAAATTATATCAGCGGAAAGCAGAAGTTCATGCCCGTTAAAAGTAAATACTCCTTCGCTTAACGTAAACTGCTTATCTGTGCCGGCAGCGGATAACATTCCGGTGTTATCACCGTACTCTATAGCGATGGACGGGGCATTAAAGTTAAAATTTTTAAAATCCGTTGATAAAAATATTTCTGTGTTTAAGTCAGTTTCCCGTAATATTTCACTTGAAAATGGAATGTTAATAAAATCCGCGAACGGGCGGAATAATTGTGTGATTTCGTATATCGAAATGGAGTTAAGCGCTATATACGCTTCCAGTGAAGCCGGATTTAAATTAACGATTGAATCTATATTAAAACCGCCTCTATTACTTTCGCCGCGAAGGACAAAATTCATTTCCCTGTCGTCAGGCGTTATTAAAATTTCCAGGTTGCCGATGTGAGAATCCGCTATGTTCGTGCGCGGGCTTGAAACAAGAATGCCGCTTCTACTGTTAGTAATATTAAATACCGTGTTTATGCTGTCTTTTCCCGTAAGGCTGAAGTCTTCTATGTAGAAAATACCATGCGGCCGGATAGGTTCATATTCAACTCTGCCTGAAAAACCCATGCTGCCGTAAAAAAGCGCGGTTTGAGAAATGTAAGAAGAAAAACGCAGATTATTAACTGTAATTTCTTCTCTGCCTCCGTGCACGTCGAGAAGGAAAACTTCCTCCACAGTATTTAAACCGGGATATACCGCTCTTAAATTAACTACGAAATCTAAATTGCTATCTACAAAAATTTCTCCCGTTAGCTGCAATCCAAGTAAATAGTTAATATTGCCGAACTGGCTTGATAAAATTATTCTGTCATCAGGTTTTAAACTGTTAAAATTGATATCGGCGGTTAGGTTCTGCGTTTTTAAATTGTAATCAAGAATCAAATTTAACTGATCATCACGCCGGTTTTTAAAAAGACTGATAACATCATGGTTATACGAAAACGCGTAATTGGACGGAAGTATGGAAAATAATCCTCTTGGGCTTGCGGATGCTTCATGTTCCATAAAACTGAGATATGAAAACGCGATTTCTCCTGAAATATCATCAAGACCCGAAGCGCAGAATCCATTAACATCGATCGCTGTTCTTGCGGTAAATATTCTTCCTAAAAAGGGAGTGCTGCCCTCGATATTCAAATGCGAATCGAAATGTAACGGCGGATTGACGTTATCTGTATCTGTTCTGTTGATATTAAGACTCATGTCCGATATTTGGAATGAAGTATCTCCATCAACATAGTAAAAAAATAAATTTCTGATTCTATAATTTGCGTCTTGGGGCAGAAACTGCGCCAAATCAACCGCGGAACTGTTTTCCCGATCATTCTGTAAATACGATGAAAGCAGTTCAATTGTATCTGAATCCTTTTCCGCGTCGATGCGGATTACAGGCCTGTCGATGTGAATCGTATGGATGCTTGGATTTCTGTAAACAAGCAGTTCAAAAACAGAGAAATACAGCCTTACCCGATAAACGGTAAAGATTGGAGTGTCGTTTTTTAAGAATCTCAGGTTCCTGATATCAAAAGATCCGAAAAAAGAAGGCCTTAAGGAGGTATATGCTACTTGCATCCCGGAAGCTTCTTCGAGTTTTTCGATTAAATTGGAGCGAATTTCCTGCATTGCCGCCCTGACTGCCGCCTGAACAGGCTGCATGACAAGGACTGAGATACCTACAAGGGCGAAAAAAACGAGTGTTTTTATATAAACTGACGCGGGAAGAACCTTTTTCCCGTTTTTCTCGATAAAAATTGACAAATTAACATCCGAAAATTGCTTTTATATAATAAATATAGCACATTTCTGTATCAGTTTAAAGACATCAAAGCGTCTTTTCATGTTAATTTATGATTTTTACCATATATCTAAGAACCGTATATTGCACTGGTGACAGCCGCTTCTATATGTGTTATTTTAGGCAGATGGAGATTATTTCAAATTTTGCGGTTTTGGAAGGCGGGGACGGCTGCGGGACTACGACACAGCTTTCCATGCTTGCGGAACGTTTTAAAATAATAAAAAAGCCTGTTCTCTACCCCACTTTTGAGCCGACAGACGGACCGATAGGCAGGTTAATCCGCGAAGCGCTGCGTAAAGAGTTCCCTGTAAAACCGCATACCCTTTCAATGCTGTTCGCCGCGGACAGGAATGAGCATCTGTACAAGCCGGATGGCATAATTGAGCGCGCTGGCCGCGGTGAGCTTGTTGTTAGCGACCGCTTTGCCTTGTCTTCACTTGTTTATCAGGGGATAGACTGCGGCGATGATCTTCCGGGTTTTTTAAATTGGCGTTTTCCCGCTCCCGAACTTACGATTTTTCTTGATATTGATCCTGAAACCGCTGTCGAAAGGATGAAAAACAGAAACAAGCTGGAAATATACGAATATCTTGATTTTCAGGTCAAGGTACGCGCTCAGTACGGGGCTTTACTTCAGAGCTACCGCGATAAGGGAGCCAGAGTAGAGATAATTGACGCTTCAAAAAGCGCTTCTGCCGTCGCTGATATGGTGTGGAGCAAACTGAGCCAAATGCCGATATTTAACGTATAGTGAAAAAAGCCTTTAAAATAATCACATTTCTTGTTCTCCTTGCGGCGGCTCTCCCTGCGAACAGCTATATCGTCACCTACAAGGAACAGTTTTACAGGCTCTTTCATGTCCACTATATTCAATACCCCGAAGATTCCATAGAAAATATCTACTGGCTGGAGCAGGCGTTACGCGCCGATTTTGCCAATCCTCTGTACGCGATTGCCCTGATTGAAAATGAAATTCAGTGGGAAAAATACCGCTATCTTTTTATGATGCATCTAAACATCAAAATGCTAGAACAGCATCTTTTACTGGGAAATAAATACAATAAAAGGAACGCTTACTTTTACAATGCTCCTTGGAGGGATGAAAATCTCGCAAGCCTTGATATTGCCGAAACCTGTTACCGCACGGCGCTCTATTACTGGAACGAAGCTCAATCATGGGCGGCAAGAGCAAACGAAAGGCGTTTCAGATGGATCGATCTTCCGCGCGTCCAGTACTGGATCGACGAAGCTGTCAGGATCGAAAGAGGCAGTTTGAATTACGGCCGGACTATCAACCGCGAGCTTCAATTTTTACAAAGGGTGCGCGAGAGATTTCAAGAAATGGATAATCATTATGTGATTCAAGATACAACGGAGTGATATTTTTATTCCAGATCATGAATCAACATGAACGTAAGATTTTAGCCGCGAACCACACGAACTAACACTAACTCGTTATTTGAATAATATCAAAACAGCTCTCCCTGTCCGCTTTGCTTTTTCTGCATTGTTATCAGTTTTAAAAATTCATCTTCGCCGATAATGGGTATGCCGAGTTCGTTTGCTTTTTTGTTTTTGGATGATCCTGACGACGGGTCGTTTGTGACAAGATAGGAAAGCCCTTTTACGACCGATGATTTTGCCTGTGCGCCTAACGCTTTAATCTTTTCTTCGGCCTCTCCTCTTTTCATTGATTTAAGTTCTCCTGTAAAGCAAAAAGATTTTCCGCGAAGGGGTTGTGTTTCCTCTGAAGGCGGAGCGGCTATTGTAATTACACCGGTTTTTAATACGGCGTTCATTTCTTCCTTACATTCTTTTAGACCTTCCGTTATGACGGACGCTGTTATTTCACCAAGACCGAAGACAGCCGCCAGATCCGCCGTTGACGCGTTTTGTAATTTTTCAAGGGTATCAAAACCTGCCGCGGCGATTTTTTCCATGGTGGTTTCGGCGATTCCTTCAAAATCAAAACCGGCTGTAAAGGCGGCAAGGGATAGCTCTCTTTTTGTTTGAATGTGCCTTATGACCTTTGCCGCGGAAAGTTCTCCCATTCTGTCGTACCCTGCCAATTCTTCTGCCGTTAGCTGATATAATTCGTGAATGTGCCTTAAGTTTTTATCAAACAACTGACGCAGAAGTTTTTCACCTAACTCGCGTATGTCAAGAACCGACACCCATTTTTCCAGCCTGTGTAAAAGGCGTTTTGGACACGCGGGATTCGGGCAGTAAAGCCTTGTTCCGGCATCGATAAGTTCCGCGCCGCAGGAGCACTTTTTCGGAAAATCAATTTCCTTTTTTTCATCTTCCGTCTGAACGGAACTCAAGCCTTCAATCTTTGGAATTATCTCGCCGCGTTTTACGACGCATACGGAAGAGCCGATTTTTAATCCCATATCGCGTATCATACCGGGATTGTTAAGGTTCGCGCGTTTTACCGTGGTTCCGGCGAGGCGGACAGGATCGATAACGCCGATTGGAGTATATGTCGCGCCTGATTCGCTCCAGATAACTTCGCGAAGGACGCTGAAAGCCGTTTCCAGTTTAAACTTGAACGCGATTTGTTTTTCAGGGCGGGCTTTCCGTAAATCGGACATATCTATATCAATATTCTTGACGACAAGCCCGTCGATATCAAACGGGAGTTTTTCTCTTACGGATGAAACATCATTGCGGTAATCAATTACTTCCTGCGCCGATGAAAATGTTTTTGTTTCTGTTGTATTGAATTTCCTTTTTTTAAGCCAATCGATCTTTTGTAATTCGTCTTTAAAAAAATTGTCATCGCCTGAGGCGGAGGCATCATATACAATCAGAGTTAAATCTTCGCAGCCTTCTCCGTCCTTGCGGCGCATAATACCGTTAGCTGCATTGCGGCAATTTGCTTTTGTGTTGTATTTTTTTTCCCATACATCATGAGTCATGATAACTTCACCGCGTACTCCGCCTGTAAACACGGCATCCATTTTTTGAACCGCTCCCTTCATGCGCCTCGCGTTAGCTGTAATTTCATCCCCTGTTACGCCGTCTCCGCGGGTAACGGCTTTAATCAATACGCCTTTTTCGTACTGTAATTCAAGGCTTGCGCCATCAAGTTTATATTGAACGGCGAAAATTTCCTTGCCGTTTTTATCATCATTATTCAATAATTGTTTCTGCGCCCAGATTAAAAATTCCTGAGGATTCGACGCTTTCTCCTGGCTTCCCATCGGTATCAGGTGTTTTACTTTTGGAAAACCGTCAACACCCGGAGCTGATCCAACCTTTTTCAACACTTCGCTATCGGGGGCAAGTTCCTTTAGCTCATCCCAAAGCTGATCAAACTCGCTGTCGGAAATCTCAGTCTCGCCGTTGTAGTAGGAAGATTGGTACTTTTGAATTAGTGTTTCCAGTTCTTTAATGCGGTTTTTATTAATCTTCACGCGGGTATTATATAATATTTAAAGGACGTAAACCACCATAACAAAGTAATTTTTAGCCGAATGAACGCAAAAAAACGCTGAAATAATATATACCGTTTTTTATTGTCAAAATCATTTAAATGATATATATTAATGCTTGGTTGTAAAATGAAAAATATCTTGTCGAAAACGGCTGCTCTAATAATTATCACGGTTTTTACGTCCTTTTCCGCTTATTCACAGGTTCAAAACGAGATGATACGCGTTCAGGGCGGCGTTTTTATGATGGGAAGCCCGGAAAGCGAGCCGGGAAGGCATATGACAGACGAAGACCCGCAGCACAGGGTAACGGTAAGCTCTTTTTACATAGCCAAGTTCCCGGTCACGCAGGCGGAGTATCAGGCAGTGATGGGAACAAATCCGAGCCAGTTCAGAGGAGACGATCTCCCTGCGGATCAGATTAGCTGGAATAACGCGATCGAATATTGCAACAGAAGGAGCGCCGCGGAAGGTTTGACTCCTGTTTATACGATCTCGGGAAATAATATTACATGGAACCGCGAAGCGAACGGTTACCGTCTGCCGACAGAAGCGGAATGGGAATACGCGTGCAGAGCCGGAACGCAGACGCCTTTTTACTCAGGCGCGTCGATGGACGACTCAGGCTGGCACAGAGGTAATACTTTTGTTAACGGCGGAAGATCAACATTCCCTGTTGGTCAAATGCAGCCTAACGCGTGGGGCATTCATGATATGCACGGCAATGTTCTTGAATGGTGCTGGGATTGGATGGCGCCGTACACCGCTGACGCGCAGGTCAACCCGGTTGGCCCCGCAACAGGTACAAGACGCGTTTACCGCGGAGGATGTTTTGATTTCGCCGCATCGCAATGCCGCAGCGCCTACAGATTTGGAAACAGGCAGACCTTCAGAATGTTTTACACAGGTTTCCGCGCGGCAAGAAACGCTGAATAGCTTATCAATTTAATCCCCTATTAAATCATCAAAAAAAAAGTTATTATTCTCTAAGAGGGGAATGAATGAGCGTCTTTGAAATATATGTGGAGAAAAAAAGCGGATATGCCGAGGAAGCCGCTTCTGTTGCCGCCGATTTACGGCTTGGACTTTCGCTTGATAAAATTGAAAGAGTAAGAATTATAAACCGCTATTTCGCCGAAAATATTTCGCCTGAGGATTTTAACGCTGTTAAACGCACAATATTTTCCGAACCTCCTGTCGATATTATTTATGATGCTCTGCCGGAAAAATCTTTCGATAACGCGCGTGTGTTTGCCGTTGAATATCTTCCCGGACAGTTTGATCAAAGAGCGGATTCCTGCGCTCAATGTATTTCTCTCGCGACAGGTAAAGAAAGACCTGACATTCATTCATCAAAAATATATGTAATCTTCGGTGATATAAATGATGAAGAGTACGATCGCGTTAAATCATGGCTCATAAATCCGGTAGAAAGCCGCGAAGCCGGTATGGAAAAACCTTCCACATTGCACCGCGTTTTTTCGGCTCCAAAAGAAATATGTTTTGTTGAAGGTTTTATCTCATATTCTGATGATGAACTTGAAAAATTTCGCGTAACAATGAATCTTGCGATGGACTTGGCGGATTTAAAGTTCTGCCGTCTTTACTTTCGTGATGAGGAAAAACGAGACCCTTCTGTTACTGAGATCCGTGTTCTTGACACTTACTGGTCTGATCACTGCCGCCATACAACTTTTCTTACAGAACTTGATGATGTTCAAATTGACAACCCTGTTGTGAAAGAAAGTTATGATAATTATTTAAAGTTAAGGTCGTCTCTCGGCCTTTCAAATAAACCTGTCACATTGATGGACATGGCGGTAATCGGAGCGAAAGAGTTAAAGAAAAAAGGACTGCTTCCCGATCTTGACGAATCGGAAGAAATAAACGCGTGTTCCGTAAAAATAAAAGTTGATATTGACGGGAAAGATACAGACTGGCTTTTAATGTTTAAAAATGAAACGCATAATCACCCGACAGAAATCGAGCCGTTCGGCGGCGCCGCTACATGCCTCGGCGGCGCGATCCGCGACCCGCTTTCAGGGCGCGCTTTTGTTTATCAGGCTATGCGCGTAACGGGAGCGGGTAATCCCTTAAAAAGCCCTGCTCTTCAAGGAAAACTTCCTCAGCGCAAAATTTGCCGCACATCCGCCGCAGGGTACAGCTCATACGGGAACCAAATCGGATTGTCAACAGGGCTTGTTCATGAAATTTATCACGAAGGTTATACCGCCAAGCGGATGGAGATAGGCGCAGTGATCGCTGCCGTTCCGGCGGAAAATGTCGTGCGCGAAAAGCCTGAAGCGGGAGATGTTGTGATTCTTCTTGGCGGCAGAACCGGAAGAGACGGTATCGGCGGCGCGACAGGCTCATCCAAACAGCACACATCGTCTTCGCTTGAAACTTGCGGCGCGGATGTTCAAAAAGGAAACGCGCCTGAAGAAAGAAAAATACAACGTCTTTTCCGCGACCCTGCCGTTACGCGCCTTATTAAAAGATGCAATGACTTCGGCGCAGGCGGCGTGAGCGTCTCGGTCGGGGAACTTGCCGAAGGTCTAACGATTGATTTGGATAAAGTCACAAAAAAATATGAAGGTCTTGACGGTACAGAAATCGCGATAAGCGAAAGCCAGGAGAGAATGTCTGTCGTTACATCAAAAAAAGACGCTGACAAATTTATTAAACTTGCGTTAAACGAAAATATCGAAGCGGCTGTAATCGCGGAAATAACTAATAATAAAAGACTTGTAATGAAGTGGAACGGAAAAACAATCGTGGATTTATCGCGGGAATTTCTTGATTCAAACGGAGCTAAAAGAAAAGCTGATGTGCGCGTAACAGCCGCCGGATTTCAGAGAGGCGGTAATCGTTCTCTTGACAAAAAGGAACTGCTGGAATTAATCGCAAGCCTTAACTGCTGTTCGCAGAAAGGACTTGTTGATCGTTTTGATTCATGCATAGGAGCTGGAACCGCCGTATCTCCTTTTGGCGGCAAATATCAGCTAACGGAAGCGCAGGCAATGGCGGCTAAGATACCCGTTACGCGGGGTGAAACTAATACATGCTCGCTTATGTCATGGGGTTTTGATCCTGATATATCCGCCGCAAGTCCGTACCACGGAGCTATTTTCGCGGTTGTCTACTCTATCGCGAAGATCATCGCGATGGGCGGTAATAGAAGTAAATCATATCTTACATTTCAGGAATATTTTGAAAGGCTGCGCGATGATCCTGTACGCTGGGGAAAACCTGTATCAGCCCTTTTAGGCGCGCTGGACGCGCAGTTGGGGCTTTTGATCGCGGCAATCGGCGGAAAAGATTCAATGTCGGGCAGTTACGCGTTAAACGAAAATGAAAGCATTGATGTCCCTCCCACGCTTGTTTCATTCGCGGTTTCCACATTGAAGATCGATAACATTGTTACGCAGGAATTTAAAAACGCAGGTAATTCAGTTTATTTAATAAAACCGCCTCTTAATATTTACGATAAACCTGATTTCATCGCGTTACGCGGATATTTTGACATGATGGAAAAAATCATCGCCAAAGAAAATGTTCTTTCTGCATGGGCTGTCGGCTCAGGCGGAACTTCTGAAGCAATTGTAAAAATGTGCATGGGAAACCATATCGGTTTTTCCGCTGAAAATGAGGTTGAATCAGGATGCGGATTTGAAGGTTTTATTTTAGAAGTTTCCGGCGACAAAGGCGGAGTTACTCGTGATGAATGCGGAATTTGGAATGTGGAATTGAATAATAATATTCAATTCTTGGGGCGTACTACTTCTGAATATATTCTTAAAACTAAAAGTTATAATATTTCGTTAGCTGAAATACAGGATGCGTGGGAAAGGACATTAGAGCCTGTCTATCCTTATTTAATTGAGCAAAACGGGAAAACGGAACTGTTTACATACAACAATGTAAAAAATAATGGCAATATTGTCCATGCACGATCACGCGGTTCATTTTTTAGAAAAAACAAGCCTAAGTTTTTAATACCTGTGTTTCCCGGAACGAACAGCGAATATGATACGTCGAGGGCAATAGAAAAAGCCGGAGGCAACGCTCAGATTTTTGTTATACGCAATTTATGCGCGCGGGATATCGCTCAAAGCGTTATTGAATTTAAAAAGGCTGTGAATAAATCGCAGGTAATCGTAATTCCTGGCGGTTTTTCAGGCGGGGATGAACCTGACGGTTCGGGTAAATTTATTACGGCATTTTTTCGAAACCGGGCTGTTTCAGACGCTGTTATGGAGCTTTTATCAAATAGAGACGGGCTTATCTGCGGGATCTGCAACGGTTTTCAGGCTTTAATAAAATTGGGGCTTGTGCCGTACGGGGAAATACGCGATATGACGGAAAATTGCCCGACTCTTACATTTAACACGATAGGAAGGCATCAATCTGTGCTTGTTAACACAAAAGTTGTCTCTAATAAATCACCGTGGCTTTCATGTTTTGAAACAGGTTCTCAGTTCATTGTTCCTGTTTCGCACGGCGAAGGACGTTTTACCGCGGATGAATCATTTATACGCAAACTTGCGGATAACGGGCAAATAGCGACTCAATATGTTGATTTTGAAGGAAACGCTTCTATGGATATAAGGTTTAATCCTAATAATTCATGTTTTTCAATAGAAGGCATTACATCCCCCGACGGACGGGTATACGGACGCATGGCGCATAACGAACGTTTTGACGACGGTTTGTATAAAAATATTCCGGGCATCGGCAAGATGGATATCTTCCGCGGCGCGGTAGATTACTTTAAATAAACATTACACTATAAACCGCGCTTAATTTATTACAAGAAGCTCTGCGTTTTCTGTCATGTTAAACCTTACAGCTATATCATGCGGTGTTTCCGATGAAATATTCCTTGTCGTTTTACTGCCGCCATTAGAAATTAGAAGCGTAATTATCTGGGGTGTGCCGTAACGCGCGGCAAGGTGCATCACCGTATTGCCGGAACTGTCCCTTGCGTTAATAGCTCTTCCCGAGAAAACCGCTCTTATACACTGCTCTCCCTTTGAAAAAGAAAGTTCAGCGGCTGTTCTGTTGTCAATCGCGGCGATAAAAGGATCGGCTCCCGCGTCAGCAATTTCTTTCGCCGCATCTAATAAATCCATATCCACAGCAAGGCGTAAAGGTGTTTTTCCGTTATTATCAACCGCGTTTAACCTAGCCCCCTGTGTAATGATCGATCTTATCATTTCGGCGTTTACTCTTTCCTGCACCGCTATATGAAGCGCGGAATTGCCGCTATCATCGCTTGTGTTAATTCTGTCTCTGGTTAAAAGAGTTCTTACCATTCCCGGAGACACGCTTAATGAAATCTGGAACGGCGTCCTATTCATCGTGTTACGCGCATGAATCGAAACCCCGAGCCTTAATAGAATATTAACTAATTCTGTGTTATCCGTACTAACGGCTAAATGAAGAGGAGTATCGCCTCTTATATTTCTTGTGGAAGGATCCGCGAAATTACTGGCGAGTTTTTCTACAGATGGCGTATATCCTAGCCTTACAGCTTCCATGAAGGGAGTGTTGCCGTCTACATTTCTGGTTTCAAGATTCGCGCCGCTATTTATTAATAGAGTTTCGATATCAGCCATTCTGAAAATTATTGAGTCGTGAAGCGGAGTGTTCCCGCCGACGGAAGATGCGTTAATATCGATCCTGTTAGTAATTAAAAGTTCAGCGGATGCGCGGGCGTTCCAGCGGACAGCGGTATGAAGAAGAGAGTTCCCCTGATTGTCGCGCGCGTTTATATCGGCATTTTGATTTATAAGCACACCGATTGTTGACGGATTATTTATCTTAACTGCCATAAATATGGGAGTTTCTCCCGTCGCGTTTGTCTCTTCTATCGGCACTCCGCCCCGCAGTACAATTGGAATAACGCTGTTCAAAGCCCAATTCACAGTCCAGTGTAGAATATTATTTCCAAGACCGTCTCTTGCCGCTATCGTAGTTGGGTTTATCATCCACTGGCGGACAGGCGTTGAGGATAACCCGATAAAAAGCGGACTGTGTCCTTCGGAGTTGAGTGAAAAAATATTTGCTCCCTGCGAAATAAGAAACTCGCCGTTTTCCGCGGTGTTAAGCCTAACCGCGATATGTAAAGGAGTATCTCCATCCCTGTTTCTTGTATCGATCAAAGCGCGGTGTTCAAGTATATATTCAAGCTGCCGCGGACTCACGCGGTTTCTGACAGCGGCATGAAGCATTGTATTTCCCGCGCTGTCCCTTTGATTAACCGTCTCTTCCACTATCAACAGATTGAAAATTTCGTTACCCGCCCTTGACGCAAGATCAAATGGAGTAGTTCCGGCGTTATTCGCCGCGAATATTTCAGATTCATATGATAATAAAAGCGGAATGATTTCTGTCCGTTCTTCCTGTACAGCGATGTAAAGAGGAGTCTTGCCTTCGATATTTCTGATATGAACATCGCATCGGCCGTTTAAAAGAGCCTGAACAACCTGTACAGATCGGTTTAAAATAATCGCGATATGAAGAGGCGTCTCTCCGTGTTCGTCTCTTAAATTCGGATCAGCGTTCTTTGCGAGTAACAGTGTGATTACTTCCAGATGCACTTCAGAGGGAATACCTGTATGAAGAGGCGTGTTATTATTTGAATCCCTCGCGTTTGGATCGGCTCCGTTGTCAAGCAGCATTGTGATAACTGGAATTCTGCCTGTTCTTACGGCTTCATGCAGCGCTGTGGCTCCTGTTGTGCTTTTAATATTTATATCAATATGTTTATTAATCAGGAATGATATGAAACCTGTGTACCCGTTCATAACGGCAAAGTGAATTGGAGAAAGCCCTTCTGTGCGGCGAATATTGTAATTTGCGCTGCGCGCGGCAGGCGCGAAATAATTAAAAATCGGGTTTTGAGAATAACCGCCTGCGAGAATTAATTGTTCTGCTATTTCCATATGATCTCTTGATTCCGGTCTTTCAAGCGCGTAATCAAGGGCGTTCTTATCCGAGTTGTCTTTTCTGTTAAGAACTCCTGACCCCGAAGGCATTATCGAAATGATATCTTGTACCGATTGAACTTTTCCCTCTATGGCTGCAAGGTGAAGGACGCTCTGGTTATTGGCATCATGGGCTTCAATGGATGCAGGAGTCAGTATTGCTCTGAAAACCTCGGGACTTCCCGCAAGCGCAAGCTGAGCTGCGGTCGTGTCTCCGGCGACCGGCAAATGTATATCGGCTCCGGCTCCGACAAGAACAGCGGCTACCGCGGCGTTGTTTCCTGTTATGCTTCTTGTAAGAGGACTTTGATTTGTATTATCAAGCGCGTTCGGATTACCGCCGAGCGTCGTAAAAAAAGTTGCAAGCTGCGCATCCCCTCTTTCCGCCGCGTAATGAAGCGGCGTTTTTCCGTTTGTATCTGCCTCGTTTACTCCCACCTCGCCGAGGAAGTAATCTCTCACGTTTGAGTCGCCCCTTCCAAGCAGAGTCCAAACATTCGCGGGACCGCTTGACGCGGATGCCGTTAAAGGCTCATCCGAACTTGAATCAGGCGAGCTTCCACAGCCAAAAATAAACAAAACCGCTAAAATACAAGCAATTGAAAGAAAAAAAGATGACTTTTTCATATTTAGATCATCGGCATGTTGGGGGTTAGGGATTAGGGTTAGGGAGTTAGGGATTAGGGGATAGGAGTTAGGGGATAGGGGTTAGTTATCTAGTATTTATTTGGATTTATTTGTGGAATTTTGAGGTGTTGACATTAATGGGCTTTTTTGATAGAAATATCATGTCTGTTTACAGGTTTGCGGCCTTGGTGGAACTGGTAGACACGCTAGCTTGAGGTGCTAGTGCCGAGAGGTATGGAAGTTCGAGTCTTCTAGGCCGCAGAAATAGTTGTTAATTTTTCTTTTACTTAAAATGAATACCATCTTAAAATTCAGCCTCAAACTTCCGAAGGCGGCATGGAACCCCTAACCAGGATGTTGGGGAGTGGAAGGCTCAAGCCGTGACATAGCCGAACGGGCGGCGACCTATCCGCGAAACGGATAGGCGCAGTTACCGTTTATCATTTTTGCTTATCAATTGATTTTTGCAAATAATTTTTTCCCATTATTCTATTACTGCTCTATCTAAACTCATGTCGGAAATATCAAGCCTGCCTCTTACAGTGATCTCTTCTCCTGTGTTCAAATTTACCAATTTTGATCTTTCTCTCACTTCTAATAATGCCGGTAACATACGAAGCGGATTATCTCCAATTCCTACGCCAAATTGATCTATTATTAGAATTTTACCGGTAACTCTAATTGTTTGATCATAATAAAGCTGTCGGGCTCTTACCGGATTATTACTGACTTCAGCAAATAAAGTATTAATATCAACATCTATTACTTCTGCTGCAGGTTGAACATTATTTGCAGGTTGACCGGATATTACAGATTGACTAGACAGATCAATTATAACAATTTCTCCGTTACGATTTATCAATTGATATCCTTTACCGCTTTCAAAATTAATGGTAAGAGCTCTGTTTCTTATATTGGGAACTCTGGCTGTATTGTTACCGAATATAACAGTATCAATTATAAATGTGTTTTCTCCTGAAGGTACGCCGACATTTATTGAAGTAAGAGAAATCGCCGGCGCTATCCAGTCAACTGCTCTGTTATTAAATTGCGTAACTCTGATATAATTAGGTACCCATAAAAAACTCATTTCGTTTTCTGGAATTCCCGGGTCAAAAATATGTGCTGGCGCGCTTGAGGTTGTTGCACAAGAAAATAATAGTGAAACCATAATTGCGCAAATTGCCCCTTTTAGAACTTTCTTTTTCATAAAATCCTTCCTTTAATTTTGTTACCTGTTTTTAAGGTAATAATAAAATATTTTCCACATTCAACAAATGTGTATACTAAAGATGGAATTAATAATCCCATCTTGGTATTCCTATTAATTCCCGCCAAAAATGACACCGTATTATGGTCAACTAAAGAATTCATCTTCACAGCAAACCCTTTAATACCGCTTATAGCAAACCATAGATTATTATGGGCAAATTGTCAACACTTATCTGAAAGCTATTATTAATAATATGAAAAAAAACTCAGATTCTATTCGTGAGGTTTTTGCCAAAAATGTGAAGAATTACAGGGAAATATTGAAATATTCTCAGGAAAAACTTGCGGAAAAAGCTGGATTGTCGGTACAATCCATAAAAGACATTGAAGCCTGCAGGCGGTGGGTCAGCGATAATACCCTGACAAATCTGTCAAAAGCTTTAAATGTCTCGGAATTTCAACTTTTTCTGCCTGAAAAATTTGATAATAAATACAGCAAGTTTACATTAAAAACCATTATGGTGCTAAAGGAAAAGTTAAAAACAAGCATGGATGATCAATTTGAAAATATCATTAGAACAGGTGATTTAATATAAATCATTATTATTAATTTTATTACAAAACGCGCTGGGCTTTAAAAACATTTTAACTCTTTCGTTAAATGGACTTAAAGAAAATAAATATATGATGTCTCAAGTAAAAAAAAGCATTGACATTTTAATAAAAATAGTATATAATACTAGTTAATTCATAATGGATGCTTTACCGTTGGTACGATCTGAAATTATGAAGAAAATTAATTTTAATAAAATATTATTATGGCATAGTTTTCGGAACTAAAAAACCGGGAATCTACTTTTAGGAGTGACGCTATGACATATCCAAAAACTCTATAAAAAATTATAAGTAAATTATTAATTTTCTCGATTAAACATTATTATTCCCGAAAACCATTGTGCTTTGCGGCGCATGTACAAGAATACAAGTAATAAGCGGGAGGACTATGTATAAATCTATCACTCATGTAAAAGGAGAGTAAATATGAATATTGAAAAGAAAGATCAGACGTATTCCCGATGGGCTTCCATCGTTGAAATTAAAGATTCGCTGTATGAAATAGCGTTTAACAACGTAAAACCGGAATACGGAGGCATACCGTTATACACGGAAGATGGAAACGTCTATGTTGAAAAAAATGATTCTCATACCCTCATATTAGGCCCGACGGGAGCGAAGAAAACGCGGCTTTTAGGTATGCCTTCTTTAATGTTATACGCAATGGCAGGAGAGTCTTTTATCGCTACAGACCCTAAAGCGGAACTTTATGAAAAAACATATCCTGTTCTGTTAAATGAAGGTTATAACATTTTTGTTCTTAACCTGCGCGATCCTTTAAAGAGCAACTGCTGGAATCCTTTATTAATACCTTATCATTTATACCATAACAACATGAAGGATAAAGCGGTTGAACTTGTAAACGACATGGCAAGCTGTATAACAAAAGACGGCGGCTCTAACGATCCTTATTGGCAAAACAGCGCGTCTGACATGCTCGCGGGATTAATCCTTATCCTTTTTGAATGTGCGGGTCAAAGTGAAATCAATTTTAAAAGCTTAAGAGCGTTAAAAACACAGGCTTTCAAAGCCGTCGATCAAATTAATAAGAATGACATTCCATTTATCAAAGAAAAATTCTTACAATACGTAAACCCTTCATCATTTGTAAATTCATTATTAAGCGGTACAGCCGATGTATGCGATACCACAAGAGGATGTATAATATCGGTTTTCGATCAGGCGTTACGCCCTTTTTTCTGTCAGGATAATTTGATTGATACGTTATCTGACAATCATCTTGATATGAACAGCATCGGGAAAGAAAAAACAGCCGTATTTCTGATCATCCCCGATGAGAACAGGCTTTATCACAAGCTTGTCAGCGTCTTTATCAAGCAATGTTATACAGAGTTGATAATTGAAGCGCAGAAACAGCCGGAAAAGACTTTGCCGCTGCGGGTGAATTTTCTATTGGACGAGTTCGCGAGCCTTCCCGAGGTAAGCGACTTTCCTTCGATGATAACAGCTTCGCGCAGCAGAAATATCCGTTTTAATTTGTTAATCCAGAGTTTCAATCAGCTTTACCAGAGGTACGGGCAGGAAGCGGAAACAATAAAGGGAAATTGTGAAAATTGGGTGTTTCTTCACAGCCGCGAGAAATCCACGCTTGAAGAGTTGTGTTTTCTATCAGGTACTAAAAGTAACAGTGAGCCGCTTGTCTCAATGTCTATGCTTCAGAGGCTGGATAAGGAAAAGGGAGAGGCTTTTATCCTTCATAAACGCCAGTTCCCGTTTCTTACAAACTTATTAGACATAGACAGTTATCCGAAAATGTTTACTGATGAAATACAGGTTCAATATCCTCATAATAACCGGAGAGTGCAAGGCGTTTTTAATATTGAGAGATTCTGTAAAGAAAAAAACGGTTATTTTTTATCTCAGCTTTTTACAGGGAAGACGCATGAAGAAATATTAAAAGATAAAGAAGCGGAATTTTATATGCAGGACGAAGAATGTATAGTAACCCCTTTTTTTGCATCAGCAGTTTATGAAAAATCTGAAATTGAGAAAAGGAAACCAAGAACCAGAAGTAAAAACGCCGAACAAATAAAAAATCCTTATTGGTTGCGAGTAAACAAAAAAGTAAAAATATTCGCTATAAGCGATCTGCATCTGTCCGGTGAGAACGTGAGTAAACCGATGGATATTTTTGAAAGTTTTACTGCCGGGTATATAAATGAGGTAAAGGAAAACTGGAATATGACTGTACAGGAAGATGATGTCGTATTAATCAGCGGGGACATAAGCTGGGCCGCACATTTAGATGATGCTAAACATGATCTTGATTTATTGGGACAGCTTAAAGGTATTAAAATAATAATCCGCGGTAACCACGACTACTGGTGGCAAAGTATTTCTAAAGTACGCTCATTCCTTAGTAATGATACTTATGCCTTACAAAACGATAGTATAAAGATCGGGAACACTATTATCTGCGGCACAAGGGGCTGGACTATACCCGACAGCGAAACAAGAGAAGAAGATGTCAAAATATATAAAAGAGAGGTTGAACGGTTAAAACTATCGCTTGAAGACGCGAATAAAAAGAAAAATAAAGAAGACACTTTAATTTGTATGACGCATTTCCCGCCTTTTAACAACAGAATAGATAATAATGATTTCACATCTCTCTTAAAAGATTATAAGGTTAATAAAGTCGTATACGGTCACTTACACGGCGCTAAAATAGAAACGCCTCTTTATTTTGAAAAAGACGGTATTGAGTATTACCTTACAAGCTGTGATTTGATTAATAACAAATTAATTAAAATATTTTAATTAGGAGGAGATAAAAATGATTAATAAAAAAGAGTTAAGCGAAACTTCAATTTCTTCAATTAACCTTGGAATTGAAAAACCTGACGCTTATTTTTTATCGGATGATGACAGTGTAAGGCTCTACGCGATAAATATAGGCTTGAATGTAATTGGAACAACAAGAATTATAGCAGACGCCGCGGTTAAAGGAGATATTAAATCCTTAGAAGAAATGACTGAATTGCTGTATGAGTTAAAAACTAAAAGCAATTATCCAATAACCGCTGATATGATAAACGATATTGTCAAAGTTGTTGAAAACAGAATAAAGATTAGAGATGAAAATTACAAAAAAGAAAAAAATATAGATTTTATCAAGAAAGTGAGAAGTGCTTTTAAGAAAATTGAAAAAAGCAATACGCCAAAAGACCCTTTCTCTCTTTTTGGCATAGAACACGGATATGGATGGTATGGTCTTACAATGCCTATTATCGAGGAAATACGTATTTTTAATAATACAAATCCTGATAATCAAATATATATTGAGCAGATAAAAGAAAAATTTGGAAGCCTCAGAATTTATGTAACAGGCGCGCCTGATTATCTGGATGCCATGATCAAAAAAGCAGGATTTGAAAGCAAGCATATCTGTGAAATATGCGGTGCCAGAGGAAAAAATGAGGAAATAGACGGCTGGTACAGTACATTATGCGAAGAGCATAAAAAAGCATGATTGGAAGCAGGTCATGATCATGATTTAGCTGATCGCTTATACAAGGAAATGCTTGATATAAAAAATTACGGCTGGAAAAGCAATATGAAGGAGCTTGTCTTAAAAAATGTGTAAATGACCATTAAAATGGTAGAAATACCAGAGGAGAAGACATGGTCATGGCACGAAAAAAGAAAGAGAAAGAAAAGGATGTCCTAGATAAAATTCTTGATACAAT